>JACZCU010065845.1_pt1 | contig 34872 bp, 21 predicted proteins | sample 8641851 | NCBI WGS metagenome assembly JACZCU01 (sample SAMN15324605, study PRJNA640507) | soil metagenome | isolation source: monocropping sugarcane control | place: China: Luxin town, Laibin City, Guangxi Province | collected 2019-07-25 | depth 10cm m | reverse complement strand
GCAGCGCCGCACCGCGCCCGGAAGTGCACCTGCCGGCCCGGACGCGGAGCGCGGGCACCCTGCCCGCGGGCCCGCGGCCATCTGGCCCGCGGGCGGCCTGGAAGGCCGCGCTCCTGCGGGCTGGAAGCCCGCGCTCCGTTTAAACGACCGTACCGACGAAGTGGCCGCACGTGCGGTTAGCGAAGCGACCAGCGCTGGCGGCCGTGCCGCCTAATCCTTGAACGTGACTCGGATGTCCTTCACATCCACTTCGTCATCTTCCGCCGGCTCGATGTACAGGTAATCGCCGGCGATGTTGTGCGCGTCGATCGTGAACGTCTTTCCTTCGCGCGGGATGTCGAGATAGTTCTGTACGACTTCATCATCGATGCGGATGCGCAGCTCGCCGCCGGCGCGCGTCCCGATGTCGTCGCGCGCGTAGAAACGAATCTGATCCACCGCGCGTCCATCGAGCGCGATGCGAATGCGCGCGCGCTTGCCGCCGCACTGATCTCCGCCGATGCAATCGCCGGCATCGCGAATCTCGCGCGGGCCGGAGCGGCCGTTGTTGTTTCCGCGACCGCCACCGCGGCCGTACAGCACCTCGATGTCCTTCACGTCCACTTCGTCATCGCTGGCCGTCTCGATGATCAGCTTCGAGCCGTACACGTTGTCGACATCGAATTCGTGCGTGCGGCCTTCGCGCTTGATGTCGACGTACCAGCCCACGTTCGTATCGTCGATGCGCACCGTGAGGCGCCCGTCGGCGCGCGTGCCGATCGAGTCGTGCGCGAAGAAGCGCACGCCGATCACCGGCGCGTTGTCGAGCGCGATGGTGATGCGGTTGCCGTTCTTGCGGCAGTCCGTGCCGCCGATGCACATCGCCGCGCGCGGATACTGGCGCCAGCCGCCGTTGCCGCGGTCGCCCCCGCGAACATCGCGCGGCGGATCGCGGCGGATCGTGTCGCGACGTCCGTACAGCACCGCGATGTCGCTCACTTCGACTTCATCGTCGTTCACCGGCTCGAAGATGAGCTGGCGGCCGGTGAGCTCGTCGACATCGATGTTGAACGTCTCGCCGCGGCGCGGGATGTCGATGTAGCCCTTGACGGTGTTGCCGTCGATCTTCACGCGCAGCACGCCGTCGGCTTTGTTGCCGATCTGGTCGTGCGCGGTGAAGCGCACCGCGAGCACGGGCCGGTCTTCGAGCGAAACGCGAAGCCGTTTGCCGCGGCATTGATCGCCGCCGATGCAGCCCTTCTCCGCGTACGTCGTCCAGTCGCTGCGATTGCGGCGAAGCTGCGCGCTTTCTTCCTGCGCGGCGGCGCTGAGGGTCAGTGTGAAAAGTGCAAGTACGAATGCGAGTTTGCGCATGTAATTCTCCGATTTCAGACGTAGCGCTCTCATGCATGTTTCACGCACGAGGTGGCAAGGCCCAATCCTTCGCGCGCAAGAGAGCGCGACGCCATTCTCCAATTTTTTCGGCGCGAGCGGCGTCATCGATTCGTGGCAGAAATGTCCTCTCGGCCTGCCACTGCGCATCGATTTGCTCCGCGCTCCAGAAATCGACGCCAATCCCGGCGAGATACGCCGCGCCCAGCGCCGTCGTTTCGGTGGTCTTCGCGCGCACGACCGGAATCCCCGCGAAGTCGGCCTGCATCTGCATCAGCAAATCATTCGAGGATGCGCCGCCGTCGACGCGCAGCTCTTTCAACTCGATCGCCGCGTCCTGACGCATCGCATCGAGGACGTCGGTGCTTTGCAGTGCGATCGATTCGAGCGTAGCGCGTGCGATGTGCGCGGCGGTTGCGCCGCGCGACAAGCCCACGATCGTGCCGCGCGCGTGCGGATCCCAGTGCGGCGTGCCGAGTCCCGTGAATGCGGGAACGAAGACGACGCCGTTCGTCTCATCGACCGATGCCGCGAGCGCTTCGATGTCCGAAGCATGTTTGATGATGCCGAGTCCATCGCGCAGCCATTGCACGGCTGCACCGGTGACGAAGATGCTGCCTTCGAGCGCGTAGTTCCTCGGCGCATTCTGTAGTTGCCACGCGATCGTCGACAGCAATCCGTGCTGCGACGTCACCGCGTTCTCGCCGGTGTTCATCACCAGAAACGAGCCGGTGCCGTACGTGTTCTTCGCCATGCCCGCATCGATGCAGCGTTGTCCGAAGAGCGCGGCCTGCTGATCTCCCGCGATGCCTGCGATCGGAATCCCTTCCGCGATCGGCAAGCCGCTCGCGGTCGTCGCGATGACGCCACTCGATGCGCAGATCGCCGGAAGCATCGATTCGTCGATGCCGAAGATTGCGCAGAGCTCCGGATCCCACATCGCGCGATGAATGTCGAAGAGGAGCGTGCGCGATGCGTTCGTCGCGTCGGTGACGTGCACGCGTCCATTCGTGAGTTTCCAGATCAGCCACGAGTCGACGGTGCCGAATGCGAGATCGCCGTCGTGCTGCACGCGATCGAGAATCCAGCGCAGTTTCGTCGCGGAGAAGTAGGCGTCGAGCACGAGTCCCGTGCGTTCGCGAAAGAGCTCTTCACGCTCGCGCAGCGAATCGCAGATCTCCGCGGTGCGCCGGTCCTGCCAGACGATCGCGCGATGAATCGCACGTCCGGTGGCGCGATCCCACACGATCGTGGTCTCGCGTTGATTGGTGATGCCGATGGCGACGACGTCGACGTCCGGTACGCGCGCGATCACTTCCGCGGCGACGCCGATCTGCGTTTGCCAGATGTCTTCGGGATCGTGCTCGACCCAGCCGGGTTGCGGATAGAACTGCTGCAGCTCGCGTTGGGCGATGGCGAGGACGTCGCCGGCAGGGGAGAAGAGAATCGCGCGGGAACTGGTGGTGCCCTGATCGAGCGCGAGGATCGCTTGCATCACTCAATCATGCCGCAGACAGGGCGGACGATTGAGCATGGTCATTTGATCGAACGGTTCTTCGCCAATCCGTCCGCACCAGCGCCACGTTTTTCCATCATCGGTTTGCAGCTCGAGCGCGATGCGAGTACCGCGTGAAACGCCGATCGCGTTTTCGAGCGGCAGAAATGCCTGCGCCCACGAGGTCGCTTTCGGCTCGCGATTGGTGATCTCGATGCCGTCGGCGAGCGTCGCGCGAAACCAGAGTTTGAATCCGTGGACGTCGCCATCGCGCGATGCAACGAAATCACCGTGGCCGTTGATCAGCGTCGATTCGAGCGTCGCGAAGTCAATGCGTACGAGCTCCGCATCATCGGCGATGTGTCTGTCGTCGCCGATCTCGATGAGTGCCATTGCGTTCGATGCGAAGACGCGAAGCGGAGAGAGATCGAAGCCGATCTTCGGATCGCTCCAGAAGCCGACGATGCGTTGGTGCGCATCCGCGGCCTCGATCGGCGCGGCGTGCAAGGAAATCGATCGCGGAACGATCGTCGCGCCGTCGCGGAGGAATCGTTTCTTCGCGTCGAGGACGTACCCGAGAATGGTTTCGTCGAGGCCTGCGGCACCGATGATTTCGGTGAGGAGGACGTCGCATCGTTCCGGCAGTTCGACGTTCGTCGATGCATCGTGAATCACGGTGATGCGATCGTCGAGATGCAGATGGCGCGCGAGAAACGACGCAACGTCCGCGAGATGTTCGCGCTCGATTGCGTAGACGCGTCGGGCGCCTGCTTCACACGCGAGGAAGGCGAGGATGCCGGTGCCGCTGCCGAGGTCGAGGACGATGTCGCCGCGACGAACCACTCGCGCGACCGCGGCGCGCAGCGCGTGCATGCGAGCGGCGTCACCGAGAAGCGTGCGGTGGTAGTCGAGCATTTGGAGTGCGGCAGCGCGAGCTGCCGCTTTGGCGAATGACATAGGAAAGCGGCGGCTTGCGCCGCCGCACTCCAAATTACTTCATTTCTTTCAATCTCACTTGCGCGAGCGCCCAGGCCGTTCCTTCCGGCTCTTTTGGTTTCGGAATGCTCTTGTACGCCTCGGCCGCCGCATCGAGGATTCCGTAGTTTTCCGCGATGCGCCCGATGACATACCAGTCCGACGGCGTGATCTCATCCGAGTCCAGCTGCTCGAGACTCTTCAACAGCGTGTCGCGCGCTTCCGACGACTTGCCCTGCTCTGCATACACCGTCGCGAGCGTGTTCAGAATCGCGTACGACGGCTCCTGCCCCGCGGCGTGCTGCGCGTGCTCGAGCGCGGTATCCATCTCCGTCTTTGCGAACACCGACGCCCACGCGTGATCGTTGTAATCGCCCGCGGTTGCATTCGCGCGATCGAGCACCTGCCCGTAGTACTTCACCGCATCCGCGTACGCGCCGTGATGCAGCGCGTTGTTGCCGAGGACCTGCAGCGCGGTCATGTCGCCGGGCATTTTTTCGAGACGCGCTTTCGCACGCGCGCGCAACTCTTCATCGCGATTCAGTTTCGACAACGCGAACGTCGACGCCGCGAACGCGCGGCCGGAATCCGGAAACTTTTCGACGAGACGATCCGCGGCTTTGAGCGAATCTTCCCAACGTTCGAGCACCTGATACGCATCGAGCAGCGACTGATCGATGCGCCACTGCACGTCGGGACTCGCGGTCGCGCGCGCGGATTCGAGCACGGTCAAGGCGAGCTCCGCCGATTTCTTCGTGTCCGGCAACAGCATCGCCGCGGCGAGACGCACTTCATCCGACGACGCTTCCCTGCCGCGCGTCCACAACGCGGCGAACGGACTCGATCCCACGGGATCATCACCGCCGCCGTTCACATGCTCGCGCGCCCAGTCGAGCCACTGACGCGCGGCCACGACGTCATTCTTCTCCGCGAGCTTGAGTGCGCGCAGACCGAACTCCGCGGGCGAATCGCCGGTCGCCGCGAATTTGTACTGACCGTTCTCACGCACGACGTATGCGGTGAAATCGCCGGTCTTGCCGACGCCGCCGCTCGCACGTCCGCGCAGACGAATGCCGACGTTCTCGTCGCCGTCTTTCTGAATCGTGATTGCGGAGATCGCGAAGTCCGCGATCATGTTCGACTGCGCATCGCGCTTCTTGATCGCGCGTCTGACGATGGCCATTTCGGAGCTCGTGCCGCGGCGGCGCTGCGCGCGCTCGCTCTTGCCTTCGTCGTCGAAGAACTCCGCGACGTCTGCCGTCGCGTAACGCTTGTTCAATTCTTCGGGCGTGGTATCGCCGGTGAAGAGCTCGAGGAACACTGCCTTCATCAGCGACGCCGCGTCATTCGTATCGAGCTTCACGTCTTCGTGGCGAACCGTTTTGCGAATGACATCGGCCTGCGCGCGAATCTGCGCCGCATTCGGCGCGCCCTGCGCGGCCGCGTTGAGCAACTCTCCGGCCGCGGGGTAGTTGCGCAGCAGAATCAGCGCGCCGCCCGCGGCGGTCATCGCCTCGCGGCGTTGCGCGAGCGGAATCTGCGACGATGCCGTCACCGCTGCCGCGCCGCCCTGGGTCGCGCCCGCGAGCACGAGTTTGTACGTGTCCTTCAGTTGCGTGTCCGTGGTTTCGGCGAGCAGTTTCTTCAGGTCGTCCCACTTCGCGCGCTGCGCGTACATCGCCATCAGCTCGCGATCGATCGCCGCGTCATCCGCTTCTTCGATGTCTTTCTTGATCGCGATGTACTCGGCGATCGACTCATCGATACGCGCCGGATCGCTGAAACGCTCGCCGCTGTCGCCGAACTGCAGCGTGTACGCGAGCTCCGCGCGAATCGTGAGATCTTTCGAATCGATCTCCTTCGCTTTTCGGTACTCGGCGATCGCGCCTTTCACATCGCAGCCGGTGCGCCACGGACGTCCGATGAGATCGTTCGTCAGCACTTGCGCGTAGAGCGCATGCGCGCGCGCCGATTTCGGCTCGAGCTCCACCGCGCGCTTCGCTTCACGACGCGCAGCGGCGCCGAGTCCGCCGGCGTTCAACGCACGCGCGACGTCGGCGCGATGCAAGCCTTCCTTCGGATGCAAATCGGCGATGCGACGAAACTCGGCGACGGCTTTGCCGATCTCGCCGGACTCGAGGTACTTGCTGCCGGTCTGGTCGAAGTAGAAGAGGAACGCTTTCTCTTCGTCGAGCTTCACCACCGCTTCGCGCAGTTCTTCGTACTGCGCCGCGGTGATCTGGCGCGCGCCGCTGTCGATCTTGTAGTTCGCGAGCACGACGCCGTCTTCACGAACCTTGTACGACTTCGTGATCGTCGCGGTGCCGAGCTTCTGTGTCTCGGGCTCCGGAATGTTGCGCGGCTCGTAGCCGATCGGCGGATGGAGGATGTAGTTGAGCTCGAGGATGTACGGTTTGACGAAGAGGTAGTCGTGCTTGCGCGGTTTCCCTTCCGCCTTCTCGCGATCTTCAGTGCTCTGATGGAAGTTCGAAGGCAGATCGCCCGCGAGACGCGAGAAGAAGATGCCGACCGCGGATTCACCACCGCCGGTGGTGCCGCGCGTCGCTTCCTTCGCCTCGATCGTCAGCACGAACGGTTTCGTGAGATCGCGCGCATCGCTCTTGTTCCACTTGACGAGATCTTTCGACAGATACACCTGCTCCACGTAGCTCTTCATCTGCTCGTTCGTGGTCTTGGTGTCGCTGGAGTTGTAGTAGCGGCGATTCGCGCGTTCGTCGCTGCCGTGGTACTCGTTCGTTTCGATGACGCGCGCTTTGCCGTCTTCGGCGAGGAAGAACTCGCGTGTTTCGATGGTGCGATTCGCGCTCGAATCCGCGAGCGGCGTCTGCACGAGACTCGTCGTGTCTTTGTGCGCGACGAGAACCATGCGTCCCTGATCGGAATCCGGCAACTCGCCGGCGCGCGCGAACTCGTCGGTCGGATCGATCCACATGCCGTCGTCGGTGCGAACGATGACGTGATTGAAATGCCCGAGGCCGGGAAGCTCGGGGTCGGCGTCAATGCCCCAGCCGGAGTTGACCAGCACCGTGCTCGCGCCGATGCCGGCCTGGCGCAGCATTGCCACGAGCAACGTCGCTTTGTCTTTGCAATCGCCGTATTTGTTGCGCAGCGTTTCGACCGGCGTGCGCGGGAAGATCGAGCCTTCTCCGAACTCGACGCCGGCGTAGCGGATGTCGTTCTCGATCGACGCGAGAATGCGTCGCGTTTTTTCCCGCGGGTCTTTCGCATCGCCGATCGCCGCGGCGGTGGCTTTCGCGACCGAGCCGAGGTCGCCGATCTTTTCGTCGACGATCTCGCTGTAGCGCTGCGCCACCGTTTGCCACGATTTGCCCGTGGTCCATGCGACGTACGACAGCGCGGTTTGTCCCGGCGGCAGGTACCACTCCATGTGCTCGTTCGCGGAACGCGGTCCGGTTTCGAAGAGCAGTCGCGTGACGCCGTTCGCTTCGGTGCGCTGCGGTTCGATACGCGGCTCGGTTTTGTTCGAGAGTTTCAATTCGAGCGACGACGGATACTCGAGCACGAGTCGCGATTGACGCGTCTCGACCCACTGTCCGAACTGCTGGCGATCGGCCATGCCGGTGTCACGCAGCGGGTTCTTGTCGTGCCACGTGATCGTTTGTTCGACGACGGCTCCCGGCGCGACCGCGGGAATCGGTCCGCTGAGAATGCGCGTGTCGCTGAACATGTCCTCGTCGTCTTCGGCATCGCCCGCGCCGAACGATTTCGGATCGAGACGATGCACGGCGCCATCCGCGGTGACGACGCGCGCGTCGACTTGCGGACGCTCGCGATACCACGGCTGCCACGTCGCTTCGATCGTCGACCAGCCGTCGACGCCGCTTTCATCGATCACACGAAAGATGAGTCGCTCGACGCGCGTGGCGCGGCCATCGGCTTCGAAGCGCACGACGTTCTCGTCGAGGAGAATGATCATGCCGTCTTCGGGCTTCGCCGGCTTGATCTTTTCGGCCGCGGCGAGAAGCGCTTTCGGGTCGGACGCGAAGGGCGGTCCGTCCCAGACTTCGGCGGCGTTGAGGGTTAAGGAGGAGGAAAGAACGACAAGCGCGAGCGCGCGCGAAATGAATCGAGACATCGAAATTTGGACTCCGGACGTGGGTTGACCGCGGACCTCAGCGCGCCATGGTACGGGGTCACGCTGTTTGCCACAAATAAAAAGGGCGTCACGCGCGGCGCGTACAATCCGCAATCATGGATTTGAATCGCATCATCAAGTGGGTCGTGATTCTCGGCCTCGCGATCGCGGCATGGAAGTACGGTGCGCCGTTCGTCAAACGCATGAACGCCGGCGGCACTCAGGCGAGCGCCACCGGCAAGGCCGCGGACTCGTCATGCATTCGCGCGGCGGAGAGTGCATCGAATGCGTGGGGCGACGGCATCGGCCGATTCGCGAATCCGCCGTACGACACCACGGCGTGGTCGAGTTTCCGCTCGAATGTCGATGCGAAGATTGCGAGCGCGGAGTCAGCGTGTACGTGCGCGGAAGAGTCGTGTTTGAAAGTACGCACGGCGATGAGCGAGTTGCGGTCGCTCGTGTCTGAAGTCGATGGTGCGATTCGCGGCAGCGGCTCGTTCCCCGAGGATGCGGTTTCGCGTCAGGCGCGCATCGATGATCTCGTGAACGAGGCGGGCGATCTCGTGCGGGCGGGCAAGTAGTGCCGGTCAAATCGCCGCCAGATCTTCCGCTTCATCTGCTGCATGGCGTCGGGCCCGGTGATTTCTGGGCTGTCGGTCAGCACACCGTTGACCTCGTGCAACGTCTCGCGCACCTGGGCGCAACGGAACGCGTGCTCGACATCGGCTGCGGGTTAGGCCGCGTAGCGTGGCCTCTCGCGCAGGTGCTCGATGCGCGGAGCACGTACGACGGATTCGATACGTTGCAACCGTACGTCGAAGTCTGTCAGTCGGCGCTCGAGCTCGATCCCTCGCGATTCCGCTTTCATCATTTCGACCTTCACAGCTCGCTGTACAACCCGACGGGCGCGATCAAGTCGGAAGACTTTCGCTTTCCGTGGAATGACGGCGCGTTCACGCTCGCGATCGCAACGTCGCTGTTCACGCATCTCTCGCCACAAGCGGCGACGCACTACCTGCGCGAAATCGCTCGCACGCTCGCGCCGGGCGGCCGTCTGTACGCGACGTTCTTCGTGCTCGACGATCACGCGCGCGAGCTCATGCGCGATCGCCCCACCGATCCCGATTTCCGCGCGCCGTTCCCCGAAGGCATGTACGCCGATGCGGAGAATCCCGAGGCGGCGGTGGCGTTCGAAGCGCAGTGGCTCCTGCAAACGTTCCTCGATGCGGGATACAGGATCGAGCACTACGCGCCCGGGATTTGGCGAAGGAATGTCGGGGCGGAGTATCAGGATGTGGTGGTGGCGAGGTTAGACGTGGACGAGAACGCAGACGCGTGACAACTCGACACCGGCGACGTGGCCGCGATTCGCTTGAATGCCGACGACCCGGAGCGCCGGTTTCCAAACCGGCCGGGCCGCCGGCGCTCACGCCGGCCGATTCGGAGCATCGGCGCACCGGCCGGCTTGAAAGCCGGCGCTCCGATTTATCGTCTCCACCCATGCGTGTGCCACACCACTTCCAACCGCAACTCGTTCTCCTCCGCATCACTCAGCGCGCGCACGTGACCTTCTAGATCGACGAAACATTTCGGCCCCGGCGTGCGAGCGAGGCGGAGGGATTCGACCATCTGTCGGTTCACGCTGCGGTAGGGGATGAAACGCACAGTCGGGTCGCTGAGCCATTCGAGTTTGTGCGCGACCCAGACGTTCGCGTAGCAAACGGTGTAGTGGCCGCGTTGCAACTCGTGCAATGCGGGACGCGGGTCGAAGCCGCCGGGCCAGTTTTCGTGTTGTTCGAGTCGTGCGGCGACGACGGCGCGTGTTTGCTGAACTCGCGGGATGTAGAGGCCGAGTGCGATGACGATGAGTGCGGCAATCGCGAGCGTGCGTTGTCGCGCATCCCACAACGAGACGATCGAGCGCGCGGCGAGCGCGTAGAGGATCGGCAGCGCGATGACGATGTAACGCACGGCGCCGCGATAAGCATCGGTCGAGAAAATCCAGAATGCGAAGGTCGTCGCGAGGATGCTGAGGGTGAGGAACAGTTCGCGCGACATCGCCACGCGACGCAACGCGAAGGCGAGCAGCGCGATGAATGTGATGCCGAGAATCCAGTGCTCGGCGCCGAGAAGCTCCCACAAATCGAAGCGAATGGTTTCGACGATACGCTGCAGCACGTTTGCGATCGACCAATCCGCTTTCACCGGCAGGTAGAGCCGCTGATCGATCATCACTTTGCCGAATGCCATCGGGATCGCGCCGATCGCGATTCCGCCGATGAATGCGAATGCGGCGGCGAAGCGATCGCGCCACGCACGCACGGCCTCGCGATCGTAAATCGCGATCGTCAGCAGTGATGGTGCGATGACGAAGATCACGCCGCGATGCACCCACCAGCCGATGCCGGTCATCACGCCGAGCATCAGCCACTGATGCAGTCGCGTGAAGCGCGTGCGCGCGACGTAGTAGAACGCGACGCTGCCGAGAAAAAAGTATTGCTCGGCACTGAGTGGTGCGTACGAGAGTTTGAAGAGAAACGCGGGACCGGCGCAGATGAAGAACGTCGCGAATAGTGCGGCGCGACGGCCGACGGCGCGTCGCAGCGCGGCCTGACAAAAAACAATCGCGCCGAAGATTTCGATCGCGGCGCCGATGCGCAGCGCGAGTGGATTGATTGCGCCGGTGGACATGCTTCCGATCAGTGCGAACACGGATGTCAGCGGCGCGAGGTAATCGGTGGCCCAGAAGAAAACCGGATAGTTGCCCTCGGCGATCGCGCGAGCCATAAGGCCGAGGAGTGCGGCGTCGCTGTGCCAGCCGAGTTGAATGCCGGGCATCGTGTACAGCGGCCAGCGCAACGCGATGAACACGATCGCCGCCGCGATCGTGCCGGCGATCTCCCACGTTTCAACGCGTCGATTCATAAAGCCAGTAGCGCTCATCATTCGGCTGGCGATCCGCATCGCGCGGCTCGATCAGAGGCTCGTGCGTCACGTAGCGAAGCGTGAGTGCGAGTTCCTCCGGATGCGCGAGCGGCGCGGATGACAGAAAAAGCCATTTGCGTCCCGCGAAATGTTCGGCGGCGCGTTTTGCAGCGACGTCCGCGGAGGTCGCGCCGGCGATGCGTTGTTCGCGATCCCAGTGCAGGTAACTCCCGGATCGTCCGAGGGCGGCGTACCAAATCTCCTTGCGCGAAAGATACGGCAGCACCGCCTCGGCTTTCGTCGGCGGATGCGCGGCAATCTCGTAATCCGGATATCGCGCGAGAACATTCGCGATCTCGCGCGAGCCGGAGAAGTTCTTCGTGAGATCGGCGCACACGAAGCGAGCGGACAGGACGATCGAGAACGCGAGCGCGATGTTGAGCGCGAGCACCGCGCCGCGGCGTTGCGTCGGCGAGAGCCACATTGCGGCGATCAGCGTCATGAGCACGAGTCCGTAGTGACGATAGCCGCCGATCCAGAGAAACGTGAAGATCGCGGCGAGTCCGCTGAGGGATATGAGTGCGAGCCACAACGCTTCGCGACGCAGCGACGCGAGAATTGCAATCAACAGAATCATCGCAACGATGGTCGCGATCATCGAATCGACACCGGGAAAGAACGCGCCGGTGATCGCTTCGAAGAACGCGCCGAAGTACGGAGCGCTGACGACGTTCGGCGGCATCGCGTGGCCGGGCGTGTAGAACTGCAGCGCAACGGCAGCGAGGCCCGTAAGCATGATGAACAACGCGAGCCACGCGCGCGCATTGCGCTTGCGCAACGTTTCGAACGCGAACCATGCGGCCATCGCGAACGCGGGCGCGACGCTGTGCGCGTTCGCATTCGCGAGCAAAGCGATCGCGATCGCATACGCGATCGGCCGCGCGTGTCGTTGCGGATGCAATGCGACGACGACGAACAACAGCAGGATGCCGAGCGCGTACGTGCGTGCGATGACGGCGTATTCATAGACCGCGTAGAACGACACGACGAACAACGCTTTCGTGGTGGTGTTGAACGGCGATCGAAAAAGGAACAGTGCGGTTGCAGCGACGGCAATCGCCCAGTTGAGCAGCGACTGCGCGATGTACGGCGCGCCGAGTCGCGCGAACGGCATCACCAGCGCCGGCCAGAGCATCGGCGTGCCGGCGGGCCGCGTCCACGCGAGTGTTTCGGAGAGTGGGAGATCGCGTGCGACGAGCCATGTCTCGGCTTCATCGCGCCACGGTTCGTGATGCAGAGTGACGGCCAGCGTGATCGCAGCGTAGAACAACAAAAGCGCGACGGCGATGTGCCGCGCTCGAACATCAGCCGCGTTTTTCATCCGTCAACGTCGCCAACGCCGAGATGCTAATCGACTCGAGCGTCGACACGAGCGCATTCAGATCCTCGATCTGTTCGAGCTTCGCGATGGCCTGCTTCACGCGCGGATCGGCCACGGCCTTGTAGCTCTTGAATCGATGGGCCATGAAACGCAGCAGCGGAATGAGCGTGCCGTTGATGAGATACGCCTCGCGCGAGATGAGACTCGCGTCCTGCGTTGGTGCGGGCGTGCTTGGCTGCGCGGCGATCGGCAAGCGCGCCGCATGCAACTCGCGCAGTGCGAGCAGTGTCTCGTCGAGCTTCGCGAGGTACGGCGAGAGATCGATCGACGGCGATGACGCGACGACGGTCGTCGTCTCTTCGATGCGCGGTGCGACGTCGAATCCGGCGATTGCTTTCGCCACTTCGCCGATGCGATCGGAGACGACGCTCAGTTCGGCCATGACGCGCGCTGCAGGATCGGCCTCGGTTCCGCCGAGTCGTTGCACGCGCACGAAGCCGCGTTTGATTTCATCCCAGCGCGCGGCCTGCGTTTCGTTCATGCGCGAACGGATCTCGGCGAGCTTGAGCAGATTCTCTTCGGCGCCGGTCGTGAGCGTTTGCGCTTCGCCGAGGTAGTGGTCGTCGATGAGTCGTTCGAGCTCGGCCTCGTTCATCGCGGGTAATACTTTTTCCGCGAGCTTGGCCATGTTGCGATACGAGCCCTGCAACTTGAACGGCGGCTCGGTGCGATACGCGTTTTGCTGCGCGGCGCTGAGCACGTACTGGCGATTGACCTTCGACAGCAACTGCTGGATGCGCACGAGGTGGCGCATCGTTGCGAGGATCTCGTGCAGTTCGACGCTCGAGTAATCGTGCGAGAGCTGATCGGATTGAATCGCTTCACCGCGTGCCATGCGCGCGAGTTTGTGTACATCCTCGGGATCGCGCGTGAGCAGCGGCGCGGTGATCGCGTTCGACGTGAGCGCGTTTTCGATGTAACTCAGTTCGAAGAGCTCGTCGCGGCCTTGCAACACTTCGCCGAGGTTGTAGACGTCGGCGCGGTTCGCAAGCATGTCGGGGATCTCGAACTTCTCGCCGGACTCCGTGTACGGATTGCCAGCCATGCACACGGCGAAGCGTTTGCCGCGCAGGTCGTACGTTTTCGTTTCGCCGCGCCACACGCCTTCGATCTTGCGTTGCGCATCGCACAGCGAGATGAATTTCTGCAGAAACTCGGCGTGTGTGTGCTGGATGTCGTCGACGTAAAGGAGAACGTTGTTCGCCATCTCGAGTGCGAGATTGAGCTTCACGATCTCCTGCCGCGACGTTGCGTTCGGCGCTTCAGCAGGATCGAGTGAACGCACCGAGTGACCTAACGCGGGGCCGTTGATCTTGACGAAGACGAGCCCGAGTCGCTGCGCGATGTACTCCATCAAGGTTGTCTTGCCGTAGCCGGGAGGCGAGACGAGGAGAAGGAGTCCCATCAGATCGGTGCGTTTGTTCTCGCCGGCAACGCCGATCTGTTTCGCAAGGTTGGCCCCAATCAGCGGCAAATACACCTCGGAAATCAGTTTGTTGCGGACGAACGCCGACATGATCTTCGGCTGCAGTTCATTCAGGCGCAGACGCTTGCGCTCGCGATCGAGGATCGTGCTGCGCGTTTGCTGATACGCGCGAAAGCCGGGCACGCGTTGTTCTTCGAATACAGTGAGGCGCGTGAGGAACTCGTCGAGTTGCAGTTCCATCGCGCCGTTGACGACGCGCGGATGCTGCCCGAGAAGCCCTTCGATTTTCGCCGTGGTTTTTGCGGAGGTGATTTCGCGCGAGAGGATGCCGTTCGTGAGGATGTGCGCCGCCGCTTCGATGTTCGGGACGTAAGCGTGGACGACGGACCATTTTCGGGGCAGGTCGAGATCGCGGACGTCGACGGGGCAGGTGTGTTTGGTTGCTTCGGCATGGAGCACGAAACGAAGCGGCGATTTCGCGAGCTCCGCGAAGAGATATTCGCCCGCGCCGGAGATGTCGCCGAGGTTGATGGGGAGCCACGATTCGATGGCTTGCTGTAGTTCGAGGCGAAGCGGAGCGCCGGTGTCCTCACCGGCTGGACCGCGGGCGCCATCGCCCGCGTCACGGCGGCGGGGCGCCGCCGATCCAGCCGGCGTGGGCGCCGGCGCTCCGCTTGCTGACGCCAGCGCTCCGCTTTGCGCGGCCCATTGCTTCTTCAATTTCTCATCTTCGAAGAACGCCCAAAACAGCGTTGCCGCCGCGCGCGCGTTAGGCGTGTAGCGAAGCAACCCGGCAGAAGCGCGCAGCGCGTCGAGCTGAGACGCAATCAACCTCGCATCGTGATCATGAACCCCGCGCTCATAGCCTTCGTCATACCGCTCGCGGAAATCGCCGCCGGTGAAGGCGAGGTACTCGGCGCGATACACATCCTTCGTTTCGGAGACGAGCTCCTGATCCCAGAACGACTTCGTCGCTTCGAATGGAGGATCGATGATGGGCTCGAAAAAGCCGGTGCCGGTGATGTGGAGGTGCGGAACGCCGTCGCGCGGGACTAGCGTCAGTTCCACCGACTGCGTGTTCACGCTGAAGCGGTGCTGGCCGAAGCGCACGATGCTCGCACCGTCTTCGAACAATTCTTTCTTGTCGCGAAGCGTGCGCGCGGCTTCGTCGCGAGCGGCTTTCAATCGGCCGTCGATTTCATCCGCGCGCACGACGTCGCCGAGCTCGCGCAATTTCGCCGAGGTCGATCGCAGCTTCGCGACCATCGCGTCGGATGCGAAGAACGCGTTCAGTGCATCGACGTCGAGCAATGTTTCCGCGCGTCGCGCGATGCCTTGCAGGATTCGCTCGGCGGCGCTGCTCAGTTGCTCGGCGCGTTTCTGCCGTTGCTCGAGCAGCGACTGCTTCTTCGCGGAGAAGGCTTCGTACACTTCCTCGCGTTTCGTCGTGAGCTGCGCGGCGAATTCATCGAGCTCGCTGAATCGCGTCTCGAGCTCTTCGAGTTGCAGCATCAGCTTCGAAAGCTCGGCGTCACACCGCTCCGGCGTATCCGCGGAGGCAACTGCATTCGCAACGGTCTGCGTGAACAGCGCGAACTGCACGCCGAACTCAGCGACGCGTTCTTTCGACAGCAATTCGCGACGTCGCTGCGCGACGAGCGCGCGCACGCGATTCAGTCCGCCTAACAACGTCGAGATGCGTTCGAGGATCTGAATGCGAACGGTGGGATCTTCGATGTTCAGCGAGCCGAGAATCTCAGTGAGGAGATTGAGCGAGGCGATGACGTGCTCGCACTCCGCATTCAGCGCTTCGGCTTCCGGCGTTTTCGCAACCGACGCGATCTTTGCCTCGATCGCGTTCATCTGCTCGGCGAATGGCGCAAGCGCTTTCTCATCGAGCAGGAACTCGACCGTGCGTCGCGACAACGCGTCGAAGCGATGCACGACCTCGGCTTCGAGCGCATCGACCTTCGTGGGATCGACGTACCGCAGCTCGCGCATGGAGATGATCTGTCCCTGCTTCGAGCGCAGCGCGCCGAGTTGTTTGACGTAGTCATCGATGGATTTCGGCTCGTCGAGTTTTGCATCGAGCGACGCTTCGACATCGCTCACGGACTTCGCCGCTTGTGCGCGCAGGGCTTCGACTTTTTCGAACTCGTCGATGATGAGCTCCGCATTCGCGCGAATCTCTTTCACTGACGATTGCAACTCCTCGGCTTCCGCATGTCCGAGCCAGTGATACGCGTCGAGCGTGCGCGCGGCGGCGGCGATGAGATCTTCGTACGTCGCGCGCGTCGGCGTTTGTTCGTCGATCAATCGACAGATCGACAGCGCCGATGACAAGCCGCGCACCAGCTCGCGATTGCCAATCTTTTCGAGATGCGAATCGGACTTCGGCCGCTTCGCGACGTGATCGTCGCTCATGAACGGCGTCTGCCACACCTGCATCGCATGCACGCGCGTCGGCTCGTTGCCCGCGGCCTGGAAGATGACCATCTTGCCGTCGGCGAACATGCTGAAGCCGTGACACGTGAGCGGATTCACCACCTCTTTGCGAATGAGGTTGTACGGGAAGAGCAGCGTGCGTCCTTCGTCGCGGCGATGAAAGATGTACAGCACGTCTTCGCCGTTCGGCGCACGCAAGGCGCGCATGAACTCCATCTCAGCGGGATCGTGCTCGAAGAGTTTGGTCTCGCCGGTGCGCAGCGTGTATCCGCCCGGAAAAATGATTCCGTGATCCTCGGGCAGTTGAATGCACGCGAAGCCGATCGCGTCGATGCGCTTAACATTCTTCGCGCGGCGATTGAAGACGTAGTAACGCCAGTGTTTTTCGCGATACGGCAGGAGTTTGATGAGAATCAGGCTGCCGACGACCGCGTAGTGAATCTGCGCGTCATCGAGTGATTGATCGGCGTCATCGACCGGCTCGCTGAAGATGCCTTTGCCGGTCTCGGTGTTGTCTTCGATCTTGATCGTGACGTCGCCGCCGACGGTCTCGACGAAGACTTCATCGTGAATCGAAACGTGCGGGAACTTTCCGCGCACGTGGTTCTCGCGCGTGGTCGCGGTCCATTCGAAATCGTAGCGCGGCGGGAAGACGTGATCGCGCTCGCCGCGATTGTCGATGTAGGTGGCGCGGCCGTCGACGCCGACGTTCCAGCGGAAGACGCGCAGGTCCGCGAGCTTGTCGCTCGTTTGAAATACGGCGAGGAGTTTTGAATCGATGCGACGAAGCTGCAGAAGCTTCGAGTTTTTGTAGAACTGGTAGAGCTCTTTGAAGTCTCTGACGAAGTTCGGATCGCGCAGAAAATTTTCCGGCGAATCCGCGGGCACCGGAGTGATCTCGGTTCCGAAGCGATGCAGCGAGAAGACATCTTCGACGCGCGTCTCGGTCTTGAGTCCGATGAAGACGTTGTAGCCGAAGAGCAGCAGCCCTCCGACTTCGACGATGTCGCGCGGAACGCAGTTGTTCTCGGTGCGAATGCGATCGCTGCCGAGCAGCGCCATCTCCGCGCCACCGAACAATTCGATGCGGCGTTTGTTGAGACGCTCCGCCTTCGCGGCGAGCGCCTTGCCATTGCCTGCGAGGCGCTCGCGAAGAACTTCGTAGGTGCCTTGTTCGATCATCAGAATCGGTAGTCGGTTGTCGGTAGTCGGTTGTCGGGGGAACGGGCCGTCGCGATTCGCCGGTCGTCGTCATCGTCATCGGTTCTCCCGACTACCGACTACTGACTACCGACTACCGCGCGCTAATCCGCGCGCACCACCGGCACCTTTGCGCTTGCCGGAGGCACGATCACCGGCTCCTCGGGTTTTTTCACGCCGAGTTTCTCGAGGATTTGTTGTGCGGCGTCGCTTTCGCCGATGAAGTTGTCGACGGCTTTGCCGAGGCCGATCGAGTTGACGATGCGGTCGAGGAACTGGCCGTCGCCGCCAACGATGTCGATCTTCGCGGTCTTGAGTGCGTCGCCGAGGATCTGCGCTTTGGCTTTCTCGATGTCGAGACGCGCGCGGATTGCTTCTGTGCCGAGGACGCGCTGATTTTCGTTGTTGATGCGGAACTCTTCGTGCTCGCGCGATGCAGCGTCGAGCTGCTTCATCGCCGCGGCCTTCTTCTCGATGCCGTTTGCTTCGGCCACGAGCTTCTCCTGAATGCCCGTCGCTTCCGCGAGCGCCTTGTCGCGCAGCACGGACGCTTCGGCCGCGCCGACTTTCTGCATCGCGACCGCCTGCGCTTCGCGAACGCGCACTTGCGCGAGTCCCTGCTTCTCGCTCGCGAGTGCATCGGCCTCTTTGACCTTCGCCTCGGCGAGACCCGCGGCCGCGGCTTCCGCCTGCAGACCTTCGGCGAGACGCATCTTCGCGCGTGCCTCGCGATCCGATGCTTCCAGTTCCGCTTCCGCGTGCGTGACGCGTTCCTTCGCCTTGTGCACCGACGCCTGTTCCGCGGCTTCGGCGGCTTTGATGTCCTTGACCAGCTTCTCCTGCGCTTCCGCTTCGGCGGCGATGATCACCGCATCGCGATTGCGCTTCGCGTCTTCCGTGACCTGCACGGTCTTGATGCGCTCCTGCTCTTCGACCACCGTGCGCTCGACCATGACGCGCTCGCGGATGACGTCCTGAATCGCTTTGCGCTCGACTTCCAGCGCTTTCTCTTTCTCGATGCGCGACAACTCGACGGCGCGCTCGCGCGACACGGCTTCGAGCACGCGGTCTTTCTCGACACGCTCGGTCTCGATGCCGACGACGCGCTCGCGATTCTTCTGCGCCACTTCGACTTGGCGCATTTTGTTCTGCTCGGAAACCTGAATCTGTTCCTCGGATGCAATGCGCGCCTGTTCCGAACGCTGCTTCTCCTCGGCCTGAATCTTCGCCAGCTCCGCGGCTTCGCGCGCGCGCACCGATTCGATCTCACGCTGCTGCTTCGCCGTGGCATCGGCCTGCTGGCGATCGAGCTCGAGAATCGCTTCCGCTGCTTCGACGTCCTGCTTCTTCGTCAGCTTCTTCTCGGTGTTCTGGAACTCGTTCGTCTTCACATGCTCCGTCGACGTCAGTTCCGTGATTTTGCGGATGCCCTGCGCGTCGAGGATGTTCATCGGATCGAGATTCACGATCGGCGTCTGTTCGAGATAGTCGATCGCGGCGTCTTCGAGCACGTAGCCGTTGAGGTCACGTCCGATGAGATTGATGATCGCGTCGCGGAACTCGTGGCGCTTCGTGTAGAGATCGACGAAGTCGAGTTGCTTGCCGACGGTCTTGAGACCTTCGGAGAACTTCGCGCTGAACAACGCTTCGAGCGTGTGCGGATCGGAGGCGCGCAGGCAGCCGATCGATTGCGCGACTTTGATCACGTCTTCGACGGTCTTGTTCACGCGCACGAAGAACGTGACCTTGATGTCGGCGCGAATGTTGTCGCGGCAGATGAGACCGTCCTTCGCGCGGCGATCGATCTCGATCGTCTTGACGGAGATGTCCATCACTTCCGCTTTGTGAATGATGGGCAGCACGGTCGCGCCGGTGAATGTCACTTCCGGCTCGGCTTTCATCTTGTTCACGATGAGGGCCTTGCCCTGTTCGACCTTGCGGTAGAACTTGGCGATCATCACGCCGATCACGAATACAGCAACGACGAGAAGGCCCACTCCGACGATCACGGCAACAATCAGGTCCATTGTTTTTTCTCCTTAGCTCTCCGCCTGAGGACGCGGCGCGAGCACGGCATCCACCTCGGCGATCGAGTGATCGATCGGTCCCACGTGGTAGAGGCCTTCTTTGGGGTCGTAGTCGAAGACGATCGCTTTGCTGCCGATCGTCAGCATGTTTTCGCGAAAGCAGCGCACCTGCGCGATGTTGCCGTCGATCTCGGCGGTTCCGGAGTGATCGTCCACACGCAGCGAGCGCACTTCACAGATTTTTCCGACGAGCTGCGTGTTGTGCGTGCCGCCGACGACGGTGAAGAAGCCTTTGAACGGGCGTACGGCGAGGGAGCCGATGCCGAGGCCGATCGCGGCGGCGGCGAGGAAGATGCCGCTGTTGATGAGCAGCGAGTCGGGGAGGAAGCGATCGAGCACGAAGCTGGCAAACCACGCGAAGATCGTGGCGACGCCGGCGACGATGGTGATGGGAATGCTCGATACGCCGAGGAGCGAGAGCGCGCCTTCGAGGACACTGTCGTGCACATCGTCGACGCCGAGCGCGCCGTCCAGCCATTCGATGTCGGCCGCTCCGAGCACGGTCGCGAGCGCGTACAGCAGAAAGAATCCGAGCAGAACGGTGAAGACAACCGTCGGAAACGCAAGGGCCGCGGAAAGGAAGACGCTCATCGGAATTTGGGATAGAAAGTGGAGATAACTTTTACAGGACGGAGCGCTGCACGTCCATCAAAATCGAACGACGCTGCTATTTTGACCTCTCCCGTCTGCTAGTCTCTGCCCGCTCATGCGACGCCTCGTCGCGCTTCTCGTGATCGCGCTCGTAGCGCTCGTGTTTCGCTGCTGGCGAATCGAGAGCGTGCCTTCCGGTTTGTACGTCGATGAAGTGCATGTCGCGCGCAACGCGCTGGCGTGGCGACTCGACGATCACGCGGACTGGCTCGGCACGCGGCCTCTCGTCGTGAAGGGCTGGGTCGAGACGTCGAATCTCTATCTCGCGATCGCGTCGACGTTGATGGCGATCGGCGGCGATGGCGTGCTCGGCGTGCGCATGATCTCGGTCGTGCCGAGTCTCGCGTGCGTGCTGCTGTTGTTTCTGCTCGCGCGCGAAGTGGCGGATCGACGTGTGGCGATGCTCGCCGCGTTTTTGCTCGCGTGTTCGCACTGGGCGTCGCGCACGGGACGCACGGGTTGGGATGAAGTGCTGATGACCGCACTCCACCTCGGCGCATTGACGTTGCTCGCGCGTGCGCATCGACGCGAGTCGTCAATCGAAGCCGCGGGTGCGGGCACGTCGATCGGCGTCTCGCTCTACACGTACATCGCGTCGCGTCTCGCGTTGCTGCATGTGCTCGTGTGGCAGACGTGGGAAGTGTTCGTCGCTTCGCCGCGACGTATTGCGTTGCGGCGTCTCGCGTTGTTGATCGTGAGTGTTGCGATCATCGCGGGACCGTTCTTTCTGCGACTCGCGCCAGAGCAGGTGAATGTGCGAACGCGACAAGTGTCGGTGTTCTCGCGCGACGATGCGGCGTCGACGATTGCGAAGAATGCGATTGCGCATCTCGCGATGTTCCACGTGCGCGGTGGTGCGTACATCCGCGATGCGCTGCCGCGCTTTCCGATGCTCGATCCGATGACCGGTCTGCTGCTGCTCGTGGGAATCATTCCGGTGTGGCGCATCGGTGGCTGGCAGCGACGCATGCTCATCACGTGGTTCGCGATCGTGATCCTCGGCGGCGTGTTTTCGGTTTCGCCGGAAGGTCCGCCGTATCCGTATCGCGTCGCGAATCTCGCACCGTGGGCTTGTCTCGTTGCAGCGATTGGCGGTGTGTGGTTGTTCGATCGTGTGTCGTCGCCGCGACGCATTGTGCTCGCGACGAGTTTTCTCATCGCGATCGTCGTGATGAACGCGTGGGTCGTGTTCGTCGGCGCGCCCGCGTATCCCGGCAGCGCACGCGTGTACGGCGTCGCGCCGGCGCAGATCGGGGAGTGGCTCGCGAAGAATCGTGGTGAGCGTCGCGCGATCATTCACATTCGCGCGCTCGATGCGCCTGCGATCGCGCCGTCGTATCCGTACGCGGCGGCGAATTGGAAGAACTACTACCGCATCGTCGATCGCGCGTTCGCGGTGCAACTCGCGGCCGGTGTGTACGCGCAACATCCCGAGCGATCGCTCGAGCCGTTGCGAAGCATGGGCGATGTGGATGTCGTGCCCGAGTTGCCGCGCGTGCTGCCGAGTGATGCGATTGTGATCGCGCCCGTGGGCACGCCAGGAACGCCGTTACGCGCGGAGGATGGGAGGGTGGTGGCGGTGGTGGTGGAACGCTGAGGGGAGCGCCGACGCCCACGTCGGCTGGATCGGCGGCGCCCTCGCCGCCGTCAACCAACGCGGGCGAGGCGCCCGCGGTCCAGCCGCCGAGGCGGCGGCGCTCCCCTCATCTCCGCAGCGTCGCCGTGAACCCACCATTTGCATCCGCGGTCACGCGGGCGGGTTCGGTCGCTTCGCTGTAAATCTCCACGTTCGTTCCTGGTGCCGCGGTTCCGGTCACGACCGTCGCGCCGTCGTCGCTCACGCTGATCGTCGTCACGCGTCCTGCGACCACCGCGGTGATGAGGTTGTCGTCGAACGCGTTCTCCACATCCGTCACCGCGCGCGATGCGAGTGCGCGCGCCGTGCGATTGCCGCGGAACGTCGACGTTTCGATCGCACTGCCATCCGCGAGTGCGGCGCCGGTGTGATTCAGCAGGAACAGCGAATGGCGGATGCGCGAGCCCGCGCCTTCCACAACGACGCCATCGCCGGAGTTACTGACTTCGAGAAACTCCGCATCGATGCGCGACGAGCCGCGCGCGACGATGCCGGTGTTCAACATGCCGGTCACGAGCACGCGTCGCAGAATCGCGGCGCCGCGCGTCTCGATGCCCGTCGCTTCCCTGCGCGCGAGCAGCGTGCCGACGATGACGTTTTCCACCGACAGCGCACCCGCGGCGCGCACGATCGTCTTCGCGTTCACGAGCGTGAGATCGCGAAGAATCAGCGAGTCACCCGCATCGAATCCCACATCCGCACCGCCGAAATCGATCGTGAATTCGGACCGCGTCGGATTCAGCAGCGTCGTCTGCGCGAGACCCACCGTCGACACCGATCCGATCGGCACCTGCGACGCGCTGCCGCTGATCGTGACCGGCGACGTGATGCGCGGCAGCGCCGACGTGAGCGTCACATTGCCGCGCAGACGAATCTCGTACCCGCCGCGCGATGCATTTGCGGTCTCGATCGCGCTGCGCAACGTCGATTCATTCGTGATTTCGATCGCCGCGCTACGCACGCGCAGCGGTGTCGTCGTCGCGAATCCATCGAGTCCCGATGCGCTGCGTGCACTCACGCGCGCGACGTAGTCGCCGGCATCGAGTGCTGGCGGTTGCCACTCCGTCGTTTCGACGCGCGCTTCACGCGCCACGATCTCCGCGCACGCGGCATCGCGACAAACTTCCGCGGTGTAGCTCACCGCGCCATTCACTGCAGACCAGCGAATCGTGGGCCGCGCGGATGCGGTGTCGATTGGCGAGACCGCGGGTGCGACGAGCAGCTTCTCCGGCTTCGGCGGCTTCTGTCCTTCCGGCACCGCGACGCCCATGCCTTCGCCGACTTTCACCGACGCACCGGCGCTCGCCACATTCGCCGAGCCGCGATACGACATCACCTGCGCGTTCGTTCCTTCTTTTCGGAAGCGCGCTTTCGCCGCGCCGCTTGCCGGTTTCGCGGTGGTGGTGCCGACGATGATCTCGATGTCGCTCGCCGGTTTCGCGGATGGCGCGGGTTTGTCGAGATCCGCGTGTCCGTCGACGATTTCGATCTCGTTCGCGCCGCGCGGCTGCTGCGGTGCGGTTTTCGTCCCACGCAAAAATACGAGCGAGCGCTCCGTGAGCGTCAGCAGCGTCTCGTCTTCGAATTTCAATTCCGCGGAGGACGCTTCGTACGTGCGGATGCCGTTGCGCTCGCCGAGCTGATCGCCCGCGTGCGCCGTGGTCCACGGCTCGGGCTCGGGCTTGCGCTCCACGCGTCGCGCGACATGATTCACGACCGCCGATCGCGCGGGCAGCGTGCGCGAGAGAATCACGCGAATGCGCTGGCCGGGCGTGAGCCGATTCGGATCGGCGACGTTCGGATTGAGCTTCCAGTTGTCGCGCCAGTCGGCCGAACTGCCGAGGTATTTGACGGTGATGCGGCTCAGCGTTTCGCCTTCCTTCACCGTGTGCCAGCCGATCGTGTCTTCGGCCGTGACGCGGAATGCAAGCAGGAGAATCGCCAGGAGAATGCGTTTCATCGACTCAGTCGCTCCAGTGAGATCGTAGGAATCAGCGCCGCGGAACCGTGACCTTTCGCCGGAATCGCGCCGGTCACGGTTTCGAGCTTCCATTCGAGATTGTGTTTGCGCGCGAGTAGTTCGAGACCGCTCGCCACTTCGCTCGTCGTTGCGGGGCGATCGTTTGGATGCTTTTGCATCAGCGCCGCGACCAGTCGCGCGAGCGGCTCGACGATCGCACGATCGCCTTCGATCACGGTGTCGAGCGCGGGAGGCGTGCTCATGATCGCGGCGAGAATCGTTTCGCGTGCGCCATCGCGCTCGAACGGATTCTCGCCGGTCGCGCATTGATAGAGGAGCACGCCGAGGGAGAAGAGATCACTGCGCGAATCGCGGCTCGTCGCGGTTGCAACTTCGGGCGCGATGTAGCCCGGCGTGCCAAACACCATGTCCTGCTCTTTGGAGACGTTCATGACCAGCGCCGCGAGACCGAAATCCGCGACCTTGATCGCGCCGTCGTAGCCCAGAAGAACATTCGCGGGCTTGATGTCGTGATGCTGGAATCCGCGCACGTGCGCCGCATCGAGCGCATGCGCGACCGCTGCACCGACGAGCACCGTTTGCTCCGCCGTCATCTTGCCGTAGACGTCGAGGAACGATTGCACGCTCATGCCGTCGACGAGCTCCATGGCGATGAACGCGGCCTGCGGAGTGTCTTCGACGTCGAAGATCGAAACGATGTTCGGATGATTCACGCTCGCGGCGGTGATCGCTTCGACGACGAGCGTGTCGACGAGCTCGCGCGCTTCTTCCGGCGCGACGGTGTCGAAGCGAACGGTCTTCAACGCGACCGGTCTGCGCAACTTCGGATCCCAGCCGCGAAACACCGTGCCCATGCCGCCCTGGCCGATGATGCCGGTGACCTGATAGCGGCCGAGGAACACGCGCCCGAGGTCTTCCTGATCGGCGATGCGGCGCTCGATTTTCTCCGCGCTCGCGCGCAGTTGCTCGATCTCGCTGCCGTGTGGAATCGGCGTGCCCGCCAGTCGTTGTTGCGCGCGAATGACCGCGCGAATCGGTTTCACGATCGTGCGCTGCGCGACCATCGCGACGAGCATCGCCAGCGCGAGTGCGACGAGTGCCGCGGTGAATGCGCGACGGCGCATCATCGACACGAGCTCGTTCGCGCGTGCGAATGGTTGTCGCGACAACACGAACCAGTTCGTGCCCGCGACTGGCGCGAACGCGCCCATGATCTCCTTGCCGCGCGCATCGCGATACACGCCCGTGCCGTTCACGCGCGCGGTGCGTGCGGCGGCGATCATTTCTTTCGGGAACCCTGCGAGCGCGCCGCGGCCCGCGAGCAGACCGGTGGGCGAGGCGAGGATCATTTCTGCTTCATCGCCAACTTCCGCGGGATCGAGCGCGTCGGAAACCGTGGGCACTTCGCCTAACAAACGCAGCGTGCCGCGCGTGCCGAGGGGCTCGGAGACGAGGAGCCACTGCGTGCCACTGTTCGTCCACAAACGCGGCTCGGTGGAGAGCGGCAATGCGCCCGCGCGCTCGGCGATGCCTTGTCGTTGCGCGCGGACGACTACTTCGTTCGCCGGCGTGACGATGTCGATCATGCCGATCGATGGATCGGAGCCGAGGATTTCCTGCAGAAGACCTTTGGCCACGTCGGAGTGCGGATCGTCGGTGATCGATGCGTTGAGCGCGAGCGAGCGCGCGAAGGCACGACGCGTTTCGAGCGTCGTGGCAATGCGCTCCGCCGCGGTCGATGCCGCCACCGCGTGCGTGCGCAGCACCTGCTCGTGCATCCCCGCGCGATTGACATCGAACAGCGACCACACCGCGTACCCGAGCGGCAACACAGCCACGAGCGCCAGCGCGAGCGAGACGCGGACGATGAGCGGAATGGGACGCACGAGGGGATTATGCGGGAGAGATGGGGGATGAGAGATGAGATGGCAGGAGTGATGAGTGATGAATGATGAGTGATGAGGTTACGACCCGCGGTGGCAAGGATTGACGGTTCGCGGCGTGACGTCATGTCACCGAACGCAAATTCTCGCCACTGCCTGTCGAACCTCATCATTCATCACTCATCACTCATCACTCGCGTCATCTCTCATCTCTCATCTCTCATCGCTCATCTCTGGGACGAACGCCCTCCCCCTCGGGACCGTCCCTGTTGCCACCTTTCTTCTCTTCCTCGAAACTCCTGCTGATGCGCCGGGCTCTCCTCATCGCTGCCACGATCGTCCTTTCCTGGGCGTTCTTTGGTTCGTTCTTCGCGACGCAGGACATTCTGTTCGCGCAGCTCCGCGGCCGCGGGCAGTACGACCTCGGCGAGGTGGCGCTGGCGAACGCGATCTCGATCGTCCTGTGGATGGTCGTCACGCCGTTCATGCTCTTCGTGCTGGAGCGCATTCCGTTGCGGCGCTCGCGCTGGATCGTGACCGCGCTCTCGATCGTCGCGCTGCTCCTCGGCAGCGTGATCGTGCGCAGCGCGCTGGACCTCGCCATCGTCTATCTCTGCCACGACCAGATCGCGGAGGAAGAGCTCGTCGCCGCCACGGTGCTTCGCTTTCACAGCAACATGATCCTCGGCGGGTTCGTCGTGCTCGCCGGAATCTTGTTCGACTTTTTTCGAACATTGCGCGAGAAGGATCGCCGCGCGCTCACGCTCGAAACGCAACTCGCGCGCGCCCAGCTCGAACAGTTGCGCGGACAACTGCAACCGCACTTTCTCTTTAACGCGATCAACGGCATCGCCGCGCTGGTGCATACCAATCCCGATCGCGCGGACGAGATGCTGATGGAGCTCGCCGCGTTGCTCCGTTCCACGCTCGACCTCGGCCGTACCGACACCATTCCACTGCATCGCGAGCTCGAGCTCGTCGATCACTACCTGCGCATCCAGACCATGCGTTTTCACGATCGGCTGCGCGTCACGCGTACCGTCGATGCCGCGGCCCTCGGATGTGAAGTGCCCGCGCTGCTGCTGCAACCGTTGCTCGAAAACTCGCTGCGCCACGTCGTTGCGAAACGCGCCGAAGGCGGCAACGTGGAACTGCGAGTGAAGCGTGAAGACGATCGCTTGTTGCTGCGCGTCGTCGACGACGGACCCGGCTTCGATCCCGCGACGTCCAAACTCGGCGTCGGCATCACGAACACGCTCGCGCGACTCGAACAGCTCTATCGCGGCGCGTCGTCCACGCGCTTCGAGAAAACGCGCGAAGGATTCGTCGTGGCCATCGATCTTCCGGCGAAGGAGTGCACCGCATGATTCGAACGGTGATCGTCGACGACGAGCCGCTCGCGCGTGAGCGTCTGCGGCAATTGCTCGCGAAGCATGAAGACATTGAGATCATCGGCGAGGCCGGTGACGGCGCGTCCGCACGCGCGCTGATCGCGAACGCCGGTCCGGATCTCGCGCTGCTCGACATTCAAATGCCTGCGATGAGCGGCATGGAAGTGCTGCAATCTCTGCCTGAAGACGGACGGCCGATCGCCGTGTTCCTCACCGCGTATGACGAATACGCGATCGATGCATTCGAAGCGGCGGCGCTCGACTACGTGCTCAAGCCGGTCGACCCGAAGCGCCTTGCGCGCGCACTCGATCGCGTGCGCAAACAACTCGATCGCGGCACCGCGACGATGCCTGCGCCCGATCGCTTTCTCGTGCGCAAGAGCCGCGGACGCCGCGTCATCGTCCGCGCCGAAGAAATCGAGTGGATCGGTGCGGAGCGGAACTACGTCGCGCTGCACACGACCGGCGCCGCGCATCTCATGCGTGAGGCGATCGGGCGTCTCGAAGAACAACTCGATGCGAAACGATTCGCGCGCATTCATCGCAGCTCGATCGTGAACGTGGAGATGGTGCGCGAGCTCGCGACCGATGCGGACGGCAGTCTTTTCGTCACGATGCGCAGCGGCGTGAAGCTGCCGGTGGGCGAGAGTTATCGCGATGCATTCGAAGCGCGACTGGGACGCGCGTTGTGAGGCGGATGGATGAATTGAGAATTGAAAATTGAAAATTGAAAAAGTCCTAGCTCGTGCAGCGGTCGTCGCGCTTGCGATGCGTGATTTCAATTTTCAATTTTCAATTCTCAATTCTCCACTCATCCCACGCCACCCCACCTTCGTACCAAAACAGACGCTCCCTCCCATCGCCCGTCGCAACATCCAACTCATGAAACTTCTGCTCGCCATCCTGCTCGTTGCGCAACAAGGTTCCGGCACGTTGTCGTTCGTCGATCTCGAATCACAGAAGATCGTGAAGACGATTGAAGCGGGAGTCGGTCCGCATGAAGCGTCGCTGTCGCCCGATGGATCGCGTGCGGTCGTCGCGATGTACGGACGGCAGCAGGCGAATCACGAGCTCGCGATCGTCGACATGAAATCGCAGGAGATCGTGAAGCGCATTGACATCGCGCCGAGTGAACGTGCGCATGGAATCGCGTGGCGCAAGGGCGGCGTGTACGTCACGCTCGAGCGCGAAGGTGCGGTGGCGCGCGTCGATCCCGAAAATGGAAAGATCGTGTGGCGTGCGAAGACGAACGGTGAGCTCGGACACATGCTCGCGGTCTCGCGTGATGAGACGAAGATTTACACCGGCAACATCAAATCGAATGACGTGTCGGTGATTCGCGTGGGCGAGGACGCGGCGTACACGCGCATCAAAGTCGGCGTGGGACCGGAAGGCATCGCGCTGTCGCCGGATGACAAGGAATTGTGGGCCGCGCATCGCATGAGCGGCGGCATCTCGATCATCGATACGAAGAGCGATGCGGTGGTCGCGACGATTGCGCCGGAGGTCGTGAGCGCGCGCGTGACGTTCACGCCGAACGGGAAGAAGGTGCTGGTGTACGACATGGCGTCGCGCAGCGTGATCGTGTTCGATCGCGCGACGCGCAAGGAGCTTGCGCGTACAACGTTCGACGAAGGCGTGCCGGTGTCGGGCATCGCGCTCGATGACAAACACGCGCTGATCACGCGCTATCAACCCGACGCGCTGGTGGAGCTCGATCTCGAAACGATGAAGCTCGGTCGCACGATCGCCATCGACGGCATGCCCGACGGAATGGTAAGAGTGCCGATGACGCGATGACCACCACTGGGTTTCTCGATCGCACGCTGACGATCGGCGATCACACGTATCCGTACATTGTTTATGTTCCGCGCAATTACGATGCGAGTCGCGCGTGGCCGGTGATTCTCTTTCTGCACGGCGCGGGAGAGCGCGGCAGCGATGGCATTCGCGCGACTGCGATTGGTGTTGGCAGCGCGCTGCGTTTTGGACCCGATCGCATTCCGGCGATCGTCGTGTTTCCGCAGGTGCCGCTCGAGCAGCGCTGGCTCGCTGAGCCCGCGGACGCCGCGATGCTCGCACTCGATCGCACGCTCGCCGAGTTTCACACCGATGCGAAGCGCGTCTATCTCACCGGCTTGTCGATGGGTGGGTACGGCGCATGGCATCTCGCGCTTGCGCATCGCGATCGTTTCGCCGCGATCGCGGTCGTGTGCGGCGGCATCACGACGTACGACAACACGTCGGTGCGCCAGTCGCCGCTGACGATGAATGCAAGCGATCCGTTTGCATTCGTTGCGAATGCTTTGAAGTCGAAACCGATTCGCATCTTCCACGGCGCGGACGATCCGATCATTCCCGCGAGCGAATCGCGCCGCATGTACGACGCGCTGCGCAACGCCAACGCGATCGACGTGCAGTACACCGAGTTTCCGAACGTCGGCCACAACGCGTGGGATGCCGCGTACGGCAGCACCGAGTTGTGGCCCTGGCTCTTCGCGCAATAGGGGAGCGCCGGCGTCTCCGCCGGCTGAACAAGCGGCGTCTCGCCGCGGGCGGGAGGGCGCCGGGACGGCGCGTGCTCAGCCGGCGAGGCGCCGGCGCTCCGCTCCTGTGCCGGCCCGGCGCTCCGCTACCATTCCTTCATGCATCGCTGGGTACTCGCGGCCACGATTCTTGGCTCGTCGATGGCGTTTATCGACTCCACCGTCGTCAACGTTGCGTTGCCCGTCATGCAGCGCGAGTTGCAAACGTCCGTCGCGGATGCGCAGTGGATCATCGACGCGTATCTGCTCGTCCTCTCCGCGCTCATCCTCGCCGGCGGTTCCCTAGGCGATCGACTCGGCCGCGTGCGCATGTTCGCGATCGGCGTCGTCCTCTTCTCCGGCGCGTCGATCTGGTGCGGCGCCGCGCAATCCTCGAAACAACTCATCGCCGCGCGCGCCGTGCAGGGCGCGGGCGCCGCGCTCCTCGTGCCCGCGAGTCTCGCGATCATTACCGCGACCTTTCCAAAACACGAACGCGGTCGCGCGATCGGAACGTGGTCCGCGTTCACCTCGCTCTCCGTGCTCGCCGGACCGTTGTTAGGCGGAGTGCTCGTGCAGACGATCTCCTGGCGCGCCGTGTTTCTCATCAACGCGCCGATCGCGATCCTCGTCCTCTGGATTCTCTGGCGTCACGTGCGCGGCACGAACGACGCGCGCGACGGCGCGATCGACTGGCTCGGCACATTCCTCATCACCCTCGCACTCGGCGGCATCACCTTCGCGTTCATCGAAGCGCCCGCGCGCACCTGGTCGTCGCCGATCGTCATCGGCGCGATGAGCATCGGCATCCTCGCGTTGCTCGTGTTTCTTTTCGTCGAGCGCAAAACCGCCGAGCCGATCGTCCCGTTCTCACTCTTTCGCTCGCGCGCATTCAGCGCCGCGAACGTGCTCACGCTGCTGCTTTACGCGGGACTCGGCGGCATCACGTTCATGCTGCCGTTCAATCTCATTCAGGTGCAGGGCTACACGCCCGCGCAAGCCGGCGCCGCGTTCCTGCCGTTTGTCGGAACGATGTCGCTGCTCTCGCGCTGGAGCGGCGCGCTCGCGGATCGCATCGGCGCACGACCGCTGCTCACCCTCGGTCCGATTCTCACCGGCATCGGTTTCGCGCTGCTCGCGTGGCCATCGATCGGCGGCCACTACTTCACTTCCTTTTTCCCCGGCATCCTCATCCTCGGCATCGGCATGTCGATCACCGTCGCCCCGCTGACCACCACGGTCATGACATCCATTGATGATGAGACTCGCGCGGGCGCCGCCTCGGGAATCAACAATGCCGTTGCACGCGCGGCAGGATTGCTCGCCGTCGCGATTCTCGGCGCACTCGCGGTCTCGATCTTCGCGCGCGAGCTCGATGCGCGACTCATCGATCAACCGCAGTTCGTCCGCGAAGCGATGTCCGCGCAATCGTTGCGACTCGCGGAAGCCACGCCGCCGCCGGAATCGAATGTCGCGGTCGTGCGCGATGCAGTGAAGCACTCATTCGTGCGCGCGTTTCGCGTCGTCGTGCTGATTGCGGCGGGACTGGCGTCTCTTTCGGCGATCGCGGGCTTCGTTTCGCGCACTCGCCGCGCGCCGCCCGAAACGTTTTCGTGATGCTCACGTATCCTGTTGCGGAGCAACGTATGGCTGATCGTCCGAAGCGTTCCCGTAAGAAACTATTCGTCTGGATTGGCGTCGCCGTTTTGGCGATCGCCGCTGTCGCCGCGCTGGCCGCGTCGAAGAAGCGCGAGAAGCCGATCCTCGTCACCACCGAAAAAGCATTTCGCACGAACCTCACCGAGGTCGTGACTGCGACTGGGAAAATCCAGCCGGAGGTGGAAGTGAAGATCGCGCCCGAAGTCTCGGGCGAGATCATCGAGATGCCGGTGAAAGAAGGACAGCTCGTCAAAAAAGGCGAGCTGCTCCTGCGCATCAAACCCGACAGCTACCGCGCGCAGGTCGAATCGCAACTCGCCGCGCTCAACTCCGCGCGCGCCGCGAGCGTGCGCAATCGCGCCGAGCTCACCAAAGCCGAGACCGAATACCAGCGCATCCAGAAACTCTTCGAAAGCGGATTGATCTCCGGCACCGAACGCGATGCCGCCAAGACCGCGGCCGACAGCGCGAAAGCCGCGCTGCAGTCGGCGTTGTTCGAGATCGAGCGCGCCGAAGGATCGCTGCGCCAGATCAACGAAGCGCTGTCGAAAACGACGATTTATTCGCCGACCACCGGCACCATCAGTTCGTTGACGAGCCGAGTGGGAGAGCGCGTTGTCGGCACCAGCCAGTTCGCCGGCACCGAAGTCATGCGCATCGCCGATCTCGACAACATGGAAGCGCGCGTCAACGTCAACGAGAACGACGTCGTGCGTGTGAAAGTCGGCGACAGCGCACGCATCAGCGTCGACGCCTATCCCGATCGCGAGATCCGCGGCGTCGTGCGCGAGATCGCCAGCACCGCGCTCACGCGCAACGCCGGCACGCAGGAAGAAGTCACGAACTTCGAAGTGAAGATCAGCATCCCCGATCGCTCCATCGCGCTGCGTCCGGGCATGAGCGCGACCGCGGACGTTGCCACCGCGACCGTGAACAACGTCATCGCCGTGCCGATCCAGAGCGTCACCGTGCGCAGCACCGAAAGCGATTTGTCGCCCGAAGAAATGGAACGGCAACGCGTGCGCGCGGAAGCGCAGGACAAGGGCTCGAGCGACAACCGCGCCGATGTCACGAACGAAATGCAGGAGAAACAGAAGGAACGCGCGCAACGCTCGAAACTGCAGCGCGTCGTGTTCCTCAAGACCGGCGACACCGTGAAGATGCAGAAGGTCGAGACCGGAATCGCCGACACGACGTTCATCGAGATCAAGAGCGGATTGAAGCCCGGTGACGAAGTCGTCTCCGGCTCCTACACCGCGATCTCACGACGACTGAAGAACGGCGCGAAGGTGCAGATCGAAAAAGACGAGAAGGCGAAGTCGTAAGCGGAGTCGCTGATGCTGCGCGATCTCTTTCTCGAAGTCTCCGATTCGTTCGCCATCGCGATGAACGTGATTCGCGCGCACAAGATGCGCTCGACGCTCACCGCGCTGGGCGTGATCATCGGCATCATCGCCGTGACGCTCATGGGCTCCGCGATCGGCGGCATCGAGACCGGATTCGAGCGCAGCCTCTCCGTGATCGGCGACGACATTCTCTACGTCGAGAAATGGCCGTGGCATCACGTCGATGACTGGTGGAACTATCGCAATCGCCGGCGCATGGAAGTGCGCTACGCCGATGAGTTGAAGAAGATCATCGCGAAGACGCCGAACTCGCAACTCATCACCGCCGTGCCGACACTCGATACGTCGCGCAGTGTGAAGTACGGACAGAACGAAGTGCTCGGTGTGTTCACGCAGGGTACGACCGACGAGTTCCTGATTACATCGACGACGTCGTTTCAGGAAGGACGCTTCTTCAACGAGCACGAGTCGCGCAGCGGCAGCAATGTCGTGATTCTCGGGTACGACGTCGCCGACGCGCTGTTCCCGCACGAGCCGGCGCTCGGCAAAACGGTTCTTGTCGGTGGCGTGCCGTTCCGCGTTCTCGGTGTCTACGCAAAGCAGGGCACCTTCCTCGGGCTCTTCAGTTTCGACACGTACGCCGTCGTGCCGCTCACCGCATTCACGAAAGCATTCAGCTCGCGCCTCGATACGTCGATCCGCGTGAAGGTGCGCGACAAGAATCGAATGGAAGCGGCGAAGGACGAGCTCACCGGCGCGATGCGACGCGTGCGCGGTCTGCAGCCGGAACAGAAAAACGATTTCGAGATCAACGAGCAGCAGGCGTTGCGCAGCACGATCGATCCGATCAAAGGCGGCATCGCCGCAGCCGGATTGTTCATCACCGGCCTCGCGCTGTTCGTCGGCGCGATCGGGATCATGAACATCACGTATGTGAGCGTGAAGGAACGCACGCGCGAGATCGGCACGCGAAAAGCCGTCGGCGCGCGACGCCGCACGATCCTCCTGCAGTTCCTCATCGAAGCGATCTCGATCTGCCTCGTCGGCGGCGCGATCGGTTTGTTGATCTCGTGGCTGCTCTGCACCGCCGTCGCCGCGGCCTTCCCATCCTTCCCGATGACGTTCTCCATGAGTCTCGTCGTCACGGGTTTGATCGTGTCGATGCTGACCGGCGTGTTCTCCGGATTCGCACCCGCGTTGACTGCATCGCGACTGGATCCGATCGAGGCGCTGAGATATGAGTGAGGTGACTGGGAGTCGGTTGTCGGTAGTCGGTAGTCGGGAGAACTGCACTGACTCGATGTTGTCCGATCCATTCGTTTCGTTGCTCCCGACTACCGACTACTGACTACGGACTACGGCCAACCGATGAACTACTCCGAAATCCTTCGCCTCTCGCTCACCGCGTTGCGCACGAACAAATTGCGTTCGGTGCTGACGATTCTCGGTGTGACGATCGGCGTGTTTTCGGTGATTGGCGTGATGACGGCGTTGTCGGTGATTCAGTCGTCGATCGAAGGCGGGCTTTCGTTTCTCGGCAGCAACATCTTTCAATTCGGCAAGTACCCGACCATCAACACGAGCGATCCCGAGGCGAAGTATGCGAATCGGCGAAACATCACGCTGGAGCAGGCGCGCGAGTACGCGCGGCTGATGGGCAGTGAAGCGAACGTGATCTGCTTCAAGATCTTCGATGGCGGGAAGCCCGCGAGTTACGGCCGCACGAAGGTTCAGGGATTTACGATCGTCGGCACGAACGAGCATTTTCTCGTCGCGAACAGCTTCACGCTTGGATATGGACGCAACCTCACGCCCGAGGATGTGGCGTTTGCGCGGCCGGTCACGGTGGTGGGGGCCGACCTGCAGAAGAAACTTTTCCCCAATGAATCGCCGATCGGCAAGTTCATCAAGCTGAACGAAAAGCCCTATCAGATCGTGGGCGTCTTTGCGGAGAAAGGCTCGTCGTTCGGACAAAGCCAGGATCGACTCTGCATCGTTCCAATCTCCCGATTCCTCGGTGATTTCGGCCGCGAATATCGCTCGATCAACATCGCCACGCAATCGACCTCGCAGGCGACGTACAACCAGACGCTCGACAAAGCGATCGGTGCGATGCGCACCGCGCGCGGCTTGAAGCTCGGACAGGAAAACGATTTCGAGGTCTACTCGAACGACACACTCGTCTCCGCGTTCGCGCAGATCGCCGGCACGATTCGCATCGGCGCCTTTGTCGTGAGCGTCATCGCGCTGCTCGCGGCCGGCATTGGCATCATGAACATCATGCTCGTCAGCGTGACCGAGCGGACGCGCGAGATCGG
>JACZCU010186839.1_pt1 | contig 34971 bp, 32 predicted proteins | sample 8641851 | NCBI WGS metagenome assembly JACZCU01 (sample SAMN15324605, study PRJNA640507) | soil metagenome | isolation source: monocropping sugarcane control | place: China: Luxin town, Laibin City, Guangxi Province | collected 2019-07-25 | depth 10cm m | reverse complement strand
GGGCCGATCAGCGGAAGGGTGGCGTCCACCTCCACCATCGGCAGCCGTCGGCGGGCCGCCGCAATCGCATCCCCTTCGTGAGTGTGCGCCTTCTCCCGAACCCGCAGCTTGTCCAGTTCCGCCTGCCAGGTGGCCCGGTCGACCACCGCAGGCAGCGCAGAGGTGTCGAGGCCTTCGGCCACCGGCTCCCCGACGTTCTTCGATTCATCCTTCATGATTCTCTCCTTCTGTCGTTCCAACAACTTGGTCTCAATCGCTGGCAGATCCTGCCCGAGCGGGAGCGCCTTGACCACCTCCAGGCGCTGTTGTACCCGCAGTTTGAGCACCCGCGGGTGCATCAGTGAAGGTGGGGAAGTCTCTCCACTGGCGCGCTCTTTCCTTGTGAGCATGTCATCACGAATGCTCCTCTGGCTCTCCAGGCCAAGGTATCTACGTAGCGTACACGTTTCACGTTTCGATATGCTGCCCCCTTTCTCAGTGCTTGTCCAATCTATCAGACAGCATGTGCTGATCGCCTGTGGCGATCAGCACATGCTTCTTCCAGTGAGGACCAGTGCCCTCAGCTCCACAGATCGCGCGTTCGTGAACAATCATCTCATCCATCACCACATTACATGCCTGCGGCGTTCCATGGGAGTGCAGCGGGCACGACGATCACGAGTGCGCCATAGAGGATCAGAATTAGGGCTGCGCATTGGGCGATGCGCGTCCCCAGCGGGAAGACTTTTTCCGCGAAGATCAGGGCGGTGAGGAGCGCCATCGCTGCAATGTTCATGATGCCCAGGGGAAACAGCAGGACGAAGAGCAGCCAGTTACATCCCAGACAGGAGATACCATGAGAGAGGCCCATGCGAAAGGAGCCAGCAGAACCATCACGCCAGGACTGGCGGATGAAATCCGCAGGCGTGCGGCATTTCGCCAGGCAGGCGTGTTTGAGCGGTGTCAGCTGGTAGAGCCCAGCCAGCACGAGAAGACCACCGCCAATGCGGGCCGCGTTCATCATGAGCCAGGGAACCTGCTGGGCCAGCTCTGATGCAGCGAGCGCGCCGAGATACGCCAGCACGCCGAAGAGCGTCCAGATCAGCAGATACGCGCCAACGAAGACCCATGTGGGTGTCAAGGCGCGTTCACCGCTGTGGCGCTCACGCTGGGCCCGCGCGAAGACCAGGATCATCGGGGCAACGGTGGGAAACATCATAGCGATCATCATGACCGCCCAGATCGCCAGAAACAAGGCGGCTCCCATCCCCATCGTCAGACCCATGCCCATCCCGTTCATGGTCCTGGACTGCCAGATCAGAATCACCCACGACACAGCGGCCAGGAGCAGCAGTGGTGCCAGGATGAGGGTACGTTCTCGTTGCAAACTCATCATGCTCTCTCCTCTTGCTTTGCGTGTCCATGGTTTCACTGGCTGTCGTACTCGTCGTGGCGGCGGTACCAGAAGCCGGTCTCGTTGCGCCCGCGTGGCGCGCGGTCGAGCCACTGGTACATGGCCCAGAGGACGTCCAGCCCGCGCGCGTACGTCGAGTAGGTGTGGTAGACGACGCCATCCTCGAGCGCGAACGCGCTCATGCCGGGCCCTTCTCGCCTGTAGGTTTCCCAGTCCGTTCCAACGGTCGACGCAATCTCGGCGAGCGTTGGACTCTCCTCGCCGGCCAGCGGCCGAAAGTCCACCTCGCGGAAGTTGTACTCGACGGCTCCCGACTGCCACTGCTCCTTGGTGAGCGCCGCCTGGAAGTCGTAGTTGAAGTCGCTGTCGAACGAAGACGCCCAGGGGAAGCTCCAGCCCATGCGCCGCTTGTACGCCTGCAGTTTCGCGAGCGGAGCCCGCGACACCGCGCAGAGCGTGACGTCGTGATTGGCGAGGTGGACGACGGAGCCGTCGAAGCCGTCCGCGATCGCCGAGCAGCTCGGACACCCTGCCGTGTACTCGGGCCCGAACATGAAGTGATAGATGAGGAGCTGCGAGCGTCCTCTGAAGAGATCGGCGAGGAACGCTGTGCCCTCGTCGGTCTCGAAGCGGTACTCCTTGTCGATCCGAACCCAGGGCAGCTCCTGCCGCCACCGCGCCAGTTCGTCGCTCCGCCGCGTCAGCGCCTTCTCGGCCTCGAGCAGCTCCAGCCGGGCCGCAAGCCACTCTTCACGTGTTCCGGTCTTGTGATTGGTCATGGTTTCTCTCCTTCTTGTCGTTCCAACAGTGCCTTTTGCTTTCTCTGGTCGCCAGGTTCACTGAAGTGGCCTCCGGCTCCTCTTCTGGAGTACCATCGCCAGGTGTTCCATGAGTTGCCTCCAGCCGACAGTGTGCCGCTCTACGGCTTCATCATCAGGCAATTGCGTCTGGAGTAAAATCAGTTCCGTGGCTTCACCACGTGCAAGGAATTCGAGAGTCACGAGGGACTCTCGGTAATGGGTATGCTGGGAAACCCAGGTAAAGACGAGCTTCTCCGGGAAGAGAATTTCACGGTAGACCCCAGTATGAACCACATCTTCCTCGCCAATGTGCATATCAATCCGAAATGCTCCACCGACCCGCACATCGAGTTCAACAAACGAAACAGAGGAGCCTTCCGGGCACATCCACTGCTTCACATTTTCCGCCTGCGTCCAGGCTGCAAACACCTCCTGACGAGGAGCATGAACGATCCTGGTAATTTTGAGCACAGACCCAGGATCTCTTTGAGCATGGGACATCGTCTCTCCTTCGGGCTAAGGTTTGTTTTCGTTCTTGTTTTTTGCCAAGAAGCCTTCGAGCACATCCAGCCGCCCTTCCCAGTAGTTCCGGTAGTAGTCGAGCCACTCTGCTGCCTCGCGCAACCGCTGAGCCTCCAAGGAACAGTAATGCGTCCGCCCCTGGATTTCCCGATGGATCAGCCCGGCCTGCTCCAACACTTTCAAGTGTTTGGAGACGCCATTGAGCGAGAGATCGAACAGCTCAGCCATCTCCAGGACGGTGAAGCGTTTGTGTGTTAAGTGCGCAAGTATTTCCCGGCGGATGGGATGGGCAAGCGCGTGAAAGGTCTTGCCCAAGGGCGTCATCATATATTCAACCATTAAGTTGAATATACTCGATCCTGAGCCGTTTGTCAAGTCCCATCTCAGCCAGCTCAGATGCCTGGTCGATGATCAGACCCTATCCAGACGACAAGGATGTGGTAACTGCCCGGAGCGTTCGAGTTAATTACAACTTTCTCTGATGATACCCGAGATGGGACGCGGTTTTTCCAGGCATCGAAGCGTCAATTTCCACCCTTCAGTGCAAATTTCCACCCTTCAGTGCAAAATCGGTCCACCCTTCAGTTAATTTACCAGGTCATCCAACTGATTTGGGCGACTTTGACACTCTAGTCTTCTTAGAGGATGCAGGCGTGCTACTTAATATTGAATGTAAATATGTTGTGTTTGCACAAACTCCTCGTGATGCTCTTACGCAGACTCAATATTACTTTGATCAAACAAGCAGACAGAAGTATCTCGCGAAGGTCGAGAAACGGCACGACTACCTTGAGAAAAATACTCAAAAAGTTTTTGCTTCGATGGGCTGGGCAATGCCAAAGGATGGCGTTAAGGTAGTTTCGATCATAGTTGTCAACCAGCTTTATTCTTGGATGCGATCTCCTCTTAAACCAACGCACGTCAAATTTATGGATTTACCTCGCTTGAAAGATTACTTGGATAACTTGTAATCTTGGTTCAACGCCTCAGGTGGATGTTGTCTCTTGGCTTGATATCGCTGATATTGTGCTTCTCAAGTATTTTATGCTATCTCATGAACTCAGAGAGGATGGGTGCTAACTTTTTGGGGCAAGGATCACCAGTAATCTCTTGGCAGTTCGCACCTGCCAGGGCGTTTTATGACTGTCATGGTGTCATGATGCAATGAATGGATAGTATGAGTCTGACTAGTTATGAGTTATAATATCCTCCAAAAGCTGGACAAGGCCCTTCCTGGGTCTATCTTACAAAGAGATGTCTACTTCTCGCATAGCTGAGTTTTATCTTATTTCCGACCATTTACTGTCTTGACAATGGGGGAGACGTTACTGGTATTGAGGATGTATTCTCTAAGAGCGACTTTGCTAAGCTACTTGCTCTTACAGAAAATACGCCAGGAACTGACTTTGAGACGATGTCCAACAGTCAGTATATGAAAAAGCGGAATGTTGTACCAAAGCGTGTCGTGGCTCACGAATTCAACAATCAGATCGCCAATTTCAGTGAAAAGATTTCGATGAGGAAACAATTGTAAATATGCACCGCATACTCGATTTCTGTGCGAATGATGCCTGGTTTCACCCAATTTACCACAGTTAAGAAGCCGTTTTATTATTGCTCTGCCTATTTGTAGTGTATGATTGAGGTGCGAGGAAGTGACCTGTCAGAAAGCATTTTGTGAACAGATACCCATTCGCGTCCTCTTTGGGATGCGGGAAAAGACAAAGGGAGGTGCTCATTGACTACCTGGTTAGCGGACGTACAAGCTGTCCTCTCCACTACTCCAGAGCGTTGGCAGCGGCTAGTCAACACGCTTCCTATTGATCTGCTGACCCGTCCACCAGCCGCAGGAGAGTGGTCAGCACTCCATTGCTTACAGCATTTACTGGACGCCGAGCGCCTGGTCTTTCCTGTCCGCTTCCACGCTTTTTTGACCGGACAGAATTTCGTCGATTTCGATCCAAACGAACCGCACCCAGGCACTGAGTCACTGACTTCTGAGGAACTGGCGGCGACGTTCGCACGCGCTCGTCAAGAAAGCCTTGTCCTGTTCAAGCAGGTGACGGATGACGACCTGGGACGGACGAAACAGCATCCCAAGCTGGGCACTGTCACCCTGGCAGAGATGTTGCACACCTGGGCCGCTCACGATTTGAACCACACCGTCCAAGCCGAACGAGCGCTCATGCAACCCTTCATGCTCGGCTGTGGCCCCTGGCGTTCCTTCTTTCGGGATCACGAGATCGGTGGTCTGAAGGAATAAGCTGTGCTGGCTACTTAGGATATCCGTTCGAAAAATTGGTAGCGTGAAGGATAGCATTTGCTATTTCGATTGAAGATGCCATGGTCTTTGGAGGGGGAGAAACTGCGAGGTGAACGCTTTCTGGCACACGTTCTTAAAGCCTAAGATACAGCTGGCCAAGTGGAGCCAGGAAGAGGGTGAGCGTTGGTGAGAGAGAGACCGAAACCCATCGATTCCGCGATCTTCTGTCAAAACAAGATATGAAGCTATCAATTGTTGAGTTTTTAGTACGGCTAGATGAGGATACAAATTTTAGCCAAAAACAGTAGGCTAGCGACACTAACTTCGGGATTCCTGTTGTCTAAGGAAGAGCTTTTCAGAACAAGACGAGATAAATTCAGGAAAAACCGTGCTGAAGTGAGGGGAAGTAGTGACGTTAGCGACACTAATGATGGCACCAACGACACTAATAGTGATATCCTACAACAGAGCGTGCAAGCAGTGTTTTGCCTGATCCCGGGGGGCCAGTCATCAAAATATTATGGCCTCCACTTGCCGCAACTTCCAGCGCACGCTTGACATGTTCCTGTCCACGCACCGCCGCCATATCCTGCCCATAAGCTGCGCTGTCGATAGTGTCGAGGATACGGGGGTCGGGCGTATATGGTTCGATCTGCCGCTCACCATTGAGATGGGCAACAAGTTGACCCAAGGTCTCAACGGGATAGATAGTAACACCCCGGATGAGAGCGGCCTCAAGGGCATCTGCAGCAGGAACAAATACAGTAGTTACATGCTTCTCACATGCCAGCGCCACCATAGGTAAGATGCCGTTTGTATGGCGCAGACTACCATCAAGAGAGAGTTCCCCAAGAAACAGGCTGGTATCTAATGACAAATCAGGGTTGATTTGTCCTGATGCATATAGCACACCAATGGCTATAGGAAGATCATAAGCGGGGCCTTCTTTACGTAAGTCGGCAGGGGCAAGGTTCGCGGTGATACGCTTGTATGGAAAGAGACAGCCACTGTTTTTAATCGCTGACCGGACTCGTTCGCGCGACTCATTAATAGCAGCATCGGGAAGTCCGACCACATTGAAAGCCGCGAGGCCATTAGATAAATCCACCTCTACCTCAATGAGCGCACCCTCCAGACCAATGACCGCGCAACTTTGTACCTTTGCCAACATTAACTACATGCCTCCTCAACAATTTGTAACATGCATTATGCACGAATAGAAGCAAAAATGCAAGCTTTTCGATGCACTTTAGAGGCCTTTTTAGATTATTCGTTCTTTTTATCTATTTAACTTTGACACGTAACAGGCCAGGCACAAGAGCTGCGATAGCCAGGGTGGCCAGGATGCAGGCAAGACCACCACTGACGACAGATACTTCAGGGGTAAAAATGCCCGCAACAAGGCCCGATTCAAATTGTCCCAGCATAGGACCGCCAATTACGAACATGGCATTGACAGCGCTGATACGTCCACGAAACTCATCAGGGGTTGTTAACTGAACCACCAGGCTCCGCAGGATCATACTTACCATATCTGCAGCACCCGCACCCGCCAGAAAGAGAGCTGATAGCCAGAGTGACCCGGGCGTGAAGCCAAAGGCAATAATACAGATGCCCCAAAAGATGACGGCGAGCATAACACCTAATCCCTGACGTGATATACGACTGATACGCCCTGTTAAGGGAGTGAGAGCTACGGCCCCAATAGAGGTCGCGGCTATTAATATGCCTAAACCTGTCGGTCCAATATGTAGAATATCGCTGGCATAGACAGGGAGCAATGCTTTTGGAGAACCAAAGAAGGTCGCAAAAAAGTCGAGGGAGAGGACGGCTAAAATGACAGGATGGGCGCGTAGGAAGTGTATGCCTTCAAAAAGAGCACCCATACCTGCCTTAGCGCGCTTTTCGACGGGGATCCGCGGTATAACCATTAGCAGGAGGGAGCAGATTACCACAAAATAGGAATTAACATCGATCCAATATGTGTTAGCAACGCCAAGCCAGGCAATGACGAAACCACCTACCGTTGGCCCAATAATGAAGGTCATTTGCATCATAACCGTGTTTAATGACAAAGCATTGGCCATTTGTTTGCGCGGCACAAGAGTGGGAACTATCGCCTGGCGTGTAGGAAACTCGAAAGCGGATACACTGGCGGAAATCAAAATAACGGTATAAATTATGACCATGTTAATCACATGAAAAATAGTACACAACGCGAGAACGGCTGATGTACCTGCCAGAGTTATCTCAATGATAAGCAACAATTTGCGTCGATCAAATACGTCAGCAAAGACACCTCCGACCAGTGAAAAGATTATGCGTGGGATCGCTTGAAATAGCCCTATCAAGCCCAAAGCAATAGCAGAATGTGTAAGCAGGTAAACTTGCCAGGCCACGGCTACTACCTGCATTTGTGTACCTGCGGCGGAAATAAATTGCCCCCAGAACAAGAGGGCATAATTACGGTTGAGTAGAACACTCCATGTGCTTGCAGGCTTTTGCTCTGTAATAGCTGGAGTTGGTACGACTGTTTCACCTTCGGCAAGTTGCTCGGCAAAAGTTTCCTTTTGTGTTACGGGTTTATTGGTGTTCATGATATACTTTGCTCAAATCTACATTAATCTACAAAGAGGACAGCAATACTTCATTAAGTATATCATGCCCTGGACATGAATTTTTGCTACTTTAGATAATGAGATGGATTTCGCGAACTGACACTCCCCCGGCTAAAGCGCGGAGGGTTCTTGGTTCCCCCAGACAGCGCAATGGCAACGATCGCTCAATCGCCACAGGAGGCCATCTGTCCCCAAGCGTTCACGGGACAAGCCCGCCGGTTCCCGTCTGCCCGACGGTACCGTCCAATGCTTTCTGTAAGATGTTGAGGGCCGCATTCTGATCTCGATCCAGCACCAGACCACACTTCGGACAGATATGGGTCCGCATGCTCAAGCTCTTCTTGACCAGCGTGCTACATGTAGAACAGTTCTGGCTGGTGTAGTGCGGTGCAACGGCAATGATGGGAATGTCATGCAGCAAGCCATAGTAGTTGAGCCATTGCAGGAAGATCCCCCATCCTGCATCATGGATGGATTTGGCGAGATGGCGATTTCTGACCATCGTGCGGATCTGGAGGCGCTCATAGGCAATCAAGTCGTGAGACGAGACGAGCGCGTTTGCCTGCTTACGGGCAAAATCTTCACGCTGCCGTTGCACTTTCAGATATCCCTTCGCAAGCGCCCTACGGGCCTTCTTGCGGTTCTTGCTCCCTTGCTGCTTTCTGGAGAGCTGCCGATGCAACCGTTTGAGTCGTTTCTCCGCCTGGCGGTAGTAGCGCGGGTTGTCCACCGTATGGCCTGCGGAGTCGGTTGAGAAGCTCGTGAGTCCCACATCGATGCCGACTTGCTTGCCTGTCGAGACGTGGTCGATCACGCGTTCCGCTGTGAGGCTGAACTGCACGTAGTAGCCATCGGCTCGACGCAGGATGCGCACGCGCTTGATCTGCTTGGTGGGGAAGGTTTCAATCTGCTGCTTGGGATTACCGACGAGCCGAAGGCGACCAATGCCACAGCCATCAGTGAAGGTGATGTGTTTGCCGTCGGATGCCAGCTTCCACCCTGTCTGTTTGTATTCCACACTCCGGCTGTCATGCTGAAAGTGAGGATAGCCCTTCTTGCCTGGCTTGTGCTCTTTACAATGCTCATAGAACCGCTGAATAGCGAACCAGGCCCGGTCCGCGCTGGCTTGACGGGCTTGCGAGTTGAGACGGTTGGCAAAGGGGTATTCACGAGCCAGGACCGCACACGAGGTCTGCAAGTCATTTTTGGAGACGCCGCGTTCATCCATCCATCGGCGCAAACACTTGTTGCGGATGAATTGGACCACGCGTATCGCCTCGTCGATGGCAGCAAATTGCTTCTTCTTGCCAGCAAGTTTGTACTCGTAGACCAGCATGCCTCTTGCCTTTCTCGTCTCAGTCTGCTATACTCAATATACATCCTAATAGGGAAGTATGTCAAGAGGACAAGCCAGAGATGCGCAAAGAACGGATCAACATGTACATCACCGAGCGGCAAAGACGGCAACTGGAACAACGGGCCCAGCAGGAAGGCTTACCAATGGCAGAGATCATCCGCCGGGCATTGGATACCTACCTGGCTTGGGATGATCCGACCTATACCCGCCTCCCCATGCCCAAAGAAGGAATGCCCATTCATCCCCCACATGAATAACTCTGTTGGGAAATTTTGTTAAGGCAAGCTTTCGCGTCCTGAACGTCGAGCCACCCCTTTTGCTCGTCTTAAGGAGGTAGATTGACTGTGACGTTCAGATGCCTTAACAAAATTTCCCAACAGAGTCATGAATGACGGGGGCTTTCTGAGCCGACCTCTGTATCCTACACTCCCGAGGTTGAAGGGAGCACAATGATTTCTTGTCCAGGTTTGAGGGCAGTTTGCAAGCCATTCGGGCCAGTAATCATAACGTTGTTAACGAAGATTTTCACATGTTCACGCACATGCCCATCTGCAGTACAGAGTCGCTCCCAGACCGATGGGTGCATTTGTTGTAAGGCAGCCAAAAGCTGCTCTACGGTATCCGCCCTCACTTGAATTTGACTCTTGCCTCCACTATAAGCACTCAAGGTTGATGGCAAACGTAGGGTAACTACTGCTTTTTCTTCGTCATTCATGTTGTGAGGTACCTCTATGATGTTTTATGGTAGAAATGTGCCACACAAATGTATTGTTATAAAACATGTGGAGACACGACGTGTGTTCTAGTCTGGTTAACAGATAGTATACTTGCAAGAAACAACGTTAGCAAGGGTATGTTTTTGAGGGTATGAATTTCAAAATTTGGTAAACGAGGATTTTGCGTGGGGAAATGCATCACGTTCTTACTGAGCAGCGTGAAGCCGCTGTTGTTTAACAATCTCTATAGCCTCACTCACAGATTGCACGATAATAGCATCTGCTTGTAGCAAGCTTTGTGTTAAACGCAGACCTTCGCCCCCGGTATAGTCACGACGGGCTATACCGAGATTAGCCAACATCTCATCCTCAACAGTGATTGATTTATCAGAAGTACCAGCATCATTTTGCAATGGCTGAGATAGCAGAAGAACCTTTAAACCTTGTTGCATTGCGGCTACGGCCTCTTGCAAAAGAGCAACGTTACCCGGGCCAATGGGCACGGGACACACGATGAGGAACATCACCTGGGTCAAACTTACACGCACCTGCTCTAGTATTGTTGGAGAGATGGGGCTATATGGTTGTTCTGTAATGACTTGATCGGCAAGACGTAAGGCAAGGGCATGATCACTATCACCCATATTGAGCGCACCCGCAACAAATGGTATATGTGCATCGGCTAAGGCACGCATCATCATCTCACCAGAACCTCCTCCAGCCATAACATGCACGGCAGGCTGTATGTGCTGTGAGCGTTCCTCTTCTTTCGCCTCAGTGCCCGGGGGCAGAACGCTAAGGTGCTCTGCACCACGCAGAATCCCTACCTGAACGTTGACATCATAAACCCTGCTGAGCAAGCCAGACTCTAAGACTTCAGCGGGTCCGGCATCAGCGACAATACCTCGCTGGAATAAGAGAAGACGCGAGAAATAACGTGCCGCCAGATTAAGATCATGCATGGCAGCGATGACGGTAACACCACGTTGACGGTTCAGATGCTGGACCAGTTCCAGCGTTTCAATTTGATATTTTATGTCAAGATGAGAGGTGGGTTCATCTAACAGCAAGAGTTTTGGCTGCTGAGCCAGGGCCATGGCAATCATAACGCGCTGGCGTTCACCTCCACTGAGCTGATTGAAAATGCGCTCAGCAAGCGCGTCTATGCCAGTAGCTTGTAGCGCATCCTCAATGATGTCATGGTCTTCCTTGTTTTGCGTGCCCATAAAGTTGACGAATGGCGTGCGCCCCAGGCTCACCATCTGCTCTACAGTAAAAGCAAAGGGCATATGAAGTTCCTGGGGTACTACGGCAATACGTTGAGCCGCTCCACGCCTCCCCCATTGCTGTATGTCACGCCCTTCCAGGAAAACTTTACCTTGTTGAGGACGGAAAACACCACTTAGCAGGCGTAAGAGGGTAGTTTTGCCGGAACCGTTGGGGCCGAGTAAACCGATCATTTCACCTGCCTGCACCTGTAAATGAATGTCATACAGAAGTGGTTGGCGTTCATAGCCAAATGTTACCCCATCAACCTTCAAGAGCGGGTAAGGTTCTTGGAAAGAACCTTGTGAAGCAATGAAGGATTGTGTACTTACATTATTAGCATTGGTATTTACCATCGGTAGTCTCGCTTACTACTCCTGAGAAGGAATAAGAAAAATGGTGCACCTACGAGGGCAGTGAAAACACCAACAGGTAGGACAGCAGGAGCAATCACGGTTCGAGCCAGCAAATCAGCCAGCACCAGGAAAATAGCTCCACTCAGTGCGGAAGCTGGCAACAAGAGGCGATGGCGCGGACCGAGTAACAGGCGCATAGCATGTGGAGTGACGAGACCGACAAAACCGATCAAACCACTAATGGAAACAGCTGCGGCCGTTAGCAGCGAACCCAGGGCGATAATCATTATTTTACGCCGTTCAACATTCAGGCCTAGATGGGCTGCGCCTTCTTCACCAAGCGCAAAGGCGTCAAGCACCCCTGCTAGCATAAGTGAACAGATGATGCCTGCAAGCGTAATCGTTCCTACTACAATAATGGGAGGCCAACTGGCTACCGAGACACCTCCCGATAGCCAGTTAAAGAGAGCCTCTAAGCCAAACTGCGCATGGGGGCTAAGGGTTAAAATCAAGGTCTGACATGCTACGAGGACGGCATTAATTACCACGCCGGCTAGGAGCAGGGTTACAACAGGCGTATGACCATCGCTACGAGCGATGGTGTAGACGAGTAATACAGTGAGCATAGCTCCGATAAAGGCTAAAATAGGGGTAAGTGAGAAGAAAGAACCATACACAGTATCCAGGGGTAAGACAAAGGCAATCGATGCCCCTAAAGCAGCACCCGAAGAGGTACCAATGAGAAAGGGATCGGCCAGTGGATTACGCAGCACACCCTGGAAAAGCACACCCGCGACAGCGAGCGCCGAGCCAACGAGGGCTGCTCCCAGCACAACTGGCATACGTACCTGCCAGACGATCAATTCTGCGCTGGGGTCCCACTGACGAGTGAAATGCAAAAGTCCTGTACCATTCAGCAAAATTTGCGTGATGGTACCGATGGATATAGGCGTTGAACCAAAGCTTACGGCCATGATAATGACGGCAAGCAATAATAATCCCAATGTCAAGAGGATCAGAGGGGCTGGCAAGCGCCTCTGACTCTTCTCTTTTTGTTGCTCAATCCGAAGGTTCCGTGTAGCAATTTTCATAGCTTTGCGCTGAGCACGTTCCTTTTTAAAGAAATAAGGTAACTCTTCTGAAAACGTCCATTTTCATGCTGGGTGGTGGAGCCCTTACATGACTGTCTCTTCAGGTCGTTCCGCCACCTCCAGTGGCTTCCTATTTGTGGGAGTGCTGCGGGTTGGGCAGCCTGTGGCTGCCCAACCCGCAGCACTCCCACATTACTTGCAAAGCGCCGCAGGCGCTTGAGATTATGATCTACCTATACGGAAGCCGTACAATACGCGGGCAATGAGCTGGTAAACTTGTCGGGATGGACAAGCTGGGCCAGGCATTGCAGGCCTTCTACCAGGCGCGGACCTGGACGCTGTATGACATTTACGTTGATATGATAGACATGGTGTGCTTTGAGAGCCGCAATATTTCCCCAATTGGCCCGTTTGTAGACGGCATTGACATCTCCACCATAGGCCGGATCTTCCGTGAGGATGACGTACTGTGGATTGGCGCTAATCACCGCCTCATCGGTTACCTTGGGATAACCACCATTGGTGCCATTGGCGTGAAAAATGTTGAAGGCATTGGCATCCTGTGCCAATTCATCACCAAACGATCCTCCGCCAAAGACATAGAGCACCCCCGGCGTACTATCATCCACCTCGAGCAAGACAGTGGGAGCCGTTGTCCCGGCCACAACAGATTTGACATGGTCAATCTGCTGTTGGAGTTGTTGAGCAAGTGCGTTGGCAGCGGCCTGGGTAAAGGTCAATTGTCCCACCAGCTTAATTTGTTGTAGCACCTGTGAGAGATTGGACAACTGCAAATCAACAACGTTCAGACCAAGTTGTTTGAGTTGTGTGTCATATTGCTTGGTCTCTCCTCCATAACTCAAGACGAGATCAGGTTTTAAGGCAACAATCTGCTCGACATTATAGATACCATTCGCATTAGATATCTTTGGCTTAGAGGCCAACGTAGAAGGATAGTTTGTATAATAGTCAACCGCAACCACACGCTGCTCAAGGTGTAGGGCACCAAGAATTTCGCTGGTACTGGGTAAAAGTGAAACGATGCGTTGAGGTGGAGTCTTGGGAAAGATAATTGGTGTTCCAAAGACATCGAGTGCCGGTGTAGGAGTCGAAGTTATGCCTGGAGTAGCTGTAGTATTCTGTTCACACGCAGCTAACAGGAGAACAAGGGATACTAACAATGCAAGTAGACGACGTGAAAAGATGATACGAGTGCCCATCTGGCGGTTACCTCCTAGATGTTCTTAAGCTCGCTATCACCTTGCGTGACATGGAGGTGAACCAAAGACAGGAAGAGAACGTGCCGTGCGTTCAAGTATGTCCTGGTGCCCGTTCCTCATGACGCGAAGGAGCGTGAGCACATTCACTAGGCAGGTCTCATGGCTTCTGGCTACAAACGCTGCTCATCTTGCCCTCCTAAAGTCCAAGCAGGACCGTGGCAGAATTCCCTCAAAAAGAGAGGAGATGAGCCGCTCACCAGTTACAGTAGCGCGACTGCGTCGGAGTTGCACCGACTTCCCTATTATGCCTGACCAACTGGTCGAAGCCACCCAGTGAAAATACAATCATATAATATTACCCCCAAGTATAGCACACTCAGTATAGAAAATATAGACAAATCCAGGCGTTCTCCGAGGAAAGACCTTATAACGAGGCTTCTGTGTGCAGTCGTTTGATATCGATGCCCAGCCCCGCCACCATAAGATAGACGCGATCAGCAGCCCCGGCCAGGCGCTGATTGACCCGGCCTAGCATGTCACGATAGACGCGGCCAAGAGGATAGGCAGGCACTATGCCTAAACCGACCTCGTTCGACACCACGATAAGCGTCTTATTGGAAGCAAGAGCATCTATGGCAGCAAGGAGTTCTTCGATATCCTTAAGAACGCCGTTGGTATAAGTATCGCTCAGCGATGCGTCATGTTCAAGATTTATGTCACCCCGCTGTCCAAGCCAGTTTGCTAACCAGAGTGTTATACAGTCCAACAACATCACATCTGCCAGGTTCGAGGCATGCTTGACAGTTGCTATAAGATCAAGAGGCTCTTCCAGAGTATGCCAATCCTGAGGACGAGAGGCTCGATGGCGGGCAATACGCTGGCGCATATCTTCGTCGCTGGCGGTAGCTGTTGCGATGAAAGCCACACTACGCCCACTGCTGGAAGCTAAACGCTCAGCAAAGGTGCTCTTACCACTACGCGCACCACCAAGGATTAAGACAAGTTTTGGAGGTGTACTGAAGTTGGTAGATGAAGCCAGAACGGATTGTTCTTGTGCGTCGCTCACAAAGAAACTCCTTTTTGTTAAGCATCGGTTCGCTCTTTTAGGGTCCACATAGAAGTATTCTCTTCTTACAACCTCAGAGCCAAGAACGCAGTATAACCAGCAACAAAAGCGCCACTACCTCTGTTATCTCCGCAATGGCTCCATAGGTATCACCAGTTAGACCACCAATACGGCGTGTGACCCACCAACCTACCAGAAGTGCGGCCAGGCTTGCTGTAATCCAGACAAGTACGCCGGCAAGATGTCCTATGACAGTGGCTATAAGAAGAGCACTACATCCCGCTATGCACAAACGCTGCAAGGACACAGATTGGCGAAAAGTGATACCGAGACCAGCGGGACGAGCAGAAGGAAAAGTTCTTAGCGCAAGAACCATTGACCAACGAGCGGCTGGTAAAATACATAGCAGCGCTACAAATAGCGCTGGCATTTCTAAACTCGCGAAAAAGGCAAATTTGAGCAATAGAACACACGCGCCACCAAGCACGCCAAAACTACCAACACGACTATCGCGCATAATTTCCAGGCGCCGTTCACGCGTCCTACCGCCAAAGAGACCATCACATGAGTCCATCAAACCATCCAGGTGTAGGCCACCTGTCAAAAGCACAAGAGCGACAACAAGAAGCGCTGACAGCGCCAAATGAGGTACCAGTGGGTTAAACAGAAAGATAAATAAGTATAACAAGAGGCCAAGCACGAGGCCCACCAACGGGAAGTAAGCACTTCCCAGTACTAAGTGCTGTGAAGATGCTGATGGGCTTGCACTTTCGAAGCGATGTGGTGCACCTGGCAATGGTAGAATAGAAAGGAAGCGCACCGCGGCAACCAACTCTGTATATTGATCAAGCAGCCAGAACATACGGTCAGACATCTCGTTTTGACCCCGCTTCCTGGTATCCTGACATGGCTGCCGGAATCTTGCTCACTCGCGCACCGTAAGCAGCAGGCAAAGATGTAGCGTCGCGCATAGAAGAGCGTTGAGAGTTCAGAAGGACCAAAGTTGCTACGAATGAGCCATGCTCGGCTAGCGACAGATCGATAGCACTGAGAGAACCGGGATCAAGGCGCAGTTGCCATTGCTGGCTCAATGGCATATTCAACATGGCACATAACAATGCTCGCAAAGTGCCTCCATGGCTTACAATGACGATATCGCCCTGTTCATGTGAAAAGCGCTGCATAATTTCTGTTAGCGCAGGTCGGATACGTCCTAATACATCAGTCAGAGATTCGCCTCCGGGAGGAGCGTAATGTGCGGGATCAGTAAAAAAATCTAGTCGATCTGTAAATGTAGCGGCTATTTCGCTGTATGTGAGGCCCTCCCATGCTCCAAAGGCTATTTCACGCCAGGCAGCAGACGCGGTCACTGCTATGGGAGAAACATGTTTGCTGGCAATAATCTCCGCTGTTTCGAGCGCCCTTGCAAGATCACTACTGTAGATACCTCGCAAATGCACGAAGCGCAATTGAGAGGCAAGCCAGCGAGCTTGCACACGTCCGGATGCCACTAATGGAATGTCGCTATGCCCACAATAACGATGCTGCGCATTCCACTGCGTCAATCCATGCCTTACTAACCAGAAACGTTGTACACTATGGCTGTTCTCAGAAGTACCTTCTCTGGTACAAATATCCATTTTCCATCCTGATTGTTTCCCCTTGGATAAAAGCCTGAAGGGGAGCCATCTCAATTTAGCGTATATTATATCACCATGGGACTGATCAAGAACGGATATGAGCAACCACGAGGGGGCTACTGAACTAAAGGACAGTTGACAAGCTATGTGGATAGAATGATACTACTATATAAAAAGTAAGAGGCGCCCAGAATAGCGTCCATTTGAAGGACAAATAATAGATGACAATTGACAAAGATTTTTTCCGCAAGGTGGCAGGCCAATTCGCAACGGGCGTCACCGTCGTTACTACATATAATCAAGGCAAACTCGCAGGTCTAACAGTTAATGCATTCTGCTCAGTCTCTCTTGATCCTCCTTTAATACTTGTATGTGTTGATCTCAATAGCACCACTTTGCCGGTAATTCGTGAAAGTGGCATATTCGCAGTGAACATACTGACTAGTAAGCAAGAGCACCTCTCCAGTTGCTTTGCAACCTCTACAGAAGAGCGTTACGAACACTTCTGCCATGCCAGTTTTCATACAGCCGCAACTGGGGCACCCGTGATCGACGATGCTCTGGCCTTTATCGATGCGCGCGTAGTAGCCGAATATCCAGGTGGAGATCATGTGATCTTTCTGGGACAGGTTGAGGCGATGGGCACGGACGGCTCTGCTAGCTTTGCCCATGGCGAAGACAGACAGCTTGCTACTTCACCTGGATATAATGGTAATACACCAGAAAATAATCCAGAAAATAATAAGGTACCTCTCGCATACTACCGTGGAAAGTATCGTCACCTTACATCTGACTACCTCAAACCCAGCCTGCAAGATGACAAAATTGGCACCAGGTGAACAAGCAACAGCGCTCTCCCTACTACAACAGCGTATCAAAGCATGCCGGCGTTGTCAGGAACACGGCTATATTCGTGTTGCCCAACCGATTGTTAGCGGACGGTCCAGTGATCGTCTCCTGGTGATCGGTCAGGCTCCCGGCCACAGGTCAGTCGAAAACAATCTGCCGTTCAGTGGCCCAGGTGGGCGTATTTTGCAAAAATGGCTTGAGCAAGCAGGTTTTCCGGCAGGTTATCTTCACGACCATACCTACCTGAGTTCATTAACGCGCTGTGATCCTGGTCCTAATCCAAGAGGCAATGGCGACCGGCGGCCCTCACCCCAGGAAATCGCCCTCTGCAAGCCATTTCTTGAAGCAGAGCTACGACTACTACATCCTACCGTTGTACTGCTCGTGGGAACTATGGCAATTGAGGCGTTTTTTGGCAAAGTACGCCTGGAGGACGTAATCGGGACATACCAGGAACGCGATGGAATGCTGCTTCTACCCCTGCCTCATCCATCAGGTGTGAGTCGCTGGTTAAATGATCCAGCCCATCTCCAACTCCACCAGAAGGCTCTGAAGATCCTATCCAAATGGCGTTTAGCCTACTTTTTATAATAACCCAGGGCATTAAGCAACAGTCATACAGAAAAGGGAAAATGGTTGCCGGGTTATGATTTAGGAAGGCTTTTCTTTGGATAGTGCAGGATAGTGCGTGTTCTCTGCAGTCTTGTGCATATGATACTCATGGACACCTTTTTTCAAGGTACCCAGGGCTAGTGTAGCACAGGTAGGACGAGTCATAACCAGTTCGCGGCCAAGCTGATCGATAAGATCTTCAAAACTCATCTGCTCAATTTGTTCTGCGGTCAAACCCTGGGTTATCTCGGTAACATAGGAGGCAGAAGCACGACTGATGGTACAGCCCTCGCCGTCCCAATTGACAGCTTCCAACTTGCCATCTTTGTCAAAACGAGCCTGCATAGTAATAATATCAGCACATCCAGGATTACCACCAGTAAGACTGACATCTGGATGGTCTAAAGGACCATTATTGCGTGGATTCTCGTAGTGATCCATTAAAAATTCAATAGCTTCTTGACGATCCATAGAAAACTTTCTCTCCTTGAGAGGATAGTGCATGAGGTAAATATATCTACCCCATGCACAATATAGTACAGGTAAGATACATTTATGGCTTCTCAATGGGAGCGCGAACCAGGTTGCCCCACTCAGTCCAGGAGCCATCATAGTTACGAACACGTGGGTAGCCCAACAAATGTGTTAAAACAAACCAGGTATGAGACGAGCGCTCGCCGATGCGGCAGTAGGTAATAATATCCTTGTCAGGAGTGATATCATTCCCACCATAAATCTGGCGCAGTTCTTCAGCAGATTTAAAGGTGCCGTCCTCATTAGCCGCCTTAGCCCAGGGGATACTCTTCGCTCCGGGAATATGACCTCCGCGCTGAGCGCCTTCCTGTGGATAGTTGACCATATGTATTAACTCACCGGTGTACTCCTGGGGAGAGCGCACATCAACCAGGCCACGTCCAGGATTCTTAAGCCCACTGGCTACATCATCACGGAAAGCACGAATCGCTTCATCCATAGCTGGCGCATGATAAGTCGTTGGAGCAAAGTGAGGAACCTCTTTAGTCAAGGGGCGTTGCTCCGCCTCCCATTTGCTGCGGCCACCATTCATGATCTTCATATTTTTGTGATCATACATAGTGAACAGCCAGAAGGAGTAAGTAGCATACCAGTTGTTTTTATCTCCATAGAAGATAATCATCGTATCATTACTGATACCCCACCGGCTCATAAGCTGCTCAAATTCCTTCTGGTGGATGAAGTCACGGGTTACACGATCCTGTACATCAACATGCCAATCAAGCTTGACCGCTCCAGGCAGGTGACCTACTTCATACAACAAGACATCTTCATCGACCTCAATCAGGCGGATATTAGGATCATTGAGATGTTCGGCAACCCACCTTGTATCTACCAACACCTCAGGATGGACATAACCAGATGCGGCACTTATGCCAGAAGCCGTTGTTTCTGTTCCAGACATTGACACTGTCCTCCTCAAAATACTTACAACGCATTTCACAAACCCATCGCTTGCTGGGTTTATAGTCAGGTGAAGCTTCGCCTCACTTTAAGATAACAAAGTTAATCCGATTTATATTCTACTTCCCAACTCGGAATTAGGCAAGTAGGAATTTATCCTGTTTTATCCCATCAGCTTTGGTTTTAATCGTTCAGCTAAGCCGGTATTACGTCGTGCTACACGGTCATTGCGAATCGCGATTTCCAGGGCGCGTGTTTGACCGACGAGGACACAAAGGCGCCTGGCTCTGGTGATAGCAGTGTAGAGGAGATTGCGTTGCAGGAGCATGCTGTGCTCCCTGGTAAGAGGTAGGACAATGGCCGGATATTCGCTGCCCTGGCTTTTATGCACAGTCACAGCATAGGCCAGGACCAACTCGTCCAGCTCATGAAAATCGTAGTTAACGAGCAAGGGACCAGCCTCTTCTAAAAATTCAACTTTGAGGCTAGAGATTTCTTTATTGATACTACGCACCCAGCCAACATCACCATTAAAAACGTCTTTATCGTAATTGTTACGTACCTGCATGACTTTGTCACCAACACGTATGACATGGCCCTTCCACTCAAGCTCGGCAAAAGATCGTGGATTGAGATGAGCTTGCAGTTCTTCATTCAAGACATTTACGCCTGCCGGGCCTTTATACATGGGGGACAATACCTGAATATCCGTCATGGGATTGAGTTTATAGCGGGTGGGTAAACGCCGCTGAACCAGGTCAACAACGAGACGCTGAATACGCACAGGATCTTCTTCGTGAAAAAAGAAAAAATCACTTGTCGCCTCTGTTTTCAAATGTGGCATCTGACCTGCATTGATGCGGTGGGCGTTGACAATAATCTTGCTTTGCTGGGCCTGGCGGAAGAGTTCGGTCAGGCGTACCGAAGGTATAATCTCGCTGCGTAAGAGGTCACGCAGGACATTTCCCGGACCAACTGAGGGCAACTGATCGGCATCACCAACCAGCAACAGGTGAGCATCTTTGGGCAGCGCCTTGAGCAGGTGATAGAAGAGCAAGATATCAACCATAGAGAATTCATCAACAATGACAAACTGATAGGGCAGAGGATTCTCTTCATTACGCTGATAGGTGTTGTCATGCGGCATATACTCCAGCAAGCGGTGTAATGTCTTAGCCTGGACGCCCGTTGCCTCCGAGAGGCGTTTAGCAGCACGGCCGGTTGGGGCAGCAAGAGCTACATCAATATTGCGCTTACGCAGCAGCATCAGCAAAGCACGGATAGAAGTTGATTTTCCCGTACCAGGGCCGCCGGTAAGAATGCTCACTTTCTTGCTGTAAGCTGTCTGAACGGCCTCACGCTGTTTCTCCGTCAAATGCATGTTGCGGCTCTGTGCCAGACGTGTAAAGACCGTATCCCACAATTGTTGACTGGCAGGAGGCAGGATACTATGAGCATTGGACAGGATACGTAAAAGACGAGCCGAGCCGTTCTCGGCATGCCAGAATGGACCAAAATACACACGCGATCGCGCTTCTGGTTCCTCTATCTCACTCCAATCGATGGGCGGTTCATCATCATTGCTCACTTGGGGTCGCTGTACTGCCGGCACAGGTAAGGGAGGCTCAATAAAGACGTCTCGCTCATTGCGTAGTTGATCCATAGCAGCAGGTAGCGCATCATAGGGAGCCTGCAATACCCGCGTAGCCTCTGTAAGTAACTCATCTTCCGGTAAGTAACAATGCCCATGCTCATTGGCAGCCTGAGCAAGCACATATTTTAGCCCGGTTGCCAGGCGTGGGGTGCTATCTGGTGGCAAGCCGAGCTTGACGGCAATGTCATCAGCAGTGCGAAAGCCTATTCCATGCACATCTTCTGCTAGTTGATAAGGATTTTCACGAATGACCTTGATCGATTCCTTGCCATACTGCTTGTAGATGCGATTTGCCACGTTCATAGACACGTCGTGCGACTGTAAGAAAAGATGCAATTCTTTAATTTCGCTCTGCTCGGTCCACGTTGTTATTATCTGCTCACGATCCTTGGAGCTGACACCCTTGACTTCACTGAGCCGCTCCGGCTGTTGCTCAATAATGGCAAGGGTCTGCTCGCCAAAGTGATCGACAATCAGTTTCGCCTTCTTTGGACCGATACCTTTAATCAAGCCAGAACTGAGATAGCGGGTAATCCCTTCGATAGACGCAGGCAAACGTTGGCTAAAGCTGGTAACGTGCAGTTGGCGACCATACTTAGGGTCCTTCTCCCACTCACCTTCTATGGAGAGAAGTTCGCCCACATGGATACCCGGCAGCAGGCCGACAATGGTCATCAAGTCGTCACGAAAGAGCCGTCCATTGTCATTAGGGCGAAAACGAGCAACGGTATAATGGTTATCTTCATTGCGAAAGACGATATTTTCGACAGAACCTTCGAGCGTTGGCATACTAAAGCATTCTCTTCATAGGATCATAGGCTGGAAATAGGTACCTACGGATGTACGGGTTTATCTTAGCATAGTTCCAGGAAAGCGTCGAGATAGTGAGCAACTAAAGGTGTATATATGTTTCTGCCACTTTCTTGTTGCTAAAGCGTGACGCTTCAATATCATCATTCGATTTACTTAGTGGGAATATATCACCTCATAAAATATTCCCCACCTTCGTCCATATGAAAGATAGGGAAAATATGACCGACATCCCACAATACGATCCCAATATCCAGAAAACACAGGTACAGGATTACTTCTCACGTACAGCTGAAAGTTATGTTGCCAGTTTCTCGCATAGGACGGGAAATGATTTGCAACGCTTGATAGAATTAGGTGAATGGCATCCGCAGCAACAGGCTCTCGATATTGCTACTGGCGGTGGCCATACTGCACATGCAGTCGCATCACGCGTAGAACAGGTCACGGTGAGCGACCTGACGCCGAGGATGCTGGAAAAGGCGCGCGAATATCTCCTTGGGCAGGGGGTAACAAATGTCTCCTTTGCTGTAGCGGATGCAGAACAACTGCCATTTGAAGCAGAGACATTTGATCGTGTCACTTGCCGCATTGCCGCTCACCATTTTCCGAACATCGGACAGTCCATAAAGGAAGTAGCACGTGTATTGAAACCAGGTGGTATCTACCTGCTTATCGATTGTATGGCGCCAGGTGATGCAGAGCTCGACAAATTTGATAACACGATTGAAAAGTGGCGCGATTCCTCTCATGGCTGCTCATGTACAGCCGAAGAATGGCAAACCTTCTTCAATGATGCAGGTCTACAAGTAGAGCACATGGAGTTCTTCCGTAAGAAACACCAGTATGATGATTGGACTTTGCGTTCACAATTGCCCTCCAACGAAAAAGCCGCGTTGGAGCGGTTCATACTGAATAGTAGTCATCGAGTACAGAGCTATTTTGAAGTCAAGCAAAAGGCTGATGGTCACCTGGAAAGCTTTACTAATGATTTCATCTTGCTGAAAGGTCGAAAAAGCTAAATAAGTTCCATCACTCCACGACAAGCCAAATTTGGCGATAGATAGGCCAACAGTTTGTTACTTGCCATAGTCATGGGTTATAATAGCTTTGTCTTCTGTAAGGCTTCCATTGAAGTGAAGCCCGCTTCACCCGTTTAAGAGGTATTACTTTCTACAAGAATACCCATAGAAGGTACTAGCCTCCAGGACTCATCATCCCCTAGGGGAATAGGCAGGAACTGAGTCATGAGTAGTAAAGTCACCTATCGCCAGCAGTACACACGATGCGGAAAAGAGCGATGCCGAAAATGTAAAGAGAGTGCTGGACACGGGCCTTACTGGTATGCATATTGGAGCGAAAATGGACGAACCATCAGTAAATATATTGGCATACGCCTCCCTTCACACATCGAAATTACACGCCGACAGGCAAAAGAAACAGAGGACTCTCAAGAAATATCACCAGTTGAGCCCCAACTCATCACCCCGGGCAAAGAAAATGCGACTCCCCCAGACATAAACTCTGGCTTACCCCTACGGCTGCCCACGCAAGTGCTACGAGTGCATGTGCTCGGTCAATTTCGCGTTGATCGCTTACAATGTAATGAATGGCAGGTCGTCGTTAATCGTACATTGCGAAGACGGCGCGCACGTGCATTACTTGGCTGTCTGCTCAGTCAACCCGGCCATAGGTTGGGTAGAGAGCAAGCTATGGAAGCATTATGGCCTGACCTTGATATGGAGACTGCCGCCAACCGCTTAAATGGCGCAGTTCACGAGCTACGCCAGATACTCGAACCAGAGCTAGCTCGCCCAGCAGCATCTCGCATGCTGCGTTTGGAACGCGACGTTCTGGAATTAGCTGATCGTTCGCAAATCTGGATTGATGCGGATGTATTTGAAAATTTGCTCAATGAAGCAAATAGTATTGGCGTCCGGAATAACAATGACACAGAATCCTATCAAAATCTCAGCCAGTCTGATGCAGAACAGATCGAACGACTGCTGGAAGATGCTGCGGCCCTGTATGACGGCGATTATTTGCTAGAAGAGCTCTATTCAGAGTGGGCAACCCCACGCCGGGAAGCCTTGCGACGTGGTTGGATTGGACTGTTGCTCAGACTTGCAGAATTACGTGAAAAGCGCGGTGCGCTCGCAGCTGCTATGGAACCACTAAATCGCCTGCTTGCCACAGATCCTACCGATGAAACAGCCGTACAACGATTGATGCTGCTCCTGACTCAGCTTGATCGTCGCGGTGAAGCACTAAACACCTATCGTCTCCTCGCCACACGACTACAACATAACTTCGACAGCGAACCCTTACCTGAGACACGCGAGCTCTATGAAAAACTGCGCATGGGCCACATTATTAAAGTATCCCAGCCAAAAATACTGACTGCGCAAATTGCCCATGAACACGAACACGCTTCACTTGAGAAGCATCTACTTCAGGCCACAGACCCTCGAGCTCAGTCAATATCTGCTGCCGGAGACCAGGCCATCCCACATATCCTCGCCACATTTGCTAGTACAAGCCAGTCGGGCCGCTATAACCAGAGCCCACTTGTTGGACGCGTGCGAGAGCTTGATACAATGCGCCAGATTTTGCGCTTTATAGAAGAAACACCACAGGCATTTCTTCCAATAGACCCTGACAATGAACATAGCTTATCCCCAGAAGAAGCGCGTCGAGGAGAAATGAGAAAACCTCATGTTTTGCTACTCATGGGCGATGCTGGCATTGGTAAGACCCGCCTGGCAGAGGAATTAAGTCACGAGGCAAAAATAAATGGCTGGTCGGTTGCGTGGACTCGTGCATATGAGCAGGAGGGTACAGTTCCCTACCGGGCATGGATCGAGCTACTGCGCACACTGCTGAAGCAGGTCCCAGTCGATGTACTGGTAGCGAGCGCGGGTATCAGATCTAAAGAAGAAACACCTACAAGCATACACTACACTCCCACTATACTGGAGCGCTTAAGTACACTTTTGCCTGAACTGAGGGATCTCTTACCGCAAAATGGGAAGACTTATCTCCCGCTACCTCCTGAACAGGAACGACTACACCTATGGGAAGCAACCCTGGGATTATTGGATACCTTGAGTAAGAACACGCCATTGCTGCTTGTACTGGACGACCTCCACTGGACCGATGGCAGCAGTCACGAACTGCTCGCCTATTTGACCCGCCATATTCAGGATCAGCGTATCTTGTTACTAGCTACCTGTCGAGATATTGAGCTTGCTCCAAGTCACGGCTTACGTTCACTCATCGCTGATCTAAGGCGAGAACAGGCTATTTACACACTGATCATTCAACCACTTACTCAGGCACAGATAGGTTCCTTAATAGCTCATCTGCCACAAAACGTCGTGCAAAGTATTCAAACCCGGGCAGCAGGCAATCCCTTTTTCGCAGAAGAGTTGGCTCGTGTCAGTGAGTCTATGCAAGTTATTCCTCCGCGTATTCAACATCCCGAGCGGGGAGTACATGCACAAGCAAGCACCCACTATAATGAAAGAAGACGTGAGGTATCGACTACCAGCAGCGCGCTACCAGAAGGTATTGCTGCTGTACTTGATCGTCGCCTCGGCAGACTCAGCAATGTGTGCCAAACGCTTTTAGGGAAAGCATCTGTACTCGGCGGTTCGTTCGAGTTTAACCAGCTTCTCTTCATGGCCAACGAACATCACGAAGATGCTATATTGGACTTGCTGGAGGAAGCGCTGCGGGCAGGATTGCTGACGGAAGAGGGCACAGGGGCGCGTATCACATACCACTTCTGGCATCCCTTAATCGTCAATCATCTTTACGAACGGCTTTCAGCGGCGCGCTGTGCACAACTGCATCGACGAGCGGCAAACGCTCTTCTACACACCTATCTTGGACATGAAGAAGAAGTTGCGGCAGCTATCACTCATCACCTGAGTAAGGGAGGTGCCGATGCCGCTCAGATAGCCTATTATGCCGAGCTTACTGGAGCGCAGGCCTATTCACTCTCGGCCTATGCGGAAGCAGAGCAATATTATCTCCTGGCAACTAAAACACTCACACGTGGGATGCTGCCATTGGAGATGAGTACCGATGAAACTGAAATACATAAAGTAGTGAGAAGCATAGCTAATCCACTTCACATAGCGCGATTACTTGAGCGCGTCTGCGAATGCTGTATTGTACAGGGTAATTTTGAGGAAGCCCGTAAGTATTATGAGGGCATCCTTGAGTTGCGTAAACAACAACCACCCATTGCATCTGAGGCAGAGAGCAAACAAGAAGCACAAATTCAAGCCTTGATCTGGCGTGAGATTGGGCGTACTTGGGCATCGAATGGCGATTATGAACAGTCATATGAATGCTATAAACGTGGCACGCAGGTGATGCGAGATGCAGGAGTTACTTCTGGTGCAGCATGGGCATGCATCCACTTGCAATATGGTAGTATACGCAATTTAGAAGGAAGCTATGATGAAGCACGCCGTTATGTCCTTGAAGCATTAGATATGCTGGAAGAAGCTATCCAACAGCGCAAAGTCTCCCAGGGTAATGCAAGCACTGCACAGCCGAGTTCTGTAGAAAGCAAGATTCATCAATTCCTGACACGCACAGAACGAGCGGCAATGGGTGATGTGCTGGAGGTTGGACGTGCTCACGAGTTACTGGGTATTATTGCAGCAAGCATTGGACAATTCACAGAAGCACTTACGCATTTGTACAGGGCGCTCGCAATTTTTGAGCAGCACGATTTAGTCATAGAAATGGTGAAAGTTTGTAGCAATCTTGGTGCCGTGCACGCCGTGAAATCAGAAAATTCGGTTGCCTATTCATACATGAACCGTTCGCTTGAACTGGCAGAACGCATGAGTAACTTGCCTATCATCGCATTGACTACTGGCAACCTGGGAGAAATGGCTGCACGTGCCGGTGATCTGCTTAAAGCTGAAGAGTGGTTAAGACGTAGCCTTGCTATTGCGGAGCGTACCAACGAACTAGAACATCAGTGCTGGGCAAATATTTCCCTTGCTGTGGCGCTTCAGGACCAGGGTAATCTTCAAGGGGCTGCAACTGGTATACGCCGTTCACTGGCTATCGCACGAACAATGAAGAGTGCCCGCAACATCGGTGGGGCGCTCATTGCCCTGGCTGATTTACGCGTGGTTCAAGCGATCATTGCCTTCCAACTACAAAGTTCAAATTCAACTCAATATAAGGCGCATCTATCGCCTATGTGTACACGTCTCCTGTTGCGTGCCAGGTCCACAGCTCTGCGAGCCATACAAGTCGAAGGTCTTGAGTCTGAACTAGTTGTTGAAGGCCAGGTCATCCTGGCAAGTATTTACTTTTTACTAAAAGACCTACCAACAGCCAGGCAAGAAGCAGTACGGGCAATGGAAAATTCCGAAAAATACGAGCTTACAAGAATGCTAGCCCGGTCCTATCGCTTACTTGGCCGTATCCTATCAGCACAGAGCGAATATGAAAAGGCTGATGCTTATTTTGAAAATGCCTTGCAAATATTCCGTGATTATGAATTCCGCCTCGATTATGCGCGAGCATTACACGACTATGCAAAGACGCTCCTACAGCGTGGTCGTCCTGGAACATACCTATATAAAAAGGGGCTAGCTCACTTACAAGAGGCTCGTACTATTTTTGCCGACTGTCATGCGGCAATTGACCTTGCATGGGCCAACCAGTTACTAGCAAGTTTCATATCGGAGACAGTGGAAGCGTAGGAAGATAGGAAAAGCACGCCTTTGGCTATACACCGTACATAGGAATCTAGCACGTCCTTGCAATAGAAAGGGTACTAATTTTGACTGATTCTGCTACAGAATTGACGACATTACAGCAGCAAGCGAAGATACGACATGAGATTGAAGATGCAATCACAGCGATGTTTGCGCCTGAAGACGAGGGGCTACAATCCGCATTGCGTGTAGCCAGGCAGGCGGGATTGCCGCAAATTCAGATCTCGCCCATCCAGGGTAAGCTGCTACAACTGCTGGCTACGCTGTGTAATGCGCATAAGATCCTAGAAATTGGAGCATTGGCGGGATATAGTGGCATCTGGCTAGCACGAGCACTGCCCTCGCAGGGTCGTCTCATCACCCTGGAAGTGAATCCTGAGCATGCCAATGTGGTAAGAAATTCATTTGCTGGGGCAGGTGTGGGTGACCGTACAGAGGTACGAGTTGGCAGAGCTCTTGACCTGCTCCCTCAACTTGTAAACGAAGCGCCCTTTGAGCTTGTTTTTATTGACGCGGATAAGCCTCCTTATCCACAATACCTCGATTGGGCTCTACGTCTTACTCGACCAGGAAGTGTAATCGTTGCTGACAACTGCATCAGAGGCGGTAAAGCATTTCGGACTCCCGACGACGAAGGTACAGCCGGCATCGTTGAGTATAATCGACGCGTTGTGAACGATCCTCGCCTAGTATCATTGGCACTGCCGCTGGACGATGATTACACAGACGGTTTTACAATCGCGGTGGTGAAACAATGACGCCAACGGCAGGTATTGTCTTCACCAGCGGCATTAGCGGGACCACTACCGGCTATCAACTCGGCATGCATGGCGCCACTAACATTTTCCAGCTTGAGCGTGAAGTCGTGGTGTACGGTTCCAGTGGCCGGGCGCAGGAGAACTAGCTTAGATGACAATCGATACGGATTTTCACAGCCACGTATCCCGCAGTTCAGCTCTCAAGATGGCTCTATCGGCTCAGACAAAAGGCTTGCGTGTGTTAGGCTTCTCAGAACATATCTTTCAGATGGAGGAAATGCGCCCGACCTTAGCGCACATGAAACTGGAAGGGCCTCTACTTACCATTCCTGGCTATATCGCAGCAGTACGTACTGCAGGTCAAGATGTATCCATAACACTTCGGCTCGGCCTTGAGGTCGATTTTATTCCCGGCAAAAATGAACAGATACAGGCATTTTTACAAGGGTACGATTGGGACTTTTTGATCGGTTCGGTACATGAGGTTGATGGGCTACAAATTGAAAACAACCATAAATGGAGCCGTGAAGAGGGAGAAGCGCTCTGGTCACGCTATATGGCATTACTACGTGCCGCCGTGAGCAGTGGCTACTTTAATCTGGTAAGCCACCCGGTGCGCATGCGGACAGCAAACCCATATTTACCATCTAACCTGGATCAAGAGCTTGAACAATTAGCAGCTGAAGCAACACGCTGCGACATTGCCCTGGAGATCAACGGCTATGATCTTCAGACCTATCCAGGCTTGGTACGTCGACTTGCCCGAGCCTGCGCTCTCCATAATACGCCTGTCAGTGTCGGCTCTGACGCGCATATTCCCCGTCAGATTGCCCTAACCCACACTTCTGCTGAGGCTATCCTGCGCCAGGCAGGGATTAAGAGCGTGAGAATCTGGCAACAACGAAAAGCGGAAGAATATAGCATATAGCATGACCAAAAAGATATTCGATGGAGATGAAGGCGCTCTGCGAACGCCTTCATCTCCATCGAATATAAGTTTCAAAAATTACGGATGGAAGCATGGGAAGATCAAGCTTGCACGTGTGACTCGCGTCGGATGACGTCCATAATACGAGCCGCAGTTGTGGGAACGCTCTGCTCACTCTCGGCCAATACCTTCTGTATACTAGATCGTTGCTGCTCCCGCTGTTGACGTGCCAATGTCAACATAGCAGTACAGGCTAAACATTGTGGTATATGTATACGCAACTCGGCCAAAAGTTGTTCATCTCTGTCATGATCTAGCAAATAATTTACTGAATTTCGTGCAGGCTGATGTGGTTCATCAAGCTCATCGAGCAGGCGGAAGCAACATTTGCTCAGGAGGCAAGGAGGTGAGCTGCGTGAATTCCCTTGCTGCATGAGTATCACTCCTGATCAAGTCGGCTATAGAGTTGTTGAAAAGACTGACGAGCACGTGCCAGGCGGCTGCGTACAGCAGAGAGCGAGTCCTGCAGAGTTTCAGCTATCTCTCTATAAGTGAACCCCTCAGCATCCAATAGCAGGCATATTACTGAGGTTGGTGGCAGTTGCGCAAGTACACGCTTGACCAGATCTAGTTCCAAGATACGCTCCTCAAAGTGTTCGTCGTTTACCAGATAGTCTTCACCTGCCTCGCTGCATCCCTCCTCATTACACAACAGCGATGAAAGTGAAAATATACTTACATGCTTGTGTCTCCGCCATTCACTTCGCACCTGGTTGAGAGCAATACGATAGAGCCAGGGAGCGAACCGTAGTTCCTCCCCTCGCATGCGCGGTAAGGCACGGTAAGCCGCCAGAAAAGATTCCTGACAGAGATCTTGCGTCAACTGCACATCCTGTGTCAGGTTGTAGAGCATATGCCGTATGCGAGGCTCATAGAGTATTACCAAAGCCTCGAAAGCAGGTACAGAACCCTGACAAGCATCAATAACGAGTTGAGACTCCTCTTTCTCGGCTCTCATGTAACACCTGGAAGATGCTTAACACAGCACCCCTGTAGAATATATAATGCATAAGTACATCACTTTGTCGCAGTACAGCCACCCGTAATTTTTCTACACCTTCAGCGGGCAGAATCTCCCTAACATATCTCAGTATCATTTATAGGCTATTTGCGCTAATTAGACAGTGAAGTAGTTCACATATTGGCAAAGTTAATATAGCCCATTTGTCACATCTACAACACATTAATGATCTACATGTACATTAGGACAAGCGCCTGATTTCTCTACATAACTATGTAAGCATTGTCTTTTGCCAGGCAAATACACAAAACCTTAACCTAGGCGTGGTACTTTCATACCAGGCAAGCGCTGTATATACAAATATAGCTCAGTACTGTTGTACAATCGCAAATATCTGTGAGTGTATCAAAGCACACCAAACAGTTTCAAATTACCTCACAATGTACAAAAGTGCGCAGTCTCAGTTTGCATGTGGCAGTGGTAGGGAGGGGAAATAACATACAGAAGCCGACTCGTGTAAAGGGATGTTATAAATGAGCAGTAGAACTCCACCCACCATAAATAGTCAATATAAAGCGGATAGCTCAGATATTGTCGTTGTTGGTAACGGCATTGCGGGACTTACCGCCGCTGTAGAAGCGCGTCGCCTATCACCAGATGCACAAATTACCATTATTACCGATCAATGCCATCCTACCATCTATACACCTTCGCTAAAGCAGTTTGCCATCGGGAAGCTAACCCAAGAGCAACTTCTTGCCCATCCTGCCGGCATCGAGCGCTCGCAGCGCATACACATGATTAATGCGCGTGTAGAGGGCATCAATGCTCAGGGTAAGTATCTTTATTTAAATGGTGGATACGGCTTTGGCTATGGTTCTCTGCTGATCGCCACTGGTAGCACTCCTAACGGCCTGCCAGGAAATCTACCTGAACGCGACTTTGATGGAGTACTTACCCTACATTGTCTACAGGATTATCTAAATCTGCGTCGACGGCTTACTGAGGTTAAATCAGCAGTGGTAATTGGCGGTGGTGCTCATGCTATCGAAACCGTAATGAGCCTGTTACACTATGGGATCGAGGTCCATTGGCTCATCCGAAGTGAAAACTTCTTGTCAAAGGTGCTCGACCGCACTGCATCTGAATTGATCCTCGAAAGCGTTCGCCAGGCGGGGGCAAAAGTCTATACGGATACAAGATTGATCGGTGTCGTAGGCCGGGTTGGCTCTGTGGTCGGTGTGGTTACGACCCAGCACAACATGCTTCCCTGCCAGTTGGTATTGGCGTGTACCGGTACAACACCCGTCACTACGTTAGCTAAGCAATGTACTGTACCGATGCTGCATGACCATGGAATATTGGTTGATGATCGGTTTCAGACCAATGTGCGCGATATATATGCTGCAGGTGATGTAGCCGCACGCAAGAATCCCCAAACAGGCAGCTATGAGGTTCACGCACTGTGGTATAACGCAGTATTGCAAGGGCGCACTGCAGCAGCCATGATGACAGGTCATTATGAGTTGGCTTCCCGTTCAATAGGAGTTCCCTGGCACGCGACACATTTAGGGGCATTCTACATGCTTAACGTAGGTAATCACCTCCATATGATGAAAGGTGCGAAATTATTAACTGACAGCACGAAGAAAAGGTACCGCCGGATGTTGACCGTGGGTGATCGGCTGGTCGGCTATCTCTCACTAGGTCCTACCCAGCCCGATAGCCTTGCCATTAAACGGATTATTGATGAAGGTCTTTCTATTCGGGGCATCGAAGATGCCTTGCTTAAGGGTGATTTTGACGCCCGTAAATATTTCTCACAAAGTAGATCACGAGCAGTAAAAGACATGGTAACTTCTGGCAAAATACCTATTGTTAATCCCGTTCAATATACAAGGTCTCTATTTGTTGCGCAAACTGTAACTGATAGGCGCGCGAAGAGTGATTCTCAATCCAACGCGATTGCTGGTGAATCACCACATTTTTTGTATTCAAAGCCAAATAGCACTTTGAAATTGGGGGCGCCACAAACAGAACCTTTACACGTATCAGCGCCCGGACCTTTACAAGTGTATGATCAACCCACCATTCATGAGTGGGAAAAAGAGGCGGAACGCTCTACAGGAAAGCTCACTGCAGACTCAACAAAGGCTATACAACCTTTCTTGATGCGCCTACCCTCTCGTCCTGCGTCCCACAGCCTCTGGTCTTACAGTGACAAAATGCCAGCCGTCATGGCTCAACAATCCAGCGCAAAACATCCAGGGATACCAACAGCAGAAGTGGCCAATCACAATAATCAAGCTGAACAAACCAACTTCCTACTATGACATCTGGAACAGATAGAATTATCAACGAAGGGAGAATAATAGATGCTGAAATCTGTCTTACTCCACAAAACAGGCCCACAGGTGGCGCAAGAAATACATGCCTGTATTGGCTGCAGCGAGTGCTTGTTAGCATGTCCAGCATTAGCCGAACCTATTACAATTGATATGTTGAACCGTGAAACGCTCTTGGGCAATATTTCTGCTCCCGTTGCTCGTTTTGCTCGTTCATGCTATCAATGTGGAGCTTGTGTCGCACCATGTCCGGTAGGACTACATCGTGACGCAATGATGATGTGGATTAAAGTGCGCTTATTACGTTCTACTAACCGGGAGATCTAATACATCCCATGTCCAATACCTACCATAACCCTCCAGCCATTAATCCTATGACATCGCAACATGGTGAAAAAGGCTATCCCTGGCTGTGTTTTTACCATAGGCGTTCATGGTATACCGGCTTGACAGTAACACTCTTTGTAACAGGCTTATGTGGCGCTTTTTATAGCTGGTATATCAAATCTGGCAATGATACTTTTCCTGGTGGCACTGTTGGCCTCATTTATGCCGCTATAGGTACACTATTTTTCATCCTTGCCACGACCCTTTATACCTTACGCCGTCGTCGTGCCCGGAAGCGAGCTATAGGTGAGCTTAACGCAGACTTAAACTGGCATGTATTTTTTGCTATTATAGGGCTGATTGTACTCTTCATGCACGCGCTTGGTAATTTTGAGCTGATTTCCGGTACCTTCGCGTTAATCGGCCTATTTGTCTTAGCGATAAGCGGAATAGTGGGTCGAATGCTGGATCAATTCGTACCCCGACTTATTGCTCGTGAGGTAGATAAAGCTCTTACCTCACGGGGCGAAGATCGTATTGAGACCGTCTCTCAGGAGCTTCAGGCCATTGTTCTTTATAACAGCCAGAAGATACGTAGCTTCAAGGTAGACCAGCCTCACCTTCCCAGTCCCCCTGCACCAGTTCATAATTCTATTCACAATGGTTTACCTCTTGCTGCCGGTGAACAAACCATAGGTATTCCCTGGGACCTGGCATATACCTCCTTAGAACCAACACAACAGGAGTTAGACTGTAATGCACCTTATTACCGGCTCATCCCAGCTAAGAAAAGTCCCCTTGCTCGTCCAGAGGCGCTGATGCTGGGCGCTGAAGAACAGATCTCTGATTTGCATAGCATACATATGGCAATGCAGCGTGAGCAGTTTTACCGCCATATTATCCGCTACTGGCGTATACTACATATTTTACTCTCCTTCATTACCATTGGTCTGGTTATCTGGCATATCATTTTTGCGTTGCACCTGTTGCTACCAGGATTACTTCCGTGACATCTCCCCATGGCTAAAGCCAGGGGCTTCTCATCCTCACGAATGAGAGCTTCCTGCTTCACTGGCAACCGCCTGCCGAGCCTTGGCCCGAACAGGTCTTACGTCGCCTCCACAGGCATTGACGGAGAGCCCCTCCGCAAGAATGTTCACAGCGGCATTGGTGTCACGATCGTGAACCGTAGCGCATTCAGGACAGACCCATTCACGTCTGTCCAGGGTTAAGAAGTTGAGCACATGCTTGCATGCGCTACAGGTCTTAGACGATGGGTACCATTGATCAATTTTGATCAGGGTTCGTCCGTACCACTGGGCTTTGTATTCCAATTGACGGAGGAACTCACCCCATCCCACATCACTGATAGCTTTGGCCAGCTTGGGATTTTTGACCATATTCTTCACAGCCAGGCTCTCCACGCAAATCACTTGGTTTTCGTTGATGATGCGGCTAGAGAGCTTGTGCTGGTAATCTCTGCGTCTATCAGCGATCCGAGCATGGATGTGGGCGACTTTGAGACGGGCTTTGTTCCGGTTCTTGGAGCCCTTCTTTTTCCTGGCATGCCGCCGTTGCGCCTTCGCCAGTTTCTTCTCATGCTTGGCAAAATAGCGGGGATTGCCGACCATCTCTCCGCTAGAGAGCGCAACCATGGATTGAATGCCCAGATCGAGACCGACCATCTTCTCAACCACGGCTAGAGGCGTGATATCTTCCTCGATCAGAAGAGAGACAAAATAGCGGTTCGCACAATCTTTGGAGATCGCGACTGAACTCGGTTTGGCGTTCTGGGGAAGATCTCTATGCCAGCGGATATCCAGCGCTTCATTCATCTTGGCAAGCGTCAGCTGTTTCCCATCCCACGTGAACGCATTGGAAGCATAGGTAGCCGACTGCTCGTTCTGCTTTTTCTTGAACGTCGGGTAGTGGGCGCGGCCCTCAAAGAAGTTCACAAAAGCGCGCTCCAATTGACGCAGGGCTTGCTGAAGAGGGACGCTGGAAACTTCTGCAAGCCAGGGATAGTGTTTCTTGAGATCAGGGAGCATGGCAGCAAGAGCGCTGTAGGAGAGACTGTGGCCATGCTGAACATAGGCCGTCTGACGGGTAGCAAGCCCGCCGGGTAGCCGGGGGACATTACTGCCCCCAAGCCCCCTCAGAACGGCACGT
>JACZCU010184747.1_pt1 | contig 35037 bp, 36 predicted proteins | sample 8641851 | NCBI WGS metagenome assembly JACZCU01 (sample SAMN15324605, study PRJNA640507) | soil metagenome | isolation source: monocropping sugarcane control | place: China: Luxin town, Laibin City, Guangxi Province | collected 2019-07-25 | depth 10cm m | reverse complement strand
GGTAATGCACGACTCGGCGGGCTAAGAGCCCGCCGCTCCACTTGTTCATGTCGCCTTACGCTACACTCGCCGTTCTTCATGTTCGACGTCGATCGAAAAGCCTGGCGTGCCCTCATCGCGGCTCAGCTCGGATGGATGCTCGACGCGATGGACTTCCTCCTCTTCACCTTCGCGCTCATCCCGATCCAAAAAGAATTCGCGCTGACGAAATCGCACGCGAGCCTGCCCATCACCTTCGCCTTGATCGCGAGCGCGATCGGCGGCATCGCCTTCGGACGCATCGCCGATCGTGTCGGCCGTGTGCGTGCGATGACCATCAGCATCCTTCTCTACTCCGGCGCAACCGCGGGCATGGCCACCGCGCAGAACCTCTGGCAACTCGTCGCGTGGCGCATCTTCGTCGGCTTCGGCATGGGCGGCGAGTGGTCGAGCGGCTCCGTGCTCGTCGCGGAAACGTGGCCCGCGAAACATCGCGCGAAAGCGATGGGCTTGATGCAGGCCGGATGGGCGATCGGCGCGCTGTTCGCTGCAGGCATCTCCGCGCTCGTGCTCGAGCGCTACGGCTGGCGCGTCCTGTTTCTCATCGGCGCCGCGCCCGCTGTGCTCGCATTCGTTGTTCGGCGGACCGTCGAAGAGCCACCGTTGTGGCGCGAGCAACAACGATCGCGCGAGCAAACGAAATGGCTCGACATGTTCGCCGCGCCGCACGGAAAAAACGTCGCGCTCGCGACGATCGTCGCCAGCTCCGTGCTCGTCGCGTACTGGGGCGTCACGTCGTGGCTCCCCGCGTTTCTCGCAACGCCGGTGAGTGAAGGCGGCGCAGGACTCACCGTCACGAAATCCGCGGCGTGGCTGATCGTGCTGCAACTCGGCGCATTTCTCGGCTACATCACGTTTGGGTGGATCGCCGATCGCATCGGACGTCGTCCCGCGTTCACACTGTTCATGATCGGTGCGACCGCGGTGGTGCCGGTCTTCGCATTCGGCGCGCGATCGACGATCACGTTGCTGATTGTTGGTCCGCTCGTCGGTTACTTCGCGCACGGATACTTTTCGCTGTTCGGCGCGATGCTCGCGGAGCTCTTCCCGACGCGCATTCGCGCGAGCGCACAAGGCTTCTGTTACAACTTCGGCCGCCTCGTGTCGTCGCTTGCGCCGTTCGCAATCGGCGTCGCCGCGAAGCAGTACGGACTCGGATTCTCGCTCGCGTGCGACGCTGTTTTCTTCGCGTTAGGCGCGGTGCTGATCTGGCTTCTTCCCGAGACGAAAGGCACCGAGCTGTGATCGATCTCAGCGCCGACCTCGGCGAAGGTTCGCCTGACGAGAACGAGCTGTGGCCGCTCATCACGAGCGCGAACATCGCGTGCGGTGGTCATGTCGGTGACGACGACTCGATGCGCGACGCCGCGCATCACGCACGCGCGCACAACGTGCGCACCGGTGCGCATCCGTCGTATCCCGATCACGAACACTTCGGCCGCCGTTCACTCACGATCGATCCGATCGCATTGCGCGATTCGCTCATCGAGCAAATCCGCGCGTTGCAGAAATTCACGACCGTCGAGTTTGTGAAACCGCATGGCGCGCTGTACAACGACGCGCACAAGAATCGCGCCCTTGCCGATGTGATCGTCGACGCAATGCGCAGCGTTGATGCGAGCATCGCGCTCGTCGCACCGGATCACTCACAAATGGCTGAAGCCGCGCGCGCGGCCGGAACGCGTGTCATCCGCGAGGCATTCGCCGATCGTCGCTACGAATTGGATGGCTCACTCACACCGCGCAGCATCGAAGGCTCGACGCTCACGATCGACGAAGCAGTCGCACAAGCGCAACTGCTGGCAAACGAGAGCATCGTCATTGCGCGCGATGGATCGCGAATCACCATCGCCTTCGACACGATTTGCATTCACGCCGACATGCCGGGCGCAGTCGAACGCGCACGCGCGATTCGCGCGGCTACTTCACCACGACACTGAAGGTCGGATACGTCGTCGGATCCGTCGATTCGAGCGGGACCGATTGCAACTGCACCGTGTACGTTCCCGACACCTTTGCTTCGAACTGCCAGTACAACTGCGTCGTGTTGAACACGAGGTCGTACATCGCGTACGCGCCGATGAGATGCATGCCGTCATCGACGTAGCTGTACAACGCGAGCTGTGTCTTCGGCGTGAAGCCGTATTGGATCGTGATCTCACCGCCGACGAACGCGGTCAATGTCTGCACGATCGGCTGATTCGGGACCGGCGGAGTGCTGCCTGGCTTGTCGATCGGAGTGCTCATGTGTGGTTTCTCTGGTATTGCTGGCCGAGGATTTTAAGACTCGCAGCAGCCTCCAGCCTTCTTTACTTTCCTCGCGCGCACAGCGTCCTTCTTCAACTCCGGCACGTCAGCAAAACATGCCGTGAGGCAATCGAGCAGCTTGCGATGAAACTCCGATCGGGCCGGCGCGATCGAGTAGTACATCCACTGTCCGCTCTTCCGCGTCACGACGAGCGCCGATCGCCGGAGATATGCGAGATGTCGCGAGATCGTCGGCTGCGGCATGTCGAGGATCGTCACCAATTCGCCGACGCACAGCTCGACATCGCGGAGCAGATGGAGGATGCGAAGGCGCGTCGGATCGGAGAACGCTGCGAACTTGTCGCTGACAGATTTCGAAGCCGTGCGCCGCGACATTGGCCGAATTGTACCGGCATTGTATATTCGCGAATGCGAATATACTTCAAGCCGTGACCGCGTCCGCAAAGAGAATGAATGTCTTCGAGCGCTACCTCTCGATCTGGGTGGCGCTGTGCATGATCACCGGAATCGTCTTCGGCAAACTGGCGCCTGCTGCCGTTCGCGCGCTGCAGCAACTCGAGTTCGGGACGGGCAGCCAGATCAACATCCCGATCGCGATTCTGATCTGGCTGATGATCTACCCGATGATGCTGAAGATCGACCTCGGGTCGATCGTGCGCGTTGGACAGCGGCCGAAGGGCCTGTTCATCACGATCATCGTCAACTGGCTGGTAAAGCCGTTTTCGATGGCATTCTTCGGATGGCTCTTTTTCCGGCATCTCTTCGTGCCGCTCATCGGGCCCGAGCTCGCGAATCAGTACATCGCCGGCGTGATCATCCTTGCCGCCGCGCCATGTACAGCCATGGTCTTCGTCTGGTCTTATCTGTCCGAGGGCGATCCCGCGTACACGCTCGTGCAGGTATCCGTGAATGACCTGATCATGCTCGTGGCATTCGCGCCGATCGTGAAATTCCTCATCACGGGGGCGGCCGGACTCGAGGTGCCATTCCGCGTCCTGCTGTATTCGGTCGTCATCTTCGTCGTGATCCCGCTCGCGCTCGGAGCGATCAGCCGGTTCCTTCTGGTGCGACGCAAAGGCGCGCACTGGTTCGAGCACCAATTCATGACGCGGTTTGCGCCGGTCACGATCGTGGCGCTTCTTGCGACACTCGTGCTGATCTTCGCGTTTCAGGCGGAGAACATCACCACGCGCTGGTTCCACGTGCTGCTGATCGCGATCCCGATCCTGTTGCAGGTCTACATCAACTCGTCACTCACGTACGGACTGATGCGACTCTTCCGAGTTCCGTATCCGATCGCGGCGCCGGGTGCGCTCATCGGTGCGTCGAACTTCTTCGAGCTTGCGGTTGCAACGGCGATCGCACTGTATGGTCCCGGCTCGGGAGCGGCTCTCGCGACGGTCGTCGGTGTGCTCGTGGAAGTGCCGGTGATGCTGTCCGTCTGCCGCATGTGCATTTCGACGCGGCACTGGTTCGAGCCGGAGCCACGCACGGCTTGACACGTTGCAGATCGCACCGATCGGAGAACAGATCATCATGAAGAAGCGAGTTCTATTCCTTTGCACGCACAACTCCGCCCGCAGTCAGATGGCCGAAGGACTGCTGCGCGAAATGGCCGGCGATCGGTTCGAAGTCAGGAGCGCAGGGACGGAGCGGACGCGCGTGCAACCGCTCGCGATCGAGGCGATGCGCGAGATCGGAATCGACATCACCGGCCACTGGTCGAAAACCGTCGATGAGCTGGCCTGTGAGAACTACGACTTCGTCATCACGGTCTGCGATCGCGCGAACGAGAGTTGCCCGATCTTTCCCGGCACGACGGAACGAATTCACTGGAGCTTCGACGACCCAACGGCGATCGGTGGATCCGAGGAGCAGAAACTGCGCGCCTTCCGAATCGTGCGCGATGCCATCCAGCAGCAGTTGCGGATGTTCCTTTTAGTCGCGAACACGAAGTAAATACTCAGGAAGGCGCGCACTGATCGCGTCAGGCAGTGGCCGTGTCGACGCTGCATGCGCGCGCGGTCGTGCAGCAGGACGTAGCGGCGGAGCTCGCCACTTCCGGCAGGTTGTCCTTCAGCACGACGAAGACTTCCCATTCATTGCCATCCGGATCGTGTACCCACGTCTTGTCCTGCGTGGCGTAGCAGCAATCGGTCTGCATCTCATCACGCGTGACGAGGCCGGCTTCGGCCCACCGCGTGCGGATAGAGAGCACGTCATCGGTTGAGCTGACCTGCAGGCCGAGATGCGAGAGCGCCCCCGCCTCCGTGAGAGTCGGCACTTCATTGAGCGCGAGATTGAGCGGTGGATTCTGAACGTCGAACTTGGCGTAGCCGGTACGAACTTTCGATGGCTCGATACCGAGCATCTTCCGATAGAAGTCCGTGCTGCGCTCGACGTTTCGGACATTGATGGAAACGTGGGCCTTGAGAACCTGAACGTCAGATGTCATGATCATTTCCTCATATTCGTTATGGCGAATATGAATGTAGGTTGATCGAATACATCTGTCAAGGCGAATATGAAAAACCGGCCCGTGCCCAAAACGAAAACGACCGCTGAAGCATTGGAAGAGCTCTTTCAGGCATTGAGCGACCGCACGCGCGTTCGGCTGCTGCACCTCATGGCGGGGGGCGAAGTCTGCGTTTGTTTCTTCGTCGAAGTGCTCGACGAGCCGCAACCGAAGATTTCCCGGCACCTGGCCTATCTGCGCAGCGCGGGATTGGTCTCGGTCAGACGCGAGGGCAAGTGGGCGAACTACGCAATCACGCCGCCGGAGCATCCAACCGCGCGCGCCGCGTTCGAGGCGGTGATGTCGTCGCTGAACGACGATCGCGAATTGCATCGAGATCGTGTCGCGTTGACCCGCGCGTGTTGTTCGACACGAGTCCCCGACCAGCTGCGTCGCGCGCCTCGACCGGCCATCGCGAAAGAGTAGCGGCATCGCGTGAGGAATCGGCCGCGTCAAATCTCCACGAAAGGAAATTGGCTGTGGCGGGAGGACTCGAACCTCCGACCAACGGATTAACAATCCGCCGCTCTACCAACTGAGCTACACCACAGCAAGCCGGAAAAAGATCGGCGATGGTCGCGCAGGCGGCGTTGTTTGTCAATGCGACGCATTCAGTCGATGGGTACGAATGAAACGGCGCGTTCTCAGTCTGCCGTTTCATCGCCTCCGCATTCGCGACGACCGCACCGACGAAGCTGCCGCACGTGCCGGAGCGCAGCAACAAGCGCAGCCGGCCGTGCCGGCCGGCTGTGGTACAACTCTTCGCGGATGTCCCGTCGCGCTCTTGCATTCACGCTGCTCGCGATTCTCGCCGCGCAATTTCTCGGCGCGATCGCGTTTGCGTCCGTCTGCTTCGAGCCGTGTCCGGATGATCGCGACGGTGCGAATTGTCCCCCCGTCTGCGCGGTCTGCGCGAGTTGCTCGCATGCGCGACAAGCGATCGTGCAGTCGAACATCGACGGCGTAACGCGCGCGTTCGTGCTTCATTCATTCGCATCGCCGGTCGCTTCGCCGCCGTCGCCGCGCGCCTCCGACATCTTCCACGTCCCGCTCTTCGTCTGATCTTCCGCGTCGTCCATCACGCGAACTCAAACGAGGAACTCATGCATCGAGTCATCAGACCGGCAGGCCTGGCCCTGCTTTTCGCGCTGCCGCTTGGCGCGCAACAAACCATCACCTGGAGCGATGCGCTCGATCGCGCGCGGCAATCGGCACCAGCGATCGTCGCCGCGCGCATGCGCATCGAAGAAGCGCGTGGTCGCACGCGCACGGCGTCGCTTCGTGTCTCATCCAATCCAACTCTCGCTGTCGAAACCGGACGACGAAACGGTGATGCGACATCGAATGACTTCGGCATCGAAGTCGCGCAGAGCATCGACCTGCCACAACGACGCCGTGCACGCATCGATGCAGTCAACGCAATCGTGCGACAGGAAGAACAGCGCGCGGCCGAAGTCGAGCGTGAAACATTGCGCGATGTCGCGTCGTCATTTCTGCGCGCACTCGAAGCGCGCGAGCGCGCGGAGGCACTCGCGAATGCCAGACATCTCGCGGAAGAAGCGCTACGCATCGCCGAGCGCCGGTACGCCGCGGGTGACGTCGCACAACTCGACGTGAATCTCGCGCGCACCGCGGTCGCACGCGCGGAAGTAGAAGTGCGCACGGCGAACGCGGAGCTCGTCGCGAGCGCAACGCGGTTGCAGGTGCTGCTCGGCGTGAGCGAGCCACTCGCGATCGCTGGCTCGCTGCGTGATGTCGCGAGCATCGACGTCACGTCGGCAAACGATCGCGCCGACGTGCGCTTGCTCGATGCGGAGATCGCGGAAGCCGAAGCGGAGCAGCGCAATGCGCGCACGCTGCGCTGGCCTGACTTCGATCTGCGCGCCGCCTATCGAAACGAAGAACGCGATCGCATTCTCCTCGGCGGCATCGGCCTCTCGCTGCCGATTTTCCATCGTGGCCAGGATGCGATCGCGATTGCGAACGCGCGCATCGCGCGATTGCGCATGGAACGCGAGGCGCTCACGCGCGCGATCGATGCGGATGCTCGCGGTGCACGCGCGTCGTACGACGCATTGCGCGCGGCGGCGTCGGAGTACGAACGAACCGTGTTGCCGCTGATCGACGAAAACGAACGGCTCGCACTCGAAAGCTACGACGTCGGACAGATCGGGCTCGCCGATCTGCTCGTCGTGCGACGTGATGCGCTCGATGCGCGTCGAGCCTTCCTCGAACTGCTCATCGAAACGCGTCTCGCTGAAGTCGAGCTGCGCGCGAAAGCGGGAGTCTGGAAATGAACTGGCGAATTCTTCTTCTCATCGCGGCGCTGCTCGCCGCGCTCGCGTGCTCGAAACAGGAAGCCGAAGGCGAGCATCACGACGATGAAACACGCGCGACCGAAGCGCATGCCGCGCGGCCGTCGAACATTCTCGAAGTCGAAGAAACGATGCTTCGCGATTTGCACCTGACCACGACGAAAGTCGAACAGCGTCCCGGCGGTGAAGGCGTAAGCGTCGTCGGTGAGTTGCAAGCGGATCAATCGCGCTACGCCGAAGTCGGCGCGCCGGTGACTGCGCGCGTCGTGCGATTGCTCGCCGCGCCGGGACAACAAGTGCGTCGCGGACAAGTGCTCGCGGAAGCGCAGAGCGTGGAGCTCGGGCGCGCGCAGGCCGAGTACGAAGCCGCGCAGGCGCGTGTCACCGTTGCGAGTGCCGCGCTCGATCGCAAACGTGCGCTCGCGGATCGCATCGTGCCGCGACGTGAAGTCGAAGAAGCGGAAGCGAATCTCGCCGCGGCGCAGGCGGAATTGCGTGCAGCCGGTGCTGCGCTGCAGGCATTCGGCGCGACACCAACGCGCGGTGGTGATGCATCGCGGCTTCCACTCATCGCTCCAATCAACGGAACCGTCATCGAACGCAACATCGTCCTCGGGCAGATGATCGATCCCGAGCTCGTCGCGTTTCGCATCGGCGATCTCGACGTTCTCTGGCTCGTCGCGCACGTGTTCGAGCGCGACGCCGTGCGCGTCGCCATCGGTACACCCGCGCGCATCACGCTCGCCGCGTTTCCGGGACAAACCTTCAACGGCCGCGTGACGTACGTCGGTCGTCAGGTCGAAGCGGAATCACGCACGATTCCGGTTCGCGTCGAGCTCGCAAATCCGCGGGGATCACTGCGTCCCGGCATGTCCGCGAGCGCGTGGCTGCAAGTCTCCAACGCGGGACAGAACGTCATCACCGTTCCGGTTGCGGCATTGCAGCGCGTGCGCGAGCAGTGGGTCGTGTTCGTGCCGAAGAGCGAGCGCGTGTTCGAGATTCGCAACGTCGGACGCGGACGCGATCTGCAGGGTGAAGTCGAAGTGCTCGGCGGATTGCAACCTGGTGAGACCGTCGTCATCGACGGCGCGTTTCTGCTCAAGGCCGAAGCGGAGAAGGCCGAAGGCGGCGGTGATCATCATGATCATTGAGCGCATCATGCGCGGCTCGTTCGCGAAGCCTGTCGTCGCGCTGCTGCTCATCGTCGCCGGATCGATCATCGGCGCGCTGGGACTGCGCGACCTGCGTCGCGATGTGTTTCCCGATCTCTCCGCGCCGGTGTTCAACGTGATCGTGCAAAACCCCGCGATGGGTGCCGAGGAGTTGGAGACGACGATTGCGATTCCGATGGAGGTTGCGCTCAGCGGATTGCCCAGCGTGCGCCGCATTCGATCGAATTCACAACTCGGCGTTGCCAGCACCACGATCGAATTCGAACCCGACGCCGATTACTACCGCGCGCGCCAACTCGTTGCCGAACGCGTCGCGCAAGTATCGATCGATCTTCCACCCGGTACCGATGCGCCACTCGTCTCGAGTCTCACCGGACGTCTCAACGAAATCTTCGAATTCACGCTCGAAGCAGAACCGGGCGTGATGGATCAGATGACGCTTCGCGATCTCGCCGAGTTCGACGTGAAGAATCGTCTGCTCGCCGTGCCCGGTGTCGCGGCAGTTGAACGACTCGGCGGATACCTGCGTCAGTTCCAGGTGCAACTCGATCCGAATCGCATGTCCGCGCGCGGCGTGACACTCGATGAAGTCATGCACGCCGTCGAGAGCGCGAACAAAAACGCGTCCGGCGGATTCGTCGTGCAAGGCCCGATGGAGTGGAACGTGCGCGCGATCGGCATGGCGCAATCGATCGCCGATTTGCGCGCGACGGTAGTCGCGGTTCGCGGCACGACGCCCGTGTTGCTCGGCGATGTCGCCGATGTGCGTGAAGCGCCCGCGGTGCGGCGAGGCATCGCGCATCGACTCAAAGGCGAAGTCGTGAGTTGTCGCATCTCGAAGCAGTTCGATGCCGACACCGTGAAAGTTGCGAACGGCGTGCGACAGGCATTCGCCGAATTGCAGAAGAGCCTTCCGAAAGGCGTGCAACTGCGCATCGTGTACGACCAGTCAGAACTCGTGCAGTCATCACTCTCCGGCGTCGGCCGCGCGGTGCTCCTCGGCGCGTTCTTCGTCGTGCTCGTCCTCTTCGCGCTTCTCGGCGACTTTCGCGCGGCCATCCTCGTCACGTTCACGATTCCGCTGTCGTTTGGTCTCGCCGGCATCCTGTTGCGCGAGGCGAACGTCGGCATCAACACCATGACGTTGGGCGGACTCGCGATCGCGGTCGGCCTGCTCGTCGATGCCGCGATCATCGTCACCGAGAACGTCGTGCATCGATTGACGCAGCGACGCGGCGAAGAGCGCATGAAGACCGCGCTGGCAGCGTCGATCGAAGTCGGACGTCCGATCACCTTCGCGACGCTCATCGTCATCGCGGTCTTCACGCCGCTGTTCGCGATGAGCGGCATCGAAGGCCGCATGTACAAACCGCTTGCGGCCGCGGTGATCGCGGCCGTTGCCGCATCACTCGTACTCGCGCTGACGCTCGTGCCGATCGCAGCGGGATGGATGCTGCGATCGCGCGCGGAAGGAAAGGACGAAGATGTTCGCATCATTCGCGCGATCAAGAAGCGCTACGCACCGATGCTCGATTGGTGCATGGCGCACGCGGGTCTCGTGCGTGTGCTCACGCTCGCGATCACGATTCCGGCGCTCGCGCTCGCGTTCGTCGTCGGCAGCGACTTCATGCCGCAACTCGACGAAGGCGCGTTTCTCGTGCAGACGATTCTTCCATCGGAGGCGTCGCTTGATGAAGTCGATCGACTGAATCATCGCGTCGAAGATTTGTTTCGCACGATTCCCGAAGTCGAAGACGTCGTGCGACGCACCGGACGCGCGGAGCGAACCGAAGATCCGATGCCGCACACGATTTCCGACGTGCTCGTCGTGCTGAAGAAAGATCGCACGCGCGGTCTCGACGAGATCGAGCGCGACATGCGCGAGAAAACGGAGAACGTGCCGGGCGTTTCGATTCTCTTCACGACACCGCTCGGCATGCGCATCGACGAAGGCCTCGGCGGCACGCCCGCGGATCTTTCGGTACGCATCTTCGGCCCCGACCTCAACACGCTCACCGCGCTCGGCGAACAGGCGAAATCGATCATGAGCCGCATCGACGGCATCGCCGATCTTCGTGTCGAACGCATGACCGGACTGCCGCAGTTGCGCATCGAGGTCGATCGCGCCGCGACTGCGCGCGTTGGTCTCACACCTGGCGATGTGATCGACGCGATTCGCATCGGCATGGTGGGCGAAGAAGCATCGAGCGTGTGGATCGGGCAGCGCAACTACGATCTCGTGGTGCGTCTGCAGGACGATGCGCGCAACGACGTCGAGTCGATCGGTTCGCTGCTCATCGATGGTCACGACGGCTCGCGCATTCCGTTGAATCAACTCGCGACGATCACCAAGACGTTCGGCCCCGGTGCGATTCGGCGTGAAGCAGGAAGCCGTCGCATCGCCGTCGAATCGAGCGTCGAAGGTCGCGACCTTGGCGGCGCCGCACGCGATGTGCGCGAGCGTCTCGAGCGCGATTTGAAATTGCCCGCCGGCTACTTCGTGAATGTCGGCGGTCGCGTCGAGAGTCAGGAGCGAGCGACGCGCTCACTGCTCATCGCAATCGCCATCGCCGTCTTCGCCGTGTTCATCCTGCTCTATCTCGCACTCGGCTCGACCGCGGAAGCGCTCGTGATTCTCGCGACGCTCCCCGATGCATTCGTCGGCGGCATTCTCGCGCTGCTCATCGCGGGTGAGAGTTGGAACGTCTCTTCGCTTGTCGGGCTGATTGGATTGTTCGGCATCGCCGTGCAGAACGGACTCGTGCTCATCGCGCAGGTGAAAGGATTGATGTCCGATGGCGCGTCGTTTGATGACGCGTTGCGCGAAGCGAGCATCGGCCGCGTGCGACCGAAGCTCATGACCGCGTGCACCGCCATCCTCGGATTGCTGCCGCTGCTCGTGCTGCGTTTGCACGGCACCGAGATCGAGCGCCCGCTCGCGATCGTGATGATCGGCGGCCTCGTGACGTCAACGCTCTTCACGCTCTTCGCGCTGCCGACGTTCTACGCATTCGTGTATCGCTGGCAGGAGCGATTGCGGTTGCGGCGCACGTAAAATCGTCAGGTGATCGCTCGATGACGATTCGAGCGATCACCGCATTCGTGTTCATGATCTTCGAGGCGTTTCGACAGTCTTTACGTGAGCCGCGTTTGTTGTTTCTGAGCGCGCGCATGACCGCGTGGGTGGTTTTCGTTTCGATCGTCGCGCGCTTCGTTTCGTTGACCACGATCTATCGCATCACCGAGACGCGACGCCGGTGGCGTGCTTCGCAATTCCTTTCGCCGGAAGAGCTCGCGCGTTGCGTGGAGCGCGTGTTTCACGCGGGCCTCGTGAAAGATGGTTCGTGTTGGAAGCGTGCCGCGGTGCTGCGCCGCTATCTGCAGCTCAATGGAATTGAGACTGACGTGGTCTTCGGTGTGCGGCCGAATGACGGAACGGCGCTTGCGGGTCACGCGTGGCTCGAGCGCGACGGCGAGCCATTCCTCGAGCGCGAAGCGCCGCAGTACGTCGTGACGTTTCGTTATCCGTTGCGCTGATTACGGCGTCGACTTCGGCATTTCGAACGGCCGCTCGATCACGAAGCGAACCGGTGTCACGCGAAACGTCGCGAGATCGAGTCGCTGATACAACTTCACCGACGACGGAAGCGCCTTCAGCACCTGATCGAGCGTCGCGTCTGCAAGCGAAATGTTGACGAGCTCACCGGGCATGCCGATCAACTCGACCGGCAGGCCGAGGACTTCGGCGATGCGGGCGACGACGACGGTGACGTCTTCGCTACGCGCGTAGACGCGCATGAGTCCATTGTGCGACGTCACCTCGAGCTTTCCCTTCAGCGGATCGATCGCCGGATCCTCGGTGTTCCCGTAGAACATCATGATCTCGGACGTGCGCTTCGAAAGCTTCTCGAGCGAAGGCGCCGTCTCCCCCGCGGTGCGCAGATAAATCGTCTGAATCTCCGTCTTCCCGTTGCCGCCGGTGACGATGCCGTCGAGATACGCCTGCGGTGCAAGCTCGCGGAGCGTCAGATCGAGCGGCTGCTCGTCGAGCTCCGTCGTGACGCGCAGCTTCCGCGCGTTCGCGCTCACATCCACCGTCGTCTTCAACTCCTTCGCGAGACGCTCCGCAACTTCACTCAGCGGCGCATCGGAAGCCGTCAGCGTCACGAGCGGCAAGCCGCTGGCTGCCTGCGTTACGACGACGTGCAACGGCTTCTTCTTTTTCGCCGCCTGTACGCTCAACGGAACGAGCACGAGCAGGAGAATCGCGAATGCGGTACGGAGTTTCATGGCGTTGGGATCCTTACGACGTGGCAACGAGACGATGCGCTTTCAGATGCTCGAGCACCTGATCGATGCTCTTTTCCGCGTCCTCGTCGGTGACGTCGTAGATCGCGGTGAAGCTGCCGACGATGTCGGCTTTCGAACGGCCGTCTGCGAGCGCTCGCCAGATCATGGTCGCGGTTTCATTGAGTTGGTAGTAACGCTTGGTGTTGAGATCGACGAGCACGCTCTCGCCGCCATCGAATTCTGTGACGACCACGTGTGCGTGAGGTATCGGAAGCGATGCAGTCATGTGCGCGCAGTTTACTTTCACGCGGACTGCCACGGAGTCTTCGCGAATGTGTGCAGACAGAACAGACAGGGAGAGCCGACGCGAAGATCGACATCCGAACCGTGCGCGGCCATTTCGCGCAGAGCCGATGCGCGTCGCGCGACCTGCTCGGCCGCGAGTTGATGCGCGCGCGAATACGCCGTGGTGAAACTCTCGACGTTGAGATCCGCGACGACATCCGCTTGTTCCGCGGCGTTGCGAAATCCGGAGAGATTGCAGCACAGCGAAAGCCGGCCCTGATAGTCGACGCTGAAACTCGCGCCCTGCAATGGCGCGCATGGCGGAGCGGGATCGGTGTTCATGTACCCGACATCCAGCGCGACCGGCATCTTCAGAATCTGATGCAGCAGCGCGATCTCCTGCTCCGCGTATTTGCGTTCTTCGGCACTCATTGCCGATTCGCTTTCGACTTCACCAGACGTCGGCAGGATGTGCGAGAAGTGCAGCGCCTGTGCGCCCATGCGCGCGGCGAGCAGCGCGATGTCCTGAATCTGCGGAACGATGTCGCGGCGAATGACGGTTTTGAGGGAGAACGGAACTCCGCCCATGCGGCAGCGCGTAAATGCGCGAACGACTCGGTCGAACGATCCCGCGCCGCGCCAGTGATCGTGTGCTTCGCGCGATGCGCCGTCGATGCTGAAGGCGACGACGCTCACTGCCGCGCGATGCGCATCGATCACCGGCCACACGCGATCGAAATGCCAGCCGTTCGTGACGAAGCCCGCGCGCATCCCTTCCGCGCCGACGGTCGCGAGCACCTCTCCGAACTTCGGATGCAGCGTCGGCTCGCCGCCGGTGAATGACACGTGGCTCACGCCCGCGGCATTGCGCGCATCGCGCAGAATGCGTTGCAGCAACTCGATCGGAAAGAAACGTGCGCGCGTGTTGTAGAGCGCTTCGTCATCACGCAGACAGTAGCTGCAATGCAGATTGCAGATGTTCGTCAGCTCGATGACGATGCGGCGCGGCGAGTCCTCGCGCTGCGGAAGCTCGACGTCGAAACTCATTGCGTCCTCGTCATCATCAACGGCTCGAACAGCGCGCGTGCGGCATTGGCGTCGTAGAGAAGATCGGTGCCGGCCAGCAGCGTGTACGACGTGCATTGTCTGGCCAGATGTGCGATTGCGTTGAGATGCGGTCGCGCGATAGCCGTGTCGTACGCGGCCCACGGGCACATCTTCAACAGTTGCGCGAGTGCTTCCGGCGCCGCCAGCGGCCGCAATTCTGTTTCCGCGCGATCCGTGATGACTGGGAAAACCAGAACGCGTGGCGTGCACGAAGCCGCGAATTGTCCGGGGAACAACACCGCGGGATCGAGGCGACGTTTGTCGGGCTCGAATGCGTTGGGCTCGCGCGTCGCTTCTTCGAGATGCGGCACCGCGCACGCGTCGAGTGTTTTTTCGGTCGCCGCAAACACGCGGCGAAATGCGAATGCCTCCGCGAGTGGTGAATCGTCGCGAATCAACACGAGATCGTCCGCGACATTCGACCAGCCAGACGCGGTGAGACGCAGCGCCAGTGTGGTTTTGCCGCTTCCCGAGGCGCCGGCGATGAGCAGTCCGTTGCCTGCTGGCGAAACGACTGTCGCGGCGTGCAATTCGTAAAGTCCGCACTGTCGAAGTGCGGCCTGCGTCGCGTAGAACAGCAATCGCGCGAAGGCCACGGGCTCTTGCGCGGTTTCATTGCCGATCCATACTTCGATGCGGCGTGACGCGAGCGGATGAACGTTCATCCACGAATCACTCGTCGAGAGATACCAATTCGCATCCTCGGAAAAGCACTCGCCGTGATGAACGAGAAAATCGGCCGCACGTTGCGGGATTCGTGGCGGCGCTTCTCGCGACAACTCGATCGTGAATGGGGACATCGGTTCGTGATCGAGAGGCGTGAAGTGCCAGCCGTCGACGATTCGTGCGACTCTGCCGGCCGTCTCGCTGTCGGCGCACGCGAACGTCACGTGCTGACCGGCGACCGTGTAACTCCGGCAGGATGCTGCAACGAGTGGGACTGACATGCCGGCCGTTCGAATCAGTGCAAGCTAGCATGCGCCTGAAATTTGGGTCAACGGGACGAAACGCATGCGATCGGCATCGCGTTGATACACTGCGTGGCTGTTGATGAACGCAATGACCAGTCGCTGGACGACGAAGTCTGTCATCGCGGCCGCGTTCTTCGGTTTCTTCCTGTTGCTGCAAATCGGAGTGCCACTCGTGCGCTTGTGGGCGCCGCGTCCCGCGCGATTCGCGTGGCACATGTTCACGACGAATCCAAAGCGCGTTCGCTACACGCTGCAAATGAACGACGGCACGAGCAAGGCCGTCGATCTCGGTCGATACGTCGGCCTCTCGCGCGGCGAAGTGAATCTCGAGAACGCGCTGCCTGCGCATCTCTGCCGAGTCGTTCCTGATCTCGCCGCGGTGCAGATCACGAAGGCCGATTCCAAACAGCCGCGAGTCTATCGATGCCGTTGATGACGTTGCTCCATCGCGTGATGCATGCGCGGACCAGCGCGTATCCGTCTGCGATCGCGCGAATGCTCATCGGATGCAATGCGATGCTTGCGGGATTCGAAACGTGGCGAATGCTGCCGCGTGTGCTCGCGCCGCTTGTTGTTCGCCTGCCATTTCTCTCGTGGATTCCGGTGTTGCCGGCAAGTGCAATTCGCGAATTTCTCGCGCTCTGGTTTCTCGCCGCACTGTTCTTCATCGTCGGATGGAAGACGCGCATTGCCGGCAGCGTGCTGACTCTCCTCACGGGCTACACGTTGATTCTCGACGAGCAAACGTACAGCAATCATCTGTATCTGCTGTTTCTCGTCCTTCTGTTGTTGACGATTGCGGAGAGCGGCGCGGTGTGGTCGGTCGACGCGCGGCATCGCGAAGCGAAGCGCGACATCGCCGCGTGGCCGATCGTGTTGTTGAAGATTCAGATCTCGATCGCGTACTTCTTTTCCGCCCTGGCGAAACTCACGCCTGAATATCTCGCGGGCGAAATCCTGATGCGGAGTCTGAAACGCGGAGGATTGTTTGCTGTCCCGCTGGCGTGGCGCACGCCGACATTCGTGAGCACGCTCGCGATCGCATCCATCGCCACGGAGCTCTTCATCGCCGTCGGATTGTGGTCGCGGCGCTTACGACCTTTCGCGATCGCCGCCGGAATCGGATTTCACTTCCTGATTCTGACGATCGTCGATTCGAGCCGGCTCTCGCTGGCGATCTTCGCGTTCGCTATGTTCGCGGTGTATTTGCTTTTCGCGAGCAAAAACGAAAATCCCGCGGACGCTCAACTTCAGGTTGAAACGCCGGCGGGATCGTGAACGCGCGAGTGTGTATCTGGCTCGCGGGGTTAGTTCGTCGCACCTGATTCGACCGACTGAAAAAACGTGGTCGCTTCCAGGACGTCAACCGGGACGGAGATTTTCGGAGCGACGAACGGTTTCTTCTCGGGGGCCTTCTGTTCAGCCGCTGCGGTGGTCTCGAGCTCGTTACGATCAGCCATAAGGTCGCGTCTCCTCATCCTCCCATCCCATTCCGTGATTGCCGTGTGGAGGAAGGTTCCGGCAAAGGTAGCACGTGCCTGAATGTGAGGTCAACGACTGGTCACGCGTTCACAATTAGTGCAGATGCTCTTTCTTTCCGAGGAGTCGGAAAGGACGTACAAGGTAATAGACGAATGGCAGCGCATGAAACGCGCGAATGTCTCCATCCGTTGGCGAGAGCAGGTGACGCAGATAGCTCATGCGACCGCTCCACGTGGGTCGCGCGAGCAGGTTGAAACGCAGAGTCGTGATCATCCCCGGAGGTCGCGGAGGATCGTGAAACATCACTGCTTTCGCTCGCTCAGTCAGGCGTGCAACCGCGTCATCCGCATCGATCGCTCGTGCAACAGTTTCGGGTAATGGAGCGTCGATCAACTCGGCCGCGAGTTGAAGGCCGGTGAAGAGCATGCGCTGCTGACCGTTGCGATGCGCCTGATCGACGACGTTGCTCCACTGCAGATCGGGATGCGATGCGAGCCACTCCGCGATGTCGCAAACCCACGCCAATCGTTCCCACAAATGCTTCGAGCCATGCACGCACAATGAGAGCAGCATGTCTTCCGGTGAGAGCGTCAGCAGTTCGCCGCGTCCCACCTTGCGCTTCGTTGCGCGTTGCCACAGATCTTCCGCGGTGAGCTCCGATGCGAATCGTCGAGGCGCGACTTCCCAATGCAACTCGACGAGCAATCGTCCTTCGTCGCGTTTGAACACGAGATCGTGTTGTGTGCGAATGAGCAACGCCTGCTGCGATGGCGTGACTGGAGGATCGAGTCGGTATCCGAGTGCGATCAGTGTGTTGACCGCGCGATCGACATCTTCCTTGCGAACGATGACATCGAGATCGACGAATCGTCGAAGAGAAAGATCGCCGTAACCGAGGATTGCGAGCGCGGGGCCTTTGTACGGAATCGCGGTGATGCCGTCGTTGTCGAGCGCGCGAAGCACGCGTTCGAGCTCGCCGTGGAGAAACAGGTTTCGCGCCGCGTTGCCTTGATAGAACGTCTTCAGTTCATCGAGTAACTCCGGCGGAACGTCGTTTGGAACGATCGCCGCGAGTTGCCGATACAGCAGCGGAAACAGCGAGTGCCTGCGGCCAAGAGCGACGATCGTTTTCCAGTTCGGCGCAGTGCGCGACAACTCGCGAATTGTGGCCGCGTGCCGTTCGTCCATGCGCGATCGTGCGCAGGCGAGAAGCAATGCGTATTCGGCACTCGGCACAAGCATGTCGTTCATGAACGGACGTCCAAACAAAACGGGCCGCCCGGAGAACCGGGCGGCCGCGTCATGGTGTCGCGATCGGGAAGAGTTTACGGCAGCGCTTCGACGTTGATGTAGAACTTGAAGCTGCCGGTCTGCTGAATGCCGAGCAGGAAGCGCAGGTCGAGCGACGCGCCGTTGGCGAGCGGCGTTCCCAGCGTGACCGTGCCCGACGACATCGACGAATTGAAGCCACCGCCATTCGGCTGACTGGGCGGCTGCTCGAGAGTCGTGCCCTGAACGGTGACGTTGCTCGTTCCGGAAGAGCACGGCGGGCGGTCAACCGTCACCACGACGGCCGTGGACGTACGCGGGCGCAGGTCGGCGATGCCTGAGGGCGCAGGGAAGGTCGTGATGTCGATGACGCGCCAGCGCAGACGCGTGACATTGCCGCCGGTGTTGTTGGTCACGGTGCGGCGGATGTCGAGCGTGCCGAATGTGGAGTTGTTTGCCGGATCGGACGTGAAGTCACGAACGCGATTCGGCGGCGCGGATGCGGCGACGCAGGTGTCGAGCAGGTCGACCGCGAACGACGCGTTGCGCTGAATCGGCGAGGAGAGATTCTCCGGTCCCGGAGCGCCGAGGCGCTGTCCGGCGCCAGCCGAGGTGCCGTTCGTGTCGACGAATACGAAGTCCGCCGCGTTGTTGTTTGTGTCGACCGGCGTGTCAGTGGAGCACGGTCCAAATGTCGTGATCGAACCGCCCTTGCCGCAGTTGTCGCGGTAGAACGCGTAGTCGATCGAGAACGGCGTCAGTGCCGGATACCCGGTGCCTTCTTTGTAGAGCGTGTTGGCTTCACTCGTCGATCCGACAGCATCCATACGATTGGCCAGGATGAAGTCGACGGCCACGCTGGTGTTGAAGATCGCGATGCCGGCGTTGTCCGGAATGTCGGTCGTGTACGTGGCATCGCCGGTCGCCGTCGTGCCGTTGCCGGCAGGATACGAAGAGAGCGAGTAGCCGACGCTGTTCACGCACAGGTAGTGTCCACGATTCGGAATCACCGTGCCGTTCGGGATGACGCAACGAGCAACGCCATCGGAAGCGGCCACCGCGTAGCCAGTGCCGCCGCCAGCGACCGTGTGGTCCGCGCCGCTGTTGTTGTACAGCTCAACGAATTCATCGTTCGCGCCGTTGGGCCCACGAACGCGGAACTCGCTGATGACGATCTGACCGAATGCGGCAGGAACAGCGAGGAGCGTGCTCAGACCAACCAGACCGAGAAGTAGGGACGTTCGAAGCGTTTTCTTACCGGGGACGGGCACCGATACTTTCATGAATCTTCTCCTTAATACCCTCACCACGGGGGCTAGTGTACTGCACGAATAATGCGCAGTGAGTGCCGTCACCTGGCGGTGAAGGACTGCACGATCGCGGTTTAAGGGCATGATTCTACTGACACATTCGACGACGCGTGATCCGAATCACGATGACGCAGGATTCGCTACTACGATTACGCCGTGCTCGAGCTCGATCGAATCGGCGCCGCATTGCTCGAAGGATGGAGCGATGCAGGCGCGTGGCGCGTGTTGCTTCCGTCGCCGGAAGAAGTGCGTGTGCTTTCGTGGAACGAAGCGCACGAATGGAAGCGCGAGCTCGATGAGTTGGAGTCACGCATCGAAACGCCTGAGGATCTCTGGGTCGGATTCATCACGTACGAAGCGATGGCGAGTGAGGAAGCGGTAACGCCGCCCGAGCAACATCCGCCGGAGCCGGCGATGTTTTTTGCGCGACATCGCCGCGTGATCGTTCATCACGACGACACCAGCATTCATCCGCAACCGTTCGCGCAGTCGCACTCCGTCATTCACGATTCCCTTGGCGATGGCGCATACGCTCGTTCCGTCGATCGCATTCGCAACGCCATTCGCGACGGCGATGTGTATCAGGTGAATCTCGCGCGCGCGTTTTCGACGCGGCGTCGCGGCGATGCGCGCGAGTTGTATCGCGCGCTCACCGGTTCGATGCCGCCGCGAATGTCCGCGCTGATTCGCGGTCCGCAATGTTTCGTGGCGAGTGCATCGCCCGAGGTGTTGTTGAAGTTCGATCGCGCGAATGGCGTCGCTGAAACTCGTCCGATCAAAGGGACGATTCGACGCGAAGGCGATGATGCGCGCGAGATCGCAACATTGCTTGCAAGTGAAAAAGATGCGGCCGAGCATCTGATGATCGTCGACGTCTCACGCAATGACCTCGGCAAAATCGCACCGCCAGGCAACGTGACCGTGACGGACTATCGTCGCGTGCGCACGCTCGAGCATGTGCATCATCTCGAATCGACAGTGCAGGCCACCGGCCTTCGCAATCGCAAGCTCTCCGAAATCCTCGGCGCACTTTCTCCCGCGGCATCGATCACCGGCGCGCCGAAACGCGCGGCGGTGCAACTCATTCGGGATATCGAGCCCGTGCCGCGCGGCGTGTATTGCGGTTCGATCGGGTTCATCGGATCGCGCACCGTCGAGATGAGCGTCGCGATTCGCACCGCGGTCATGACGGATGACGAGATGCGCTATCACGCCGGCGGCGGAATCGTTTGGGATTCGAGCTCGGATGCGGAAGATGACGAGACGCTCGCGAAGTCCGCGGCGTTTTTGCGATACGCGGGAGTTAGCGAATGAAGATCGCGATCGATTCTCCCGCCGTCGCACATGGTCTTGGTCTGTTCGAAACGATGCTCGCGCAGCGCGGCGAGGTCGTGATGCTCGAAGAACATCTCGCACGCATGACGCGCTCCGCGCGCACGCTCGGATTTCCGGAACCCGATGCGTACGCGTTTCGACGCGATGCGATGCGCGCGGCCGCGAACGTCAGCGAGGAAGCCGCGCTGCGTGTGATTTATGTTGCGTCGTCGGCGAACGAATGGACGCTCTTCGCCGAGGCGCATGCCATTCCGCCGCTGACGTTGCTGCGTCGCGAGAACGCGCGCGCGATCACACTCGATGCATCACTCGCGCGCGCATTGCCCGAGCACAAGATGACGTCGTACGCGTCATGCGTGATCGCGTTGCGACGCGCGGTCGCGGCGAATGCGAATGAAGCGCTGTTCGCGACCGGAGAAGGCACGGCGACGAATCTTTTCGCGGTGACGGAGCATTCGCTCATCACCGCGAAGGACAACGTGTTGCCCGGAATCATGCGCGCGTGGGTGCTCGATCTTGCGCGCGCGAACGGCATCGAGATCGAAGAACGAATCCCGTCGCGCGACGAGATCAAAGCCGGTGCATTTCTCACCGGCAGTCTCACGGGGATCGTTCCGTTGCGATCTCTCGATGACGAGCGATGCGAAGAACCCCGCGAGATCTTCGACGCGATCAACTCGGCCGCGCGTGCTCTGCTTCTTTCCAGATCTCCACGCGATGACTCTCGCTGAGGCCGAACGTGCCGACGAAGAACGTCATCAACGCCACGCCGATGACCCAGTAGAGTCCCGCGAATTTGTTGCCCGTCTCCTCGACGAGCAATCCCGCGATGAGCGGCAGCGTGCCGCCGAACCAGCCATTGCCGAGGTGATACGGCAGTGAGAATGAGGTGTAGCGAATGCGCGCGGGGAACGCTTCGATGAGAAACGCGGCAATGGGGCCGTACACCATCGTCACGTAAATCACCTGCACGAACACGAGCAGCGTGAGCATGACCATGTTCGGATTCGCGGGATCGCTGCTGTAATGCGTGATCGCTTTGTAGATCGGAAGGTACGTGAGCGCGGCGATGAGATTGCCGGCCATCATGATCTTGAGACGGCCGATCTTGTCGGAGAGCGCGCCGAACAGAACGAAGAACGGCATGCCGAGCAGCAGCGCGACGGCGACGATGATGCTCGATTTCGTGATGTCGACTTTGAGCACGCTCTGCAGAAATGAGAGCGCGTAGAACTGGCCCGTGTACCAGACGATGCCCTGACCTGCAGTGGCGCCGAGGAGCACGAGCAGGACGATCTTGAGATTCGCCCACTGCCCGAAGCTTTCTTTCAACGGCGCGGTTGATGTCCTGCCCTGACTCTTCAGCGCGGCGAACAGCGGCGACTCGCTCATCTTCATGCGGATGTACAGCGACATCGCGACGAGCAGAATCGAAAGCAGGAACGGCACGCGCCATCCCCATGCTTTGAAATCTTCGGCGGACATCATGTTCTTCACGCCGAGAATCACGCCGAGCGAGACGAACAAGCCGAGGGTCGCGGTGATTTGAATGAAGCTCGTGTAGTACCCGCGACGGTGATCGGGCACGTGCTCGGCGACGTAGACCGCGGCGCCGCCGTATTCGCCGCCGAGTGCGAGACCTTGCAGCAATCGCAGCACGAGCAGGATCGATGGCGCGAGCACGCCGATCTGCGCGTACGTCGGCAGCACGCCGATGAGAAATGTCGAGAAGCCCATGATCGTGAGCGTGACGAGGAACGCGTATTTGCGTCCGATGAGGTCACCGACGCGGCCGAACACGATCGCGCCGAACGGCCGCACGATGAATCCCGTTGCGAAGAGCGCCCACGTTTTGATCAGCGCCCACGCGGGATCGCCGGCCGGGAACATCAACTCGGACATGATCACGGCGAGACTGCCGAAGATGTAGAAGTCGTACCACTCGATCATCGTGCCGAGGCCCGAGGCAAAGATGATCCGGCGGACGGGATACTCCGTGTTGGCCATGCGTGAACGCTCTCCTTGTGAGGATTGGAGCGCGTATTGTGCACGAGTGGAGCGGCGCGCCGCTCCACTCGCGTCACGCATCACGCGTCACGCATCACGCCGTGATGCGAATCTGATCGATCACGGTCATCACGCCCGGCGCGGACCACGCCGCGTTCACAGCGTCTTCCCGTTCGATCCACGAACGCACGGTGCCGCTCAGCGTGACCCGGCCATCCATCGTCTCGACCATGATTCGTTTTGCGTCGAGCTCCGCGTTGCGTTTGAGCGCCGCTTCGATCTTCTGCTTCACGTCGCCGGCTCTCGCCGCGCGCGCTTTCACGATGATCTTGTTCGTGACGCCGCGTACGCCCGCGAGATTGCGCACGCCGTCTTCCGCGGCGCGCTTCTGGAAGTACCACTCGACATCGCCGTCGAGCGTTACCCACCCTTGCGTCACGACGACCTTGACGTGATCCTGCGGAACCGCGACGTTCCAGTCGATCGCGTTGAGCGCGGAGCGCGCGATGTCGACGTCATTGCGTTCCGCGTCGATCGGCAGTGCGACCTCGATGTCGTTCGCAACGCCGAAGACGCCGTGCACGCGCTTCACGATGCGCTCCGCGTTCACTTTGTCCGCGTAACTCTGCACGTGGCCGGTCAGCGAGACGATGCCGTTTTCAATCGCCACGCCGATCGTGCGCGCATCGATGCTCGGATCCCACTCGAGCTCTTCGAGCACGTCCTTTCTGAGATCGAAATCAAGTGCTTTGTTCATGAGCACCTCCTTCGTCTCACACGGTCGGTTCGGCGCGGCTCGCAGGTGGTGCCGCGAATCACGGTCTCGTGTCAGGCCGTATTTCGCGACGTTACATCCTGCGCAACTTCTCGCGGCACGACGAGCACCGGCACGGATGCGAATCGAATCAATCGCTCTGACGTCGTGCCGATCACGGTCGTGTCGCGGAAGAGTTGATGTTGTGCGCCGATGACGAGGAAGTCGGCGCCGAGATCTTCCGCGCAATCGAGCACGCGCTCCGCGGGTCCGCCGCGCAATATCACTTCGCGATAGTCGCAGCGATGTTGGAGTTCGGGCGCGACCCAGCGTCGCACGCCTGCTTCGTCGATCGATGCGTTCGCGGGATCATCGATCACGTGCGCGATCGTGAGTCGCGCATCGAACGCATCCGCGATACGCGATGCGAAGCGCAGCGACTCGCGTGCAACGTCGCTGAAGTTGATCGGACAGAGGATGTTCGTGATCGCGTACGGCATCGTGGTGCCGGTGTCGTCGTGCGCGACGGTGAGTACGGGAATGTGCGAGTCGTGAATCACGCCGTCGCTGACCGAGCCGAGGAGTGCGCGACGCCAGCCGTGACGTCGATGCGTGCCCATCACGATCAAGTCGGCGTGCAGTTCGCGCGCATCCGCGAGGATCGCGGGAATCGGCTGACCGGCCGTCACTTCGATCGTGAACTCGCGTCCTTCGAGTGACGGCGATGCATACGACTCGACATCTTTGCGCAGACGATCTTCGTGCTCGCTGGTCGGAACGTACGGTCCGATCGGCCCGAGGTAATCGACCGGATAGACGATCGGATCGGTGTACATCACCGTCAGCTTCGCCGCGAATCTGTCGGCGAGCAGTCGCGCGTAGCGAAGTGCAGGCAGACTCGAGTCGCTGAGATCGGTTGGTGTGAGGATGTGAGTGAACAGCGGATTCATCGTGGTCCTCCGAGTCGAATGCTCCATTTCATCCATAGGTCGCGTGCGACGCGATGGCCAGGGGTGAACGTCACACGCAGGTGTGAGCGTAAAATCGCGCGACTCTTATGGCTGTCGGAATTCGCACGGAAGGGCTGCGCAAAGTCTTCGGACAAGTCACTGCACTCGACGATCTTTCGCTCGAAGTGCGTCCAGGCGAGATCTTCGGTTTGTTAGGTCCGAACGGCGCGGGCAAGTCGACCACTGTCGGAGTGCTCACGACGCGCGTGCGGCCTACGGCCGGTCGCGCGTGGATCGGCGAGCACGACGTGTGGACGAATCCGGTCGCGGTGAAGCATCTGATCGGCGTGGTGCCGCAGCGTCCGAATCTCGACTTCGCGCTCACCGCGCGCGAGATCCTCACGTTTCACGGCGCGTACTTCGCGATCCCTTCCGCGGAGCGTAATCGCCGCGCGGATGCATTGCTCGAGCAGTTCAAGCTCACCGATCGCGCGAAGCAACGCGTCCTCGGGTTTTCCGGCGGGATGATGCAGCGCCTCTCGATCGCACGCGCGATGATGCACGATCCCGCGGTGCTGTTCCTCGATGAGCCGAGCGCGGGACTCGATCCGCAAACGCGACTGCTGCTCATCGAAATGGTGCGCGAGTACAACGCGCGCGGCAAAACGATTCTGCTGACGACGCACAACATGGAAGAAGCGGACGCGCTCTGCCATCGACTCGCGATCGTCGATCACGGAAAGATCATCGCGCTCGGCACGCCGCAGGCGCTCAAGCAATCGATCCCCGGCGGATTCGTGGTGCGCGTGCAACTCGATGATGCGCGCGACGTGCTCGTCGATGCACTGCGCAAACTCAATGGCGTTTCCGAAGTGCGCAGCACGAGCGCCAGTCAGCTCGATGTGTATGCGGATCGCGGAGGCACGCTCGTACCCGCGGTCGTTGCCGCGGCGGTGAATGCTGGTGCGACGATTCGCGATCTCCACATCTCCGAGCCGAGTCTCGAGAATCTCTTTCTCCATCACACCGGACGGAGTCTGCGCGAATGAACATCCGCACATTTCTGGCGATGCTCGCGCGCGATGCGCATGTCGCACGACGCAACTTCGTGACGCTCGCGTTTCAAACGCTGATGCAGCCGATGATGTTCGTCTTCGTCTTCGGCCGCGTCATGACAACGAGCGGTCTCATGGCGCCGCAGTACAAAGCGCTGCTGCTGCCGGGCGTGATCGCGCTGAGCATGATCATGACCGGCACGTGGGCCGTGACGATGCCGCTCATCTCCGAGTTTCAATTCACGAAGGAGATCGAGGATCGGTTGCTTGCGCCGATGAACATCGAGTGGCTCGCGATCGAGAAGGTCGTCGCGGGAATGATTCAGGCGCTAATCGCCGGCTTCGTCGTGATTCCCGCGGCATGGCTGCTGATGGGCGGCGTGCAGTTCGAAGGCGCGCAATTGCCGTTGTTCTTCGCAATCGCGTTGCTCGTCGCGGCGCTCTCGGCAACGTTAGGTCTCGTTCTCGGATGCAGCGTCGGTCAGCAGCACGTCGGCCTCATGTTCAGCATGGTCATGGCGCCGATGATTTTCTTCGGCTGCACGTACTATCCGTGGGCGGCGCTGGCGAAGTTTCCGATTCTCAAGCGTGTCGTGCTGATCAATCCGCTCGTGTATGCGAGTGAAGGATTTCGCAGCGCGCTCGTGCCGCGCTCACCGCATCTCGCGTTGTGGGCGATCCTCGGCGCACTCATCGCGTTCGACGACGCGTTCCTGCTCTTCGGCCTGCGCCAGTTCCGTCGCAAAGCGATTTCATAGACGCCGTTCGGAACGCCTGTTGCAGCGCACGGCAGCAGGAGGAATCGATGGCGGAACACTGGGATCGTGATCGCTGGGACCGCTTCGGCGGCAATCGAAACGACTATCGCGATGACTATCGTGACGACCGCGCGGGAGATTACGGAGTCGGTGGAGGATTCGGCGGCGGCGGGTTCAACACGATGAACAACCGCGATTTCGAAACGCGCGGCGGCTATGACCGCGGCTGGGATTACGGCTCGACGCAACAGCAGAGCTTCCGTGGTCGTGGTCCGAAAGGATTTCAACGCAGCGATGATCGTCTGCGCGAGCTCGTGTCGGAACGCCTATCCGATCATCACGACATCGACGCGTCAGACATCGAAGTGACGGTGTCGAACGGCGAGGTGACGCTGCAGGGAACGGTCGACGATCGCCGCACGAAACGACTCGCGGAAGATGTGGTGGAGTCGGTGAGTGGCGTGCGCGACGTGCACAATCAACTGCGCGTCGATCGCGAGTTTTTCACCCGGAACAGTGGGGCGGCGGGCTAAGCGCCCGCCTCTCCACCGGCGAATCCTAATTTCTCGAGCAACAGATTCCATCGCGCGATCGGCAGACTTCCGCCCGTCGCCTGATCGTGTCCGCGCGCGTACGAACCTTCGCCTTCACCGAGGTCGATGCCGCGGAGGAAATCGAGAAGATTGATGTGCGACGAGCGCATCGAGAAGTTCACGCGCCCATCGATGTAGCCGTCGTTGGCGACGATCACGATGTACTTCGGCAATCGCGTGCGCCAGATCTGCGCGATCACCGGATGCACTTGCACGCGCGAGTGCACGCGAATGAGCGCGACGTTGCCCGCGAATTTCGGCGCCGCCTTCTTGGCCTCATTCATTTCTCGCTGCACCTCGGCGCGCGCTTCGCGCAACTCCGCGATCGCGAGCACATCGCGCGGCGCTGACGCATCGAGCAATGCACGCGCGGCGACTTCCGGCTGATAGTTCGAGGAACGTCGCGCCGCGTTGACCAGCGCCGTCGCTTCCTTCAACTCGCTCATCGCGTAGCGCTGCTTCACTTCCTTCAACAATGCGAATGGCGCTTTCTCGCCGACGTCACTCAGCGCGCCGATCGCCGCGATCCAGTCGAGATCGTGAATGTCGACGAGCGGTGAGCAGACGTCGTACACGATCAGCGACGTGTTCGGAATCGGATCCCACGTGTACGCGGTGATGAGCAGCGAGTTGGGCGGAACACCATCGGGACGATGATGATCGATGAAGCAGCAGCGCGTGTTATCGATGAGGGATTCGTCGCGCGATCCGAGGTCGAGCACGAAGACGACGTTCGGAGTTGTGCTTGCGATCAGCGCGCGATTCTCCTCGGACCATGCATCGCGTTCGCGCGACGTCGAGCGTCGCATCACGACCGTGAACTGCATGCGTTCCAACGCGCGCTGCAGCACGACGCCGGAGGTCACGCCATCCGCATCGGAATCATGAAACACGAGGATGCGATCGTTGGGCTTCGTCGCGCCGATGAATTGCGCGAACGCGGCTCGCGCCGATTCGAGATCCGGTGTCATCGATCGCAATGTAGTCGAGAAAAGGCTGACGTGCGGCGAGCGCACCGTTCCTCATCACATCGCCCGTTTCTCCGGACGACATATGCTTCGCCGGATGAATCGTCAGATCGATCCCGTGTGCGGGATGCAGGTCGATCCTGCGCATGCGGCCGGCAAGTCCGTTTTCGAAGGCAACACGTTTTACTTCTGCGCGGTGTCGTGCAAGCAGAAGTTCGATGCGAATCCGCGCGCGTTCCTCGATCCGAAAGCAAAACCGCAGGCGATGATGCCGGCTCCGGCAGGAACGATGTACGTCTGCCCGATGGATCCGGAAGTGCGGCAGGATCGCCCGGGTGCATGCCCGAAGTGTGGAATGGCGCTCGAGCCCGAAACGGTGACGCTCGATGACGCGAAGAATCCGGAGCTCGCCGACATGTCGCGGCGCTTCTGGATCAGTCTCGTGTTCACGCTGCCGCTGGTGGTGTTCGCAATGTTGCGACACACGTCGCGCGCGCACGAGATCTTCAGTCATTCACTCCTGCAGTGGGCACCGTGGATTGAGCTCGCACTCGCAACGCCGGTCGTGCTCTGGTGCGGGAGGCCGTTCTTCGAACGTGCATGGACGTCGATTCGCACGTTCGCGCTGAACATGTTCACGCTGATCGGACTCGGCGTGACGGTCGCGTATCTCTACAGCCTCGTGGCGACGCTCGTGCCGCGATTTTTTCCCGCCGCATTCAAAGACGATATGGGGCACGTCGGCGTGTACTACGAAGCCGCCGCCGCCATCGTGACGCTCGTGCTCCTCGGGCAGATGCTGGAGCTCCGCGCGCGCGGACGCACCGGCGCTGCGATTCGCGCGTTGCTCGAGCTCGCACCGAAAACCGCGCGCCGCGTCGACGCGAACAATCGCGAAGTCGACGTTCCGCTCGAACAGATTCATGTTGGCGACACATTGCGTGTGCGACCCGGCGAGAAAGTGCCGGTCGATGGAGTCGTCATCGACGGCAACGCGAACGTCGATGAGTCGATGGTCACGGGCGAGCCGATGCCGGTCGAGAAGCGCGTCAATGATCGTGTGATCGGCGCGACGATCAACACGACCGGCACGTTCGTCATGCGCGCGGAACGTGTCGGCGCCGATACCGTGCTCTCGCAGATCGTGCAGCTCGTAGCGCAGGCGCAACGCAGCCGCGCGCCGATCCAGAAACTCGCCGATCGCGTTTCCGCGTTCTTCGTGCCCGCGGTCGTGCTCACGGCAATCGCGACGTTCGTGATCTGGTCAATGTATGGACCAAGTCCGCGACTCGTGTACGCGACGGTGAACGCCGTGGCGGTGCTGATCATCGCGTGCCCGTGTGCACTCGGACTGGCGACGCCGATGTCGGTGATGGTCGCGGTCGGAAAAGCAGCGCGCGAAGGCGTGTTGTTTCGCAATGCCGAAGCGATCGAAGTGATGCGCACCGTCGATACGATTGTCATCGACAAGACCGGCACACTCACGCTCGGCAAGCCGCGATTGCTTGCCGTGATTTCGAACGGCATCGACGAGATCGAATTGCTGCGCGTTGCCGCGAGCGTGGAGCAGGCGAGCGAACATCCGCTTGCGTCGGCAATCGTCGCGGGCGCGGAGCAGCGCGGCATCACGATTCCGCGCGCGCAGCACTTCGAAGCGATTCCGGGCAAAGGTGTGTACGGCGTCGTGGATGGCAAGCGCATCTCTCTCGGCAATCGCGCCATGCTCGATGAGTTGCACGTGAAGGACGGCGCGAGTGACGCGTTCGCGGATCAACTGCGCAAAGACGGACAGACGGTGATGTTCGTCGTGATCGACGGCACGGTCGCGGGATTGCTCGGCGTCGCGGATCCAATCAAAGAGACGACGGCCGAGGCGGTGAAGGCGCTGCATGAGGAAGGGTTGCGCATCGTCATGCTCACCGGCGACAGCAGAACCACCGCGGAAGCCGTCGCGCGAAAACTCGGCATCGATGAAGTGATCGCCGAGGTACTGCCTGAACAAAAAGCCGACGCCGTGAAGAAGCTGATGGCGGAAAAGAAAATCGTGGCGATGGCCGGCGACGGCATCAACGACGCGCCCGCGCTCGCCGCGGCGAATGTCGGCATCGCGATGGGCACCGGTGCGGATGTCGCGATGGAAAGCGCGGACGTGACGCTCGTGCGCGGCGATCTGCGCGGGCTCGTGCGCGCGCGCCGTCTGAGCACCGCGACGATGAAGAACATTCGCCAGAATCTCTTCTTCGCGTTCATCTACAACGCGATCGGCGTCCCGATTGCGGCCGGCGTTCTCTATCCGCTCTTCGGCTTGCTCCTGAGTCCGATGATTGCCGCCGCGGCGATGAGTTTCAGCTCCGTCTCGGTGATCGGCAACGCGTTGCGACTGCGAAACGCGAAGATCAGCTGATCCGCACGTGCGGATGGATGGATCGACGTCCATCCGCAGGTCCATTCATGACCCATTGCGTCTGAGTTGACCCGCCTTGTGTCGCACTTTCGGCTCAGTGCGTGACCCGTGCGCGACTTGCATTTCGCGTAAGTCGTTGATTCTTCAGAACAGCACCTCGTGGCACTCCGCTCGCTCTTTCGCCGCGCCTGCTCGAAAAGAGAAAAAGGAGATTTGAATGAAGAAGCTCACGATCCTGGTGCTCCTGCTCATGGTCTCGACTCTCGCGATTGCGCAGGAGAATCCGTTCCAGCGCGAGGACCGCGGCGCACATCGCGGCGAGTTCGTGTGGGAAGGTGTTTCCTACGTTGATGAAGATGCGTTCCTGCGCAATGTGCCGCGCTGCGTGACGCCCGATCTCGATCCGATCGAAGCCGCGCGCGTGGAATCGCAGTTCATCGAAGACGCGATGATGTCGCCGCTCGTGAGCGTGCAGTCGATCTCGAGCCCGGTCTCGATCACCGTCAACTTCCACGTCATCCGCAGCGGAACGGGCGCGGGCGACGTTTCGGATACGCGCCTCAATCAGCAGATCACGACGCTCAATTCGGCGTACAGCGGCAGGGGCTTCACGTTCGTGCGCGGCACGACGTCGCGCGTCAACAACAGCACGTGGTACACGATGCAGCCGGGTACCACCGCGGAGCAGAACGCGAAGTACAACTACAACACCGGCGACAACGGCAATGCGAATGACTCGCGCTACGTGCTGAACTTCTACACGGCTGCGCCGGGTGGTGGTCTTCTTGGCTGGGCGACGTTCCCGTGGAATCGCGCGTCGAACCCGCGCATGGACGGCGTCGTCATTCTCAACTCGTCCATCAACGGCGGCACCGCCACGAACTACAACCTCGGCGACACGGCCGTTCACGAAGTCGGCCACTGGCTCGGCCTGTATCACACGTTCCAGGGCGGCTGCGGCACCGGCAACAACACCACGAGCGGCGATTACGTGGCCGATACGTATGCCGAAGCGTCGGCTGCATCAGGTTGCCCGACCGGTCGCAACACCTGCACCTCGATCGCGGGCAATGACCCGATCACGAACTTCATGGATTACACGTACGACTCGTGCATGTATCTCTTCACGAGCGGCCAGGCGGCGCGCATGGTGAATTACGCGGCGACGTATAGGCCATATTTGTGAGTTCCTGTCACACCGAGCGTGAGCGAGGTGCCTGGGGCTCGGGTGGCGGCACGAGGCGCGTGTTTGGCGCCCCCACCCGCCAGGTCCCTCGCTACGCTCGGGATGACATGTCACGGGCGAGCTTCTTTCGCCCATTTCACGCGCGTGTATGCGATGCGGAATCCGCGTCGCTCCGCATTGCGCTGCGATGTGCTGCCGGGGAGTGCGCACATCATCGCGAGATCGCATCCTTGCTCCGACGCGTAATGCAGTCGCGCTTCGAGGAGCGCGCGTTGCACGCCGCGATTGCGCGCGTCGGGAATCGTGCTCGCACCGGCGAAGAGTGCGACGCCCTCATGAATCGACAGCGTTGCTGCGCCGGCCGCGCGTCCGTCGAGCTCCGCGAGAAACGGTGAGACGCCGTTCGCGATCGCGGTGACGTTGCCGAGGGAGCGCATGAAGTCTTCGAGCTCGGGAGTGCCGCCCCAGCCGCGAGCTGCCGTCTCCGCCCACAACTCAATCTCGTCGCGCGACGCGACGCGCGTGCGAATGTCGCTCGATGGTGCGTCATGCGCTTCGATCGGCTGATGCATCACCGATGTGAATTCGATCGGGTGATAGCCACGCGCGACGAGACGCTGCACGGTCTCGATCGGCGCCATCGGCGAAACCTCGTGAAACACCTCGGCACCGCGCTCGATGAAGAACGATTCGAGTTGTGCGAGATCGTCATCGTCCGGCGATTCGAAAATGCCGAGGCCGAAGGATTGCGTGAGTGGGGAGCCGATGCCGTCGAACATCGCGTACGCACCAGCGTGCTCGATCCACATCGCGCCGACTTCAGGCTGTACGCGCGCACGTGCTTCGACAAACGCCGCGTTCGATTTCGCTTCGCAACGCTCGAGACGCCGCGCGAGCGTGAGATCCGACAAGGCAAAGGGCATTGGCCAATCGTATCGGCAAACGGGTCAGCAACGCACCCTTCGGCGGTTGATTGACCCGTCAAGCAAATTACGAAAGGGTCGCCTGTTGATCACTCTGAGCGATGATTCACGTATTTTCAATGACTTAGCGGGCGGCATCGATCACGCTTTGGAGGTTCGCCATCTTGTTGAGGGAGGACTTCCTATTTTGAAACGGTATATCCACTATCTCGCGGTCTCCGTGCTCGTCGCGGGTTCAACACTCGCGCAGAGCGCGAACGCCAGTGCAGTTGCGGCGGCGCAGGAACACTTCCGCGGCAATCGCGCGGCTTACGGTCTCACCGATTCCGATCGCGAGCTCAAGCAGCGCGGCGCGCGTACCGATGCGCAAGGCTGGACGCACGTTCGCTTCGATCAGAACGTCAACGGCGTTCGCGTGTTCGAAGGCGAAGCGATCGCGCACGTCGATCCGAACGGTCGCGTCAGCGTCACGAACGCGCTGCGCGGCAATCTCCAGGTCGATACGACTCCGCGAATCTCCGAAGCGACGGCGATCGCGACCGCGGTCAACGCGATCAACCCGCGCGGCAAATACGACGTCAAGAGCGAACTGCAGGTCCTCCCGAAAGGCGAGCACGCCGATCGCACGCAACTCGTGTGGCACGTCACGCTCTATGTCGAGAACGATGTCGATCTCACGGGCAAGCACGAGTTCTTCGTCAACGCGCGTGATGGCAAAGTCGCACTCGCGTACGACGCGCTCGAGAGCAGCGCGGCGACCGGAACGGCGAAGACGATGTACGTCGGCGATCAGACGATCAACGTCGATATCACCGACAAGTACTACCTTCGCGATCTCACTCGCGGCGGCGGCAATTACACGGTCGATCTGAACGGCGGCACGTCCGGCGGCGCGATCGTTTCGTCGACGACTTCGACGTTCGGCGATGGCGTGAAGACCGATTGCAGCGGCGGCCCGAACGATGTGACCGCGGCGGCGGAAGTGCACTTCGGCATGGCCGCGAGCTGGGACTACTACAAGAACACGTTCGGCCGGAACGGAATCAACGGCGCGGGCAAGCAGGCGTACTCGCGCGTGCATTACTCGAACTGCTACCAGAACGCGTTCTGGAGCGATAGCTGCTTCTGCATGACGTACGGCGATGGCGGCTCGACGTTCTATCCGCTCACGTCCATCGACGTCGCCGGCCACGAGATGTCGCACGGCGTGATGGCGACCGAAGCAAACCTCACGTACCGCGGCGAGTCGGGTGGTCTCAATGAATCGAACTCCGACATCTTCGGCACGATGATCGAGTACAGCATGAACAGCGCGGCGGATCCGGGCGATTACTGGATCGGCGAGCGCATCTATCGTTCGAACTATGCGGCGAACGGCACGTACACGCAGTCGAAAGCGCTGCGCTACATGGACGATCCGAAGAAAGACGGCGCGTCGCCGGCCTGCTGGAGCAAGCAGCTCAAGAGCCTCGACGTGCACTACTCGTCGGGTCCGAACAATCACATGTTCTACCTGCTCGCCGAAGGTGGTACGAGCAAGTGCAACAGCACCGTCGTGACCGGTCTCGGTCGCGCGAAAGCCGCGGCGATCTGGTACGAGGCCATCACGAACTGGATGACCTCGTCGACGAATTACGCGGGTGCACGCACCGCGGCGCTCAACGCGGCGGCGCGCCTCTATGGCTCCGGCTCACCGGAGTACAACGCGGTCGCGAAGGCGTACTCGGCGATCAACGTGAACTAACGTTTTGGCATCGACAGTGAAACGGCGGGCTTCGGCTCGCCGTTTCTTTTTTGGCGCGCGTTGCATGGCCGTGGCGGCACTTCGCTAAACTTCGTTCGATGTCCTCATCATCTCCTTCGCGTTACGGCCACAACTTCGCCCTCGGACTGCAGGCCTCCACGGTCCTCACCGAGCACGACAAACGCCTGCTCAATGCAATTCATCCGATCGCGATCATTCTCTTCAAAGCCAACTTTCGTCAGGACCTCCCGTACGACGACTGGCTCGCCGAATACGCGAAACTCATCGACGACGTTCGCCAGTACATCGGCCGCGACAAGTTTCTGATCGGCATCGATCACGAAGGCGGCCGCGTCGTTCGTCCTCCGCGGCCGATCACCGTCTACGACTTTCCGTGTAACTGGGTCGACGAAGCTGCCGTCGTTGGTCGTGCGGTAGGCGTGGAGCTCGCGTCGATCGGCGTGAACGTCAACTTCGCACCGGTCGTCGACATCGACACGAATCCGACGAATCCCGTCATCGCCGAGCGCGCGTTCAGCAGCGATCCCACGATCGTCACACGTGCCGCGCTCGCATTTCTCGATGCGATGCAGAGCGAAGGCGTGCTTGCGTGTCCGAAACATTTTCCGGGTCACGGCGACACCGATGCCGACTCGCACTTCGCATTACCGCGCGTCGATGAAACGCTCGACGAACTGCGCGTGCGTGAGCTCGTTCCGTACGCGACCGTGTTGTCGCGCGTGCAACTGGCGATGTCCGCGCACGTCATCTACGACAACATCGATGCTGATTATCCGGGCACGATCTCGCAACGCATCCTCACCGGCATTCTTCGCGATGAGCTTCATTTCGAAGGCGCCGTCATTTCCGACGACCTCGGCATGAAAGCGATCTCGCCGTACTTCGACGATCCGATGATGGCGCCGCGCGCGATCGCGAATGGCTGCGACATTCTCGCCGTGTGTGCGCACTGGACTGACACCACGCGTGCGTACGATCTCGCGCGTGCGGTTGCAGACGCCGCGGATCGCGATGCATCGCTCGTCGAAACGCTCGAACGATCGCGTGCGCGCATTCAACGCGTGATCGACGCCGCACGTGAGCCAAAGATCACGCGCCTGCCTGATGCCGTGTTCGAAGAACATCGTGCGCTCGCGCCGTTGTACACACCCGGAGGCGGACGACGCGAATACACGGGAATCAGTGCGTAGCGATACGAATATTGACGCTCCCACGGCGGTTCACTACACTCGCGATCCTTTCGCCCGCCGTGTTGCGAGATGAGGCGACGTAGCCAAGTGGTAAGGCAGAGGTCTGCAAAACCTTTATTCGCCGGT
>JACZCU010116607.1_pt1 | contig 35094 bp, 34 predicted proteins | sample 8641851 | NCBI WGS metagenome assembly JACZCU01 (sample SAMN15324605, study PRJNA640507) | soil metagenome | isolation source: monocropping sugarcane control | place: China: Luxin town, Laibin City, Guangxi Province | collected 2019-07-25 | depth 10cm m | reverse complement strand
CGAGGAACAAACGCGTGCCGGCGCTTCGTTTGTTAGAACGAGATGAAACGCGCGTTCGCGGTGCTGCTGCTGAGTCTCGCACCTGCTGCATTGTGGGCCGGAGAGGGCCGCGTGCTCGCGTGCACGAAGAACGTCGTCATCGAGAACGCGGTGACACGCACGCGGCTCCCGATCTCTGCAGCTGCACTGAAATCGGATCAGACCGATCTCATCCTGCGCGATATTCATTTCGACGCGCATCCCGGAACGCAATTTCACGTCCTACTCGAACGTCGCGATGCACCTGAGAAACGGGTCCGTGTCGGAACTCTGAGTTTTTACACACAGGACAACAGCGCGACACTCACACGGAGTTTCGACATTACAGACGAGCTTCGCGAGATCGCGACGTCGAAGGCGAATCTGCAAAATGTCGTGCTGGTGTTCGAAGCGACGTCGGGACAGAGCGGGGCTAAGAGGCCAGTGTTCAATTCGAGACTCACTGTTGGCGAGATTAAAGTCCGGTCGTTAACCGGTCTATAATTCCGTCAATGCGAGTCTTCGAGATGGCTCCCGGCGGCGGTCGATTTACGTGGATCGTGCTTGCGTTCGTGCTGGTCGTTTTCGTCATTGTCATCGTGACGACCGTGGCGACGATGCGTACGCCGCGATTCGAAGTATCGAACGATGGCTTACGCATTCGCGGCAATGTGTATGGCCGCCTGATTCCGCTCTCGCATTTGCGACTCGATGCGGCGAACGTCGTCGAACTGCAAACCACACAGAACCTGCGCCCGAAGTGGAAGACGAATGGCGCCGCGCTGCCGGGGATGAAATCCGGCTGGTTCCGTTTGTACAGTGGCGAGAAGGCGCTGGTGTTCCTCACGAGCAACACGCGCGCGGCGTATATCCCGACGACTGACGGTTACAGTCTCCTGCTTGCGCCTAACGAGCCGGATGCGTTGTTGCAGGCGTTGCGAGATCAGGCGCGGTGACGTGGGAATCGCTGTTGCCTCTGGCCTATAGCTCTTCGCTGGCCGGGAAGCGGTATGCAACGGCATGGACGCTCCATCGCGGTCGCACCACAGACGGTCTGCACGAAATCGAATCGCTATTGGAGCTCGATCCGACAGTCATCGGGATGGGCGGTTCCATTGTTCGTCAGCGCAGCCATTTATTCTGTGACGATGCCTTGCAGCCGGTGCGCTACAAAAACGACGCAGAAGGGCAGCGGCTCGAACTGCGCTTTAGTGCCGATGAAATTGAGGCAATCCTTCCCGACGGCTCGCGACAAACGATCCCGCGTGATGGCGCTCAATATCTCGTCGACGCGAATCTCCCGGGATTGACCGCGTTGATTTATTCGATGCTCGATCCACAGTGCGAATCGACGATTCGCGTTTTCAGCATCGAGCAATTGATCACAATCCCGTACACGACCACGCCGGTGGGCGGTGGCTGGCATCGCTCGTCGCATCGATCGGAAATCCTGCTCGATGATCAGGGAGTGATGATCGAGGCCCGCGCGCCGGCGCGTGGTGTTCGCGTGTGGATCGAGAGACCAATTCCGCCTGTGCCGCAGTGGCCGGAATCGCTCGCGCGTCAGGCAGTGACGATTCATTACGAACCTCCGCCTAACAGAACGTTCAAACTCGAAGATGTCGTCATCGACGGGCAGGTGACGCCAATTGGAGCGACGCTCACGATTCCCGCGGGACATGGGCCATTTCCAACAGTGCTCTTTCTTAGCGGCTCGGGCAAGCACGATCGCCACGGCATTGCGGGCGAGATCGATACCGGTACACACGAGATCGTCGACACGCTCGCGGAGAGCGGTTTCGCGGGACTGCGTTTCGACACGCGCGGTGCGGGTACGACGTCGATGGGCGCGGACACGCTCGATCGCGGACTCGATTCCGAGATCGCGGACGCGCGTGCCTGTCTTGCGTGGCTGCGCACTCGCGAAGACGTCGTCGGGAAGCCGCTCGTGCTGATCGGCCACAGTCAGGGCGCGACGATCGCGCTGGTGCTCGCGAATGAATCACCGGTCGATGGCGTCGTGCTGCTCGCACCGATGGGCCGCGGTCTTCACGAGATCATCGCCGATCAAATCGTCGCGCACGGCAAAGTCGTTGGCCTAACAGCCGAACAAGTCGCGCAGCAGATCGCGGATGTCAACGAAGCCGTGGATTTGATTGCATCGGGCAAGACGTGGACGGAAGGCGAGATTCCGGATTACCTCTTAGGCATGTTGCGTACGCCGACGTGGATGCAGCAATTTCTCGCATATCGCACGACGGAGCTCATCGCGACGCTTCGCTGTCCTGTGTTGCTCTGTCAGGGCGAGAAGGATTTTCAGGTTTCGGCGGAACGCGATGCGCGACCACTCGCCGATACCGCGAAAGCCGCGGGTGTGCAATGCGAGCTCGTCGTCCTGCCGCAACTCGATCATCTCTTCAAACGCTCTGCAGGCGAGTCGACGCTCGCGGAGTATTACGAGCGCCGTCCCGTCGATCCGGTATTGATCGAAACCATCGAGCGCTGGCTTCGCGATCTCACTGTGGTTTGATCGTTCCGATCTCGATTACGCGCGTGCGCGCTTTGACGCCGTGCGCACTGAGCTCTTTCGGGACGATGTCGGTTTGCGCGAGCCGCTCTTCCGGAACCTTCGTGCTGACGTAAACCGCAACGGCATCATCGATAACGCCCATGCCGACGACGTTGGGCAGATTCGCCAACGCGTCGGCATGTTCATCGAGGATGCGTTTCACTTCGTCGTCCGTGGCCATTAACTTTGTCCCGCTGTCACGACCTCGATGCCGAGGAGGTCCATGATGTTTTGAATCTTGCAGAAGACGCCGGCCGTCGTCGAGCCGCCAACATGCAAGCCCACCACCTCATTGTTCATATTCAACACCGGCGAGCCGCTATCGCCGCCGGACGAATAGAACGTGACCAGCACCTGATCGGAAAATCCAACGCGCCCAACGCCGCCGCTGCCATTCGGATAGGCCGAGGGTGTGCGCAGATCGACGTCCAGCACGCGCGCGACACTGAGCGTTGTCGTGCGTCCCATCTTCTGCACGTAATCGCCGCGCGCGAGAGTCGTGTTCACGCCGGTCGGGATTCCGAGTTGCGCGATTGCCGCCGATGCAATGTCCGGCGTGAGCTCCGCGATCGCGGCGTCGACAAGATTCGGGAAGCCGGTGGTGCTGAAGACGAACGGCACCCAGTTGCTCAGTGTCGCGATCGTGTCGTTTGGCGCGGTTCCGCCGTCATAGCCGCCGGGTTGAATGATCGCGTCGCCTTTGTTCGCGAATCCCGATGCGGCGATCGCGTGCGAATTGCTGAGTAAGTACCACGGCGATGTTTGTCCCTGCATGCGCACCACCATGCCGAACGTGCCGGCTTCATTCGCCTCGCTCGCGAGTCCGATCGAGTAGCCGGGGATGGCGGGACGAATGCGCGTGGTGTTGCTCTGCGGTTCGATGCGTCCGATCTCGACGACGTCGGTTTCGACCGGTGGCAGACCGGCGACCTGCACGAATTTCGGGATCGGCACATCGACGCGGCTCGCCGGCAACTTCTTTTCGACGTACACCTTGAGCACGATGTCGGGGAGCACTTTGCCGAGAACTTCTTTCTCGGCGACACCGAGGCCGGTGATGCCTGCCGCGTGCACCCACGGTTGATCTTCGACCGGCGCTGCTTGTTCCTCCGCGTTCATCGGCGCCTCGGGCGTGATGCCGCGGCGCGCGCGCAATCGCGCCTGCACCGGAGGACCGGTGAGTAAATTCAAGACGGATCGGATCTGTCCTTCGTCGGCCATTTCTCTCTCCTTTGCAATGCCTCTCGAACGCTGCCGAGCAGCTCGCGCACGACGGAAGGCGAGAGCCGTTCGTACGCCGCGATGAGCGCCGCCGCGTTGCAGCGCGTGGTGAAGCAGGGGACGTCGAATCGCGCCAGTGCCGCGAGCTCGTCGTCGGTGATGCCGCGCAATCGTTCGAACAACTGCCGGCGTTGCGCGGCGTCGCGGAGAAACCGAGGGTGTCGCGATTCCTGCAGCAGCAGTCCGTAGTCGTTCGACGCGCGACGGATTTCGCGAACGCGCAGTCCATCGAATCGCAGCAGCACTTCTCGCGCGTCATGTGTGAGCAACAGCTCGAACATCGACGCGAAGCCGCGCATCACATCCGCGACGTACATCGCGGCGGGACAACTGCGGCCATCGATCGTCGCGACGTTCTCTCGTAGTGGAACGCGATGCGCGAACGGCGTGTCGAACGGTTCGGTCGCGCCTAACGCGGAGAAATCGAGCGCGCTGTTCGTTGGCAAAAAGCCGGTCTCGAGCATCGCGCGTGCGAAATCGATCGGCGTCTTTCGCGGATGCGCGATCGTTTCGAGATCGACGATCACCGGCTGATCGCGCGATGCGATGAGATTCTCGTGATGAATGTCCGTGGCCTGGAGCAACGCGAGCAAACAAAGCAGTCCACCGGCGCGCGCGTAGAAGCAACGCACGTCGAACTCGTTGCGACACGAGGCGTTCGCAACGTGTTCCATCCAACCGTAGTCCTCGCGATCGAGCACGCGCACGCGCCGCAGCGGCCACGGAAAGCCGCGTTCATTCACCCATTCGACGAGATCGCCGAACGCGTCTTCCATCGCGAGCGAGCGCGGTTTGTAGGCGAGCAGACGCCCATCGGACAGCGAAAGAATCGCAACGGTCTGTTGTCCGTCGTGCGGATCGGAGCAGAACGGCGCGATCGCGTCGATGCGCAGATGCGGGAAGTCGCGTGCGAATCGCGCGGCGAGCGTTGCATGTGCGTGATGCCAGTCGCGCGTGACCGTGTCGATCGCGTTCGCGAGCAGTGGATACGTTGCGATGACCGACGCATCCCAGCGCGGTGTTGCGCTTGCGAACGGAAATGCGCCGTCACGCAACGACTGCTCGTGGAGCAGCACTGGCGTCGCGAGATGCAGCAGGAACTGTTCGCGCGCGCGATCGATCGTCGCGCGCGCGTGTTCCGACAGCACGTCCGATGCAGTCAGCTCTGCAAGAGGATTTGCGGCCATGGTTCTTCTGGCTGCGCGGCAGCAATCTCGTAGCGCCGCATCACGCGCACTTCCGGTCGCGCCGCGGTGCGCAGACGAACGGTGGAAAGGTAGTAACGCTCCGCGCGCAATGTCTCGCGCTGGAATCGCTCCAGCTCGACGGCGATGTCCGCGCGATCGCGATCGGGATTCAGCAGATGGAGATACGCGGACAGCGGTTGGATCTGCATCCCCGCATGGACGACGCTGTCGATGTAGACGTCGATGGTCATCGATCCATCCGCGGCGTACTCCTCGAGCTCGCGCACAAAGTACGGTGTGTTGTGATCGCCGACGAGATCGGCGACGAGATACGCGCAGCCGCCGGGGTTCAGCACGTGCGGGAGGCGCTCGATGATCGTGCGCATGTAGCCGAGGCCGTCGATGTCGGGGCCTTGTGCGTAGAGTGAACCTTGCATCCCCGGAGGGAACGCGACGAACGGCGGATTGCACGTGAGCACATCGAATCGTTCGCGGCCATCGAGCGTGTTGCGCAAATCCTGTTCGCGAATCTCGACCTGCGACTCGCGTCGATTCAGCCGCCGATTCACTTCGATCAGCGCGAGCGGAATGCTGCCGATGTCGGTCGCGAGCACGTGATCGGAGAACAATGAGAGATACAGCGCGGCGATGCCGGTGCCGGTGCAGAGATCGACGGCGCGATGCTCGTGACGAATACCCGCGGCGTCGACGTAATACAACATCCAGTAGCTGTCGGGACCGATGTAGACATCGTGAATTGCGCCGCCGAAATGAATGCGGCGATCGATGAGCAGATCGAGGCCGAACGCGGAGATGAGTTGATGTCCGGCCGCGACGATCGTGTCGCCTTCCATGCGCAACAGCTCCGCGGCAACCAGCGCGTCAGCGACGGCACGTTCGCCGTCGCTGAGCGCGCGTCGTTCTGCAGGACGCCCGTACATCAGACACTGCAACACGTCGAGATTGCGACTGTCCGCGAGCACGATATCGAAGAAGCGCTGCGCGTCGCGTCCCGTCATGCCGGTGATCAGCGACGGCGTGATGCCGTACAGGTTCACGCTGGCGATGAACTTGTAGATCTGCTGAAAGCCGCACTCATCGAGATAGCGGCGCAGCGCGTCGGCCGCGGCGGCGAGCTCGCGTTTCATGGTCATACGCGGATTCCTGCCGAGCGTCCTTTCGCGTCCGCGATCAGGCCTTTCTCGAACATCACCGCGAGCGTGCCGATGGTGTTGATCTCCGGAACGCCGTGCTCGAAGAACGCGGAGAGCGCGATTTGTCCCGCGGTCTTCTTGCCGCGCGCGACCTGGCCGCCGACGGAGTGGAGGTAGCCGGCCATGTCTTTGCGGAGGAAGGCCATCGCGTTCATCTTCGAAGCGACGTGGAATCCGTCTTCGACCGCGGTGTAATCGAGGCCGGGATTGAGCCGCATCGGATCTTCGGTGTTGAGCGTGAGCGGCATGTGGATGTCCATGATCGAAGTGATCTGGCGATCGAGATCCGCGGCGTCCGTGAACGTGCGCTCGTCGAAGACGATGTAGCCCAGCGGCCAGTCGTCATTCGCGCGGCAGGGACTGATCAACTTGATCGTGCGCTTGACCATGTTGAGCAGGAATCCCGAGACGCATGCGATGGTGCCGGGCTGCGGCGGCACGGCGAACTCGATGTTCGCTTCCGCTTCCGCCGCGATCTTGCGCTGCGTATCGACGAGCGTCTCGAGCTTCTTCATCTCGAGCTCGGTGACGCGCTTCTTGTTCTTCGCAATCACGCGGAATGCGCCGGCGTCGGCTTTCGCGGTGGTCGAGCCCTGCATCTGCGAAACGACTTCGACATTGAGCATCTCGTCCGCGGTGAACTCAGTGTGAATCTGGCGCAGCAGCGGTTCCGTGAGCACGGAGAAGCGATTCACGCGGCAGCCGCGCGCTTCGGACATCTGCAGGATGCGCCGCGTGCGCTCGGGATTCTTGTGGCCTTGCGCGGTCGTGGTCTGCGGGAACATGCCGGTGATGTCGCAGAAGACGTTCGCGAATTTCTCGTACTCGGGATTGTCGAGCGGGTCGGTAGCCCAGTAGAGGAATCCCCATTTCGACGCGGTGCCGATGCGATTGCGCAGCACCTGCACGATGTCGCGCCATTCCTGTTCGTGACCTTCGTAGCGATGCGACTCGCCGACTTTCGTCGCGCCGACGCCGCAGAACCAGCAGCCGACGGAGCAGCCGTCGGTGAGCTCGATCGAGAGCGGCGTGTGGATGATGTAGTCGTCGTAGCCGCCGTGCTCCATCGTGTTGCGCGCGATCTGGCGCTGGCGCCACGCGCGGAATCGCGGCTCGTCAGGACTGCACTCTTCTTTGATCTCGCCGCGCCAGCTGGTCTTCGACGTGACGAACGCGCGATACGCTTTCACGGCCGGATGCACCGGCAGATTTTCTTTGTGCACTTTCACGGCGTAGAGGTGATCCCACAGCGGACGAATGAGCTCGGGGTTGATGTCGATGGGGAAGTCGCGCATGGCCTGTTCCGGGTCTTCCTGCACCGTCTTCCGGAACGCCTCGGAGCTCGACCACCACTCGAGCACGCGTTTCACCTGGCCGAGCGAGATCGGGATCTGCTCCGCATCTCGAACATCGTCGTAGTCATGAAGGGCTGCTGCAGTCATTGGTACGCTCCTCTCTCTTCTGTGGTGAATAGTTGGGCAATCGGGAGATCCCACGGCCGCGCGGGCATCGGCGCGCGCAGCAGGAGACCGCCGGGAAAGTCGTAGGGATTGGGATACGACGCGGGTGGGTCGCTCGTGGCGAGTGCGAGCACGCGCTCGCCGAATGCGAGGATCAGCTTGCGCGCGTGCAGCGCGTCGACGATCGATTCCACTTCGCTGATGCCGAGATTCGTTGTCGCGGCGATGGCCGGAATCGTCGTCGCCGCATCGCACGCGAGCAGCACCGCGGATGCGTGCGACGACAATTCATGAACGGACGCGATCGCACACGGTCGCGTGTCGCGAAGAGTGATGCGATCGCCGATGCGCGTCATCGCGAGCACGGGAGCGTCGTCGCGCATCGTGGCGATCGGCGCGCTGTCGGCGTCGATAAAGAGCTCGTTCCACTCGCGCAGACGTTGCAGCACCGATTGCACGCCGCGGCGTTCGTGCGCACGCGCGGATTTCGCGACGTCGCGCAAATCGGTGAAGTAGTAGGCCTGACGCGCACGACGTTTCTCATCGTGCGGATACGTGTGCTGATACGCCCAGTACGGCACGAGCTCGAGGCCGTGTTCTTTCGCGTTGTCGAAGTACGGACTGAAGCGGTTGTAGCGAATCGCGGTGAGCTCGCCGGACGACGGCGGCTGCAGATGCGCGATCAGCGGAAGCCATTCTGCGAGCTCCTCGTACCACGCGTCTTCTTCGCCGGGCGCGCCGAACAGCAGATTCCAGAGGAGCCACACGCCGAATTCGCGACACCACTTCATGAGCTGCACGTTGATCGCGGCGCTCGCACCTTTCGCGAGCAGTGGAAGCACGCGATCGTCGAGGCTCTCGATGCCGGGCTGAATCCAGCGCACGCCGGCGCGCGCGAGCAGCTCGACCTGATGTCGTTTGAGATTCGCTTTCGTTTGATAGAAGAGCGAGAGCTCGCGCTGCGTGAGCTTCGGCATCAACGTGTCGAAGTACGACGTCTCGATGATGTTGTCGGCGGTGACGAAGCGATGGATGCCGTACTTCGCATGCAGCGAATCGATCTCGTCGAGCACCTGTGCGGCCGGCTTCGCGCGAAAGACCATTCCGGAATCGCTGATGCCGCAGAACGAGCAGTGATGCTTCTCGCCCCACCAGCAGCCGCGCGCGGTCTCGATGCTCACGCCGGGGACGACCTGCGCGTGAAAGCGAGTGCGCGATAGCGATTCGAAATACTCGTCGTAAATCGGTTGCGGAACGTTGGTCATGCTGCGCACGCGTGCGTACAGCGCGTGCGCGGGTGGCGTCGCATCGTTGCCGTTGCGATGTGACGGCGCGAAGACGCCGGGCCCGAGTCGTGACGTTGGCACGTCGCGGCCGAACGCGAGGATGTCGCGACACAGTGGCGCGATCAGTTCATCGGCTTCGCCGGAGACGACGTAGTCGATCCAGTCGAAGCTTTGATGTGCGATCCATCCCATTTCGCCTTCACAGTTGCCGCCGCCGAGGATGGTGATGACGTTGGGATCGAGCTCGTGGATGCGGCGCAGCACCGCGAGCGACGCGCATTGCTGTTGAAAGACGGAACTGCATCCGACGATGCGCGGACGCATGGCGAGCACTTCACGCGCGATGCGATCGACGAATGCACTCGCGGCTTCACGGACGGCGAGGAGTTGTTCCGCGAATCGCGGTGGCTCGCCTGACAATTTCGAGAGCGTTTCGAGGTATTCGTCAGGACGCAGATCGGCGTCGGGAAATGCGGCGGCGGCGAATGTCCATTCGCCGATGCGATTGCTGATCGCCGCGGAGTTGATGCTTTCGTAGGCGACGAGTCCGATCTCGTCGGCGAAGCGCAACGTCGCATGCATGGCGTGCGCGGCGATGCCATCCCGCAACAAGCAGGCGTGCAGCGTGCCGAGGGCCACCGAAGGGCGCTCGACCGATGCGTAGGGCATCACAACCAGCACGACGTCATGCATGCGATGTCTCACGAGACGGTGTTGACCTGCGCGGCGACCTGGCTCACGAACGATGTGACCGTATTCGTGATCTGCGCGAGATTGACGTTCACCGCGGGACCGGCAACGACGTTCACGACCGGTCCTGCGATGACCGCGACCTGATTCACGACGACCACGGCGATCGTTTGCGGTGCAATCGCTTCGAGGTATTGATCCTCGACGGCGCCGGGCGCGATCTCGTTCGGATTGCGCGGCAGCACGAGGTGGTATTGCTCGGGTGATTCCTCGTGCACCGCAACGCTGAGATCTTTCGGCAACTCGACGCCGGCTTCGATCTCCTGCAACTCGTCCTGCACGACCGCTTTCGGATTCTTCAGCAGGCGCTTTTTGTAGCTCGCGTCACGCCACGCATTCGCGACGATCTTCGCTTCGAAATCTTTGCGGCTGACGACTTTTGGTCCGGACATGGATTTGTTCTCCTGTCGCGTCACGCGACGCTCGCGCTGGCCTGATTGACGACGACGTTGATGACGTTCGCGACCTGACCCGTGACCTGCACGGTGATCTGCGCGATGCCGATGACCTGCGCGACGCTGAGCGGGCCGGTGACGGTGACGACGTTGTTGATGTTGGCGACGAGCACCGCGACGGTCTGCGGCGCAACCGCTTCGAGTTGTTCATCGGCGATCGCGCCGGGCGCGATGTCGTTCGGATTGCGCGGCAGGACGAGGTGGTATTGCTCGGGTGATTCCTCGTGGACCGCGACGTTGAGGTCTTTCGGCAATTCGACGCCCGGCTCGATCTCCTGCAGCTCGTTCTGCACGACTGCTTTCGGATTCTTCAGCAGGCGTTTTTTGTAGCTCGCGTCACGCCATGCGTTCGCGACGATCTTTGCTTCGAAGTCTTTGCGGCTGACGATTTTCAATTCCGCCATGAAGACACCTCGCTGCGATTCAGCGGTGCGCTGCCGTCCCGGCGGTCGAGCACGCGGCGTCTCGCCGCCCGCCCGCGCCGGGACGGCGCGTGTTCAGCCGGCGCGGAGGCCGGCGCTCCCGCCTACACCGTGTTGACCGTGGACGAGACGTTGGCGTTGTGAATCGTGTTCGCGTTCACGCCGACGTTGCCGGTGACGGCCGCGTTGACGGCGCCGACGTTGTTCAGCGCGCCGACCGTGTTGACGGCGACGGCCGCAAGCACGACGACAGCGATGGTCTGCGGTGCGATCGCTTCGAGGTTGTCACCCGCGACTTCGCCGAGGGAGATCTCGTTCGGATTGCGCGGCAGCACGAGGTGATACTGCGTTGGCGATTCCTCGTGTACCGAGACTTTGAGATTCGCCGGCAACTGCACGGACGGATCGATCGCGCGCAACTCCTCCGCGAGCACGGACTTCGGATCGCTGAGCAGGCGCTGTTTGTATTTCGGGTCGCGCCACGCCTTCGCGACGATGTGCGCTTCGAAATCCTTGCGGGTCATCGGCTGTGATGCAGGGGTTGAGTTCGGAGTCGTGCTGGACATGGTTCTCTCTCCTTCGTTCTCAGAACATCTCTTTGATCGGTGTGGCCCAGGGGTCGTGATGCACTGCGCGTTTCGGCTTCCAGGGACCTCCCAGAAGCGCAAGCCCGCCGGCAAACTCTTCGAAGCTGAGGTAGGGAATGGGCTCGTCATCGACGGCGAGGCAGAGATAACGACCGTCGAAATTCGCAATGAGCTTCGCGTCGACGAGTCGTTGCAATGCCGCGTCGATTGCGGCATCGGAATCGGTCGCGCCCATTGCGCGTACGGCCGCGGCGACCGCGCGATCGCCTTTCGCCGCGTCCGTCGCACGACAGATGCGCGATTCGAGTGGGTCGAGCAGGTGATGTTCGACGACGGCGCACGGCCGCGTGTCGCGAATGCGAATGCGCGCGCCGTCATCCGTCATCGCGAGTACCGGCGCGTCGTTACTACGGCGCGGCAACGCGACGCTGCTTTCCTGCGCGCCGTAGAACAGTTCCGCCCAGCGATTGATCAGGCCGATGAGACGCAACGGCGCGGGCGGATTGTCGCCGTCATGGCAGAAGAAGTAGGCCTGCTGCATCAACCCGTTGTGATCGAGCGGATACGCGTGCGCGTACGCCCAGTACGGCGTGAGCTTCAATCCGAATTGTTCGGGCGTGTTGAAGTACGGGCTGAATCGATCGTAGCGAATGCGATTCATGCCGCCGCCGGCGGGTGGCTGTAAATGCCAGATGAGCGGCAGCCACTCGGCGATCGTTTCGTACCACTGTGGATCGTCGCCGGGCGCAGCGTACAGATGATTCCATACGACCCACACGCCATAGCGGCGCGCCCACTTCAGTAATTGCACGTTGACCGTGACGGTCGTGCCCTTCTTGAGCAGCGCCAGTAAATCGTCGTGCAGCGCTTCAATGCCGGGCTGAATCCATCGCACGCCCGCGCGCGAGAGCATTTCGACCTGCGCGCGTGTGAGATTGGCTTTCGTTTCATAGAAGACTCGCAGATCGCCGCGCGCCGCCATGGAGGGCAAGACCTTGCCGAAGTAGCGATTGTCGAGAATGTTGTCGACGGTCATGAACTTGGTCAGGCCGTGACGTTCCGCGAGTGTCGTGACTTCGCGCTGTACGCGCTCTTCGGATTTCGCGCGGAACGTCATGCCGACGCCGTTGAGTCCGCAGAACGTGCAGTGATGCTTCGCGCCCCACCAGCAGCCGCGCGAGGTTTCGATCGGTAGGCAGGGAAGAATCCAGTCGCGTAATGGCGATAGTTCGAGTTGTTCGAAGTAATCGTCGAAATACGGGACCGGGATCTGATCGAGGTCGTCAATGATCGCTCGCGGCGGATTGCGAATCGGATCCTGCGCGGTGCCGCGCGATTTCGGGCCTAATACGCCGTAAGGAAATTGATCGGAGGCGAGATCGGGTCCGCGATCAAAAATGAGCTGACAGAGCTCGGGCAACAATTTGTCCGCTTCGCCCGATACGACGAAATCGATCCACGAATATTGTGCGTGCGTGATCGCGCCCATGGATGATTCGCAATTCGCGCCGCCTAACATCGTCACGATCGACGGGTCGATCTCTCGAATGCGCCTCAATAATGCAAGCGATGCACAATGCTGCTGAAATACTGAGCTGCAACCGACAATGCGTGGCTTTTGTGCAACGACCTGCACCGCCAGTTCTTCAATGAAGGTTTGCGCAATATCCCGCACGCCTAAGAGCGTCTCTTTCAGGTTTTCGCGCGGTAATCCTTCATGGACGAGCGCATTGATATATTCATCGATATCGCGAATCTGCCGGCGAAATGCCACCTCGGAGAAGGTCCACTCGCCGATTTGCAGCGTGATATCGGAGTTATTGAGCCATTGATAGGCAATGACGCCGATCCGCTCGGCGAAGATCAGATTGCCGTAGATCGTGCGGCAGGAAATGCCCGCATCGCGCAAGCTCGCCGCTAATGTGCCGAGAGCAACAGAAGGGCGCTCAATGGACACATACGGCATTGAAACGAAGAGGACATCCGCATGTTCGTTACTGCCTGCACGCACGCGTTGCCCAACCGCGGAACTCTCGAACTCCGCACCGGAATGCATGGCTGAACTCTCTCCCTGCTCAGTACAGTCATTATCGGTGCGTGCAATGAATTAAGTCAAGAAAAAAGTATGTATGTATCAATGAAGACATTCATTGTGAATGTGCGCTGTAAGCCACAATGAATTGTCCGTGTGTCTTAGGATTCAGAGTCGTGCGTTATCGCTGATCGAGCTCACGCAGCTTCGCGTTCATCGCATCGATCTCCTGCTGTTGTCCGGCGACGATGTCGCGACAAAGTTTCTGCAGGCCGGGATCGCTGAGCTGCGCTTGCTTGCACATCAGAATCGCGCCCGCGTGATGCGGGATCATCGATTTCACGAACTGCCGGTCGCGGATCAGCGTTTGCTCGCGCGTCGCGAACCAGAACGCCGCCAGCGCGATCACGCTGGCGGCGATCAACACCGCGTTGAGTTTCTTGTTCGGATACATCCCACCCATGAGCGCGAGCTCGATGACGATCATCGCCGCGGTCATGAGCCCGGCCATGTAGAACTGATTGAAATTCGGATAGACGTTCGCGAGACGATCGACCATCGCGTACATCAACACGTACATCGCGACGAACGACACGATGGTCATGACGAGCAGACGGCGATAGTGCGCGGACATGAGTCAGCTCTTCTTCGCCGCGGCGAGCTTCACTTCGCTTGCGGTCCTGCCATCCTTCGCGACCGTGACGACCACGCGTTTGCCGGCGGCTAACTCCGATGCTTTGGCGGCGCTGCCGTTCGCGTGAACGTAGCTCGTGGTCTTCGCGACGACGATGTGCATCGTGTTGCCGTCGGTTTTCTTCAGCATGAATGAGCCGTCGTCATGCACGGTCGTCACGGTTCCCATGTACTTGTGCACTTCGCCGGCGTGGCCGAATGCATTGAGCGCAACGAAGAGGAGCAGTGAACAGAGAATGAATTTGCGCATGTGAGTTTCGAGTCCTTTCAATGGTGTTGTTCGTCTTCGCCGGCGAGGAACGCGTCTTCTTCCTGCTGTTCCTTCCACTCGTCGGGTGATTTCGGATTGAGCTTCTGCATCTCCGCGAGCTCTTCGGAGGTGAGTTGCGGAAGATGTCGAATGAAATGCACGAGCGTCCAACTGCCGTATGCCGATTCGGCGTTGCCTGTGCCGAACCCAGGCATGCCCGTTAGGCGCACGCCGTTCTCGATGATCGAGAACAATTCGCCGTCGGACATCGATTGCGTTGCGGCGAGCGTCATGTCGGGCGCTTTCGGATACATCTGTTTGCCGATCCCGCTGCCTTTGCCGTCGTTGCCGTGGCAACCGGCGCAGTGATCGGCGAAATGCGCGCGCGCTTCCGCAAGAACCCGCGGCGTGAGCGGCACCGGATTCTTTCGATCGCGTAAATCGGACGACACGGCCCAATGCCGCGTGGTGCGCGCGATCGTCGCCTCGATGCGTGATGGCTCGTCATGCGTGCTGAAGCCGCGACGCACAATCGATACGATCATGACGATCGCGATGACGATCACGGCGGCAACACTGGCGGCGATCACTTTCGATCGCGTTCTCATTTGCCGTGTCCCTCGTGCGACATCGGTTGTTGCGCGGGTGTCGTCGACATCGAATCGACGCGCCACGCGGACGTGCCCTTCGGTTGTTGATACCAGCCCGGATCGCGGTCGTAATTCATGTCATCGCGAATCTTGAGGATCGTGAACATGCCGCCCATGTCGATCGGTCCGTACGGCCCGGCGCCGCCGCGCATCGGAATGCTGTTGCGCGGCACGGCCATCATCTGTTGATGCTCGGCCATGTCGCCCATGCCGGTCGCGCCCATGACCATCGTGCCGGGCGTGAGTGCGTCGAGACGTTGCTGCGTCGACGTTGGATCGATGCCGAGGAGATTCGGCAGATCGTGTCCCATCTGATTCATGACGTGATGCGACTTGTGGCAGTGCAGCGCCCAGTCGCCGGGATTGTTCGCGACGAACTCGATCTCGCGCGTTGCGCCGACCGGCACGTTCACCGTGTTCTCCGGCGTCCACGCGGATTGCGGAATCGGACCCGCGTCCGTTCCCGTGACCCAGAACTTGTGTCCGTGAAAGTGAATCGGATGCGAGTCCATCGAGAGATTCGCGATGCGAATGCGCACGCGATCGCCGGTGCGCACGAGCAGCGGATCGGTGCCGGGAAACACGCGCGAGTTGAAGGTGAAGGTATTGAAGTCGAGCATGACCGTCGGATCGGGCGTGAACGTGCCGGGTTTGATGAACCACTCGTTGAGAAAGATCGCGAAGTCGCGATCGACGCGGCGCTCGGCGGTGTCGCGCGGATGGATGATGAAGAATCCGTGCATGCCGAGGGCGATCTGCACCATCTCGTCGAAATGCGGGTGATACATCAGCGTCCCGGTTTGCTTCAGCGTGAACTCGTACGCGTACGTTTCGCCCGGCGCGATCTTCGGCTGATTCAAGCCGCTCACGCCGTCCATGCCATTCGGAAGAATGAAGCCGTGCCAGTGCACGGACGTGCCTTCCGGCAATTTGTTCGTGACGAGAATGCGCACGCGATCGCCTTCGACCGCTTCGATCGTCGGGCCAGGCGTCATGCCGTTGTAGCCCCAGCAATTCACGGTGAAGCCATCGACAAACTCGCGCTTCACCGGTTCGGCGGTGAGATGAAATTCCTTCACGCCATCGACCATGCGATAGGGAAGTGATGCGCCGTTCGGTGTGATCACGGGCGCGCGTCCGTTCGTACGACGCGCGAAGGTTCCGACGCGATCTCGATTCGTGGTGTTGCGGGTTTGTGCTTCCGTTTTGCGGCCCGTCAGCATTCCGCCGATCGCGGCGACAGCGCTCGAGAAAAGTGCATCACGACGTGTGATCGACATCAGTTGGCTCCTTCGGCGGTTTCGTTCGCGATGCCTTGCAGCGCACGATCGAGGTTCGTGCGCGCGCTCCAGTATTCGCGCTGCGCTTCGATGAAGTCGCGGCGCGCCTGCATTTCGTTTTGCTTCGCCTGCAACAGTTGGAAGACGCCGACGAGCATCGCGTTGTGCTCGAGCTTCGTGAGCTCGACGATGCGTTCGCGTCGCGGGACGATCACATCGCGGAAGTACAACGCCCTGGCCCGCGCCTCGGCCACCGTCGATCGAGCCGCGCGCAATTGCGATGCGCTTTCGGTTTCGAGTGCGTTCAGCAGATGACGTGCGCGCAGGAACTCCGCTTCCGCTCGCGTGCGCGCGGCGCGTCCGGTGTTGAAGATCGGGATCGGAATCTCGATGCCGGGTCCGACGGTGTGCTCGCCGCTCGGTTCACGTTCGTAGTGAAAGTCGGCGATGGTGTCTTCGAGCATCGCCAGTCGCGCAATCGGGACGCGCCGCTGCGCGATCTCGAGCTCGCGTCGCGCAATCGCAATATCGAGGCGCTGTTGCGCGGCGAGTTGTTCGAGTTGTGGTTGCTCCATTTCGTTCGCGGGCAGTTCGGGGAACGCGGCAGGGAGCTGCCACTCCGTGCTGACGTTCCGCAAACCCATTCCGCGCAGCAACGCTTCGCGCGCGAGTACGACACGTTGCTCGGCGCGCGCGAGATCGAGCTTTGCTTGTTCGTACAGCGCCTGCTCGTTTTCGAGATCGAGATCGGTGATGTTGCCGGCGGCGTGTTGCTTCATCGCCACTTCGGCCGCGGCTTGTGCCGCGTCCATGTTCGTGCGGCTGATCGCGACGAGTTGTGTTGCCGCAAGAAGGTCGTAGTAGTTCACCCGCACATCCGCCGCAAATCGCAACACCTCGGCGCTCACGCGCAGTTGCGCGGCGTCGAATGCAGCACGCCCGGCGGCGCGGCGTCGCGGAAGTTGGATGAGATCGATGAGCGTCTGCGCCACGCGAAGCTCGAATGGACGATACGGTTCGGCGGGATAGCGGATCTCCGCTTCGAACACTGGATTCGCGATCGTCGATGCTTCGATGAGATCCGCGCGTGCGATGCCGAGTTGTGCGAGGGTCGCTTGCAGCCGCGGATTGTTGGTCGTCGCGATGGCTACTGCTTCGTCAGCGGTGAGCTCGTTCTGCAGCATTGCGGCGACGCGATCGTGATCGCTTGTCGACGGCTGTGCGTTCCACTCGATCGCGGGCGCGCCGCGTTGCGTGATCGTTTGTTGCACGTCGCGCAGTCCTGCGTCGCGCGGGACGCTCGCGCACGACGCGATGAGCAGCGTGCTCGCGCCGAGGAGTGTGGTGATTCGATGAGTCATCGGCTTCGTCCTCACTTCTTCTTCACGAGCGTCATGCCGCACTTCGGGCATGTGCCGGGTTTGTCGCTCGTGACTTCGGGATGCATCGGGCACGCATAAAGCGACTCGCTCGCGGCGCTGCTCATGTCGTGATCTCCGCGTGCTTTTGCGACTTCGGAGAGTGATTGCGCGGATGGCGCGTCGAACGCGTCGCGCTGCAACGTCGTCGCGGGTTGCATGCGTTGCATTTGTTGATTCGATGCAGGTGGCGGTGGTGGTGCGCTCGGCGGTGATGTTGCGCCGTGTTGCATCGCCGCGTGCATGTCGTGCGATGTTGCAGACATCGGCGCGGCCTTGTGGTTCATCGTCGCGTGCTCGCTCGCGGACATTGCGCCGTGCGCGCTGTGATCCATCGCGCCCATCTCGGGCATCGCGTCGTGCTGCATTCCGGCGTGTGCGTCGTGCGACATCGCCGGCATTGACGCGGTGTCGTGGTTCATCGCTGCGTGCTCGCTCGCGGACATTGCGCCGTGCGCGCTGTGATCCATCGCGCTCATCTCCGGCATCGCGTCGTGCTGCATTCCGGCGTGTGCATCGTGCGACATCGCCGGCATCGACGCGGGGTTGTGGTTCATTGCTGCGTGCTCGCCCGCGGACATTGCGCCGTGCGCGCTGTGATCCATCGCGCTCATTTCGGGCATCGCGTCGTGTTGCATCTCGTGCTGCATCGCGGCATGCGCGCCGGTCGTCGTGGCTTCGTGACCACCGTGCTCGTGACCACCGTGCTCGTGACCACCGCCAACCATCACACCCCTCGCCTTCGCTTCGTCGTATGCCGCCGCGCTTTTCGACGCAACGCTCGGTGCCCCGCCGCACGCCGCGACGAACAGCGCGAATCCAATTACCAACTCGTGCATGAAGTTCATGCCGAGAAAACGCATCATGGGGAAACTCCTTACAGTCGTGGAACGGGAGAGAAGGAGAGGCGCGGCATCATGCTGCGATCCGCGGGCACACGAAGGCCCACGACGCGAGCGCGCCACGCGAAGGCGAGATCAAATGAGGAACGTTGCGACGAGGACGTGGAGACCGACATCGCGATCGCAGCGCATCGCGCCGAGCGTGATGAAACTGCGATAGCTCGCAACGGACGAGAGCGCGATCACGCGCGTCTCCTCGGAAAGTGCGGCGACGCGAAACGTGTCCGGCACTTCCGTGAATACGCGCTTCACCGGCTCCTGCTTCTCACGCGCGGGTGAGGCTGGTGTTGCATCGTGCTCGTGAGCCGCGTGTCCGGCGTGCTCGCCGCGAATGACGTTCGCGGCCGTTTCGCACAGCGGCATCACCTTATGCATCACGCCGTGAAACGGCAGCACGCAACAACCGACGAGAAATACCACCGCCAGCAGGAGCGACGTGGTCGTTCCCGTAATCCAGACGGCGGCGATGAGTCGGCGTTTCATGCGTTTGTGCGAACGTGCAAGTCGTGATCCTGGCCGATCTTCGCACGCCGCAAGCGCAGCGCGTTTGCGATCACGGACACGGAACTGAAACTCATCGCCGCGGCCGCGATCATCGGACTGAGCAGCACGCCAAAGAATGGATACAACACTCCGGCCGCGATCGGTACGCCTAACGCGTTGTAGATGAATGCGAAGAACAAGTTCTGCCGGATGTTGCGCATCGTAGCGTTACTCAAACGTCGCGCGCGCACGATGCCGCGCAAATCACCTTTCACGAGCGTCACGTCGGCGGCTTCCATCGCCACGTCGGTGCCGGTGCCCATCGCGATGCCGACTTCGGCTTGCGCGAGTGCGGGCGCGTCGTTGATGCCGTCGCCCGCCATCGCCACGACGCGACCTTGCTGCTGTAGTTTCTGAATCGCATTCGCTTTCTGATCGGGGAGCACTTCGGCGATCACGTCATCGATGCCGAGGCGCTTCGCGACGGCGCGTGCGGTTGTGGTGCTGTCGCCCGTGAGCATCACGATGCGTAGTCCAGCCGCGTGCAGTTCGCGAATCGCATCGGGCGTCGTGTTCTTCACGGGATCGGCAACGCCGATGAGCCCCGCAAGTTTTTCATCGACGACGACGAACATCACGGTTTGTCCTTCGCTGCGCAGTGTCTCCGCGCGTTCGATCAATGCGCCGCCGTCGATGTCTAACTCTGCGATCAGCGCGCGATTGCCGAGCGCCACGCGTTTTTCATCGACGACACCGCGCACACCTTTGCCGGTGATCGATGAGAAGTCGCTTGCCGCGTGCACGGAGAGTCCGCGCGCTTCCGCGCCGCTGATGATCGCCGCGGCGAGCGGATGTTCGCTCGCGCGTTCGACATTCGCCGCGAGGCGCAGCAATTCGTTTTCATCGAATCCATTTGCAGCAACAACAGACGTGAGCGTCGGTTTGCCGATCGTCAGCGTGCCGGTCTTGTCGACGACGAGCGTATCGACCTTGCGCAGTACTTCGATCGCTTCCGCGTTGCGGAAGAGCACACCCGCGGTCGCGCCTTTGCCGGCCGCGACCATCACCGACATCGGTGTTGCGAGTCCCAGTGCGCAAGGACAGGCGATGATCAACACCGCGACTGCATTCACGATCGCGAAGACGAGTCGTGGTTGCGGTCCAACGAATGCCCAAATTGCGAACGTGACGAGCGCAACACCGATCACGGTCGGAACGAACCACGCGGAGACTTGATCCGCGAGTTTCTGAATCGGCGCGCGGCTGCGTTGTGCCTGCGCGACCATGTTGACGATTTGCGCGAGCAACGTGTCGCTGCCGACGCGTTCTGCGCGCATGAGCACCGAGCCGGTCGTGTTGACGGTTGCGCCGATCAATCGATCGTGGGGTTTCTTTTCGACGGGCAACGGTTCTCCCGTCACCATCGATTCATCAACGCTCGTCGAGCCCTCGATCACGACGCCATCGACCGGCACTTTCTCGCCGGGACGAATGCGCAGCAGATCGCCGGGATGCACGCTTTCGAGTGCGACGTCGTGTTCGCGGCCATCGGGTGTGACGAGTCGCGCGGTTTTCGGAGCGAGTCCGAGCAACACACGAATCGCGGCACCGGTGCGACTGCGTGCTCGCAACTCCATGACTTGCCCGAGGAGCACGAGCGTCACGATCGCCGCAGCCGCTTCGTAGTAGACGCCGACGTGTCCCATGTCATCGCGGAACGAAGCAGGGAAGAGAGTCGGCGCGAGCGTTGCGATGACGCTGTAGACATACGCGACCGAGACGCCGAGGCCGATGAGCGTGAACATGTTGAGATGTCGATTCACAATCGACGTCCACGCGCGTTCGAAGAACGGCCAGCCGCCCCACAACACGACCGGCGTTGCGAATGCGAGCTCGATCCACGGTGCCCATTGAAGCAGTGTGTGACCGAGGAGATTGTGCGCCGCGGGAACGTGTCGCAACATCGCGAACAGCACGAGCGGAATGGTGAGCGTGGTGCTGATCCAGAAGCGCCGCGTCATGTCGTTCAACTCGGGATTGTCTTCGTCGAGCGTGATGGTGCGCGGTTCGAGCGCCATGCCGCAGATCGGGCAGTTGCCCGGGGCGTCGCGCACGATCTCCGGATGCATCGGGCACGTCCATTCGGTTTTCGTCGCGGGTGCGCTGACGATCTCCGGTTCGAGTGCCATGCCGCACTTCGGGCATGCGCCCGGTTTGTCCTGACGCACTTCGGGATCCATCGGGCAGACGTAGCTCGTGCCTGCGGGCACGGCGTGAGGTTTGGCGATTGTCTCGGCGTTGAACTTCTGTTTGCACGATTTCGAGCAGAAGTAGTACGTGCGATCGCCGATGCGAGACGTACCGGCCGCATGCGCGGGATCGACGGTCATGCCGCAAACAGGATCGATTTCATGATTCATGACAACCTCCGAAACGTTCAGCAGCAGGAGTGCCCGGTCGTGGAGCAGCAAGCTGCGTTAGCGGTTCGATTCGCGAAGATTTCCGGCGTCGCGTCGAATTTCGTTTCGCAGCCGCGGGAGCAGAAGTGGAAGATCTCGTTGTTGTATCTGGACGAGCCGACGGCGTTCGCCGGATCGATGGTCATACCGCAGACGGGGTCGGTGACGTGGTTGGTTTTGTTCATGGTGTGTGTGTCCTTTCACCAGTGCTAACGCAGCATGTCCCGCGGTCTTACACTTCGAATCGAATCGAGTCATGAATCCCGAGCTCACGCATCACCTCGTCAACAATCACCGTCAATTCCTCGGCTTCCTCGAACGTCGTCTCGGCGACCGTGCGCTCGCTGAGGACATCCTTCAGGACGCGTTCGTGAAGAGCATCGAGAAGCCCGATGACGTGCGCGATGAGACGTCATCGGTGGCGTGGTTCTATCGAACGCTGCGCAACGCGGTGATCGATCACTATCGAAGGACCGGTGCGCGGAATCGCGCGCTCGAAGCACTCGCGAGTGAGATGGAAGGCGCGTTCGAGCCGCCGCCGGAACTTCGCGGTGCGATCTGTCAGTGCGTGACACGACTCGCGTCGACGTTGAAGCCGGAGTACGAACAGGCCCTGCGTCGCATCGATGTCGATGGTGCCGCGGTGCAGGACTTCGCCGCGGAAGCAGGCATCACCGCGAACAACGCTTCGGTGCGCGTGTTCCGCGCACGCGAAGCGCTGCGTAAGCAGGTGAAGACTTCGTGCGGCACGTGCGCGGAGCATGGCTGTCTCGATTGCTCGTGCGGTGCGAAGGCTGCGAACGCGAGTCGGTAACGGGCGTCACGGACTCAGCGCTTCACGAACGTCGCTTCGATCCAGCCCAGGTGTGCGGCGTCGATGATTCGCGCTTCTTCTTCGCGCGCCCACGTTTGCATCGCGTCACGAAACGGTCGGATTGCTGGCCGCTGCAACACGCGCACGAACGTGAAGCCGTGTTTCTGTACGAGACGGCGGAGCGTTCCGACGTCGTAGCCGAAGCGGTGCGGCCATCCGAGCAGCGCGTTGTAGGCGAGCGCGTTCCATGCGTGCTCCTGTTCGCATTGAATGTAGAAATCCGCATCCGGAACGCGAATCACAAGAAGGCCGGAGGCACGCAGCACGCGCCGCGCTTCGATCAGTAAATCCACCGGTCGTGCGAGCTGCTCGAAGCAATTCCAGACGAAGACGCCGTCGCACGCGCGATCATCGAGCTCGCTTGCTTCGAACCGCACGCATCGCGCATCCAGTCCGCGCGCGCGACAGAAACGCACGGGATCGCGACAGATGTCGAATCCGATCGCGCGCCAACTCCATTCGGCAGCGGCACGCAGGAATCCGCCGACGTAACTTCCGATTTCTGCGACGTCTGCGTTCGGCGGCAGGAGCGAGCGATAGTCGCTTTCTTTTTCTCGGAATGCTCGAACGTGCGTTTCGTGAAGCGACGCGAGAACGTCGTCGTCGTAAGGATCGTCGCGAAACACATCATCGCCGCGCGCTTCGTCTCGCACGAGCACGCCGCAGCGCATGCAACGCAGAATCGCGGCGGGTGTGCCGAGAAGGACGTCGGTCAGATCGCGCAGACCATCCGGTGAAACGGTGCGATCGAGACGAGCAGCGAAGAACCGATCGCGCATGCGGAGTTGCGCCGAGACTTCGTCAGCGCTGAGAAACAGGACATTTGCCGGCTTACCGCAGACCGGGCAAGACTGCCCTGCAACGGCACGGTGCGTTGCGTTGACGTGAGTCGCTTCCGCCGTCACGGGCATCGTTCAGCCGTCAGGACTCCTGCCGTGCGCGGACTTCGATCCGTCCATTGCGCACGCGCACGTCGAGCACGCGTTCCGGGAAAACCGCCGGGCCGTCGATCACGCGTCCATCGGTCAGACAGAATCGCGAGCCATGCCACGGACAGCGAATGCTGTCGCCTTCCAACGTGCCTTCGGCGAGCGGGCCGCCGAGATGCGTGCAGATCTCACGGAGTGCGGAGATTGTTTCGCCGCGCTTCACGAGCAGAACTGCAACCGTGTCTGCATGAACTCGCGTCGGTTTGTTCTCCGCAAGCTCGTCGACGCCGAGTACATCGACGTACTGCTCCGGCTGTTCCTGATCTGCAGTGGCCGTGTGATCGACGCCGATTTGTTCGCCGTAAGTCAGATGTCCGCCGAGGAATCCTGCGGACATGGCGACGCCGAACGCGAGAAAGCCGACGCTGATCCCCGTTGAACGCGATCGGCGTCGGAGCAGAAGCGAGAGTCCGTACAACGCAGTCGCGGTGACGTTCAGCACTCCGTGCGTCAGTCCGATCCGCTTCGCTCGGCCGTCCGTCTCCGACCAGTCCGTGATTCCTGCTACTGCCGAGCCGAGCGCGCCGAGAACGCCGACCGCGATTGCCTGATCCGCGATCCTTGTGCGTCGTCCACCGCCAGCGACCTCGATGGCATCGAAGATTGCCGCGAGGGTCCACGCTCCAATCGGCAGTTCGACGAGCGCGGGATGCAGCGGATGACCGAGCGCGCTGCCGTGAAGAAAGTTTTTTGCCGCTCGTCCGCCGGCGCCCGCGGAATCGAATCCTTTGCGAATCGCTTCCTGAATCGGCGTTGCGACGCCGTCGAGCCACTGCTGCTCGCCGAGCACGCGCGCAATTTGTTCTGCACCCATTCGAGCTCTCCGATTCGGATCGAGTAGCAAGAAGGGTGCGCGAGCTTCGCTCGCGACGATCAGGTCGGTGCGACCTGACCGCGCAGCAGTTCCATCGCGGCGTCCGGCGGAAGCGGCTTCGCGAAGTAGAAGCCTTGCGCGAACTCGACGCCGAGACCGCGCATCCGCTCCCACTGCTCGGCGGTTTCCAGGCCTTCCACCGTCACGTTCATGCCGAGCACGCGTGCGAGCGAAGCAATGGTGCGCACGATCTCGTCCACGCGACGCGTATCGGCGTCGAGGAGGAACGAGCGATCGATCTTGAGCATGTCGAAAGGAAATTGCCGCAGCGAGCTGAGGGACGAGTAGCCGGTGCCGAAGTCGTCGAGACTGAGGCCGACGTTCACATCGCGAAGCGCGTGCAGCAATTCGGCAGCGGTCGCGGCGTTGTCGATCAGGAGGCTTTCGGTGACCTCGAGGTGCAGCCGCCGCGGATCGACGCCGCTGTCCGTGATGATGTGACGCAATCGTTCGATCACATTCGGGTGCAAGAGCTGGCGGGGAGAGATGTTCACGTGGAGATCGAGCGTGCCTCCGGAAAGACCCGCTTCGTCCCATTCGCGCATCTGCCGCAGCGACTCGCGCAAGACCCACTCGCCGATCGGGACGATGAGTCCTGTCTCTTCGGCCACCGCGATGATCTCCTGCGCCGCGACGAGCGAATCGCCGCGCTGCCAGCGCACCAGCGCCTCGAATCCGGTGAGCGTCGCGCTCTGCAGGTCGATGACGGCCTGGTAGTAGACGCGCAGCTCTCCGCGCTCGATTGCGCGACGGAGATCGGTCTCGAACTGCAGCAGCGCGACGGTACGCTCGTGCATGTTCGTATCGAACACTTCGTGTCGCGATTTGCCGTGCGCCTTGGCGCGGTACATGGCGATGTCGGCATCGCGAAGAACGTCCTGCGGATGTTGATAGCCGGTCGTGCTCAATGCGATTCCGATGCTGGCGGTGGTGAAGATCTCGTGTGCGCCGACGGAAAACGGTTCGGCGAGTGCGTCGTGAATGCGTCGCGCGGTACGAACGCTGTCGGTAGCGTGGTCGATGCCTTCGAGAAGGATCGCGAACTCATCGCCGCCGAGTCGAGCCACGGTGTCGCTCGATCGCATCAGGTCGGTGAGTCTCCGCGCCACGCTGACGAGAAGCTCGTCGCCGATTCCGTGGCCGAGACTGTCGTTGATGAGCTTGAAGCGATCGAGATCGAGAAAGAGCACCGCGAACGAAGACTCCGGATGGCGGCGCTGCACTTCGATCACGCGCTGCAGGCGATCCATGAAAAGCGCGCGATTCGGCAACTGGGTCAGCGCGTCGTGAAATGCATCGTGCGTCAGGCGCTCGACTGCGAGTTTGCGCTCGGTGATGTCGGTCATCGACCCTGCGATGCGCGTGGCGTTGCCGTTCGCGTCGCGCACCGCAAGACCGCGGCTGAGCATCCATCGATCCTTGCCGTCGCGTCCGCGCATGCGATGTTCGTGTTGCAGGTGCGGCGTCTCTCCGCGCAAATGCATGTCGATCGCGGAGCGAAGAATCTCGGCGTCGTCCGGATGGACGCGCGAGAGCCACTCGTCCGGCGAGTCGCCGATCTCGTGCTCTCCGAATCCGAGCATGCTCTTCCACCGCGGCGAGTAATAGACCTCGCCCGCGCGCAGATCCCAGACCCACAGTCCATCGTTTGCGCCGCGCGCCGAGAGCGCATAACGCTCTTCGCTCTCACGCAGAGCACGCAACGTGCGGTTCTGTTCGAGCGAGTAGCGGATCGAGCGTTCGAGCAGCGGCGCATCGATCGTTCCTTTGATGAGGTAGTCGGCCGCGCCGGCACGCATCGCGGCCAGATCGATGTCTCCATCGCCTTGTCCGGTGAGCAGGATGATCGGCGCGGTGACGCCGAGCTCGCGCGCGTGGCGGAGCAGCTCGAGCCCGTCGTGGACCCCGAGGCGATAGTCGACGAGGCAAACGTCGTAGTCGTCCTTCGCGAGCACACCGAGCGCTGCGTCGAACGTGGAGATCCATTCGAGCTCGAACCTCGTTCGCTTTGCTTCGGACAGCAGCTCGCGCGTGAGGACGAAATCGTCCTCGTCGTCTTCGACGAGCAGCAGCCGCACCGTGCCGTTTTCGGTTTCAGTCAAGGTGGTCAGGTGGGAGCTCAACGATCTCGATCCAGTAACGGCCAATGTCGCGCATCACGGCGACCAGTCCATCGAAGCTCACCGGCTTCGTGATGAACGAGTTCGCGCCGAGGTCGTACGTGCGATAGATGTCTTCTTCCGCTTTCGACGTCGTCAGCACCACCACCGGGATCCGCCGGAATTCGGGATCGGCTTTGATCTCGCGCAGCGCCTCGCGTCCATCCTTGCGGGGCATGTTCAGATCGAGCAGGATCAATCCAGGAGTGGGCGAGGATCCCGGTTCGGCGAAGCGTCCGCGGTGATAGAGATAGTCGAGCAGCTCCTCGCCATCCTCGACGAAGCGGAGATCGTTGACGACGCGGCTCGCTTCGAGCGCACTCGAGGAGAGCATGCGATCTTCCTCGTCGTCGTCGGCGAGCAGAATCACGATGGGTCGGGCCGAATCAGCGTTTTTCATCAGTTGTGTTTTGCCGGCAGCGTCACCACGAATTCCGCCCCTTCACCGGGCCGGCCATGCGCAACGATGGAGCCGCCGTGACGTTCCGCGATTTTGCGACAAATCGCCAGTCCGATTCCGGTTCCTTCGTATTTTGTTCGTGAGTGCAGGCGTTCAAACATCGTGAAAATGCGATCCGCGTATTTGGAATCGAACCCGATGCCGTTATCCGAGATCGTCAGGCGACAATGACCATCCTGCAGCTCGCCGCGAATCTCCACCAGCGGCGGCACTCCTTCGCGCCGAAATTTCAGCGCATTGCCGGTGAGATTCTGCAGGAGCTGGCGCATCTGCAGCGGATCGGCGTCGATGATCGGAAGCTGGCCGATGTCGATGCGAGCGCCCGTCTCGTGCGCTCGCATTTCGAGGTCGTGCACGACTTCCGATGCGATCGCGTGCAGATCGACGCGCACGAAGGGCTGGGCTTTGGTCGTCACTCGCGAGAACGCGAGCAGATCGTTGATCAGGACCTGCATGCGTCCGGCAGCGGATTGCATTCGAGCGATGTAGTCGCGTCCCTGATCCGACAGCGCGTCCGCATGCCTGCTCTTGAGCAGATCGCCGAATGCCTGAATCTTGCGCAGCGGTTCCTGCAAATCGTGCGAGGCCACATACGCGAAATCTTCGAGCTCGCGGTTGCTGTGTTCGAGGCGAAGCATCGCATCGCGCAGTTCTTCGTCGGCGCGTTTGCGCGCGCGGATGTCGCGGGCGATGACAACCGCTCCTTCCAACGCGCCGTGCGGCTCCGCGATGGGGGAGATGGAGATGCTGACATCGATGCCGTGGCCGTCGCGGTGGCGGAGGATTCGCTCCTGATCGCGAATCACGCCTCGGCGCACGACATCCCGCAACGTGCGCGAGATCGTTTCGTCGCCTTCGCTGTACTCGAGTTTGTCGATCGATCGACCGGCGAGATCGGATGTTGCGTAGCCAAGGAGCTCGCGTACCGCGTCGTTGATCACGCGAATGTGGCCGCGCGCGTCCACGACGAACAGCGCGTCGGCCATCGTGTCGAGAATCTCTCGCGCCGCACGCGCCGCGGTGATCGGCTGAAACCGATGCCGGCGGATCGTTCCCCACGCCACCATCATGAACGCGAGCACCGGCACGTAGCCCATCGGCCGGAGCGGCACACCAAAGACCGGAAGCCAGTCGAGCGCGGCGACGTAAACGACGATGAAGCTGAGCATCAGCTTTGCGACGCGCTTGCGACGAGCGGGATCGGTCGTGCGTCGCCACTCGGCAATTCCATCAATGAGCTGCGTGCCGAGTGCGCCGGCAAAGTAAAGGAGGAAAGGCACGGTGGCGGACGAACGCGTCGGGTAGAAGCCCCACGGATGACGAATCAGCGCGCCGACCATCGCCGGAGTGAAAAGCGTTACCACCGCGAATGCCGCGCCGATCACCCATGCGGTGCGGATCAGGAGACGCCGCGACGAGCGAAGGCGCAGCGCCGTGGCCGTGAAGTCGTAGATCGCCGCGGGAAGCAGCGTGACGCCCGCGAGTCCGATGCGAGCGGCGATACGCGCGGCCTCGACGTCGGTCGCCGCAAACAGAAATGCGAATCCAGCGAACCAGATCGCGACCAGCACGATCGTCACGCAGAACAGCACCGCCACTCGCGAGGCTTTCTGCCGCGCGTAAATCGCGGACGCGAGCACGAGCAGCAGGAGTGCGACGATCGCCCACGGAAGCGCGACGAGATTGAATGCGAACATTCGCGAGTGATTCTACGCGGCGAGCTCGCGTGATCCGATCAGATCGGCAAACTCACTTCGCGTAGCCGCGCAGTTTGCGATACAGCGTCGCTTCGCCGATGCCGAGTTGCTCGGCAGTTTTCTTTCGATTCCCTTCGTTCGCATCGAGCACGGCGAGGATGTATCGCCGTTCCACTTCATCAAGCGGAAGGCGCAGGTCGGCAGACGACGGCTTCGGCACCGACAAACGCACTTCTTCCGGCAGGTCGCGCGCATCGACACGCGGTCCATCCGCGAGGATCACGGCGTGCTCGATCGCGTTCTGCAACTCGCGCACGTTTCCCGGCCATGCATAACGAAGAAGCTGATCGGCTGCCGCGGGCGTGAAGCCCTGCATCGGGCGGCCGAGCTTGCGCGAAACCTGTGAAAGCGTGCGTCGCGCGATCGGAAGGATGTCCTGCCTGCGCTCGCGCAGCGGCGGAATCTTCAACTCGACGACGCGCAGTCGATAGTAGAGATCATCGCGAAAACGTCCCGCCGCGACTTCCTGCGTGAGGTCGCGATTGGTGGCCGCGATCACGCGCACGTTCACCTTTCGATTGCGGTTCTCGCCGACGCGGCGAATCTCCTGTTCCTGCAGGACGCGCAACAATTTCACCTGCATCGATGCTGCGATCTCTCCGATTTCGTCGAGGAAGATCGTTCCGCGATTGGCCGCCTCGAAGAGGCCGGGACGATCCTGCGTTGCGCCGGTGAAGGAGCCGCGCGCGTGGCCGAACAATTCGCTCTCGAGCAGGCTCTCGGTCACGGCCGCACAGTTCACTGCGACGAAGGGACCGGCCGCACGTTCGGATTCGTCGTGAATCAAACGTCCGACGCGTTCCTTTCCCACGCCGCTCTCGCCGGTGACGAGCACGCTGGAATCGACGCGTGCGAAACGTCGCGCGAGATCGAGCGTGCGGCGCATCGATTCGCTCACGGCCACGATGCCGGAAGGATCGTTGACGTCGGTCGCAGCGCCGTGCAGCGTTCGCACGTGGCGCTCGAGTTTCTGTTCGGCGGACTTCAAGGTCTGCGCGATTTTCGACAGGGCCGCATCGAGCGACTCGCGTTGATAGAACGCCACGTCGTCATCGATCGCATCGCCCCAGACTTCGCGCGGTTGGGCGATGACGTGACACACCGCATCTCCTCGTCCGCGGCATCGCGCTTCTTTCGCATAGACCTCGTCGCCGCGGCAGAAGCTGAGATAGCCGCTCGCGAAACCGGTGAGCGTCCAGCAGACCGGAGTTTCGGCTCGTCCGACGTGCAGGAGGTGTTGCTCCGCTTCGTAGCTGTCTTTCCAGATTGCCTCGCTCGGATCGTCGGTCAGTTCGACGACGGCGTGACCGAGGAGCGTGAGGATCGTCGCGCCGGCGCGCCGCCATTCGTCCTCGGAGTCCCACGGAAAATCGCGACGGAGATTTTCGGCGGTGCGCCAGCCGTGCGCGAAACCGAATCGCGTGAGCACCATGCGCGCGCCGTTCGCGCCGAGGTCTTCGATCAGTTCTTTGCGCAAAAGACCGAGGGCGGTGGCGTCGAGGAGAATGATGCGCGAGCCGCCAAACCGCACGACGCCTCCGCCTGCCTCGAAACTGAGGACTTCCTCGTGATGAAGATCCGACGCTTTCATGGATGAGCACTCTATCAAATTGATCGATCGACTCTCATTTCGACAGGCGCGTGGCGGATTCTGCTTTGCTAAGTATTTTAAAATGAATGACTAACAGGTTGGGTGCGCGATTGCTCTACAACGGGCATGACCACGATGATCCTTTCTCCGGAAGCGGAGACGAAATCAGCTCGCACCGATGAGCCGCACAACGCCTTCGAAACCGCACAGCGACAGTTCGACCGCGTGGCGGACATGCTCGATCTGGATCGCGCGACTCGCGACCTTCTCCGATCGCCGCTGCGCGAGTATCACTTCTCGATTCCGATTCGCATGGATGACGGCTCGCGACGCGTGTTCCGCGGATATCGCGTGCAGCACAACGATGCGCGCGGTCCTGGGAAAGGCGGGATTCGCTTTCATCCGCTGGAGACGGCGGACACCGTGCGCGCGCTGGCGATGTGGATGACGTGGAAGTGCGCCGTCGTCGACATTCCCCTCGGCGGCAGCAAAGGCGGAGTCGTGTGCGATCCGCATGAGCTCAGCGCGAATGAGCTCGAACAGATTTGTCGCGGCTGGGTGCGACAGATCGCGCGCGACGCGGGTCCGTTTCGCGACGTGCCTGCGCCCGACGTCATGACGAACGCGCAGAACATGTTGTGGATGCTCGACGAGTTCGAGACGATTCATGGAGGTCGTTATCCCGGCTTCATCACCGGAAAGCCCGTCCACATGGGCGGCTCTCACGGAAGAAAAGAGGCGACGGGATATGGCGTCGCGTTCACGATTCGCGAAGCGCTGCGCGAGCGCGGTCTTCGTCCCGATCGCACGTCCGTGTCGGTACAGGGGTTCGGCAACGTTGCGCAACAAGCCGTCGATCTGCTCACGCAAATGGGCGTCAAGGTTCTCTGCGTCTCTTCGTGGGATCACGAGGAACGAAAGGCGTTCACGTTCCGAAAGATCACCGGCGTCGACTTCCAAGAGTTGATCGGAATCACGAGTGGGCTCGGCAGCATCGACCGCGAGCGCGCCGCGGAGCGCGGGTACGAGATTCTTCCCGGCGACGCGTGGATCGAACAGGAAGTCGACATTCTGTTGCCCGCCGCGATGGAACATCAGATCACCGCGGCGAACGTGCTGCGCATCAGTCCGCGCGTGCGCATCGTCGCGGAAGGAGCGAATGGACCGACGACCGTCGAAGCCGATGACGTGCTCACGGATCGCGGCATCTTCGTCATCCCCGATTTACTCGCGAACGCAGGCGGCGTGACGTGCAGCTACTTCGAGCAGGTGCAGAGCAACACGAATTACTTCTGGGAACGCGAGGAAGTGCTGGCCAAGCTGGACGCGAAGATGACGGCCGCGTTTCACGCCGTGTTTGCGGTGTCGGAACAGAAGAAGGTGCGCATGCGCGACGCGGCGTATCTCATCGCCGTCGATCGCGTCGCACGAGCGTGTCGCGAGCGCGGCTGGGTCTGACGCGATCCGCTGAGCAAAGACACAACGCTAAAGGAGGGAATGACTCGATGAGCGAGACTCTGTCTGTACGACGACTTTTGGTGCCGACCGATTTCAGCGACCACGCAACGGCCGCGGTTCGTTACGCGTCGCTGCTGGCGACGCGGTTCGATGCGGAAGTCGCACTGTTGCACGCGACGACGCTTCGCGCGTCGAGCGTTCCCGACGATCGTCTCGTGATCAGCGCGCTCGAACAGACTTGCAGCGAGCACCTTCACGACGTGAAGACGACGTTGCAGGTCGTGGACGGCAAGCCGGCGGACGCGATTCTCGCGGTCGCGCGAAACGCCGCGAATCTGATCGTGATGGGAACGCACGGACGCGGCGGTCTCGCACGCGCGTTCCTCGGCTCGGTCGCCGAAGACGTGATCCGAAGAAGCGACATCCCCGTGCTCACGATGCGCAACGCCGCTCCGTCGAGCGTCACGCGCGTGCTGTGTCCGATCAACTACAGCGGCGCGGTAGCGAAAGCATTTCGACTCGCGCTGCTCTTTGCATCCGCGTTCGATGCGGAGCTCGTCGCGTTGTACTTTCACGAGAGCGCGTCGTCCGATGAGGAGATCGAACGTGAAGTCGAACGACTGCGGCTGTGGCTCGGCGATGTGCCGCTGAGCGTCCGCCTGACGATCCTCGCGCGCCGCGGCGAACCGGCGACGCAACTCATCGAGTTCGTACGCACGCACGAAGTCGATCTCGTCGTCGTTGGTGCGCAGCCGCGGCGTGGTGCAGGACCGGAGACGACGATCGGCACGACGACCGATGCGTTGACGCGTCACGCGCCGTGTCCCGTGCTGACGGTATCGACCGGCACGATTCTCATCGCGGAACCGCCGCGCGAACACGCGTCGTTTCTGGGGCAGGGGGCGTGATGGAGCTCGCGCTCGCTGTTCTTCTGGCGCTCGCGCTTGCGGTGCTCACGGTCTGGTCGATTCGATCGCTGGCCGCGGATTCGATTCTTCGCGCGGAAGTTGCGGAGGAAATCGTGCAGATCATCGCGTCGGATTCCAAAGCGGTCGACGCGCTCGGTCATGCGATCTGCATCGCCGGCGCGGTGACCGGTGCGGTCTATCGCATGCGCGATGGCATCAGGACCGTGCTCGCAATTCCGATCGCGGGATCCGACGGACGTGGCATCGCGTACGTCAACGCGCTGCGAATGTCGGATTGCTGGTCATTCGCATCGCTGACGATTCATTTCGAACGTCGCGCGCTGCAGCTTCATCACGTGGCTCCACGAGTCGAACGAGCGGCATCGCCGCGTCGGCTCGCCGCGTGAATTCGTGAACGCCGAGGAGAGATCATGAGTACGCTCATCACGACAAGAATGCCGGTCATGTTCGCCGTATCCGGCGATCAGGCCATTCCCGGGTTCATGGGACCACTGGGCGTGCCGCGCGACGCGAGCGGAATCATCGTCATCGCTGCTCGCAGTTTGGAACGAGCCGGTGTTGCTGCGATGCTCGGTCCGCACGTGATGTCGCCGGCTTACGCGCCGACGATGCGTCTCGAAGAGCGCGTTCTCGAAGTGTTGCGGACACGCGCGCTCGACGTTCCACTCGAGCAGCGAGTGCCGTCGATGTTGCCGTTGCCGTGCGGACTCGCTGGCAGTTCGGTTCCGATCGTCGTGCTGACGTTGAACGTTGCACTCGGTCTCGAACGATTGGATGAAGTCGGCGGAGCGCTTCGCCCGCTCCGCGAAGAAGGGTTCGTGCTCGTCGGCATCGCGCATGATGATGTCGCGGTCTCGAATGGTCCGGAGATGCTCGCGACTGTTTCATTGCTGCTCGGCTCCGCATGGGAAGACGATCGTGTGGCGGAGCTCGGAACGCGAGGCGGTGGATTGGGGTTCGTGCTCGCGCCCGAGTTGCACGATGCGATCGATGACGACCGGAGTTTCTGGAGTGTCGAAGCGGCGGGTGAGATGCCGCGCGAAGTGGTCGAGCAACTTCGTCCCTTTCTTCCTGGCGCGGAAGCCGGAGAGAATCAGAGCATGAAGAAGAAGGACTCCTCGATTCAGATCACGCGATTCGACAAGACGCGTCTGATGCGCCTTCTGCGCAGTCTCGATGCCGCGGCCGAGAATCGCGATGAGATCGAAGATCTCGAGCGCGAGCTGGAGCGAGGTGCCGAGGTCGAATCGACGGACGTGGCTCCGGACGTCGTCACGATGAACTCGACCGTGCGCGTCACCGATCTCGATGCGGATACCACGCATCTCTACACGATTGTTTTTCCGGGCGATGCGGATTTCGAGAAAGGCCGCATCTCGATTCTTTCTCCGCTCGGCACGGCGCTCCTCGGCTATTGCGCTGGCGACGTCGTGTTGTGGGAGATGCCGCGCGGGACGCGGCGCCTTCGCATCGACGAGCTGGTCTATCAGCCCGAAGCGGCGGGTGACTTTCACCTCTAGCAGGCCCGCACTTCAGTAACGCGCGCGAACGTTCGCTTCGCGCCTTGAATCATCACGAAAGGACGTGACATGGGAGTCGTGTTTCTGGCGATTCGTCTATTCGTTGGCGGATATCTCGCCTGGCGTGGCGTACAGCATCTCGACGTGTACAACCGCTCGCTGCTGACCGCGGCGGCGCGCAGGAAGAACGATGCATTGTCGCTCGTCGCGGTGCCGCTCGCCGGCTTGATGCTGACGATTGGTGCGGTGTCGCTCGTGACGGGTGTCTTTCCCGCGGCGGGCGTCGCGCTGATCGTCGCGTGCCTGATTCCGTCCGCGTTTCTGTCGCACGCGTACTGGCGCGCCGGCGACGGATCGACGCGTGTCGAACAGCGACGTTGCTTCTGGCGCGACGTGACGCTCGCGCTCATCACGCTCGCGTTGCTCGCCGTTCCGCAACCGTGGCCGCTTGCGATGTTTCGTTGAACCCGCATCGGAGATTCAGAGAAATGCAATCGAACGAACGACAGAATCCGACGACGTTTCTGCTGCGGCTCAGCGAGCTCTTTGCGTCCGACGCCGACGAGCGCGCGATGCTCAGAACGCTCGCGACGATCGCCGTGCCGGCGTTTGCCGACTGGTGTACGGTGCATCTTCTTCGCACCGACGGCACGATCGAAAACGTCGCAGCCGTTGGCGATCCGTCGCTGGGCCACGTCGCGCGGCGACTCGAACGATTCTCGAAACTCGCCGCGGATGCACCGCTGCGACGAGCGCTCGCGAGTGGCATCGTTGTGTTGCAGTCCGATGTCACCGGCGAGTTTCTCGCGCATCACGTGGCCGTCGATCGCACCGATGCGGAGTTTCTGCGACGTCTCGGCATTCGCTCATTGATCGTCGCGCCGATTCTCATCCGTGGCTCGGCGATCGGAGCCATCCGATTTTTCACGAGCGATTCGCAACATCGGTATCGCGACGACGATGCGGCTCTCGCGGAAGACGCCGCGCGCCGGGCAGCGCTCGCGATCGGCAACGCGCGATCGCGAGCGGATGCCGGGGCGTCAGGGCACTCGCGCGATTTGTTTCTGGCGGCGCCGTCGCACGAAAT
>JACZCU010054658.1_pt1 | contig 35680 bp, 24 predicted proteins | sample 8641851 | NCBI WGS metagenome assembly JACZCU01 (sample SAMN15324605, study PRJNA640507) | soil metagenome | isolation source: monocropping sugarcane control | place: China: Luxin town, Laibin City, Guangxi Province | collected 2019-07-25 | depth 10cm m | reverse complement strand
TCGGCGGCCCGGCCGGCTTGAAAGCCGGCGCTCCGTCATTTCGAATACCGCAACCCCACGCGCACCGCGCGTGGCTGTCCGATCGTGATCACCGGCGTTGCGCTCACTTCCACTTCTTCATCAAACGCATTCTCGATCGCGACCGTCGCCTCGATCCCGCGCGCGATTGGATGCGATGCGAAGAGATCCGCCACGACGTATGAACGCAGCGGCAGCTCGTTGCGATCGTCATCGAACTGCATCGCTGACCAGCGCAATTGCGCTCCGATGTTCCGCCACGAAAGTTGCGCCGTCGTCTGCCAGCGCGGCACCTGCGGCATGCGCTTCCCGCGCAACTCACCTTCGCGCACGGTCGCGTCGACGAACAGCAATCCCGTCGATGCGCGCCAGTCGCGAGCGAACGTCCACTCGCCATCCACCTCTGCGCCGATCGAGCGCGTGCTGCCGAGGTTTTGACGTTGGCGGGTGATGAGTGCGGGAGTCGACGAAAGCGTGACGTTCGCGATCGTGTCATCGATGTTCATCCAGAACGCCGTCACACGCGCGAAGCGATTGCGCGCGCCGAGCTCGAATCCTGTGAGCGTCTCCGCGCGCAGATTCGCATTCGGCAGCGTATTCACATTGCCGACGCGAAAGCCGCGATAGAGCTCGTTCAGCGTCGGCGCGCGAAACGCCGTGTACGCGCTCGCGGAGAACCCGCGCCACAACACACTCACGCGCGGACTGGCCTGCGTCTCGCGCACGCCGCCTTCGCTGCGCACCCAGTCGCCGCGCAATCCCGCGGTGATCGTGAGATTGCTCGCGATGCTGAACAGATCTTCGACATACGCACCGGCCGAGAGCTGCTCGCGCTCGATCGCATTCGCATGACGCACATCTGTTCCCGCAACGACGACATGCTTCGCACCGAACGCGCGCGTGTACTGCGCGCTGCCACCGCTGCCGCGCGCATCGATTTCCTGCGTGTTCGTCAGCCGCTCCGAATTGCGATCGGCCGCAATCGCGGAGAACGTTTGAAAGTAATCCTGATCCGATCCATACGCACGCAACGCGAGCGCGCCGCGCGTGTAGCCCGCCGCGAGTTGTCGCGTCGTCGTGTCATTCACCTGCAGCGGCGTGCCGTTGTTGCGCGACTCGTCGTAGTACGACGCGCGCAGAAACGCACCGGCATGTCGCAGCGTTGCATCGACGCTCGCGTGTTCCGAATCCGCCTCGACATCGACGAGACCACGTTGCGATGGACGCACGAGCGTGTAGCCATCGGTGCGCAACCAATCGATCGCGATGTCGCCATGCTCACCACCAAAGAACATCGACGCGGTGCCGGTGTTCTGCGATCCCGCGCTCACCTCCGCCGCGAGTCCCGACGTGCGTCGCACGAACTGCACGACGCCACCCATCGCGGTGCTGCCGTACAAATCGGAAGCACCGCCGCGCAATACCTCCACGCGCTCGACCGCGACGCGCGGCACGCGGCCCCAATAAATCCACCCGCCGAACGAATCGTTCAGCGGCACCCCGTCGTCGAGCACGAGCGCGCGCGACGCACCACTCGCACCAACGCCGCGCAACGACACGCCCTGCGTCGTCGGATTCGCCACGCGACTCCCCGATCGCCGAAACAACGTGAACCCCGCCACCTGTCGCAACGCATCATCGAGCGTCGGCGCCGCCGACTGCGCGAGCGCATCGCGCGAAAGCACAACGACGCTGGCCGGAGTTTCGGCAACGCGCGTCTGGGTGCGGGTGGCGGTGACGGTGATGGAGGAATTCGTAGTCGGGAGTCGGTTGTCGGTAGTCGGGGGAACGGGCGTTGCGATCGACGACATGACTGCCAACCCAATCCAAACGAGCATGTCACTCGTACAAACACATTCGATGCCGGGGAACCGGTTCCCCCGACTACCGACTACCGACTACCGAAAACCAGTGCACAATCTGCAAACGAAAAGCGACAAATGTGATGGGAAACACCAGAGCACGTCATTTTTATAGTTTAATTACGGCATGATGCATTTCCAGCCTGCCTGGTTCCTTCCCGGACCGCACTTGCAGACGATCTGGGGCCGCATTGCACGCTCTCGCCGCGTGGTGCAGTTCCGGCGTGAAGTGCTCTCCACTCCCGACGGCGACGAGCTCGTGCTCGATCATGTCGACGGGCACACCAACCTTCACTTCGTGCTCATGCACGGACTCGAAGGCAGCTCGTACTCGGTTTACATCCAGGGGATCCTCGCGCTCATTGCGCGGCACGGTCATCACGCCACGGCGATGAACTTCCGTTCGTGCGCGCGCGAGCCGGAGCGGATCCTGCGGATGATCCCGAACAAGCAACCCCGCTACTACCACCTCGGCGACACGGCCGATTTCGATCTCATGATGCGCACCTTGCACGCGCGTCATCCCGAACGCCGCTTCCTCGCATTCGGCGCGTCGATGGGCGGCAACGTGCTGCTCAAATGGCTCGGCGAAAATCCCGATCAGAAAATCGCCACCGCCGCGGCGACGCTCTCCGTGCCGTACGACCTTGCCGCCGGCGCCGCGCATCTCGATCTCACCGCGGCCGGACGGTTCTACGTGAAGCAGTTCCTCATCACGCTGAAGAAGAAATGCTCGCGCCCCGACATCGCCACGCGTATCGACATGGAGCGCATGATGCGCGCGCGCAACTTCCGCGAGTTCGATGAAGCCGCGACCGCGCCGGTGCATGGCTTCGCGAACGCGGACGACTACTACGAGCGCTCCGGATCGATTCACTACGTCGACAAGATTCAGACGCCAACGCTCGCGCTGATCGCCGAGGATGATCCGTTTCAGCCGCTGGAAGTTTTGCCGCGCGTGAAAGCGAAGGCATCACCTGCCGTAGACTTTCGCACCACTCCCGGCGGAGGCCATGTCGGCTTCATCGGCGGGCGATTCCCATGGGGAGCGGAGTACTGGGGCGAGAAACTCGTCGTGAAGTGGCTGCTGGAACAAGCGGCCGTGCACTGACCGTGGCGACACGCCGCGAGCGCATGCTCTGCATCGCGTTCGCGGCGTGGGGACTCGCGATCGCCATCGCGCTCATTTCTCTCTGGGAACGTCCTGCGCCCGCGGGACAACTGCCGAGCTACGCGACGATGACCAACATCGACGCGCACGGCCCGTTTCGCTGGGTTGCGGGCCTGATGTTGTTGCCCGTGATCTTCGTCATCGCGCTGCGCCCGATCGCGCGACGCATATCGATCGCGCAAACGTGGGCGACGTATTCGATCCTCGCCGCGATCGCATTTGCGTTCTGGCTCGTCACGATCGCGCGCGATCCCTGGTGGGCGTTCGTCATCGTGGCGATCGTCATCGCGATTGCGTTCGCGTTGCGCGATCGCGACCTCGGATTCACGCGCGGCGATGCGGTGCTGCTGCCCGTCTTCCTCACGACCGTTCTCGCGTTGATGGATGCCGTGCCTTCACTGCGGGCCGATCGCGTGATGTTCCTCGCTGCGCTGCTCGTGTTCGTGGTGCGCATTGCGATCGCATTCATTCGCACGGACGTCGCTCCGTACCTCGCCTTCGTTCTCGCACCCCTCGGACTCGTCTTCATGACCGGCTTCTTCGCGCGCGACCAGCGTTACTTCGGCTGGCACGCACTGGCGCTCGTCGTGATCTCGCCGATCGTGCTGCGATTCGCACGAGTCTCGTGGCGCCGGCTGCTCGTCGTCCTCGTCTATCCGCTCGTGCTCTATTCGTACGCAAACGCCACGAGCGTGCTGACCGCGGAAGGCAAAGCCCGCGTGAATCTCTTCGAAGACGGCCACTCGCTTCTTCCCGCGTCGGAGTACATGCGCGGCGAACGTCCGTATCGCGACATCCTTCCGGCGCACGGACTCATCGAAGACGGCCTCTTCGACTACGTCGCGATGCAATTCGGCGGCGTCGACGTCGGCACCACCACGAAAATGCGCGCGATCGCCGGCAATCTCAACGCGGTCGTGCTCTACGCGCTCGCGTGCTTCGTACTCGGCTCCGCCGAAGGTGCGCTCTTCGCCGTGCTGCTCGCGTTCATGACCGGCACGTACATCGCGCACATTCGATTGTTGCCGGCGTTGATTACGCTCACGTGTACCGCGATCGCCGTGCGACGCGCGAAACCGCGCTGGCTTGCGCACGCAGGATTCGCGGCAGTCGTCGCCGGAGCCACGAGTCTCGACTTCGGCTTCTACGCCTTCGCAACACTTGTGATCGCGAGCATTCGCATGAAGCGCTGGCGCGAGCCGCTGTTCGGCATCGCGGGCGCGGCGATCCCGCTCTTCATCGCGCTGCTCATCTTCGGCATCTTCGATGACTTCGTGCGCGGCACATTCTTCGAGACGCTCGCCGCGGGACCGGCGTACGTCACGAACTTCTTCACACCGCCGGAGCTCATGCGTCGCTTCGCGAGCTTCCCCGACATCTTCGCGGTGCTGCTCGATCGTCCCGTCTTCTCGTTTTTGTTCTGGTGCTTCGCCGCGATCTTCACCGCCGTGACGATCACACGCGCACCACAACGCCGCAATGAAGCGCTCGTGCTCGCGGGCGTATTCGTCACGCTCACCGCGATTTCGTACGGCGAGCGGCATCATCTCTACTACCAGCCGCTCATCGCGATCTTCATCGTGTTCCTCGCGCTGCAGTTCCTTCGTGCGAAACAGCACTCGCTCGCGGCGATCGTGATTGCGTGCGCGATCACACTCGCCGGTCCCACGACGCACATGGGCGTGCTCGGCGCGATGCGACAAGCGCGCGGACCACTCGAGCAGGATCTCGTCGAACTGCGCGACCTTCCGCGTGCGCGCGGCGCGTACTTTTACGCCGCCGATGCCGCGCAGGTCGAGAGCGTGCGCAAGTACGTCTCGCTCTCGCTCGCACCGGACGAAACGTTCTTCGATTTCACGAATCGCGGCATCTTCTATTTCCTGCTGCGCCGCGATTGTCCGATCCGCGAGTACGAGGTCGCGTTCTACGAAACCGAAGCAGGACAACGCGAAGTGATTCGGCGCATCGAATCGAACCCGAAGATTCGCGCCGCACTTGTGCCGACGCATCCGAATTCACCGGTTGCCGTCGACGGCATTCCGAACGCGGTGCGCGCGCCGCTCGTCTGGCAATACCTGCAGCAGAACTTCACGCCCGATTTCGAGGAAGGCGACGTGACGATGTGGCGACGGAAATAGCGCCTCCTCGCCGCGCGTACGCGACGTCCGCACCGACGGAGTTGTCGTACGTGCCGCAGCGGAGCAACCAGCGCTGGCGGCCGTGCCGCCTCCTATAATCCGCCCCGCATGAGATCCCGGTTCGCCGCATTCCTCGCCGAGAAATATCCATTCGCCGCACGCACCGCACTGCGCGCATTCGACAGCGGCGATCGCAACGCCATCGCATCCGCGTTGCGCGAAGAACTCCAACTTGGCGAGCTCGGCGAAGTCACACCCGGCACCTCATCCGAAACACGCGCGCAACAGGCGATCGACGAAATCGTCGAAGCCATCGATGGCTTCTTCCGCCGCGAGGAAATCGCCGCATCGCTCACGCGCGACGAGAAGCGCGAAATGCTGCGCGGCATGATGCTCACGCGCGCGACCGACAATCGCCTCAAGCAATTCTTCACCGGCGGCGATGTGCGCTGGGGCAATGCGTCGTTCCAGGGCAAAGGCTTTCGTTCGCTCGGGCAGGAAGCGATCTACGCCGCAACGATTCGGTTGAAGCGCAACGTCGAGAACGGCGATGTGATCTCGCCGATGATCCGCGACCTCGGCGCCGTACTCGGCATGCACAACGCGCCCGAAACCGTGCGCATGGTGCTGAGCGCGCAAATGGGCAAGAGCGGCCCGCCGATGAACGGCAGAGACCTGCACGTCGGCGACTGGGCGCACGGCATCTTCCCCGCGATGGCACCGCTCGGCAGTCCCGCGATCACGATCGCCGGCATCGCCATGGCGTTTCATCTGCGCAAGGAATCGCGCGTCGCGATCTCGTTCATCGGCGAAGGCGCGACATCGCTCGGCGAGTGGCACGAAGCGATCAACGCGTGCGCCGCGCGCAAGCTCCCGGCGATCTTCTGCATTCAAAACAATCAGACCGCGCTCTCGACACCAGTGCGCGACAACTCGGCCGTACGCACGTTCGCGGACAAGGGTCCGGCGTATGGGATCCCATCCATTACGATCGACGGCACGGATCCTGACGCGATCGCGAGTGCGTTTGCGTGGGCCGCGGAGCGTGCGCGCGAAGGTCGCGGCGCGACGCTCATCGAGTTGATTGCAATGCGCATGTGCGGCCACGCGCATCACGACGACATGCTCTACCTCGGCAAGGATCCGCAGCCGTCGTGGTCGTATCCGGCGCTCACCGAACAAGGCTACGCGAATCGCGAGTTGTACGAATACTGGCGCGCGAAAGATCCACTCGTGACGTACGCGGCGAAGTTGCAGGACGAAGGGGTCGTCGGCGCGGAGGAAGTCGAACAGTGGAAGCGCGAATGCGAAGCGCTCGTCGAGCGTGAAGCGCGCGCGGTGATCGACACACCGTGGCCTGACGGCGCATCCGCGGGCGATGGCGTGTTCGCAAACGAAGCGCGTCGCACGCACATCGAAGTGCTCGATGACTCGCTGCGTCACGAACGTGCGAAGAACATCGCGTTACCGGAAATCGAAGACGCGCCGCCGTTCGACGCGAAGGGACGTACGTTCCTCGACGCGGTGATGCTCGGCGTCGGCGATGCGTTGCGCGCGGACGAGCGCGTGTTCGTGTACGGCGAAGACGTCGGCGGCAAATACGGCAACGCGTTTCTGTTGCTGCGACCGTTGCTCAAAGATTTCGGCGATCGCATTATCAACAGCGTTTTGTCCGAAGCCGCGACGATCGGCGTTTGCACCGGCGCGGCGCTCGCGGGATTGCGGCCCATCGGCGAAATGCAGTTCAACGACTTCGTCGCGAGCGGCTTCAACGCACTCGTGAACAACGCCGCGAAGTTGCGCTATCGCTGGGGCGGCGCGGAGCATGGCGCGCCGTTCGTGTTGCGCATGCCGTGGGGCGGATTGCGATACGCGGGGCCGTATCACTCGCAGAACACCGAGGCGTGGTTCTATCGCACGCCGGGATTGAAGATCGTCGTGCCTTCCACGCCGCACGATGCGCGCGCACTCATGGCGTCCGCGGTGAGTGATCCTGATCCCGTGCTGTACTACGAACACATCGCGTTGTATCGCGAGCCGTCGATCAAGCAACTACTCGGCGATAACGCACCGACGCCGATTCCGATCGGCAAAGCCGCGGTGCGACGTCGCGGAAACGATCTCGCGATCCTCTCCTACGGCGCGTACGTGCACGACGCGATGCGCGTTGCGACGAAACTCGCAAGCGATGGCTTCGAATGCACCGTCGTCGATTTACGCACGCTCGCACCACTCGATCGCGAAACGATCCTCGCCGTCGCGCGGCACTGCAATCGCGTGCTCATCGTGCACGAAGACACACGCACCGGATCGATTGGCGAGAGCATCGCCGCGATCATTCAGGAAGAAGCGTTCGAATACCTCGACGCCCCGATCCGCATCCTCGGCGCCCTCGACACACCCGTGCCCTACTCACCGCCACTCGAAGAAACGTTTCTCGTGAGCGAGGCGCAAATCGAAAACGCGGCGAGGTTGTTGCTGCGTTACTGAGATTCGAGCTGCGCGATGTCGACGAGATCCTGAGGGCGACCCGCGGCACGCTTCGTGGCGATGAGATCGGCACGACCGATCACCGGATACGGAACACCATCGACCATCACCGTGATGTGGCGCGCCCACGCATCCCCGAATTCCGCACCAGCGGGTTCCGTGATCACGTCAATCCGATCCGGATCCACGCCCATCTGATAGATCGTTCCGCGCGTGGAAAAATCTTCGACCGTCACGTCTCGCAGCGGAGCACCGAATCTCGCGAGAGCTGCCCACACGCGTCTCGCATTTTCAGGAGTGGGGTTGATCCAGATATCGAGATCTTTCGTGGCCCGAAGATACCCATGCGCCGCCAACGCGTGCGCACCGATGACGAGAAATTCAACGCCCGCGGCGGATAACTCGTTCAACATCTCGACGTAGTCGCGGTTCATCCGAACTCCCTGTCTGGAACGCCCGCGCAGCCGCGGTTGTCTCATCCACCAGCGCCAGTCGCTCGCCGGGCGTCAGATGCGAAACGTCAGGTGGCTTGTCGTCCGCGAACGTGATCTTTCGCGACTGCCAGTGAGAACGATCGCGCATATCCGCATTATCCCACGCGATACATCTTCCTCACCCACTCCACCTCATCCTCACTCAACCGCATCCCCACGCACGACGCCGCCTCGACCTGTCGGGGATTGCGCTGGCCTAACAACACGCACGACGTCGGGTTGTCCGTGAGCAACGCACCCACCACCGCATGCAACACCGGCTGCGGCTCATCATTGAACCGTTCCTTCATCGCCGCGGCTGCGCGTTTGTAGCGCTCGATCGCCTCCGCTGATTTGAAATCGGCGACGCCGCTGCGGAAATCGCCTTCGCCGTAATCGGTCGGCGAGTCGTACTTGCCGAGCAACAACCCGTGCTTGAGGGGGGAGAAGAACGCGACGCCGAGGTTGTGTGTGTCGACCCAGGATTTCAGGCCGGAGGATTCGTAATCATCATCGACAACATTGCGATACGGCTGCACCGCATCCGGATCGACGCGTGCGATGAATTTCATGATGCGCGTCGAATCCCAATCGGACAGCCCGACGAAACGAATCTTTCCCTCGTCGCGCAGACGATGCATCGTCTCCAGCGCGCCCTCGAAATACTCATCGTTCGGACCGAAATCGCAGTGATGAAAATAGTAGAGATCGATCACGTCCGTGCGCAGATTGCGCAGTGAGCGTTCCGCGCGATCGCGCATGTGCTTCGGGTCGTACCAATGCCCGGCCGGTCCCATGTCCCAGCCGAATTTCGTCGCCAGGAACACGTGCTCGCGCTTCACATGCGTCGTGGCGAACACCTCGCCGATCAACTCCTCGGCGTGCCCATCGCCGTACACATCGGCCGTATCCCAATGCGTGATTCCATTGCGATACGCCTCCACGAGCGCCTTCTTCGCCTCGTCGTCATCGTGATTCTTCCAACCCACCGACGCGCCGCTCTCCGTCACGCGCGGACCACCATGACCCCACGTGCCCAGCGACACGGCGGGAACGAAGACATTCGTGCGACCGAAACGAACCATTCTCATGAGAGCGAATTATCGTGGCGCGGCGGGCTCTTAGCCCGCCGAACCATCAACACCCGGCGGGCTCTTAGCCCCCCGAATCATCAAACACCCGGCGGGCTGAAAGCCCGCCGAATCATCAACACCGGGCGGGCTGAGAGCCCGCCGCTCCACATGCGATCATCACGCTCCATGACCTGTTCGTTATGCCACGCTCACGGCGACATCGTCTTCGAAGACGAGCACACCACCGTTCTGCTCCACGAAGACTGGGCCGTGCTCGGACACGCGATGATCGTCGCGAAGCAACACGTCGAGAACGCATCGAACCTCGACGAAGCCACATGGCTGCACATCGCGCGCGTGTGGCATCGCGTCGAAGCAGCGCTGTTGAAACTCACGAAGACCGAGCGCTGCATCGTGATGAAACTCGGCATCGCCACGCCGCATCTCCATCTGCATCTCTATCCCGTGAGCGACACCGCATCGCGCGCCGACGTCTTCGCCGCGATCGACATGAAAACGCGCGTCGATCGCGATGAATCCTTCATCGAGCAACTCAGTCGAGACTTGACAGGCGCCACCCCCTGAATGACGATTCAGGCCATGGCGACCGCGTCCGATTCGCAGGCTTTCACCGGCACCTCCAAGCGCGAGCGCATTCTGCGCGCCGCCGTCGACGTCTTTGCCGAGCACGGCTACTTCAACGCCAAAGTCGCGCAGATCGCGAAAGCCGCGGGCGTCGCCGACGGCACGATCTACCTCTACTTCGACGGCAAGGAAGATCTCCTCATCACGATCTTCCGCGAGCACACGCGCAACTACCTGCACTCGCTCGAACAACAGCTCGCGAACATCAATCGCGCGGAAGAGCGGCTGCGCATTGCGGTCAAGCATCACCTCGAAACACTCGGACGCGATCGCGCACTCGCCGTGGTATCGCAGGTTGAATTGCGCCACAGCCTCAAGTTCATGAGCCTCTTCTCGCAGGAAGAGGTGAAGGACTATCTCAACGTCATCCGCAAGATCGTCGAGCACGGACAGCAGGAAGGATCGTTTCGCCGCAACGTGCATCCGCAGCTCGTCGCCAAAGCGGTCTTCGGCGTGCTCGACGAGATGGTCACGTCGTGGATGCTCTCCGAAAAAGACTACGACCTGCCGGGACAATCGGAGCAGGTCGCGGACTTCATCCTCACCGGACTGTTGTAGAGAAGTTGCGCGACACCAGTTGCGCGTGCGGGCGAAACCATGTCAGAACGCACGGAGATGTCGCCGCAACGCATGACGCGCCGCGATCTCGCGTTCGTCGCGAGCTGGATCGCGCTCGCCGCAATCGCCATCACCATCGTCGTTCGCTACTTCCCGATCGCGTTTCCCGAAACGTCGATCGACTTTCGCTACACGCGTGATTCGTCGGGCGACGTCGCCGAACGATTTCTCGCCGCGCAACGCGTGAGCGTCGCGAAGCAGAAGCATGCGGTGCGTTTCGATTCCGACGATACGTCGCGCATCTTCCTCGAACGCTCCCTCGGTCTCGAGCGCGCGAATCGCGCGTCGAGCCGCGACGTACGACTCTGGTCCTGGCACCATCGCTGGTTCACGCCGCTCGTCGAAGAAGAAGTGAGCGTCGACGTCGCGCCGACCGGCGAGATCATCGGCTTCCTCCACAAACTTCCGGAGACGCGCACCGCACCCGCGCCGACGCGCGACGCCGCGCAAGTGGCGAGCGAGTTCCTCACGCGCATCGGCGTGAAAGACGTGACGCTCGTCGATCGCAGCGAACGGCGTTTACCGAAGCGCGTGCAGCGCATCCTCACCTACGAATCGACGCACATCCGCCCTGCCGGAGCGCCGTATCGCCACACCGTCACTCTGGATGGAGATGCGGTTACGGCGTACACGCAGGGTCTCAAGGTGCCGGACGCGTGGCTGCGCTCGTATCGCGAGCTGCGCTCGAAGAACAGCGCGGCCGCGGCCGTCGATCTCGTGTTCTACGGCGCGACGATGATCGCCGCGCTGGTGATCTTCATCGTGCGCCTGCGACGCGGCGATCTCTCGCTGCGCTTTCTCATGAGCATCGGCCTCGCCGCGCTGGTGCTGACCTTCGGCGTCGCACTGAACTCGCTTCCCTCGCAACTCGCGTACTACGACACGAACGAATCGTACGAATCGTTCCTCGCACAAATTCTCGTCTTCGGCGGGATTCTGCAGGCGATCGGCACCGCGATGATGCTGATCGTCATCTGCGGCGCCGGCGAAGTGTTGTATCGCGAGCGCTTGCCACAACACCTGGCGATGCCGCGCGCGTTTTCGAAGCGCGCACTCACATCGAAACGCGTCTTCTTCTCCATGATCCTCGGCTACGCGCTCGTGCCGGCGTTCATGGCGTATCAGGCGATCTTCTATCTCGTCGCGCATCGCTTCGGTGCGTGGTCGCCTGCCGAATTACCGTACGACGGCACGCTCAACACCGCGCTGCCGTGGGTCGCGGTGTTGTTCGCCGGATTCTTTCCCGCGCTCAGCGAAGAATTTCTCTCGCGCGCCTTCTCGATTCCGTTCGTGCAGCGCTTCGTGAAATGGCGCTGGCTCGCGATCGCCGCGTCCGCATTCATCTGGGGCTTCGCGCATTCGACGTATCCGAATCAGCCGTTCTGGATTCGCGGCGTCGAAGTCGGACTGGCCGGCATCGCCGCGGGTTTGATCATGGATCGCTTCGGCCTGTTGCCGCTGCTGATCTGGCACTACACGATCGATGCGGTCTACACCGCAACGCTGCTGTTCGGATCGGGCAACACGTACTACGTCGTCTCCGCGGCGCTCTCGAGTCTCATCTTCGCGCTGCCGCTCCTCGCGTCGATCTTCTTCTACATTCGCAACAAAGGCTTCGTGCCCGACGACGAGCTGACGAACGCCGCGATTCCGATCGCACCACTGCCACCAGCACCCGAAGTCGAGAAACACGAATCCGAGTTCCCCGACCCGATTCGCGTCACACGCACGCGCGTGATCGCATGCGTCATCGCGATCGCCATCGCTGCGCTCGCATGGATCACGCGTCCCGACACCACGCGCGACGCGAACGACTTTCGCATCACGAAAGAACGTGCGAAGGAAATCGCGCGCACACGCGTCAGCGGCGATTACGAATACGTCATCGCCACCTCGATTCCCGGCTTCCGTTCGTGGGAAGCGGAATCAGGTCGCGAAGACGGCGGCTCGTTAGGCGCGCCGGACGACATCGCGGCCACGCATCTCGTGCGCGAAGGGATGCCGGTCGGCGCGCTCGCGAACGTGCTCACGAATCAGCTCGAATCGTCGATGTACACGGTGCGCTTCTTCACGCCGCTGCAGAAAGACGAGATCTTCGTCGAAGTGAATCCGCGCGACGGACGCGTGATCGGCTATCACAAGTATCAGGAAGAAGAACGGCCCGGCGCGTCGCTCACGCAAGCGCAGGCGCTCGCGATTGCACAACATGCATTCGCATCGTACGGACTCGATGTTCGCGCATTCGATGTGAAGGAGGCGCTGACATATCAGCAGCCGAAGCGCCGCGACTGGCTGTTCCACTTCGAAGAGCGCACGCCGATTTTCAAAGACGCGTTTCGCCGCGTTTCCGTGCGTGTCGCGGGGAACGAGGTCACGCAGTTTCAGAAGCACGTGAAAGTTCCGGACAGCGTGTATCGGGAGGCCACGAAGCAGACGTTCCTGAATTTCGCGCTGCTCGCGTTGAAACTGCTCGGCGCGGTCGCACTCCTCGGCATCGTGATCACCGGCATCATCCTTTCGACGCGCGCGCACGGGCTGCCGTGGAAGCGCGCCGCGAAGTGGACGCTGCGGCTCGCGATTCTGCCGATCGGCGTGTTGCTCGCGGATCGCGAAGGCGCGCTCTTCGGCTATCAGACCAGCATCGCGTGGGACACGTTCCGCGTCCGCCAGCTCACGCAATTCATCACCGACCTCGGCGTGCAACTCGGACTGTTGTTTCTCGCCTTCGCCGGATTGAACGCATCGCTGCCCTTCGCGCTCGATCTCTTCTCGCGCGAAGGCCGCGCGCGATTCGGACGCGGTGCGGTCGTCGCCGCGCTCACGGCGTTGTCGATTGGCGTCATCGCGGTGATCGCGAACCAGTACGTCACGACGCTCGTGCCTTCCTCCGCCGAAGTACAGATCCGCGCATCGGATCTCGTCGCGACGCCGTGGCCCGCGCTCACCGAAGCCGCGCGCGCCATCACGATGGCGATCATCGCGTCCGCCGCGGTCGCACTGTTCGCGAGTGCTCTGCACAAACGCGCCGCCCTGATCACGATCGTCGGCGTGGCCTGCACGATGCTCGATTCGAACGTCACGCTCGCGCAGACCCCGCTCATGATCGCGCGTGCGATCGTCACGGCAGTGCTGATCTGGCTCATCGCGAAATACGTGCTCGACGGCAATCCGCTCGCGTGGCCGCTGACGTTTTTTCTCGCGCTCACACTGTCGTCAGCCGCGAGTCTGCTGCGCAATCAACGCACGGATTTGCTGATGAACGGCGCGGTGCTGATCGCCATCGCCATCGCAGCGCTACTGTGGAGCGGCGGGCTCTCCGCCCGCCGAATCTCTGACGAAAGGCCGGCGGGCTGAGAGCCCGCCGCTCCACCACATGCCTGAGTCATTCGACTCCCGTGTCATGCGCTGGAAGTTCAATCTCTTCCCCGCGTACCGCGGTACCGGCGGACGCGTGCAGTACATCGCGGGTGATTTTCGCGAAGTGCGCATCGCGCTGCCGCTCAACTTTCGTACGCGCAACTACGTCGGCACGATCTTCGGCGGCTCGATGTACGCGGCCGTCGATCCGATCTTCATGATCATGCTCATCCGCAATCTCGGGAAAGGCTTCGTGGTTTGGGATAAGGCGGCTTCGATTCGCTTTCGCAAACCCGGCCGCACGACGCTGTACGCCACGTTCCGCATCGACGACACCGAACTCGATGCGATTCGCGCCGCCACCGCGAACGGTGAATCGGTCGATCGCACCTACAATGTCGAGCTCGTCGACGCCGATGGTGTGCGCCACGCGTCGGTCGAAAAGATCATCTACATCAAACGAATATGAATCTCGGCATCGACGGCTTCTCTTACGACGATCTCCGCCAGTTCCACGGCCTCACCCGTCTCGCCCTCACGTTCGATCAGTTTCTCGAACAGAATGATGCCGAGGCGTTTCAGCGATTTGATGCGTACCGGATGGCGGTGCAGAACGGCACGGCCACGACCGCGCGTCCGACGCCCGAGCAATCGCTGTTGCTCATCGCCGTCGCGCGTCACCTCGGCGACTTCCTCACGCAACTCTTCCGCATCGACTCCGGCACGAAAGCGCTGCATGCACGCGCGAAAGACGACGCCGAAGTCGCGCGCTTCAAGAAAGAGTTCGTGACGAAACGCGTCGCGAAATTCAAGGAAGGCCCGGCCTTCACGACCGAACAGGTCAACGCGCTCATTCACGCGCTCGTCGCGCGCAAACTCGATCACGAGCTCTCGCTCGCCATCGCCGCGAACAAGCTCCTCGATCTCGAGAAGGATTACCCGCGCGGCGCGAAAGAATACGCACCGAGCGCCGACGCGAAACTCGCACTCGAACAGTTGCGCGATCACCTCGCCGCGACGAACGCGTTCGACAGCACGCTCACGCGACGCGAGCGCGTCTCCTCGACGGAATCGTTGCCGCGCGATGCAGCGGCACTGCACTCACTCGTCGATCAGCTCGTCGCGTGGGTCGCGAACGAACGGAAAGCAGGGCGTTTCGACGACTGGACCTCGTTCCGTCTGCCCGAGCTGCTCGTCTTCGATCAACTCGTCCCGACCGCGAAAGAAGACAGCGAGCGATTTGGCGGCGAGCACGAGCACTTCCGCCGCCGCGACGCATTTCATCTCACCGACTCGCGCATGACGCCGCGCGAGATCTCCGACGAAACGCTCTACTGCATCTACTGCCACGAGCGAAAGAAAGATTCTTGTTCGAGAGGATTCGAACAACCAAACAACACATTCAAACCAAACCCGCTCGGCATGCCGCTCGAAGGATGTCCGCTCGACGAAAAAATCGGCGAGATGAACGCGCTGCGCGCGGATGGTGATGCCATCGCCGCGCTGGCGATGGTCATGATCGACAACCCGATGTGTCCCGGCACCGGCCATCGCATCTGCAACGACTGCATGCGCTCGTGCATCTTTCAGAAACAGGACCCGGTCAACATCCCCCAGATCGAGACCGGCGCGCTCACCGACGTCCTGTTTCTGCCGTGGGGTTTCGAGATCTATTCGCTGCTGACGATGTGGAACCCGCTGAACCTGCGGCGTCCGCTCGCGCTGCCGTACAACGGCCGCAACGTGCTCGTCGTCGGCGTCGGCCCCGCGGGATACACGCTCGCGCACTACCTCGCGAACGAAGGCTTCGGCGTCATCGCGATCGATGGATTGAAGATCGAGCCGCTCGATCGCGCGCTCATCGAACAGCCGATTCAGAACGCGCGCACGCTCTTCGAAGATCTCGACGATCGCATCCTCGCGGGATTCGGCGGCGTCTCCGAGTACGGCATCACCGTGCGCTGGGACAAGAACTTCCTGAAAGTCATTCGCATCGCGCTGGAGCGCAAACAAAACCTGCGCGTGTTCGGCGGCGTGCGCTTCGGCGGCACGCTCACGATCGAAGAAGCCTTCGATCAATTTGGCTTCGATCACATCGCCATCGCCGCGGGCGCGGGCACGCCGACCATCGTGCGCATGAAGAACAATCTCGTGCGCGGCATGCGTCAGGCGTCTGACTTCCTGATGGCGCTGCAACTCACCGGCGCGTTCAAAAAGAATTCGCTCGCGAATCTGCAGGTGCGCTTGCCGGCCGTCGTCATCGGCGGCGGTCTCACCGCGATCGACACCGCCACCGAGTTGTTCGCGTACTACCCGCGTCAGGTCGAGAAAACGCTGGAGCGCTACGAGCAACTCGCGAGCGAGCTCGGCGAAGCCGCCGTGCGCGCCGGCTATGACGCCGAGGAGTTGTCGATTCTCGACGAGTTCCTCGCGCATGGACGTGCTGTGCGCGCGGAACGCGAGCGCGCGAACGCCGCGAACGAAGCGCCGAACTTCATTCCGCTCGTGCGCTCGTGGGGCGGCGTCACGATCGCGTATCGCAAGTCGATGCTCGACTCGCCCGCGTATCGCCTCAACTTCGAAGAGATCGAGAAGGCGTTCGAAGAAGGCATCTACTACGCCGAAATGCTCTCGCCGGTCGAAGCGGTGGCCGATGAATTCGGTCACGTGAAATCGCTGCTCTTCGAAAAGCAGATCGTCGAGGACGGACGCTGGAAGGATTCGGGACAGATCGTGGAGCTCGGCGCTCGCACGGTGATGATTGCGGCCGGCACCGCGCCGAACGTGATTTACGAAAAGGAACGCCCCGGCACGTTCAAGCTCGACAAGTGGAAGCAGTTCTTCCAGTCGCACACGCTCGGCGAAACGCGCGAGCTGATCGAAGACGATGAAGCAGCGCGCGATCGCGGCTTCTTCACGTCGTATCAGCATCCGTCGCGCAAAGAAAAACTGATCACGTTCTACGGCGACAATCATCCGAAGTACGCCGGCAACGTCGTCAAGGCGATGGCCTCGGCAAAGAATGGGTTCCCATACGTTCTCTCGATCTTCGCCGACGAATTGAAATCGATGGATCGCAGCGCGGAAGCACAAGCCGCACGCGATGCGCAGTGGGCGAAACTTACGCGTTCACTCGAAGATGGCTTCATCGCTCGAGTGCACGAAGTGAATCGCCTCACGCCGACAATCGTCGAAGTCGTCGTGCACGCGCCACTCGCCGCACGACACTTCGAGCCCGGACAGTTCTTCCGTCTGCAAAACTTCGAAGCGTTCGCGCCGGAGATCGGCGGAACGAAACTCGCGATGGAAGGTCTCGCGCTCACCGGCGCGTCGACCGATCCGGAGCGCGGATTGCTCTCCGTGATCGTGCTGGAGATGGGCGGCTCGTCGCGACTCTGCGCGATGTTGAAGAAAGGCGAACCGGTCGTGCTGATGGGACCGACCGGCGCACCGACGGAGATTCCGAAAAACGAAACCGTGCTGCTCGCGGGCGGCGGACTCGGAAACGCGGTGCTGTTCTCGATCGCACGCGCGCTGAAAAACAACGGCTGCAAAGTCGTCTACTTCGCGGGCTACAAAAAATCGGCGGACGTGTTCAAGCGCGATGAGATCGAAGCCGGAACGGATCAGGTGATCTGGTCCGTCGATGCCGGCGAGCCGATCACTCCGCGCCGCGAGCAGGACCTTGGCTTCGTCGGCAACATCGTGCAATCGATGCTCTGGTACGCGTCGGAGCCGCGCATGTTCGATCTGCGCGATGCCGAGCGTCTCGTCGCCATCGGCTCCGACGGCATGATGCGCGCGGTGAAAGATGCGCGCCACGGCATCCTCGCGCCGCATCTCAATCCCGCGCATCACGGCATCGGCTCGATCAACTCGCCGATGCAATGCATGATGAAGCAGGTCTGCGCGCAGTGCCTGCAGCGTCACGTCGATCCGATCACCGGCAAGGAGTCGTTCGTCTTCTCCTGCTTCAATCAGGATCAGCATCTCGATCACGTCGACTTCGCGAATCTGCGCGCGCGTCTGCGCCAGAACACGGTGCTCGAAAAACTGAGCAACCTCTGGCTCACGCGTACGCTCGCGAACGAAGCGACCCTGACGCTCGTGTAACCGTTGACGACGACGTAAACCTAACGCGGCGACGAGCGTCACTTCCGCTCGTCGCCGCTTCTCGTATCGTCGCGCTCGATGCGACGAATCGTCTTCCCGCTTCTTCTCGCTCTCGCCGCGCCGATGGCATCGGCCGCAACGTCCGGCGTGATCGTTTCCCGGTCGGGCGCGCCAATCGCCGATGCAACCGTCACGGTGCGCCGCGCGCAGGCGGTGACCGATCGCCGAGCGAGTGTGCTCGCCGATTCCTCGGTCACGATCGCGACCACGACGACGAGCGAGAACGGGACGTTCACATTCGACGCGAAACTCGATGGCATCTACGCGCTCGATGTGGCGAGCGACGGATTCGCGCCTGCGACGACGCCGATTCTCGCGGGCAGTACGGATCTCTCGTTCATGCTCGATGCAGCGCCGCCGCGCAAAGGACGCGTGACCGCGAGCGGGAAGCCGGTGGCCAATGCCCGCGTCATCGTCAGCCAGGAAGATGCGGTTCGCTACGCAACGAAGACCGATGAACGCGGCACGTACACGATTCCGTCACCGGGCCGCTGGTGCAACGAGCTCGTGATCGTGCATCCCGATTTCGCGCCGCATGCGATCGAGCTCACGCCGCGAACGTCACTCGATGCGGAGGTGACGAAAGGCCTCGAGATCAACGGCAAGGTCGTCGATGCCGCCGAGAAGCCAGTCGCGAACTCACGCGTGGTCGCGAACTGGGCGATGACCACGACCTCGAAAGACGGCGCGTTCACGTTACGCGTCGAAAGCGCGCCCGATTGGATCGAAGCATTCGCCGGCGACGCATCCGGCAGCGCGAAGAAAGGTACGACGACAATCGCGATTGCGTCGCGCCCGACGATCAGCGGTGCCGTGCGTGATGCAACGAAACGTCCGCTCGCGGGCGCGATCGTTCACGCGTTCGCGCAGAACGGCCCGCGCAGTTTTGAGAGCCGCTTCGCCATCACCGATGACCGCGGTAATTATCGCGTCGAGCATCTTTCCAAACCTTCGTACATGGTGGTCGCGTATTCGTCCGATGACGTTACGTTCGAGCAACGCGCGAACGTTGCGGCTGGAACGAAGAACGCGGACTTCCTCGCACACGCCACGGATTCGATTCACGGAATCGTCGTCGATGAACAGAAGAAGCCCGTCGCCGGCGCGGTCGTGCAATTCGTTTTCGCGGGCATGCCGCTCATCTACGGCGTGACCGCCGATCAACGCGGCTCGACGATCAGCGGCGCGGACGGCCGGTTTCAATGGCGCGCACGGCAAGCGGTCCTCGACGTCGCGGCCGAAGCCAGTCTGCAAATTCAGGCAACGCGACACGGATATGGAGCCGCAACCGCCGCCGTCGATACGAAGAAAGCGATCACGCTGACATTGCCAAAAGGCATCGACGTTGCGGGCATCGTCGTCGATGGTGAAGGCAATCCGGTCGCGGGTGCAGGCATCGCCGCAACGCTGTCGATGATGAACGAAGCGCTGCCGCTCGACTCCGCGATGACGATGGGAACGCTCGAGCCGTACGTCGAGACCGATGCTGACGGCAAATTCACGATCACGCTCAATCGCGGCGAACACGACATCGGTGTGTGGAAGTCGGGAGCCGGTGTCGCGCGCATCGGCAACATCGCGGTGGCCGAGACCATGGAGCCGCTGCGCATCGTCCTTGCGAAAGGCGTGGAGATTCGCGGCCGTGTGATGATCGGGACGCAGCCGGCGACGAGCGGTTCGATCGTCGCACAAGGTCAGGACATGAGCTTCGCCGCCGCAACAGTGAATTCGGACGGAACGTTCGTCCTCGAGTCACTCACGCGCGGACCGTATCAACTTCACTTCACCACCGACGATGACGAAGCCAGCGAGACCGTCACAGCGCCCGCGGATGACTTCGTATGGACGGTGCGGGAAAAAGGATCGGTGCACGGACGCGTGATCGACGCCGATACGCGGCAGATGCTGCGCGAGTACGACGTCAACGTGATAGACGGCCGCTTCGAATCGACGAGCGTCGATGACGGGAGCGAATTCACACTGCCGCTGCAGCCGGGCGATGCGACGCTGACGATCAGCGCCGACGGCTATCAAACCGCGACGCAACACGTTTCCGTCGTCACCGGAAAAACGACCGAGGTGAGCATCGCGTTGACGAGAGGGCGCAAGGTCACCGGTCGCGTGACGGCCGACGATGGCTCGCCGCTGACGAACATCGTCGTCGCATCGGACGAGACACCCGGCGAGGTCGAGGATGACGGCACGTACGAGATCACGCTGCCGCCGGCCGCGCAGCAGCTCGAGGTACGTGCGCAAGGCGTGATCGCGAAGAAGCTCGATGTGCCCGCGAGCACGAGCGACTCACGCATCGACATCGTGCTCGCGCGCGGACGCTCGGTGCACGGGCGCGTGTTGTCGAGCGAAGGCAACGGCATTCGCGCGATGGTCTCTGCATTCGACGGCAGCGACTACCAAACCGCGTGGACAGAGTCCGACGGCACCTTCACGATCGGCGGTCTCGCCAATGGCAAGTACGAATTCGTCGCGATGCACCCGGAGCTCGGTTCATCCGAGCGAATCTCGGCGGATGTCGCCACTTCGCAGGAGATCGTTCTGCGGATGCCGGCCAGCAAAGGTCGCGGCACGGTCACCGGAATCGTGCGTGGCTACGAAGGCAGCGACTGGCTCATCGTCATGGTGCACTCAGGGTCGAAGTCGATTGCGGCTGGACGCGATGGACGTTATCGACTCGAAAACGTTCCGGCCGGAGAAATCGAAGTGCGTGCGATGGCGCAAAGCTCCGACGGCAACACGCTGCTCACGGAGCCGATGAAAGTGATGCTCGCCGATGGTGGCGAGGTCGAAGCGAATTTCGAGCTGCGCGCCGAAGCGTCGGTGCGCGGCACGGTGTACGACCACGATCAACCCGCGCCCGGCCGCGCGATTCGTTTCTCATCGAACGAATCGATGTTCGGCACCACCAGCGGTGCGAACGGTGAGTACACGATCAAAGCGTTACCGCGCGGCACGTACAACGTCACCGTGAGCACGACCGGCGATCGAGAATTCGCAACCACGCGCACGATCACGGGCAGCGATCGTTTCGACATTCGCATGGAGTGGTCGCGTGTCGAAGGACGCGTCGTCGATGCGCAAGGCGCGGCGATCGCCGGTGCGCAGATCGTTTTCACATCGGACAAAGATTCGTCGAGAGCAGTCGAAGCGAAGAGCGACTCGAACGGTGCGTTCGTCGCAACACTCGCGGGAAGCGGAGGACTCTTCGTACGCGCGGAGAAGGAGGGCTTCACGACGTTTGCGAAACAGATCCCATCCGACTCCGGTCCGATCGTGATCACGCTGGAGCGCAGTGAGGGATTACACGTTCGTCTCGTCGACGCGCGCACCGGCCAAACCCTCGGCGGATACGCCGTCGCGGTGAACGGCGCGGGCATTCTCGTCGCGCGCGCGAGCGATGGCACGGACAGAACGCTCACGGTTCCGGTCGGCGCCGGCACGTATCGCATTGCGGTGAGCGCAACGAACTACGCATCGCAATCAACGCGCGTCGTCGTTCCGCATGAAGGCGAAGTGCGTTTCGCCCTCACGCCCGGAGGCACGCTCATCGTGAATTCGGAACGCGCCGTCGGCGAGCGCGTGAAACTCATTCTTCCCGGCGGCGAGGAGTACGTGCAGTGCCAGTGCAACGGCATCGCGGAGATTCGTCTCACCGGAAAAGTCACGACGATCGACCACGTCGCACCCGGCAGCTACACGATGCAGGTGCTCGATGAGAATCACGCGATCAAAGCGGTGTATCCGGTGACGGTCGCGGAGGGCCAGACGTCGACGGTGCAATTCTGATCGCGACCTCGCGCGCATGCGACACGTTGCACGCATGCGCGCCCGGTACCTCGACGATGTTTGCGGTTCGACGATCCGTGATCGGATCGCGCTCGCCCGCGATGAACATTCCATCGGGCGGTGATGCCATCAGGTCGCGACGAAACTTCTGCCACGTCATCCACCAGCGCGCGAGTCCCGTGCGCCAGTACGCGGGCAGCACGTAGCGATACAACGTCAGCGGCTCGCGTAACGCATCGAGCGCGAGCATCGTGAAGATGCGCAGCGTCGGAAATTTCGAGCGCGTCCACGCCGGTCCGAGAAAAATGCAACGCTTCACGATGTCGGGTCGCAGCTTCGCGAGCGCCGCAACGGCATTGCATCCGATCGAATGACCGAGCCACGTCGCATCGCGAATGAGCATCGCGTCCGCCCACGTTGCGAGCATGCGCGCGTGCTCTACCGGACCGGCGCTGCGCGCGTTGTTACTCTCGCCGAAACCCGGAATGTCGGGCGCGATCGGATGAACGCCGCGAGCAAACAACTCGCGCGCCAGCGGCTCGAAGTACGCGCTCGACATGCCGAGGCCGTGGACGAGAACGAAATCGCGTCGACGGCCGGCTTGTCGATGCGCGACACCATCCGTCCATCCTGCGAGACCCCACGCGAAGCACGGCTCCACCGGCACGCGCGTCGGTTGCGCATCGACTTCGTCGAGGAACTTCAACGCAATCTCGTTGAAGGCATCTGGCGCATCCCACATCGCCACATGCGCGGCGCGCGGAATCACTTCCAGCCGCGCATTCGCGATCTCATCCTTCATCGCCTCGCCGTAGTGCAACGGCACGAGCGGATCGTTCTCACCCCAGATCAACAGCGCGGGCACATCGAGACGATGCATCTCTTCGCGCAGATCACTGAACAACACGCGCGTGCCCGCAACCGCGACCGATGCAGGACCGGCGCGCAGAAAATCCGGCAGCAGCACGCGCGCGATTCCGGGTCCGCCGTACGGCGGCTTCGGCAACGGACGCACGTGCGGACGTGGATCGAGACGGAACGGCATCCCTGCCGAATTCACGAGAATCAGCGAGCGCACGAGATCGGGACGTTCGGCCGCGAGACGGATCGAGATCGCGCCGCCCATCGAATGACCGATGAGATGCACCGGCTCGCCGAATGACTCGAGCCAGCGCGCGAGCAGCGACGTCACTTCGCCGAACGACGGCATCACCGACGGCAAGCCGGCGAAGCGACGATTGCGTCCGAAGCCGGTGAGATCGACGGCGGCGACGAGATGCTTCGCCGCCAGCGCGTCGATGTTCTTCGACCACCAGCGCATCGACCCACTGAGTCCGTGAATCAGCGCGACCGGCGTGCCGGAGCCCGCGCGCGTCTCCCACAGCGCGTACGGCGGGAGCGGAATGCGCCGGCTCTTCAAATTTCCTCAGCGCAGGCGGCCCTGCTCCACCATCAAGCAGCGATCCTGTACGACCTTGATGCCCGCTTCGGCGAGTTTCTGCGCCGCTTCATCGTTGCGAATGCCGAGCTGAAACCAGACGTACTTCGGTTTCGCCGCGATGATGTCGTCGACATGCGGAGGAATGTCGCTCGGACGGCGGAAGACATTCACCATGTCGATCGGACGTCCGATCGCTGCAAGCGTGCGGAAAACCGGCTTGCCGAGGATCTCGGTGGCTTCGGGAAAGTAGACGGGAACCGGAATGATCTCGTAACCCGCATCGGCCATGTGCGCGGGTACGTAGAACGCCGGTTGACCTGAATGCGTCTCGGGCTTGATGCCGAGGACGGCGATGGATTTCGTGTCGTGAAGCATGTCGGCGATGCCGCGCGCGTCTTCGATGAGATTTTGTTTCCAGTCAGACATGGGCCGGTAAGGTAGCAGAATCGATTCCGATCCTCGCGTTCGTGCCGGCGGAATTATTGTTATTCTCACCTCGTCTTCCCCGGGAAACTCATGACACGAACGACGCTCGCTGCTCTCTCGCTGCTTCTCGCCTCGGCCGCGTTCGGTGCGGACACGCATCGCTACCTCGTTGCCACCAAAGCACCGGTGCGCGGCGATCGATTCGCCGTCACGACGAATCGCGCCGCGATCGATCTAGCCCTGCGCAACGTCGATCGCTTCGAGATCGTCAACGGATTCGCCGCCGATCTCACCGAAGAAGAAGCGAGCGCATTGCGCGGCGCAGATGGCATTCGCAGCGTCGAGCCGGTCGTCGAGCGATACGCCTCCGATGTGAGTCGCGTGATCGGCGGGCAAACACTTCCCTACGGCATCTCGATGATTCGCGCGACGCTCGCGTGGAACGCGCGCAACGCCACCGCGGTCAACGTCGTCGTCATCGACACCGGCGTCGACTATCGTCATCCCGAGCTCGCGAGCTCGTTTCGCGGCGGCATCGACTACATCAATGACGACGCGGATCCGCTCGATGACAACGGTCACGGCACGCACGTCTCCGGAACGATCCTCGCGAAGAACGACAAGAAGGGCGTCGTCGGCGTCGCCCCGGGCATGAACCTCTCCGCGATCAAAGTCCTCAACGCGCAGGGCAAAGGCAGCAGCGAGACGCTCATCAAAGCGATGCAGTGGATCGTCGACAAGAAGAAAGCCGACGGCGGACACTGGGTCGCGAACCTTTCGTTAGGCGCAGCGGAACCGAGTGATCTCGAACGCGACGCGTTCACGAAAGCAGTGGATGAAGGCATCATCGTCGTCGCCGCGTCGGGCAATGCATCGACCACCGCCACGGCCGCGGCCGTGCAATTTCCTGCTGCGTATCCGGGCGTGATCGCGGTCGGCGCCGTGAACGAGCAGCGCGGCATCACGAGCTTTTCGTGTCAGGGACCGGAGCTCGATTTCACCGCGCCGGGGATGGAGATTCTGTCGACGGTGCGCGTCGGTACAGATGAAGTCTCCTACATCGTGAACAACGGTTCCGCACTCGAGACCGCCGCGGTCGAAGGGTCGAAGAAAGGTTTGTTCACCGGCGAGTTCGTTTATGTCGGACTCGGCAAGGAAGGCGAGATCACGCCGCAAAAAGTCGCGGGCAAGATCGCGCTGATTCGCCGCGGCGAGATTCCGTTCGCCGAGAAGGCGAAGCGCGCGAAGCAGAATGGTGCGGCTGCGGTGGTGATCTTCAACGACGATCGCCCGTACTCGCGCTGGACGATGTACTCGGACGAAGATCCGACGTCGTACACGTACGAGTGGCCCCTCACGGTCGCGCTGCCAAACAACCTCGGCGAAACGCTCGCATCGAAAGGCAGCGGCACGCTGACGGTCGCGTATGTGTTCGATGACTACGGCGAGAAATCCGGCACGTCGATGGCCGCACCGCACGTGACTGGCGCCGCCGCGTTCCTCTGGTCGATCGCTCCAACTGCAACGCCCGCGAACATCATCAGCGCGATGACGACGACGGCGATCGATCTCGGCGTCCCCGGCCCCGATCCCGTGTTCGGCGCTGGTCTCATCGACCTCCACGCCGCCGCCCGACTCCTCGCCCCAGGCGCATTCACCGAGCCTGTGCCGGAACCGGGACGCCCGACAACGGGGCGGCGGATTTTGAAACGATAAACGCCATAACTGCGCGTTGCCGCCTTTGCGGATCGGCGCTACTTTGTCACCCGGTCTGAGAGATCCGCCGAGGTGAGCTATGCGTTGGTTCAGCGCTCTTGTTGTCGCTCTCTGTCTTGCAACACCTGCCACTGCGAAGCCGGACAAAGTGCGAAGGAAAGCGCGTCCCGTTCAAGACAGCTATCTCGTGCTGTTGAACGACGGCGTGCGCGGCAACGTCAGGAATGTCGCACATGACCTGACGCGCAGTCACGGCGGGAAGATCAAACTGATCTGGGAAGACGCCGTACGCGGCTTCTCGATGATCGCCGACGCAAACTCCGCTGCCGCGATCGCCGACGATCCTCGCGTCATCGAAGTCGCAGAAGATGAATACGCGGAGCTCGATCAATTCTGCGTCCGAGCCTGTGCGCCAGTGAGCGAAGTGCGTTCGCGATGCAACGACGCACACGTGCCGTGGCAGATCGATCGGATCGATCAGCCAAGCCTTCCGTTAACGGGCTATTACGAGAATTGTGCGGCGACCGCTACCAACGCGGTCGCGTACATCATCGATTCAGGCGTGAGTCCACACGGCGAGTTTCTCGACAAGAACGGCAACACGCGACTGAAAGACGGCTGGGCCGTCAGCGGCGGACCAACCACGGATCCAATTGGTCACGGCACCGCCGTCGCGAGTTTCGTCTCGGGCCTCGACAGCGGAGTCGCGAAGAATGCGGACATCATCCCCGTGCGCGTCATGAAGTCCGATGGAAACACGACAGTCGAAACCACAACCGCCGGCGTGAACTGGGTTGTACAACATCACACCGATGCAGCCGCGGTGGCAAACATCAGCATCAATTTCGGCTCGGACACAACGCTGGATACAGCCGTCAACAATCTTGTGGCCGATGGCGTGATCGTCGTTGTCTCCGCCGGCAACAGCAATCGCGACGGCTGCGGCGGTTCGCCAGCGCGAGCCTCGTCCGCGATCGTGGTCGGCGCGACGACAAAAACCGATGCCCGTTGGTCTTCGAGCAACTACGGCCCTTGCGTCACTCTTTTTGCGCCAGGTGAAAAAGTCGGCGGAGCCGCCTACGGTCAGTTCACTCAGCTCGATTGCAGCCCGGGACTGACCGGAACGTCATTCGCGGCACCGCTCACCGCCGGCGTTGCGTTGATCGCGTACGCGAAATACGACGGGGATGGATACACGCCAGCGATGATCAGGAATCTGCTGATCAATCACTCGGAAAAGAATGAGCTTTCGGGGATTCCCACGGGCACACCGAATCGCCTGCTGCAATCCAATGTCGTCGAATGCGACTACACGGTTTGTGCGATCGCATGTACGGATCCTCGTTGCGCGAATTCGTCGAGCTGTCCGCCGCCCGATCATTGAGCGCGAGCCGTTGCTTCGACGTAACCGCACGATCGAGCGTTCAATGTGTACAATAACTTCCTTTCTGTCACCCGGTCACAATCAGGAGGAAGGATGTCACGTCGATTCATCGTCGCGCTCGTCGTGAGTGCCGCAGCGCTACCGCTCGCGGCTCAGGACGATGCCTGCTCGGGAGGAGCGCCGCCCGTTGCGCCCCATCGTTCTGCAGCAATGAACGCTCTTCTTGCACCGCCGTCGGCGCCAGTCATCGAGGCCCAGGCTACGAACATCTCCGAGCTGGCTGGCGTCGAGACGCTCGTCGCACGACGCAACGCCGATGGAAAGATCGTCTTTGCCTGCGTCGATTCTCCGGCCGCGGCCAAACGTTTCGTCGCCAATGCCGACGGACAGATCGCGACGGCGGCGGCTACGTCGAAATGATCCCGATGCGACGAGCTCTCCTCCTCCTGTTTTTCGCATTCGCCTCGCAGACCTTCGCGGGGACTGGGCGCGTCATCGTCGTCAACGGAGACTCCGGTTCCGTCGGATTCAATGATCTGCGTCCGGTGGCGCCCGTCGGAGACAACACCGCCACGACTCTCGGTGCGCAGCGCTTCGCGGTAGTACAAGCCGCGGCCGCGCGCTGGGGAAGTCTGCTCGATACGAACGTCGACATCATCATCAACGCGACGATGGTTCCGATCGCCGGATGCACCGACACGACCGGCGTCCTCGCGCAAGCCGCACCGCAGTCGTGGCGACATGATTTCCCGAACGCGCCGCAACGGAACGTGTGGTACCCGATCGCGTTGGCGAACAAGTTCGCGGGAACGGATCTCGATCCGGGCGGTTCCGACATCTTCGTGCAGTTCAATCTCTCGCTCGATGACGCGACGTGTTTCGGCGACTCGGGCTGGTATTACGGCCTCGACACGCAACACGGCGACAACGTCGACATGTACGTCGTCGCACTGCACGAGCTCGCACACGGCCTCGGCATTTCGGGCGCCGCTCGCGTTCCGACGTTCAGCGAGAATCGTCCCGCCATTTCGGACACGCTCACGTACGACGAGACGCTCGGCGTTCGGTGGGATCAGATGTCCGAAGCGCAACGCACGGTGTCGATGGTCAACACCGGCAATCTCACATGGGACGGTGCGAACGTTCGCGCCATCGCACCGCAACTGCTCGCGTCGATGACGACGCTCACCATCACGACGCCCGCCAGCGTTGCCCGCAACTACGACATCGGCACCGCGTCGTTCGGTGTTCCGGCGAATCTCGCCGCGGTCGGCGGCCGACTGATCGGCGCAGTGGATGCGGTCAACGAAGACGGACCGTCGACGACGGATGGTTGCACCGCATTCACGAATGCGAGCGCCATCGCAGGCAATGTTGCGGTGGTCGATCGCGGTACTTGTACGTTCCTCACCAAGGCGCGCAATGCGCAGGCAGCCGGTGCCGTTGGCCTCGTCGTGATCGACAACCAACGGACGACCTGCATGCCGCCGGGAATGAGTCATTCCGGCGACGCGACCGACGTCACGATTCCGGTGATCAGTGTTTCCGCGAAAGACGGCGATGCGTTACGCGCGCAGTTCGCCTCCGATCTTTCAGGCTTGTTGCGCATCGATCCTTCGCAACTCGCCGGCGCGTCGAAAGCGGGCCGCGTGCGCTTGTACGCACCCTGCACGTTCGAAGGCGGCTCCTCCACCCACCATTGGGATGTCGCTGCTTCTCCGAATCTCCTCATGGAGCCGAACATCAGCTCCGATCTCACACATGGTGTCGATCTCACGCTTTATCAACTCATCGACCTCGGATGGACGGCGCAGCCGAAAACCGGTCGCAGGATGCTGAAGCGCTAGTTCGTCAACGAAGAAAGACATGAACCGAAAACTCATCCTCCTTTTCGCGCTCCTGGTCGCCACTCCCCTCTTCGCTGACACGCAGCGATACATGATTGCTACGAAGAAGTCGCCGTCGCGTACGGGACTGCGCGTGGTCAGCAACTCCGCCGATGCGACGAAGCATCGCGTGCGCACGTTCGAGAACGTGAACGCATTCGCCGCCGATCTCACGCCCGAAGAAGCCGCCGCGCTGCGCGCGTCCGGCGACATCGAAAGCGTCGAGCCGGCCGTGCTGCGCTACGCGCTCGAAGTTCCGCGCGTGCCGTTCAAACCGCAGACGAACGTCGGCCTCAAGTATCAGACGCAGGTCACACCGTGGGGCCTGCCGATCGTGCACGCGAAAGACGTCTGGTCTATCACCAAAGGACAGAACGTCAACGTCGCGGTCCTCGACACCGGCATCGATCTCCAGCATCCCGATCTGCAGGCCGCGTACGCCGGCGGATACAACGTCTACGCGCCGGGCACTCCGCCGCAGGACGACAACAAACACGGCACGCACGTCGCCGGCATCATCGCGGCGTCCGACAACGCGTTCGGTACGGTCGGCGTCGCGCCGGGCGTGAAGATCTGGGCCGTGAAAGTGCTGAACCTTCGCGGCGAAGGCTACGACGAAGAAATCGTCGCCGGTCTCGACTGGGTGATCAGCAAAGCGAAGCAGACCGGCGGACGCTGGGTCGTCAACATGTCAATCGGTTCGCGCGCGCGCAGCGAAGTCGAAGTGCGCGCGATCTACGAAGCACTCGAGAACAACATCGTCGTCATCGCGGCCGCGGGAAATCGCGATCGCGACATCCTCGACTATCCCGGCCGCTATCAGGCCGTACTGGCGGTTGGTGCACTCGACAACGCCGGCAATCGCGCCGACTTCTCGAGCTACGGCGAAGGACTCTCGGTCATGGCTCCGGGCGTCGACATTCCGTCGACGGTCATCGATGGCGTGAATGAAACCGCCGATGTGCAGATCAACCCCGACGCGTACAACGCGTGGGGCATCACCGGCTCGCCGTACAACACGGTGACGGGCAAACTGATCGACTGCGGTCTCGGCTATCCCAGCGATTTCCCCGCGAACATCGTGGGCAACATCGCGCTCGTGAAGCGCGGCGAAATCAAGTTCCGCGAGAAAGCGCGCAACGCGAAAGATGCCGGCGCGAAAGCGATCATCATCGTCAACAACGACGACGCGACGAGCACGAACTGGAACATGGATTTCATGACGTGCCGAGACGCGGTCTGTACGTACGATCCGGGCTGGGAGAACTACGAGTTCATCCTGTCGATCGGCGTGTCGCTCGCCGACGGTGAAAAACTGAAGCCGATGTTGAACTCGAACGTGACCGCCGCGTTCCGCTCCGAGAAGTACCTGGAGCTCAGCGGCACGTCGATGGCGACGCCGCACGTGACCGCAATCTCCGCGCTCCTGCTGGCGCTCAATCCGACGCTCACTCCGTCGGGCGTGCGTTACGCGCTCGAACACACCGCGCAGGACAAGCTCGAACCGGGATGGGACATGCAGACCGGATGGGGCGTCGTCGATGCACTCGCCGCGGCGAAATTCGTCGCGCCCGAAAAATTCGGATTGCCCGAGCAGCCGCAACCGCCGCGACGACAATCCGTGCGCCGCTGACCTTCGGGATTGAGAATTGAGGATTGAGGATTGCCTCCTCGATCCTCATCCTCGGTCCTCATCCTCGGTCCTCATCCTTAATCCTTAATCCTCAATCCTTAATCCTCAATCCACACGGCATCAGCCGTGTGTACAATACGCCCCCGCTGACGCGCGCCCCTCGCGCGACTTGAATACGAACGGAGACTCACCCCATGCGGATCGGTGTACCGACCGAAATCAAAGACAACGAATATCGCGTAGGCATGACGCCGGCCGGCGTTCGCGACCTCGCGACCGATGGACACGAAGTCCTGGTGCAGAAAGGCGCCGGCGACGGCAGCGGCTTCGCGGATGACGAATACGTCGCCGCGGGCGGAAAGATCCTTCCGAATGCGGACGCGGTCTACAACGACGCGGACATGATCGTGAAAGTGAAGGAGCCGATCGAGGCCGATCTCAAGCGTCTCAAAGACGGCCAGCTTCTCTTCACGTACCTGCACCTCGCGCCGGTTCCGGATCTCACCGCGGAACTGCTGAAGAAGAAAATCGTCGGCGTTGCGTACGAGACGATCACCGATGAGCGTCGTCGCACGCTTCCGCTGCTCACGCCGATGTCGGAAGTCGCGGGCCGCATGTCGGTGCACGTCGGCGCGTACTACCTGCACAAGCCGAACAAAGGCCGCGGCGTGCTCCTCGGCGGTGTGCCGGGCGTGCTGCCCGCGGACGTCGTGATCATCGGCGGCGGTGTCGTCGGCACGAACGCCGCGAAGATGGCCGTCGGCCTCGGCGCGCGCGTCACGATCCTCGACACGAATCTCGATCGCCTGCGCCAGCTCGATGACATCTTCCGCGGCACCGTGCAGACGCTCGCGTCGAGCCGCGCGCATCTCGAAGATGCGTGCCGTCACGCCGACCTGCTCATCGGCGGCGTGCTCATTCCGGGCGCGGCGGCACCGAAGCTCGTCACGCGCGCGATGATCAGCCAGATGAAGAAAGGCTCCGTCATCGTCGACGTCGCGATCGATCAGGGCGGATGCGTCGAGACCGCGCATGCGACGACGCACTCGAATCCGGTGTACGAAGTCGATGGCGTCGTGCACTACTGCGTCGCGAACATGCCGGGCGCAGTGCCACGCACTTCGACGATCGCGCTCACGAACGCGACGCTGCCGTACACGCGCATGCTGGCGAACAAAGGCTTCGACAAAGCCGTGCGCGAAGACGCCGGCCTCGCCGAGGGCGTGAACGTGTACCAGGGCGAGATCACGTACCAGGCCGTGGCCACGAGCCAGGGCCGCAAATACACCGCGCTGAACGAGCTCCTGTAATCTTTCATCGATGACCACGATTCGCGTCTCCCTGCTGAAAGACGACAAGCTGCAGCAGGGAGACGCATCACTCCTCGATCAGTGGTCGCGCGACTCGGATCAGAATCTCTGGGTCGACATCCAGCATCCCGTTCACGAAGTCATCGAGCCACTGCTCGAAGTGCAGTTCGGGTTTCACGAGCTCGCGACGGAAGACTCGCTCTCACCGAACACGCTGCCGAAGTACGACTCGTTCGCGGAGTACGACTTCTTCATCTTCCGCACGGTCGATGTGAATCTCTCCGAGCACGCCGCCGAGACGTACAAGATCGCCGCTTTCCTCGGCCGCAATTTCCTCGTCACGGTGCACAAGCAGACGCTGCGGCCGATCGACGATGTGTGCAATCGCCTCGCGCAGGACCGGCGCGTGCTGCAGCGCGGTCCTGATTTTTTGTTGTACGCGATCGTCGACGGCATGGTCGACGCGCACTTCCCGCTGCTCGAGCAAATCGAAGAAGCGGTGGACGATCTGCAGGATCGCATCTTCGAACAGGCGGAGCAGTCGCATCTCGATGAGCTGCTGCATCTCAAGCGCGACATCAACGTGCTGCGACGCCACACGTTGCCGCAGCGCGAGTTGCTCAATCAGATCTCACGCGGCGACGCGGTGTTCGTGCAGCAGCCGCATCTCATCTACTTTCGCGATGTGTACGATCACATGTATCGCATCAGCGAAACGATCGACGTCGATCGCGATCAGATGACCGGCACGATGGACGCGTATCTCTCCGTCGTCGCGAATCGCACGAACGAGATCATGAAGGTCCTGACGATCTTCTCCGCAACGATGCTGCCGCTCACGCTCATCGCCGGCATCTACGGCATGAACTTCGACCACATGCCGGAGCTGCACTGGATTCACGGCTATCCGTTCGCGCTAGGCCTGATGATCGGCACGGGACTGCTGATGATCTTGTGGTTCGTCCTGCGCGGATGGATCGCGCTGCCGTGGAAGAAGGATCGTCCGCGAAGATTGTGATCACTGCCCGCACATCATGTGCAGCACCTTCCCGTCGCTGATGTTCGCGCTCACGCGACGCCACGCCGCATCCTGACGAAGGAATGTCGCGTGACCCTGACGTTCGCGAAATCCCTGCAGCACTTCGGACGCGAGCGGTTGTTCGTACGACCACACGAATGTCACGGACACGCGATCGGCGGTGCCTTGCATGTCGCTGATGCGCGTGATGCGCTTGCGGCCGAGGAGAACTTCGAAGTGATCGTCGCGATCGTCGATGATGATGCCGCCGGTCACGCCGATCTGCTGCGTCACGAGATCGTTCTCGACCGTCGACGTCAGCAAACGGCTGCGCTGCGCGGCGAAGAGCTCGGGATATTGCTCGAAGACGGAGTTGCGCTGACTCGAGTAGTACTGCTTCGGCAGCTTGATGATGTGCGTCTCGGAAAGCTCCGGGCACGTCAGCAGCGACGTCATCACATCACCCTCGGTGAGTGAGAACGCGCGCGGCGCGGTGCTCGTCGCTTGCGGCATCTCTTCGATCGGCTGCTCTTCGTTGATGTTGTTGCGCATGCGCTGCGCGCGCGCCTGCTCGTCCGCGAGGCGCTGTCGTACTTTCAATCCTTCGTTGTTGAGGCGATTCAGCTCCGCCTTCACCATCGCTTTGTTGTCGATCTTCGAGCGCGCATCGCGGCGCTTCACCGTCCAGATCGTGCCGAAGATGAGAATCACGACGATCCCTGCGAAGATCAGCGTCTTCGGAATGCCGACGCCTTCATCGATGACCGGCAATGGCTCGGGCTTGCGCGGCCGCAGGATTGCTTCTTCCTGTGCACGCTGCCAGCGATCGAAGATGATTCCGCACGACACGCATTCTTCGCGTGCGTCATCCTGCGTCGTGCCGCATTTCGGACAATCCACCGCTGCCTCCTATACTCCTCAGTCACGCTTCAGCATCGAGTTCGCAGCCACCAGTGCAGCCACGAACAGGCCGATGATCGTCAGGAAGAGCAAGACCATGTCCGCACATCTTACGAAAGCCGTCTGCTTCGCCGTGATGTTGTTCGTGGCGTGTGGGAAGAAGACGCCGGCGGATCCGTTCAGCACCGAGGCGATTCAGAAAGACCTGGACGAACGTCCGGTGCGCGCGTTGTACGAAGAGCTCGGGAAGCAACCGCAATATGCTCCGCCAGTCGACGGATTGCTCACCGATGCGCAGATCGAGATGTTCGCGAACGTGACGAAGCTCGCGGTGCGCATTGCGCGCATCTCGAACGGAGAGCTCGACGACAAAATCGAAAGCGCGCGCCGCGATGATGATCGTTACTCGCGCATGGCTACGACGTTCTCCGCGATCGGCGATGTGCGCAACGTCGCCACCGCGGAGATTCGCGCCACAACCACGCTGCACGTGAATCCGCACGAATACGACTGGGTGCTTCGCGAAGTGCATCGAGCCGCCGGGATCGCGGCGCGGCAACGCGAAGCCGAGGCGAAGATTCGCGTTGCGGAGAAGGCGTACTACGCGGAGACGAATGACTATCTCCGCTCGCAGCGCGAACAGGAGCTCGCGACCGAGCGCCAGAACCTGAGCTGGATTCTGCGAGACCTCGGCGACGCCGAGCGCGCGAATGCGGCGCTGGTGAAGAAGCATGCTGAGGCACTGGCGCCTTACGTGACGTCGCTGCGCGAGCGGTAAAGAGACGGCATTCCACCCCCTGCACTTGACAGAATTTTCCGCTCGCCCTATTGTTAGCACTCGTCAGACGTGAGTGCTAAACACTCAAGTCTTCGATTCAGTTAGTCCTTGCGGCCACCCGCCGCCAATCATCACAGTAACCCGTTGTACCGAAAGGAGATACCGCATATGGCAGCAGAAGCAAGCGATCTCAGGCTCCGCCCGCTGTACGACCGCATCGTCGTTCGTCGCAAAGAGGCGCAGGAGCGCACCGCGTCGGGCCTCTACATCCCTGACACGGCCAAGGAAAAGCCGCAGCAGGCAGAAGTCGTCGCCGTTGGCGAAGGCAAGTTCGATGACTCGGGCAAGCGCATGAAGCTCGATGTCAAGAAGGGCGACACCGTTTTGATCGGCAAGTACTCCGGCACCGAGATCAAGATCGATGACGTCGAGTACACGATTCTTCGCGAAGACGAAGTTCTCGCGATCGTCGAAGGATAAGGAGATTCACACAAATGGCTAAGCGCATTACTTACAGCGAAGACGCCCGCCAGGCGATTCTCCGCGGCGTCAACAAGCTCGCGGACGCAGTGAAGGTCACGCTCGGACCGAAAGGCCGCAACGTGGTCATCGAGAAGAAGTTCGGTTCGCCGACGATCACCAAGGACGGCGTGACCGTCGCGAAGGAAATCGAGCTGAAGGACGAGCTCGAGAACGCCGGCGCGCAGATGGTTCGCGAAGTCGCTTCGAAGACGTCGGACATCGCCGGTGACGGCACCACGACGGCCACGGTTCTCGCCCAGGCGATCTTCCGCGAGGGCGTGAAGAACGTCACCGCGGGCGCCAACCCGATGGACATCAAGAAGGGCATCGAGATCGCGGTTCGCGCCGCGGTCGACAAGATCGCCGAGCTCGCCCGCCCGGTCGAGGGCAAGGACATCCAGCACATCGGCACGATCTCGGCGAACAACGACGAAGAGATCGGCGGCATCATCGCCCAGGCGATGGAGAAGGTCGGCAAAGACGGCGTCATCACCGTCGAAGAAGCGCGTGGTCTCGACACGATCCTCGAGGTCGTCGAAGGCATGCAGTTCGATCGCGGCTATCTCTCGCCGTACTTCGTGACCGATCCGGAGCGCATGGAAGCGGTTCTCGAGAACGCGAAGATCCTCATCTATGAGAAGAAGATCTCGTCGATGAAGGACCTCCTGCCGATCCTCGAGCAGGTCGCGCGTCAGGGCAAGCCGTTCCTCATCATCGCGGAAGACGTCGAAGGTGAAGCGCTCGCGACGCTCGTCGTGAACAAGCTCCGCGGCACGCTCAACGTCGCCGCGGTCAAGGCGCCGGGCTTCGGCGATCGCCGCAAAGCGATGCTCGAAGACATCGCCAT
>JACZCU010064067.1_pt1 | contig 36369 bp, 34 predicted proteins | sample 8641851 | NCBI WGS metagenome assembly JACZCU01 (sample SAMN15324605, study PRJNA640507) | soil metagenome | isolation source: monocropping sugarcane control | place: China: Luxin town, Laibin City, Guangxi Province | collected 2019-07-25 | depth 10cm m | reverse complement strand
GCTGTACTTCCACCGCGGCATCGTCGCGGGCCGGACGGCTGGAGCGCCCAAAGGATAAATTCCTACACACATGGCACGAAGGGGCGCCACCTGGCAGGTACCTCTCTCTCGTGCCATGTGTGTAGGCATAGTCCGGCGTTAGCTGGCAACGTTGACACTATCTTTTCTAGACAGGTACAATAGTATAGCCTAGTTACAGTATCCTTTAGTTGCAGTATCCTTTAAGAGCGGATCGAAAAAGAGTGCGGTAGCCAACTGCCTTCCTGTAGCCCCTCTGCGAAGGAAAGAATATCTAAAGAATATTCGCGAGGAAACCGCGTAGATCAATCGATTATGCACTAGGTACTACGTAGGCTACCAATCTATCCTCCTACGTTTCATATACACAAAGACGAGGCAAAATAACAATGAAGATTTATGTCTGTGTTAAACAGATCCCAGATCCTAACACAGTTGTTAGTAAGCTCGATCCGAACACGAAACGGCTCGTGCGCAGCGGCGTCTCCCTTGTGCTTGACCCGGGTGATGAAAGTACCATTTCTGCGGCCATCAAACTGCGAGATACTGTTGGCAATAGCGAAGTTGTGGCTGTCAGCATGGGACCTGTCAGCGCGCAGGAAGCGATGCGTCGCGCCCTGGCTATGGGCGTGGACCGGGCTATACTTGTTACTGACCCCGCTCTGGCCGGTTCGGATGCGCTGGGTACAGCCCGCGTCCTCGCAGCTACCCTCCAAAAGGAAAATGCTGACCTGATTTTCTGCTCAACAGAGAGCACAGATGGCTATACCGGCATGGTTCCTGGCGGCATTGCGGAATTTCTCGGTCTGCCACAGTTGACTTTCGCGCGGGAAATTAACATTGAAGGCTCCAAGGCCGTGATCAAGCGTGTCACGCAGACGGGCTACCAGACCGTCGAAAGCCCACTTCCCGCCGTTGTCACTATCGCCAGCGGCTCATTCGAAGCTATTTACCCAACTATGAAGGGCATTATGAGCGCAAAGAAAAAGCCCTTTACCCAGCTTACCCTGGCTGATCTTGGCATTGACCCATCGCAGGTCGGCGAAGCAGGGGCACGTGAGCGCATCCTGACGATAGGAAAAGTTGAGGCGCGAGCAGCCGGCCAGGTGATCAAAGATGATGGCAACTCCGCCCAGGCTATCGCTGACTTTTTGCAGCGCTACCAGTTGCTTTAGGAGGACATTGAAATGCCAAAAACTATCTGGGTATTGATTGAAAATGATAATGGCCAGGCGGCCCGTTCATCGCTTGAAGTACTGGGCAAAGCCGCGCAGCTAGGCCGAGCCGAGGCTATCGTTCTGGGCTCAGCCGCCGGCGAGATTGCGCCAACTCTGGGTGAATATGGCGCTGAGAAAGTCTATGTCCACGCAGATGCCACCTATGACAACTACCTTACCTTGCCGGCCGTGGATACTATAAGCGAACTGCTCAAGCAACACCAGCCAGCTCTGCTGATGATGGCTACAACATATGACTTGCGTGATATTGCCGCTCGCCTCAACGTGCGCAACAATATGGGCTTAATAACCGATGCTACTGACCTCGGCTTTGAGGGAGATGAACTGCGCGTCATTGTACCCTGGGGCGGCGAGAACGTTGTGACCGCTACCCTCCCACAGCAAGGTACCGGCATTGTGCTCACACGCCCTAAAGCCTTTGGTCTTGAGCGCTACCAGGGCAAGAACGCAGAGGTTGAGACCTTGAGCATCACGCTGAACGCGGACTCGCAGAAGATCAAAATCCTCGATCGCGTCGAAGTACCCAGCGAGGGACCAGCCCTGGAGGATGCCAGCGTCATCGTCAGTGGCGGACGCGGCCTCGGTAAAGCTGAGAATTACCATCTCGTCGAAGAGTTGGCCGCGGCCCTTGGTGGTGCTGCTGGGGCCACACGCGCTATCGTCGATGCAGGCTGGCTGCCCTACAGCTACCAGATCGGGCAGACCGGTAAGACCGTGAAGCCCACGCTCTATATCGCCTGTGGTATCAGTGGGGCTATCCAGCACCTGGCAGGTATGAAGGGTTCAAAATACATCGTGGCGATCAACAAAGACGAGCATGCCCCCATCTTCTCCGTGGCCGATTTTGGAGTTATTGGAGATACGCTGACCATCTTGCCGCAGCTTACGCAAGAAGTGAAGCGGCGCAAAGCACATTAATGTAAAGTTCATTCATGTGAGTGAAGCGAGTACCAGGTATGGAAGCCCTTCACTCACATCCATATAACGATCACGGACGCAGGTATTGCGTCCCCTGGATGGAGGTATTTCTATGACGCCCCCTGTGATCTCACCCACCGGAAACTGGATCGGTACTACGCTTTTTGTCCTGCTTTTTGTGGCGGCACTCGTCCTTTTCGGTATTCGTGTGGGCGAGTTGATTACGCTGCTGGTAAAGGCACGGCGTGAAGACCGCACCGACCATATTGATGACCGTATAGGCGAATTTTTCCTGGTCGTACTCGGCCAAAGTGGTGTACTGCGCGATCCAATCCCTGGTATAGCACATTTCTTTACCTTCTGGGGTTTCATTATTATCCAGTTCGGCCTACTTAACCTGATGCTGGGAGCTTTTAACGGCTCATTACCACTGCTCGGCGACAATCATACGTTCGCAGCCGTGCTGGATGCTTTCGTTGTATTTGTATTGATAGCACTAATCATCTTCGCTATCCGTCGTGGTATTGTACGCCCCAGGCAGTTGTCCAGTTTCTTGCATGGGCCGTGGGATGGCTTTATCATACTCGGACTGATCCTGGCGGTTATCGTTACGCTGAGCCTGGTCGAAGGTTTTGAGTATGCGGCATATGCCACCATGTATGGTGTAAATGCAGCGAATAATAGCGGTGCCTGGACACCGATAGGCACATGGCTCTATCCGCTGTTTAGCGGTATCGACGCGGGCACCGATGTCTTCATGTATCGCGTCTTCTGGTGGCTGCACATTGGTACAGTGCTGGGCTTTCTGATCTACTTGCCGCGCTCCAAGCACCTGCACCTGATGGCGACGCCATTCAACGTCTTTTTCCGCAGCTACAAGCCCAAAGGCGCCCTTCCATTGATGGAAAATCTGGAGGAGCGCGAAGACTACGGCGTCTCCAAGGCTGAACAGTTCACCTGGAAACAACTGCTCGATGGCTACGCGTGTACGGAGTGCGGACGCTGTAACACCGTTTGTCCCGCGACAAATACCGGCAAGCCGCTCTTCCCTAAAGAGATCATCCTGGGGGTCAAAGAGGCGCTCTTCGTCAGTAGCCCTGAAATTCTTGGTGAAAATTCCCTTTACAGCAAGCTTGGTGTAGCCGGTGTACGGGCCGATAAGACCATGGATGAAAAAGAGGCCCACCACGAGCCCATGGTGGGTGGCATCATTTCGAAGGATGCACTATGGGCATGTACGACCTGTCGCGCTTGCATGGAGATATGCCCAGTTTCTATCGAGCACGTGCCGAAGATCGTGGATATGCGCCGCCACCTGGTCATGGAAGAGAGTGAATTTCCTGTCGAGGTCACCTCGCTCTTCAACAACATCGAGCGCAACGCTAACCCCTGGGAGATTAGCAACGACAAGCGCGCCGAATGGGCCGCTGAGCTAGGCGTACCGCTGATGGCAGAAAATCCCGATGCTGATGTGCTCTATTGGGTGGGCTGCATGGGATCCTTTGATAAACGCAATCAGAAAGTTGCTACAGCGGTGGCAAAAGTTCTGCTGGCTGCCAAAGTTAACTTCGCCATTCTTGGACCCGAAGAATCCTGCACCGGCGACCCTGCGCGGCGTATCGGGAATGAATACCTGTGGCAGATGATGGCGCAGCAGAATATCGAAGTGCTCGACGGCTACGGCTTTAATACGGCCAACGCCCACAATGGTCATAACGGCCATGCCCCGGGGAATGGGGTAGCCGGTGAGGCGACCAAGCATCGCACAATTATTACTGCCTGCCCTCATTGCTTCAATACTATTAAGAATGAGTACACGCAGCTTGGCGGCAACTATGAAGTAGTACACCACACGGTCTTCATCGATAAGCTGCTGGCCGACGAGAAGATTAAACTTCCCGCGGGCTTTGACGAGCGCAAGTTGACCTATCACGATCCTTGTTACATCGGTCGCTACAACGATGTCTACGATGAGCCACGCCGCGTGCTCACCGTGCTCAACAGCAACGGCGTGACCGAGATGCGCCGCCATAAGAACAAGAGTTTTTGTTGCGGCGGCGGTGGTGGTCGTGCCTGGATGGAAGAGAAAATCGGCAAGCGCGTTAACCAGACGCGTGTTAACGAGGCTTTGGAGACGGGGGCCGAGGTCCTGGCCGCCGCCTGTCCTTTCTGTATCACTATGTTTGATGATGGCATCAAGGGCGTAGAAGCCGAAGACAAAATGCAAATCGAAGATATCGCAGAGATTGTCGCTCGCGCGATAGAAGCATAAGATAAGATGAGCATGTAGAAGCGGGACCTGGCGCGGCCAGGGGCCGCTTCTACATGCTCATCTTATAGACTTAAACGAGAAGAGGCTCTGTATGCCTGCCCTCCTCGACAGTTTTGGTAGCAAACGACAAGCGGGCATATAATTCCTCCCACTGGTTCATCACTATCAAACGATCATGACTGCTAATAATCTTGAGGCTCTCCGCGCCCATACGCAAACGCAGATCCACATTGTTCAACAGGGCATCGAGGTAGCGGGCAAGCTCTTCACTATTACCCGGCTGAAAAAGCAGGCCATTCTCTTTGTGATGGACCAGTTCCGGCAGCGCACAAGCATTAGCAGCAATCACGGGAAGGCCACAGGCCATCGCCTCCATGGTGGAAAGGCTCTGCAATTCGGCTTCAGAGGGAATAACGTATACATCTGAAGCACGCCTTAGGGCGAGAAGATCGGCATTGCTTACAAAACCCAGGAAGCTTACGCGATTGTCAAGATGCAGGCGTTCCACCAGCGAGCGCAGAGCAATCTCCGTAGGACCGACGCCAACGAGAGCAAGATGCGCGTTGCTCTGCATTCTGGCCGCGGCATCTAATAACACATCTATACGTTTTTCTTCGCTCAGGCGACTCACATGCAGCACCAATGGGCAATCTTCAGGCAGGCAGAGACGCCGTCGTATGTGGAGGTCACGCTCGCCAGGAGTAAAAGTACGCAGGTCAATACCATTGGAGATCGCCCCAGCAAGGGCGCGGAGTCCATAGTCATGCAACAATTTCAAGGCGGTCGCGGTTGGCGCGGTCACGTAGGTACAACGGTTATAGAAGCGGATAAGGTATGTATACACGCCCTTGTTGAAGTACTTATTCGAAGCCAATGACTGGCTCATGTTACTCGGCATAAAGTGATTGGTAGCAATCACAGGCTTGTGGAAGTTCCACGCCAGGCGTTGCGCAACCTGGCCCAGCATAAGAGGAGAGTGAATATGGAGCACATGCGGGTCCACATACTTCATAAGTTGGCGCATAATTGGTAGAGGAAAGAGAGCGATACGCTGTCCTGCATACCACGGCCACCCAAAGGATGCAAAGCGGTGGATATGTATGTTTTCTTCAAAATGATATTCATTACGCCTGGGAGCACTAGGAGCAATTACCCATACCTGGTGCCCTCGCTGGGTGAAATCAACAGCCAGGCCTTGTACCACCGAGGGAACGCCTCCAACCATCGGAGGATACTGGTCGGTCACAAGCATGATACGCATAAATTTACCTCTTTTCTACGCAGTAGTATCTGCTAATATGACCCCACTTGCTTCACCCAGCAAATACAGGTATGCTTCCTCCAGCGTAGGTTCAACAACGACTGCATCCGGATGAGGTCGGGTAGGAGCAAGGATGCGCGTCTCAACTTTTCCGCCGCGGCGTATCGCCATACTTACTTGATAGGAAGTACGGAGTTGTTCGAAGGCTGCGACATCTGTCGTCACTGACCAGGTAAAATCCCGAGCATCGTCCAATAAAGCTAGTACAGTTCCCGTCCAGAGCAAGCGACCTTGTTGGAGCAGCGCGATATCTGTGGCCATTGCCTCTACATCAGTGATGATATGTGTAGATAAGATTACCAGGCGTTCTCCCTGCATGGCGGCAATTGCCTCACGGAAGCGCACGCGCTCCACAGGATCTAGACCAGCTGTCGGTTCATCGAGAATCAAAATGCGCGGTTCGCTGAGCAATGCCTGGGCAATGCCTATGCGCCGGATCATACCGCCAGAGAAAGTACGCAAACGCCGGTCTGTGTCTTCCCCTAAGTGGACCGTCTCCAGTACGGACGCCACACGCCGCCGCAATAGCGGACCCATCAATCCCTTCAACTCACCAATATAGCTCAGGAACTCACGCGCTGTGAGCTGCGGATATACACCAAAATCCTGGGGTAGGTAGCCTAAATCCCGGCGCAACACCTCGGGGTGGCGCATGATATCCACACCCTGCCAGGTCACTACACCCTGCGTTGGCGCCAGTAAGGTTGCCAGGATACGCAGCAACGAGGTCTTTCCTGCCCCATTGGGGCCCACCAGGCCCCATACGCCTGTCTCCATGCGCAACGAGATGTCCTGTAATGCCCAGCGGTCCCTCTCGTAGCGCTTGCTCACCTGATCTATAAGCAGTGCTGTCATCTTATCTGTACCTTTCAGTTGCATAAATTTGAATGAATGTTTGATATAGTTATCCGTTAGACCTTGCCCTGCCGTTGCCGCCCGAGGCTGTAAACAGTGGCTATAACCAGAAGCAATGCCAGGCTAAAAAAGATCAGGCGATTCACAAAGAAAGTGACCGAGGCAAAATCGGGCGGAATAGCCTGAGCAAGGTGCACAACTTGCTGGGCAATAGCAGCTGGCATATAGCTACCTGCATACCTTGATGCCAGCGCCCAGGATGGATCAATGCTATTCCCGACACTACCTACTATATTGAGTATATCGGGTACAAAGCGCGAAGAAACAAAAACGAGTATAACAACGACATAGCTTACTGCTCGTTGACCGCGAGTAAGTGTAATCCCTAAGAGCGTCAATGCAGCCACAAACATAAGTGGTATCCAGGCAAACAAGCACCAGGCCAACATAAATGGCCACGGTCCTGGTGAAGGATATATATAAATTTTGACAACAACCAGGTCCGTGACAAGTGAGACAAGCAGTTCAAGCCCGGCAAAGCTAAAGAGAATAATAAGTGCGGTAAGATACTTCCCCCACACGTAGATGGCCGTTGAAACCGGTGTGCTCCACACTACTCCATCCAGACAGCGCTCTCGATCCCGATGGATCTGGTCGCCTGTTATGAAGGTGAGGATCTGTGTAATAACGAAAAAGAAGTAGGGGTTCCAGAGATCCCAGGGCCTGTCACGGGCGTTAGTTGCATTAAAGATGCCAAAGGCGATCATCACCAGGGCAACTAACCATAAAATTCTTCCTCGCCAGAACAAAAGCAGTTCCAGGCGTATCACCGTTATGAGGTCTTTCATCGTTTATCTCCATCCATGGATTAATTCATTACAGCACGAGGGCACGTTGCCAGGTTGAGCCGCGTAAGAACAGCAGTAGCAAGATCAACGCCCCCAATCCAGCAGCTAGAAAATGAGCGACAATTGAAAAGCTATCTTGCGGCATCCATAGAGATTGACTTAATCCAGTATTCGGCAGCATGAAGCTGAGGACAATCAGGATAAGCCAGGGACCACTACCAATGACAACCGCGGGAAGCGTGCCCCAACGCAAAGCAATAGGAAAAGAAATGCCGACTATGAGCAGCAACGGTCCAAGCCAGGCAGTCAGCAGTGTGACAAAAGGTGCCCACTGTGCCAACGCCACTCCTACGGTCGCAATAAGGCCCAGCAGGGCATCAAAACAAACAATAGCCAGCACCAATGCCACCATCACCTGTACAATACTTGTGGGGCAACTTACCTCAACCTCGCGCGCACCGGACCTGAGTCTGTGCAGGGCATGGACGACGCTCATGAGAGCAGTTAAGGGCAGTAAAATGACAAGCATCAAAATGGCTTCAGCTTTAAAAGCCGGTGCAATAAGGAAGCCCAACAGCAGCAAGAGGGCGCCTAAGATCCAGAACCACGGACCGAGCAGGAGCATGTGCCAACGTGCCATGTGTAGACTCTGAACGAGAGACTTACGCGGCTGATAATTCACACGCTCGACAACCGTTTCCTCCGCTAATAGCCGGGTCATCAAGTTACGAGTCGCTTCAGGTGTAGGACATGGCACAGGCTGTGCCGCGTAACGCTGCGCAATCAAACGCAGTTCTACCGGCAATTCATGCTCAGCGGCAAGGTTCTTCCCCGGCACAGTGTTCTGGCGGTCGTTTTTATCCACGACAATGATCTCCTTGCTCTTCAGCATCATGGGAAGATGCCTGTTCCAAAAATAGGCGTAAAAGACGTAAAGCGGTACATGTCCGACTTTTCACAGTTCCTACCGGAACCCCCAATGCTTCAGCAGCTTCTTTGACACCCAGTTCCTGACCAAAGCGCAGGCTAAGCACCTCACGCTGTTCAAAACTCAACTGCGCCAGGGCTTTTTGTAACCCCTGATATTGCTCCCAACGATCCAGCCAATCCGCCGGATCTGGTTCATTTGCAAAGGTCTCTGGCACTTCAGCTCTCAAATCGACAAAGCGATGGTAGGCGCTGGTCTGAGCGTTAAGAGCCAGGTGACGAGCAATCGTATAGAGCCAGGGTAAAAAAGGGCGGGGATAGCGATACGCCTGCGCATCACGCACCAGGCGCACAAATGTTTCCTGGACCAGGTCCTCGGCCAGGTTAACATCCCCCACTAAACGGTAGAGATGAGCCACTAATACTGCGTGATAACGTTGTACCAGAACCTCTAACGCCGCGGCACTACCTTTTTGCCATTCTCGAAAGAGCTCTTCATCAGCAGTCATCTTCACTCCTGAAGCTAGTAATCGAGAGTGTGTGTTGGCGTAGCCGCCGCGCACGACCTCTACACTATCTACCGGAGAAGGCGCACTTCGGTTCATTTCGATGAAAAGTCTTCTTTACAAGCCAAACAAAAAGGCTAGCTCTTCGCTTAGTGCTAAGCGAAGAGCTAGCCTTTTTGCTGATACTATGTACTAGAATTCTACTTGATAGAAAAAATCGTACTTTAACGGCTTATTACTATGAACATGGAGGCGCATCTGGCCACGAGCTAACTGATAGGCACCCGTACCGCCGGTAACGGCAAGCATGGTATCAGTGCCATTGTCATTGTATGGTCCCTCGACAGTAATCTGGCCATTGGAGAGAATGACGGTCCAGAAGCACTCCCATACGCCATTGGTAGGGTCGGCGATGGTACGTGTACATTGACCGTTATCAAAGCCGACTCGCTGATTGTCGGTGGCGTCAAATACGGGGTTGTGGAAGGCAAGCACATTTCCCAGAGCATCAGGACTGGGAGCACCATTTTCGAAATCACCAACGGTATCCGTCTTAGCATGTTCGACGACGTGAATACTAAGGGCGCCGCCGCCGCTTGCACGAGCAGCGAAGATACCGTTATTCACTACAAACATGACAGCAATGAGGATGAGAGCGAGAGTTGAGATTGCCACGGCGGAAAGTAGAGACTTCTTCATGAACAGATCTCCTTTACGGGAAAAATAAGGGGATATCATGGCTACATGCTGCGTGGCAAGCGAATTGAAATTCAAGTCACTATATACAGTGGAACGTTGAAGCTCCTGGTCTACAGTATAGGGATCAAGCCGCCACGTCGCAGCCGTACACGAGCAGTCACACATGAGCTTGCTCTTATCTCGCAGTATACGTAAATAGCTGCGGCGTGTCAATGTATAAACTCGACAATTTTTTAGCTGATATATTACTTCAGTAAATCACGGGCGATGACCAGGCGCTGGATCTGGTTGGTGCCCTCATAGATTTGGGTAATTTTGGCGTCGCGCAGCATACGTTCGGCAGGATACTCTTTCATGTATCCGTAGCCACCCAGAATCTGGATAGCATCGCTTGTCACTTCCATAGCTCTATCCGAAGCGTACATCTTCGCCATCGCGGAATACTTGCTAAAGTTTTGTTCGCCGCGATCAACCATCTCTGCCGCGTTGTACACCAGCAGGCGCGAAGCCTCGACCTTTGTGGCCATGTCCGCGAGCATAAACTGAATACCCTGATTGTCGGCAATGGGCCTATTAAACTGGATGCGCTGCTTGGCATACGATATCGCAAGGTCGAGCGCACCCTGGGCAATACCAAGGGCCTGCGCGCCAATGCCAATACGCGTGCGGTCAAGCGTCATCATAGCTATCTTGAAGCCCTCTCCCTCACGTCCCAACAGGTTCTCAACGGGCACCTCGCAATCTGTGAAGATTAGCTCAGCGGTCTGCGAACCCTTAATACCCATCTTGTCTTCAATGCGTCCGACTGTAAAGCCTGGGAAGTCTTTCTCGACAATAAAGGCACTGATGCCGCGCGTGCCCTGCTCCGGATCGGTAATGGCAAAAACGGAATTGACCTGCGAAATACCGCCATTGGTAATGAAGCGTTTTGAGCCGTTGAGAATATACTTATCACCTTTGCGCACAGCACGTGTCCGCATAGCTGCTGCATCCGAACCAGAACCGGCCTCGGTCAGCGCATATGCGGCCATCCATTCACCACTTGCCAGACGCGGTAAATATTTGCGCTTCTGTTCTTCGTTGCCAGCCAGCAAGATAGGCGTCGACCCCAATTGTTGTACCGCCAGTAGCAGTGCGGTAGTTGCACAATAGCGCGACAGTTCTTCTATCGCCATTACGACCGTCAGTTCGCTAGAACCGAGGCCGCCATATTCCTCGGGAAACGCCATAGCAAAAATATCTTGTTGTGCCAGCAATTCTTTCATATCCCAGGGGAATTCGCCGGTATGGTCGATCTCAGCCGCGCGAGGCGCTACTCGCACGCGAGCCAGTTCGCGGATCGCTTCTATTAGTGCCTGTTCGTCTTCGCTAACATGGGCTACAGCCATGAGAAAAACTCCTTTGTTTACATGCATAAATGCAAATCTTCTTTGTTATGAGTATATCACAACCTTTTGTTAGCTATTTACTCCATAACGTTTCTAATGCGGGCTCCACCCCTTTTTCTTCTGCAATCTCGTTTTCATGTAGGGTGGTGCGCCTCCAGCGCATGATATCTTTGTGTTGATGGAGGACGCTTCACCTCCTCCATCAACACAAAGATATGCGATGGTGATGAAGGCACTCTGTGAGCTCCTTCATCACCATCGCATATCAGTTTTAAAATTCTGGGATAACTCATACGCCTGGTGTGAGAGAGATTATCACCCAAGCAGATCGGCAAAGGCGAGCAGATCATCGACCATGACGGAGAGTGTCATCAAGAAGGTATCCACGTCTCCCATTGGGGAACTCCTTTCGTGAGACGCCGTGAGGTTTGCGTTCACTTGAGAGCAAGATACCTTGCTTTTCAACCCCTTTCTTCTATCTCACACCAAGCGTTCATGTTATCCAGCAAGATTATTTTACGCGCTCGACGTATTGACCAGTGCGAGTATCAATTCGGATTTTATCGCCGGGATTGACGAAAAGTGGCACATTGACAACCGCGCCCGTCTCCAGGGTGGCTGGCTTGGTGACGTTGTTGGCGGTATCACCACGCACGCCTGGCTCGGCGCTTTCAACGCGCAGTTCCAGGAAGTTCGGCAGTTCCGCCGCAATAATATTCTCACCATCTACGAGCAGTTCTACCACATCCTGCTCTTTAAGGAACGGCACAGCATCGCCCAACAACGCTTTTGGCACAGGCTGCTGATCAAAGGTTTCTGTATTCATGAAGATATAGTCGTCGCCGTCGACATACAGGAACTGCCAGTTCTGATGCTCGACACGCACCTCGTCAATTTCTTCGCCTGCACGGAAACGCTGTTCCAGGACACGACCGCTCTTAAGGTTTTTCAGGCGCACGCGGACAAAAGCGCGCCAGTTACCAGGACTGACATGATGAAACTCGGTCACGGTATACAATTCGCCGTTATAGCGAATAACCATGCCATTACGAAAATCGGCTGTTGTTGTTGCTGCCAAGGGTGAATTCTCCTTATGTGGACGCACTATACACTAGCTACACGCGCCCATTCATTATGATTATCTTGTTTCACTGCACCTAAAATGAAGTTTAACAAATTAATCAGGATATGGAGTGGGTTTCCCTGGGCCGATCAATCGGCGCTGGCCGCGATAAATCGGGCCCTACGGGTGGCCGCGCCCATTCACGATACCCCGGTATTTCGTTAAAGTTCAATAAGGTGGGGAGCGCCTGTTTGGGCGGCTCCAAATCATCTGCATAACCTATTGCGGAGGCAGCGCCAGCATTGGCTCTGGCTCAACTGGATAACCAGGAGCAAGCAATAGACCCTACTGCTGAATAATTATGACAAGTAGTAGCCGTGCCTCTAATGCATGATGTAATTCAGACAATAGTTTATCACGTTCCGCAATATGTTGCGAGAGGAGGCATAGGCGAAAGGTGGCCAAACGTTTTTCAGGCGAGGAGCCTGCCTAGTTCCTCGGTGTAGTCAGCAAATTTCGCCAGGCGCTTCTTTTTTAGATTCTCGCGCAGTATCCAGGTGATGTCAGTATCTTTCCAGGTAGCACACTCGCGCATAAGAGTGAAACCTTTAGCGGGAGCAGCGGCGGTTATGACGCTGATGGTATATCCTAGAGCCTGGCGGAGGACACGAAAATCCTCACGTTTGCGGTCAAGAGCGGATGAGGCGTGGAGACGTTCGAGAACAATTTGCTGAATATCCAGAGCCATACAGACGATGTCAGGAGAGCGGAGCAGGGGTGGTTCTGCAATAGCGGCAATAGCAGCCCGCTGTTGCAGGTAGTTGCCCTGCGTAGCCAGTAGAATTAAAAAGTTCATAGTATCCTGGGGGGCACTTCCCAGCAGGCGTTGGAAAGCTGTAGCAGCGCCTTCACGCACGCGCCAGCAGGCGCTACACGCGTAACGCTCAAGTAACTCAAAGACCTCACTACGCCAGCCAGAGCGAACCGCGGCACATGCTCCGTAAGCTACCAGACCGCAGAGGACAACGAACTCGGCGGGAGTGTTCCCGACAACCTTCTTGTTCTCGGTACTAACCAGATAGTCTAATAAGGGGCGCACTTCGTCGGAATGTTCCGGCATGAGAGCAGCTAATAAATAGCTCAAGTCATTGACCAGTTCTAAATTCGCACGCGTCCCAGGGAGGCGGCTCTGTTCACGCAGGTAAAATTCAAGGGGGCGCGGGTTGCCAGCGAAGGCTCTATCCACCAGCGACGATAAGGTAATGTGCGTGGTATGCATACTCACATGTTCCTTGCTTAAACAATTACTCTCACAAATATGTGAGAGCAAGGGATATTCTACCTGGCATATTATTTAAACCGATCAAAGACATAGCTATTTTATCACATGGATACAAAGACTTCTAACGTTGCAAATGAATGATGAGATAAGCCCTGCCATGCGGCGGGGCTTATCTCATCATTCATTTGCAAAACAATTTAATCAGGAATAGAGCGCGGTGAGGGTATGGAAACCTTTACTACTGTCGTTGCTATAGTAACCAACGGTCCAGATATGGCTGGTTCCTGGGATGTGGGTTACAGAAAGAAGCAAGGTAGTATCTGAGCCTGGATTCGGGCTTTTGATGAGGCTCCACTGCTGACCATCCCAATGGAGGGTGAATGATTTTTCGGTGCCGTTGTTGGAGTTGATATTGGTGAAGGAGGTGCCTACGACCCAAATGTCGTTGGCTGAGATGGCGCTGATAGATGCAAGCATGTCGCCGACTGAGCCGGCAGTTGGGACAGGAGCCATGCTGTTGACGAGAGAACCCACAACGTTGCCTTTGCCGTCAACATTCGGGCTGGGAACGACACTCCATTGCATACCATCCCAATGCTCGATGAGCGTTTGACCAGCGTTAGTAGAGATGCTGTTGGAGCTTGTTCCCACCGCCAAGAGATCTGTTGCGGAAACAGCCATCACCGAGGTCAGAAAATTGTCACTTGACTTGACGTCTGGATTCTTGACAACACTCCACTGCCGGCCATTCCAGTGTTCAATGAGTACTTGTCCGAGGGTAGGGCTATTGCCATCGGAGGAGATACCTACCGCCCAGACATCGTTGGCCGAAACGGCGGCTACACCGTTGAGCTTGTTTATAGACAGGCCAGGGTCCTGGCCGGGGACAATACTCCATTGCTGGCCGTTCCAGTGCTCGATGAGGGTTGACTGGTGACGGCCATCGCTGGTGATGGAATAGCCCACTGTCCAGACGTCATCCGCCGAAACGGCGGCTACTCTGCCAAGTAGATTGCCACTTGAGGCAACATTAGGGCTGGGGACGATGCGCCACTGAAGACCGTCCCAGTGCTCGATGAGGGTGCGAGACGCATTGCCGCTGGCATCGTTAGAGAAGCTCCCCACCGCCCAGACATCGTTGGACGAGATAGCTACCACTCCACTCAGCACGTCCCATGCAAATTTTGCGTTGGGGCTGGGAACGATACTCCAATTGGTGCCATTCCAATATTCGATGAGTGTCTGAGCTGTATTGCTACCACTGCTGGGCGAGGAGGAGCCCACAGCCCAGGCATCTTTGGCCGAGAGGGCCGATACGTCAATCAGCACGCTACTGGTTAATGAATCAGGACCAGAAATGAGATGCCAGGCTCCGTTTACATTGCCAGGCTGGGGACCAGGATTGGCCGGCCCTGTGCGGTGCGAGGCAAAGAGGGCGACAAAGCCTCCGAGTAAAGCGCCTACCACCAGGACAGCGGCAAGGGTTTGTAGAAAGGTACGCATACGCCTGAGACGCCTAACGGAGTGAGACAGCGGCTGAGAGGATGTAGAGGTTTGAGGAAGAGGGACAAACTCAATTTGGGCATCATCTTGTGTAGATGGAGACAATTTTTGAGCATCTTCTTGCTTATGCCATAGATGCAGCAGAGCTGGTGGAAGGCCGGGACGAGGAGCAATGGTGGGAAGTTGGCTGAGATAAGTGCCCATAGCCTCATATTCGGTACGGATAGAGGCACAGGTCGGACAAGACGCGATGTGAGCTTGAAGGGCTTCTCGCTCTGATGGAGCGAGGTCGTTCGGGTGAGTTGCGGCAAGTTTCTCTGCCCAGCGTGAACACGGGGCGAGGATTGGTTGTTTCATCGGATAGGTGCTCCTTTCAGCTTCTGATAGGAGATGCGGAACTGCTCACGGCCACGGCTGACGTAAGCGCTGACGCTCTTTTCACTGATGCCAAGGATGGCGGCAATCTCACGCTGCGCAAAACCTGAGACGTGCTGGAGCAGTAGGCAAGTACGACATTGTGGCGATAGCGTGGCCAGGATTTCTGCGATGCCCTCCTGGACATTGAATTGCTCTTCGGGTCCGGCTACAGATTGGATGCGCTGAGATGTTCCACCTGTGTATTCTTTCCAGGGAAGCCAGCGCATAAGGCGTTCGCGCTGGAGATAGGTACGGGCGACATTGGTGGCAATACGATAGAGCCAGGGGCGGAAGGCGAGATCGCCCTGAAGCCTGGGCAGACCTTTCCAGGCGCGAATAAAGGTCTCCTGGGCCAGATCGCGCCCTACTTCATCATTACCTACAAGGTGGGAAAGATAGGTACAGATGGGGCCATTGTAATACTCGAATAATTGAGTAAAGGCGTTCTGATCGCCAGCACGCGCAAGCTCCATAGTTGTTAGAAGCTGCGCTTGTGGAGGATCAGAAGGCAAAGATTGCATCATTTACTCCTCTCCTTTAGACAAAGGGATGAGATTAAAGGGTGCTGATATTTTCCCTTCTCTACTATAACCTTGGGAAGGTGTTAAACCCTGTGTTTCTCCAGGGAGATTTTCCTTTTTCTGCTTCAAAGGCTGATAAGACACGTCTCAAAGGTTTGCTTGAGGGCGGCGATGGGGTTTGCCTTGGCAGAGAATTCATGACCGATATATCCCTCGTAACCAGTTGCGAGAATGGCCCGAAGAATCGGTGGATATTGTAGTTCCTGTGTGTCATCGAGGTCGTGGCGACCGGGATTGCCTGCTGTGTGATAGTGGGCAAAATATGGGTAATACTTGCTAATGGTGCGGATGATATCACCCTCCATGATTTGCATATGATAAATATCGTAGAGTAAGCGCACATTTGGCGAATTGACCATGCGACAGACCTCCACGCCCCAGGCTACATGATCAGCCTGATAGTCATGGTGATCTACCTTGCTATTCAACAACTCCAGGATGAGCTTTACTCCTGCTTCCTCTGCGGCTTTCGCCACACACCGCAAGCCCTCTGCGGTAATCTCCGCACCTTGTTGATCATCCAGGCCGTTGCGATTGCCGCTAAAGACAATCAAATTTGGAATCCTCCACTGTGCTGCCAGGGCAAGATTGCTGCGGATCTCCTGTTCGATGCGCCGGTGATTCTCCCACCGATTCAGCCCCTCTTCAATCGATCGGTGTCCCTCGATAGCGGCGATGATCAGTCCGTGGTCCTTAACGAGCTGCCAGTGCTCAGGAGGCACGAACTCAATTGCCTCATAGCCAATATCCGCCGCTGTACGGACCAGGTGTTCGGCAGAGATATTCTTGTGCCCAAAGAAGATCCACGAAAATGATTGTTTGATGCGATCCATAGCCTGTATATGCTCCTTCTCTTCTCGAGGCTGCGCCTACAGCGCAAGAATGTGGAGTGCTGCGGCCTATGCAGCCCACAGGCCGCAGCACTCCATACAGAGATGAGCCCTTAGACTCAAACATTCTAGACCTCCAGCAATTAATGCTGCACAGGCCGCAGCATTCCATACAGAGATGAGCCACCGGGGGTGGCGAGTCGCCAGGCACCTAAACAGTTACATCCTTACGCACGCATCGCTTCAATGACTTCAATGTTCTCTTTTCCACCATATGCCTCCCACCACGGCGTGGCAGCGCTTGCCAGGATATTGTTGATGACCTGAATATGCTGTGTTCCGTGGTCTGCCAGCCAGCGATGGAGAGCCGCGACCCCCTCGTTCGCGTAGACTGGAATAGCGCCCTGCCAGGTCGCGCGACCACATAATACGCCCGCAAACTTTGCCCCTGCTTCAGCAGCCAGTTCCAGCATTTCGCAGAACACCTCGTCCGTAGTACCGGCGCTGAGATAGATGAGCGGCAGGGTGGCCGCTCTCGCCGCATAGCGGAAGTGCGCGATTGCTTCCTGGCGCGAATAGGCCACGCCCTTCCCGGCGAAGGCGCGCGTACCCTCGACGTACGCGGGATTAACCGGCACCTCGACCTTAAGCACATCCACGCCGTAACGAGGCTTTGTAAACTCTTCTATGGTGCGCGTAGCATATTCTGGCTTCTTCCTGGCAAATGCCAGCCCCTTCTCATCGCCGAGCGCGTCATCGTAGACCAGCGGCTCCAGGAAAAATGGAACGTCCAGCGCAGTGCACTCGGCACCAATGCGCTCTACATAGACCTGCTTGATCGTGTTCACCCGCGCTTCGTTGAATGGGTTATAGTACAGGAGAATTTTGATCGCCTGCGCGCCAGCCTCAACCAGACGCCGGACGCTCCACTCCGGCAACAAGTCGGGAAGACGTCCCAGCGTAGTGACATCGTAGCCAGACTGTTCGTAGGCCAGCATCACCCCGCAGCCGGGCGCACGACTGGAGATTGCCCCAAGGCCATATTCTGGATCCAAGAGAATCGCGCTGGCGTAGGGCGTAAGCACTTGCGTGACCGCGGTTTTGAACGCCAGCATATGCGCCGCCGTCACCTGCCCGTTTTCACCCCGCGCATCAGCGATAGCCTGCAAAAGGTTCCCGCGATGATCCACGGCCAGGGCAGCAATGACGCCTTGCTCGTTTGCGCAGGCGTTCATCCCCTCAAATTTACCCCTGGTCATCTTGAATTTCATGCTGACCCCCTCCTATGCGATTTCGCTCAGGCGGACTAACCGGCGCTCCACGAGGGACTTCTCTGCCGCCAGCGCCATAACTACCGGGATACGCCCATCATGGCCGGTGACGGGAACAGGCACATTACACAATATGGCATCTACGAATGCTGTCATCTCGGAGAGAAAACTTTCGGTATAACGCTCGATGAAGAAATGCAGCGGCAGATCGCGCCGGGTGCTGTGGCTATCACTGATAATAGCAGTATTCGGATACGCGTTTCCGATAGAGATCGCCCCGGCACTGCCCAGCAGTTCCACGCGCTGGTCGTAGCCATAGACGGCCTGGCGGCTGTTGCTAATCATCCCAAGCACGCCATTACTAAATTGCAGCATGACCTGCGCAGTGTCCACGTCGTCCGCTGTCCCGATAGCAGGATCAACCATGACGCCCGCCATAGCGAAGACTCCATCCACTTCGCCCCCAATCAAGAAACGGGCCATATCGAAATCATGAATCGTCATATCAAGGAAGAGGCCGCCTGAAACACGGATGTATTCGAGTGGCGGCGGGGCCGGGTCATAGCTGATAATATGGAGCAGGTGCGGCCGACCGATTTCGCCCTCTGCCACGGCCTGGCGCACGCGGCGATAGTTGGCGTCAAAGCGCCGGTTGAAACCGATCTGCAGCTTGACCCCTGCGCGCTCCACTGCAGCCAATGCCCGGTCAATCGACGCGAGGTCGAGCGCGATCGGTTTTTCACAGAAAATGTGCTTGCCAGCCTGTGCTGCTTCTTCGATAATGCGGGCATGGGAAGCGGTGGATGAACAAATTACTACGGCCTGAATATCCGTCTGTGCCAATACCTCCCGGTAATCTCGCGTGAAGGAAGGAATAGCATAGCGCTCCGCGCACTTACTAGCCGCATCCTCGTATACATCCGCCACCATGATCACGTCGGCTGAGGGGACACGCACAGTGAGGTGGCCGGCATGCAGGTTGCCGATACGCCCGGCACCGATGAGGCCGAGCTTCAACGACTGTGCAAGCATAGAAGGACTCCTTTCCATGTGCGTCATAACCCGATGGTTCTTAGATAAGCCCGGTTGCGTAGGGCGCTCGCTCTGGGGCTGCCCATACCAGGAAGAACATCCTGCTCCACAGTGATCCATCCCTGATAGTTATGCATATGCAACCACTTCGCAACGGCGGCAAAAGGCACGCTGCCCCTGCCCAGTTCGCAAAACACACCGTGTTGTATCGCTGTAAAATAGTCCCAACCCTCTGTACGCGCTCGCTGCGCCACCTGCGGCTGGCAGTCCTTGAAATGGACGTGCCAGATGCGTTCACCAAAGCGGTCAAGGCCATCCAGGACGCGTAAGCCATCAGCGCTGCCTGAGCCGTAGAGAGAGTGACCGGTATCAAACACCAACCCGAGCAAGTCCGGATCGGTCATACTCAGCAAACGGGCAATCTCTGCGGGCGTCTCCACGTAGCCAGCACAGTGGTGGTGAAAAGCTGTCGGCAGACCCATCTCCTCACGCACAATGCGCGCGATGTGCTCGGCATTACGCGCAAAGGTTTCCCATTCCGCCGCACTGAGACCCATTTCCGGCGTGACTCGCCCGGCAAAGCGGGTGCGGACAGGGTTTGTCCCATTGGCATCGGCGAGAATGACGAAGGGGCGCTGATGCTCTCTGGTACTGTGCGCCACTGCGGCCAGTAGTCGAGCCACCTTCAAGACATCAGCTTCACCACTCACACGCGCCTCTGGATATGTCAAAGCTAGCGGAACGAACGCGCCAACCAGCGCCAGGTTTCGTCTCGCCAACTCCGCGCTCAACACTGCCGCCTCGGTTGGCATGTAGCCCAAGTCACCAAGTTCAGTGCCTACATAGCCAGTTTCACACAGTTCGTCGAGCATCTGCCCGTAAGCGATTTCCTCACCTTTCAGCCCTGCGAATTCGAGTGCTCCCCATGAACAGGGAGCATTAGCAATCAGAATATCAGTCATTCCCCTGCCTCTCTGTCTCTTCGCCTGGAGATAAAGCTCCAGGCGAAGAGACTGCCGACACCGGTTTGAGTTCTCTTCCAATCTTTAGCTGCCTAAAACGTGCGTGACCACTCTCGGGGCCAGCGTTCGACCACGACTTTTTTCTCGGTGTAGAATTCAATGGCGTCTCGTCCCTGAGCGTGCATGTCACCGAAGAAGCTCTCCTTCCAGCCAGAAAATGGGAAGAACGCCATGGGAGCAGCCACCCCAACGTTGATCCCGATATTCCCGGCTCGTACCTCGTAGCGGAACTGCCGTGCTGCGGCACCACTGCCCGTGAACAGGCAAGCCATGTTGCCATAGGAGGCAGCATTCACCAGTTCAATAGCTTCGTCAATCGTCTGGGCATGCATCAGGCTGAGCACGGGTCCGAAAATCTCGATCCCGGCGATCTCGCTGTGGGGGTCGACGTTATCCAGAACCGTTGGGCGCACGAAGTAGCCGCGCTCATAGCCAGCAACCGCTGCATTGCGCCCATCGACGAGCACCTTCGCGCCCTCGCTCTCACCTTTCCCAATCAACGCTTCGATGCGCTGCTTGCTCTCGGTTGTGATGACCGGCCCCATCTCAATCTGAGAATCGAGCCCATAGCCAACTTTGCGCGCCACAGCGGTGTTGGTGATCCGCTCCCTAAACGGGGAGCCAGCCTCACCCACTGTAATTGCCACGGACGTGGCCAGGCAGCGCTGCCCGGCGCAGCCAAAGGACGAGTCGGCGATGATCCGCGTCGCCATCTCCATATCAGCATCGGGCAGAATTACGACTGTGTTCTTGGCTCCGCCCTGACACTGGGCTCGTTTGCCGTTAGCAGCAGCCCGGCTGTAGATGTACCTTGCCACCGGTGATGAGCCGACAAAAGAGATCGCCCGTACGGCCGCCGCATCGAGCAGGGCATCGACCGTCTCTTTTGCACCATTGACCAGGTTGATCACACCCGGCGGCAGTCCCAGTTCATCGATCAATTCGAAGACCCGGCTCATCGTCATCGGCACTTTCTCGGAAGGCTTCAGAATGAAGCAGTTGCCACAGGCGATGGCGTAGGGCATGAACCACAGCGGAATCATGCCGGGGAAGTTGAATGGCGTAATTGCCGCGACAACCCCGAGCGGCTGGCGAAACATATGCTCGTCGATGCCTCTCGCGATATCTTCGGAATTGTACCCCATCATCAACGATGGAATACCGGTCGCGACTTCGACATTCTCGACGCCGCGCAGTAGCTCTCCACGAGACTCGGCCAGCGTCTTGCCGCACTCCTGTGTCGTCAGGGTCGCGATCTCATCGAAGTGTTCATCCAGCAGCCTCTTGAATTTAAAGAGGTACTGGATGCGCTCGACCGGCGGAGTGCGCCGCCAGTCATTGAACGCCGCCTGGGCTATGCGTACCGCCTCTGCCACCTCATCCCGCGGCGTAACCGGCACGCGCACCAACGTCTCGGCGGTTGCGGGATTACGCACGTCGAGGAATTCACTTGCCCGCGAGCGCTGCCACGAACCGCCAATGTAGTTAAGTAGTTGTCCATCCTGAATCATCGTATTACCCCCTCACTCACTGGGCCTGCTCTGCTTCTGGATGTTGCTCAACATGCAGATCAACAGCCTCCGCCTCAAATTGGTGAGCCGCCTCGGCCAGAGCGGCACCCGCGACAGCATCCGTTCGTGCGAATTCGGCCAGCTCGTGGCTCAACTCCTCTAGCGCTTCGCCACCAGCCATCATCCCGGTAAGCTCCTCACGACTGATCTCGGATTTGGCGAACGTGCCATAGCTGGAGCCACGATTGAGAATGGTGAAATGATCGCCGATGGGATAGGCGTGATGCGGGTTGTGCGTGATGAAGATCACCCCCAGCCCGCGTGCGCGCGCCTGGGCGATATAGCGCAGGACGATGCCCGCCTCCTTCACACCCAGCGCTGCAGTTGGCTCATCGAGGATCAAGACTTTGGCGCCAAAGTACACTGCGCGCGCGATTGCGACAGACTGGCGCTCACCGCCGGACAGAGTGCCGACCGGCTGCCCCGTGTCGCGAATGTGGATCCCCATCTTGGCCAGTTCGTCACGCGTCACACGATTCGCATGCTGCACATCGAAGCGGCGAAAAGGTCCCCAGCCCTTTGTTGGCTCCGAGCCGAGAAAGAAGTTACGCGAGATACCCATCAGGGGGATCATCGCCAGATCCTGGAAGACGGTCGCGATACCTGCGGCCAGCGCATCGCGCGGAGAGGAGAAACGCGCCTCTTTCCCCTCGATCATGTAGTGACCATCACTCGGCCGGTGAACGCCAGACAGGATTTTAATCAGCGTAGACTTGCCCGCGCCATTGTCACCAAGCAGGCACATCACCTGACCGGCATGCACTTTCATGGAAATGTCTTTCAAGGCGACTACGCTGCCGAAGTATTTCGAGACACTTTGCACTTCGATCAAAGGAACGGTTTGCGTATTCATCGTACTCATCGTCGCGCCTCCATCGCCAATTTGCGCACATAGCTGTTGAGCAGCACAGCGAGCAACAGTATCAATCCAATAAAGGCCTTGTACCAGTCAGCATCTACGCCCGCGAAGACGATGCCCTCCTCCACTATGCCGAAGACCAGCGCGCCAAACATGGCTCCGATAGCCGAACCGTAGCCGCCCGTAAGCAGCACCCCTCCGACAACCGCTGCAACGATCGCATAGAACTCGCTGCCCTGACCGCGCAGGACATCGGCGTTGGTAAAGGAGACCACCTGGATGATCGCCAGCAGGCAAGAGCAGACCGCCGTACCGATGAACAGGAGAATCTTCACGCGAGTGACCGGTACGCCGATGTTGCGCGCAGCATTAGCCTCCCCGCCCACACCAAAGATCCAGTTGCCGAAAGAGGTGCCCAGGAGTAGCCAGGTGGCCAGCGCGACCAGCGCCAGAGCCCAGAGTATTTCAATAGGAAATTGCTGGCCGCCGCCGAGCGCGGTGGCGAAGATCGCATGCGCAGATCTATAGCCCGGCGCCTGGTCGACACCGTTCACCACGGTCAGCCCGCTGGCTACAAGGGTGGTGATACCTGTCGTCGCGCCGAGCAGAATATACGCTGTGCCCAGCGTGACGATGAACGAGGGCAGGCGGGTACGCATGACCAGGTAGCCGTTCAGTGTGCCGACCAGCACAGCGAAGAGCAGGGCCACGACGATTGCCGCCCAGATATTCCAGCCGAACTGAGCGCTCAAGATGGCGATGATCATACCGGTCGCACCAACCGTCGAACCCACCGATAGGTCAAATTCGCCGCCAATCATAAGCAATGCCACGGGTACCGCCAGGATGGTCAGTTCAGCCGCTACGCTCAGGTAGCTCGAAGTACCTCTAGAGGTAAGAAAACCACTGCCACCCGCGACGATGGCGAAGAAGATCCACACGGCAATTGAGCCGACAACCGCTCCAGTTTCGGGGCGAACCAGGAGCCGACGCAGTGGATTGACGCGCAACGCACGATCACCTGCTGTGGTTACTGCCATATTTTCCTCCAATCATAGCCAGCGTTGGAGCCATAGCAGAGCTGATAGCCCTGGTGGCTCCAACCCGCGACTTCGTTAGCGCGTCCCTTGCGCAGTCAACTTGATTACCTGATTCACGTTAGACGATGTGACAAAGCCGGGGCCGGTCTGGACGACGTCATTGGCAACGGTATTGAGATTCGTCTTGTACAGCGTTAAAAAGACGATGGGCAGATATCCTTGCATATACTGCTGCTGGTCAATGGCAAATAGCATCTGACCCTTTTTGATGGCATTGAGTACGTCGGACGACAGGTCGAAGGTCGCCAGTTTGATCTGGCCGGTCTTATTCAAGTCCTGAAGCGCTTTCAGAGCGGGGGTAGCGCCTGTGGGACCAAGCGTCAGGATCCCGTCAATCGAGGAATCATGCTGTAGCGCAGCCTCGATGGTCTGCTGGGTCTGCGTCGGGTTGCTCAGGTTGACGCCAATCTCTTTAATTGTGGCGCCTGTCTGCGCCATAGCGGCTTTGAAGCCTGCACAACGCTGCTCTAGAGCAGCATTCCCGACCTCCTGGTTGACACATAGGGCATGTTTGACGCCAGCCGCGGCCATTTTCTGGCCGCCGCCAAAGCCGGCCTGGTACTCGGTCTGTCCTATGTGAACCAGAACCCCCAGGCTTTTGGCGACATCTGCACCCGAATTGATCGAAATTACTGGGATACCGGCAGCGACTGCTGCTTTAATCGAAGACCCCAGTGCACTGGGATCGGGAATGGAGACAACCAGTCCATCTGGATGGGTTGCTACAGCAGAATCAATGAGGTGGGACATCGCCACCATATCGAAGGTGGGAGGCGCTTCATATACTACCTGGACACCCATATCGGTAGCTGCCTGGTCAACACCCTTCTTGACCACCGACCAGAACGGGTCCGAGGCCTGGCCGTGGGTGATCACATAGAACTTGAGGTTACGCGAGGTGTTACTTGATCCCGACGTTGAAGTGTTCGCCGTGTTGTTACTACACGCAGCCAGGACCAGAACTAAAAGCAATGCCGGTAAGAACTTGAAAATTTTGGACATCTCACCCTCCTTTGGGGCTCACTGCTCTTTTCACAGAGATAAAAGATTGTTCAAGATGATTCGAGCATTCCGTCTTTTGCACGAATCGCGCTGTAGCCACGCTTAGGGACACAGCGTCCGTCGAGGTGTCCTCTTACGCGGAATAAGTCTCGCTAGCTCCCTCCTTTCCTGGAACACGAAGTTCCTTGTTGAATATATAATCAAGCATCGGCAGATACAGCGCTCTACCCCTCAAGAAAAGAGCGTACTTGCGCCCGCATGGTTTCCCATTCTGTACGGGCAGCCTGTACCTGAGGATTGGTGCTCACTTCGGCGACTGCTACATCCCACCAACTGCCATAGCCGGGTACGCCCAGGTAGCGATCGTTCTGAATGTAGATGACCGATGTGCGGTCGGTCGTGTGGATCGCAGCGAGTGCGTTCACAAAGTCCGCATATGTCTTGCACTCGATCACGTGCGCGCCTAAGCTGCGTGCGTTCGCCGCCAGGTCTACCGGCAAAGTCTGTGCCTCCGTTCCCGCCGTATCATCAGGTAACACGCCGTTAAGTGGAAAGACGTAGCGGGTGCCGAAGCCATCCTGACCAAGCGAGCGACTGAGAGAACCGATGCTTTTAAACCCGTTGTTATCGAGCAATACAATGATGAGCTTGTAGCCCTCCTGGATGGAGGTGACAATCTCGCTGTTCATCATCAAATATGAGCCATCACCAACCATTACATACACGTCGCGCTCGGGTGCCGCCATTTTGCTTCCCAAGCCACCGGCGATCTCATAGCCCATACAACTATAGCCATATTCCATGTGATAGTTCTTGGGATGACGCGCCCTCCAGAGCTTGTGCAGATCGCCCGGCAGGCTCCCCGCTGCGCATACCATGATGGCGTCGGGAGAACTCAGTTCGTTTACTGCGCCGATCAACTCGCCCTGGCTCGGCAGCGGCTCGTTGCGAACGTCATAGATGCGCTGCACCTCGGCATCCCATTCGGTGTGCAATTGCCTGGCCTGAGCGCTATAGTTCTCGTCAACATGATAGCCAGCGAGCAACGTCAATAGCTCTGCTAGCGTCGCTTGCGCATCACCAACAAGCGGCAGGGCAAAATGTTTGAATGCATCGAACTCGGCGACGTTGATGTTGATGAAACGCACGTCAGGATGCTGGAAGGCCGTTTTTGACGAAGTGGTAAAGTCGCTATAGCGGGTGCCAATACCGATCACCAGGTCTGAGTCTCTGGCAATGCGGTTCGCGGCCAGAGTTCCGGTTGCCCCAATCGCGCCGAGACAGAGCGGGTGATCGTAGCGCAAACTGCCTTTGCCCGCCATTGACTCACCGACAGGAATGCCGGTCTGGTCAACGAAACGCCGTAAGAGGTCCGTAGCTTCAGCATAAATCACGCCGCCCCCGCCTACAACGAGCGGGCGTTTACTCTCGCGAATCCACGCCGCGGCCTGTTCAAGCATGCCACGATCGGGCCGGTTGCGAGGCACACGCCATACGCGCTCGCGGAAAAACGCTTCGGGGTACGCGTAGGCCTCGGTCTGTACATCCTGAGGCAGCGCCAGCGTGACCGCGCCCGTATCTGCCGGGCTGGTCAGTATGCGCATCGCCTCGGGCAGAGCGGTCAACAGTTGCTCCGGACGCGTGATGCGATCCCAGTAGCGACTCACCGGTCGAAAGCTATCGTTGACCGAAATATCCTGGCTGTGCTCGGACTCCAGTTGTTGCAAAACGGGCGCCACATTGCGGCGGGCAAAAATATCTCCCGGCAGTAACAGCACCGGCAGGCGGTTGATCGTAGCAAGGGCAGCGCCGGTCACCATGTTGGTCGCGCCTGGTCCAATAGACGAGGTACAGGCAAACGCCTGCAGGCGGTTCTTCGTTTTCGCGTAAGCCACCGCGCTATGTACCATTGCCTGCTCGTTACGCGCCTGGTAATAGCGGAATTCCGGCATTTGCTGCAGCGCTTGACCAACTCCAGCGATATTGCCGTGGCCGAAAATACCAAAGCAGCCCGCGAAAAAAGGTTGTTTCACCCCGTCTCGTTCCACGTACTGGTTGCGTAGAAAGGCGATGAGAGCTTGAGCCATCGTCACGCGTCTTGTTGGCCGTTCGTTCATAATGTTCTCCTTTTGTCATAAAGGGTGTGCTGCGAGACCTAGAACCCACCGTGGTCTTGAATGAACGCCATCACCTCGTCATGGGTAGGCATAAAATTGGCACAGCCGTGTTTGGTTACCAGAATTGCGCCGCAGGCGTTCCCCAGGCGTGCCGCCTTGTACCAGCCCCAATCTTTGACAAAGCCATACAGAAAGCCGGAAGCAAACGCGTCACCCGCACCCAGGATATTTTGCACCTCCACCTGAAAACCGGGCACGTCAGTCTGCGTCGTAGAACCGTCATTTGCCAGCAGGTGGACCCTGGCGCCAGCAACGCCACGTTTCTGCAAGAGCGCTCGTGGCCCCAGTTTAAGCAGCGCGTCGATCGCGGCATCGATATCGCCGCTGACTCGCGCGTCAGAAACCTGGGAATGCGTTAAACGAATCTGGTCGATGCTGGTCAGCATAGCGGCGTTAATCTCATCCTCCGTACCAATCACGATGTCGACCAGGCGCAATACTGAGCGGAGGATGACACCGAAAGCGCGAGTATCTTGCCACTGGTCAAGGCGAAAGTCTATGTCCAGTACCACCGTTACACCCGCCTGGCGAGCCATTTCGGCTGCGAACAACGTCGCGCTGCGGCTCGGTTCCTTGCTTAGCCCCGTTCCGGTTATCAGCAGAACCCGGCTATCGGCAAGCGGCGTCGCCAGCACATCATCGATGTTCAGCTCGATATCGGCGCAGTTATCGCGATAGTACGTTAGTGGAAAGCGGTCCGGCGGCTCGATGCCCAGCACAACCGCACTCGTACGCCGCCCCGGTTTGCGTGAAATGAACTCTGTTACTACACCTTCGCGCTGGAGAAAATGCAGGACAAAGTTACCCACCTGGTCTTCTCCAACCGCGCTGAAAAGCACAGACTGCAGGCCCAGGCGCCGCGTGCCGACGCTAATGTTGGTTGGACAGCCGCCGACATAGGCCGCAAAGCTGGTAATATCAACAAATGGGGCCCCGATATCATTGGAGTAGAGATCTATCGAAGATCGTCCCATGGCGATCACATCATATGACTGGTTGATTGCACCCATGTCCAGCTCCTGTTCCTCTTACGAACGATGTGAGACATCGTAAATCGGCACGCGTGGGTCTTGCGACCGGTAGCCCTCTTTCACCCAGACGTATTGTGGGTCTTCGCTGTTAGCAAGCGATTGGGCACTGCCGGCCAGGACATTCAAGTAGTACGTGGTGTAACCTGGAGGACTTGTCACCGGGTGATAACCCTCTGGCACGAGCACAGCGTCATTATTCGCCGCCATCACGACTGCATCAATGGGAAAACCGGCGCGCTGCAATGGCGACTCGGCAGCAGTGTAGATACGCTGAAAGGCAAACCCTTCCGGGCGATCCAGCTTGTAAAAATAGACCTCTTCGAGATCGGCTTCCCGCACAGCGCCATGCGGATCAGTCTTGTGAACATCATGCTTGTGCGGTGGGTAACTCGACCAGTTGCCACCGGGCGTGTAGACCTCCACGACAACGAGGCGGTGACATGGGAAACCAGGCGGGATGATATTGTTGATCTGTCGCGTCGCATTATCGCCGCCACGAATCTCGATTTCGATATCCGCAGGTGTGACGAGCCGAGGCTGGTGATCCTGGTCGGTTGGGGCCATGGCCACGGCGAACTCGCACGCACTTTCAGCCTGCGCGGTCAATGACGTATGCCGGGGAAGATAGAGAGCGTAGGGCAGGCCGCTAAACACGCTGTCTCGCTTGCCGATATGCGTCCATATGCCGCGCTCTGACTCAACAGCGAGACTCCCGGTCAAGGGAACAATTGCCAGCTCGTAATCACCGGTAGCGAACGTCCACGAGCGTCCTTCCTCAAGGTAGCGCAATTGAAAATGGATGTAATCCCAGGCAGCCAGTTCCGGCGTTACCTCAACAACAACGTCAGGGTCTGATGAGTTACCAGGATGAATAATCAGGTTACTTGCATTGTACTGTCGCATATCTCTCCTCTCGGTTAGCTCAACACACATATATGCCTTATCTACTACGCTTATTTCTACTATGCTTATCTCATTGAACGGCGCAGTTCGTCGATAACGACCGGTTGCCCGGCCTGGTAGGCTTGTGTGGCCGCAATGCCTATTTCGTAGGCGGCAAGCGCGTCAGCGCCGCTCACAGATGGTGACTGATCATTCTTCAGACAATCGACAAAGTGCTGCAACTGAGCGCGGTAGGCATCACCAAAGCGCTCCATCAAATAGGGTGTGAGATCGTGCTGCGCACCGGCGCGGGTGAAGAGCATGACCGGCGTGTGCTGGTGAACACCAATCATCACAGCGCCTTCGGAGCCGAGAATCTCTGTCCGAATGTCATAGCCATAAAATGCGTTGCGGCTGACTTCGACATTGCCAAGCGCTCCACTCACAAAGCGAAGATTAATTAAGGCGTTGTCGATGTCGCCAACCGACGCGAGGTTTTTGCACACAAGGGTAGTTCCTTCCGCCGATACGCGCTCCACCTCGCTGCCCATCAACCAGCGCGCAAGATCAAAGTCGTGGATGGCCATGTCGACAATCAGTCCACCGCTCTGAGCGGGATGCGCGTACTCTAACCGCGGGCAGAACGGGTCGCGACTGAGCGCTTTAAAGGTAACCGGGTAGCCGATCTGGCCAGCTTCAATCAGACTTTTCGCCCGTTGATACCCTGCATCGAAGCGGCGCATAAAGCCAACCTGCAGCGGAACATGTGCCCGCTCAACGGCTGTCAACGCAGCATGTGTTCCTTCGAACGTCAAGGCCAGCGGCTTTTCACAGAAGATCGCTTTACCCGCGCCGGCCGCCGCGATAACCAGGTCGCGATGCGTACCCGTTGGCGTAGCAATAACAACGGCATCCAGTTCAGGGAGCGCCATCAGTTCATGTGCATCAACAAAGGTGCGGGGCGCAGCGAAATCAGTGACTATCCGGGCCAGTGCTTGCTCATTTACCTCCGCAACTGCGTACAGGTGAGCACCGGCAACCTGGGTTGCAAGCAAACGCGCATACAACTGGCCCATTCGACCCAGGCCGATCACACCCATCTTAAGTGGAGCAGACATGTGCAAAGCTCTCCTTCCTGGACATTAAGCGCCTGCTACAGGCGCCGTACTGGCACGCGCGATAAGTGTAGGCAGCATTACGTAGTTTCGTCCTGGACGATTATTCAATAAATCCAGCATAACCTGTGTTGCAAGGCGTCCCAGCTCTACCCTTGGCTGTTGAATGGTTGTCAGTGAAGGTGTCACGTAGCTCGCCATCTTGATATCATCAAAACCGACGACGCTTAGTTGCTGCGGCACGGCTACGCCCATTTCTCTGCAAGCCATCAGCGCACCAATGGCGATCATGTCGTTGTAGCAAAAAACAGCCGTGACTCCCGCGTCGAGCAAGGAGGGTAGGAAGGTCTGCCCGGCAATGACATCTTCCTCAAACGCGGCCTCAGCGGCAGGAGCAATCGCTATCCATGAGTCAGGGCAAGACACACCTGCCGCCGCCAATGTACTCCGATATCCCTCCAGCCGCTGCCGATTTGACCTTGGCCGGTTGCCAAAGCCAAGGTAGCCGATCGAACGATGGCCGAGCTGTAGCAGATGTTCTACCGCCAGTTGCGCACCTTTACGATCATCTATGGAGGCCCAGTGCAACAATTCATCCTGCGAATCGGCCTGGCTGTTGATCAATACGGTGGGTACCTGGATAAAATTCAGGCGCTTCTTATGATCGCTGGGGATGCGGGAGCCAGCGATGAGGATGCCATCAACTCGCCGACGGTGGAAGGTCCCGATGACCGCCAATTCCTGGTCGGGATCATTGTGGGAGGCGCTGAGGAGCACACTGAAACCAGATGCACGCGCTACTTCCTCGATGCCTTTCATAACATCACCCCAGAAGGGATCGGCTATCGACGTCACCACCAAGCCGAAGGTGCTGGTTTGTCGGGTTTGCAGGCTCTGTGCAATGGCGTTCGGCGTATAGCCCATCTCATGTGCCAGGCGCTGGATACGCTCTCGTACATCCACACTGATCAGCGGGCTATCATGGAGAGCCCGTGAGACGGTCGAATGCGAGACCCCAGCAGCGCGTGCAATATCTTCAATAGATATCTCTTGCCGACGCAAGCAACTCACCTACCTTCCTGTGTGGAACGACAGGCATGCCAGATTCAAGCGCATAACGCACACGTGTGCATTGCAAAATATAGAAGAACGAGGAAATATGCACACGTTTGCATAAAGTATAACGGGGATCGAACTGTTTGTCAAGACCTGATTTGAGGTGGTAACTTTGACGTTAACGTTAATCTTGTGATATAATAGGATATATTCTCCCGGATATTTGTGTGTTTTATTAGTCATCTATAGAGGATACTCCTGGTTATGGTCGCTACAGACGGCGTTGGCATCGAAGAACAACAGGCTCTTTATACGATTGAGCAGGTAGCAACGCGCACGGGATTTACTAAACGGACCTTACGTTATTACGAAGAGGTAGGTTTGCTGCTTCCAACTGGTCGTACGGAGGGTAATTATCGACGCTATAGCGAGGCCGATGTGCAACGCCTGGAACGCATTAAGAATTTACGCGACCTGCTCGGCTTCTCTCTCAACGATATACGCGAACTTCTCGAGGCTGAGGACGAACGCGGACATATTAAAGTTGCTTATCGACATGAGACGGAAGCTTCGGCTAAGATAGCCCAACTGGATCGCGCAGATGATTTAGTACGCGCCCAGATGCATATAATTGATCAGAAAATAGCTGGCTTAGAACAAATGCGAGCCGACTTGCAGATAAAACTTGAACAACATAAACAAAAACGTAAGCAATTACTTGAAAATACATAATCTTTAATACATATACATATATTGCAAAACTAGAATGGATTTCTGAACCTATGCAAACTCTTCCGCACAGTGAAAAGGGGACTGTAGCTAGTGCGGCTACAATGCCTGAAGCGCAGCAGGTAAAAGGCCTGCTGCGCGCATTTTTAGCACTACGACATCGTAATTATCGGCTTTTTTGGTTCGGTCAACTCATCTCGCTGACTGGTACCTGGATGCAGTCAACCGGGCAGGCATGGTTGGTATTGGAACTAACCCACAGCGCCTGGTGGCTGGGAATCGTGGGAGCATTACAATTCTTGCCAGTGATGCTGCTCTCGCTCTTTGGGGGAGTACTGGCTGATCGTGTACCCAAGCGCAGAGTGCTGTTGTTTACGCAATCCTTCGCAATGTTCCAGGCGGCTATTTTGTGGGCGCTTATTGCCACAGGAGCGATACAACTGTGGCATGTGCTGGTATTGGCAGCGCTACTTGGCCTGACCAACTCCGTTGATATGCCGACACGCCAGGCCTTTGTGGCTGAAATGGTGGGACGAGAGGATCTGCCAAACGCGATTGCCCTTAATTCATCACTCTTCAACATGGCGCGTATTGTTGGCCCTGGCATTGGTGGACTAATAATTGCGGCATATGGCGTTATGCCACTCTTTTTTCTCAACGCGATTAGCTTTATTCCTGTGATTGCCGGCCTGGCAATGATTGACTTGAGAAAACTTTATGGGCAGGTCAAGCGTGAGACAGCAGAGAAAGGCGTACAACGACAGAGTACGATGCAGAGCCTGCGCGAGGGCTTAGCATATGTGCGACATACGCCTTCGATCCTGCTGATTATTACCGTTATCGGCACCATCTCGCTGTTTGGCATTAATTTCAATGTGGTGCTGCCACTCTTTGCTACTGAAGTACTGAAAGTGGGTGCAGCGGGATTTGGTTTCATTTCTTCAGCCTTCGGTATTGGATCACTCTTATCCGCGCTCTGGCTAGCGTGGGGCAATAACAAACCGAGTGTGCGTTACCTGCTCATCAGCGCGTTGGCCTTCTGTATCCTGGAGGCTATCTTTGCAATTTCGCACGTCTATGCGTTATCATTGCTGTTGATTGCAAGCGTGGGTTTTGCGCAGATCGCTTTTTCAGCAACGGCCAATACAACGCTCCAGACTGTCGCGCCAGACCGCTTACGTGGTAGAGTAATGAGTGTGTATATGCTCGTCTTTGCCGGCAGCGTACCACTTGGCAATCTGTTTACAGGCGGGCTGGCTCACCTGTTGGGAGCTCCCATAGCCCTACTGATTGGAGCAGGAATTAGCCTGGCAGCAGCGATCGTGGGTTGGGTGTTACGCACACCAGCGGAGAAAGATCTTGCAAAGTCTACCATCATCCCTTAGTAAATGGCGGGTAATCCCGCTCAGGGTTACGGATCAACAACAACATATCGATGAGCATGAGCGATTGATTGCTACAGTTGAAGCCGGGCAGTCTGCGACGCTGTACTGGTCACAGGCAGATGCAGTAGGATTGGTGCTCGGTTTTTCGCAAAAGCGCGAGGTCTTGAATGCGGCAGCACTCGCTGCACTGTCTATACCCGTCTATCACCGGCGGGCAGGTGGAACGGCGGTGCTGGTTGGCCCACAATTGCTCAGCCTAGACGTGGTGCTGCCAGCCGGGCATCCTCTGATCCTGGCGGACATTGTAGAATCCTATCGCTGGTTTGGCGAGGCCTGGGTGGAAACGCTGCGACAATTGGGAATTGCGACGCGAGTTGTGTTACCTTCGGAGGCACATAGCCAGCGTCTTTTACTCAAGCAGGCAGAAATCCAGGAACGGGAAGCGGTATTGCACCGCGCATGCTACGGCGCTATTTCATCGTATGAGGTGGTGATGGGACAGCGCAAGGTGGTGGGATTTGATATGCTGCGTCGCAGAGTGGGAAGCGTCTTGCAGGCAGGTGTACTGCTCCAGTGGGAAACAGAGACTCTGGCACAGTTACTTGGGCATACGCCGGAAGAACAAGCAATGCTGCGCGAAGGGTTATATGAACGCGCGGTCGGGTTAGATACGCTAGCAGGGCGGAAGGTGACAGCAGAAGAGGTGATCGCAGCGTTTGAGGGAATTATTTGCGAGCGATATTGAGTTAAAATTAAGTAAGGGATATAGGCAGCACATACTAAGGTAATCGTTAAACTGCGAGGTATGACTATCCTCATCAATCAGGGCAACCGCAAGAGTCGCCCTGATTGATGAGATTATATGAAAGGGCTTTAAGATGGCTGATAGAAATGCACCAGGTGCACTTCAGGTGATTACAACGCCAGATTACGAGGCGATGGTTATTGGCGCACATCCTGATGATGACGATTTTGGTGCTGGCGCTACCAGTGCCCTGTGGGCCAAACAGGGTAAAAAGGTGGTATGGGTTATTATGACCGATGGAGCCGAGGGCAGCGAAGTGCCCAGCGTGATAGATACCGATCTCATGCGTACACGTGAGCAAGAGCAGCGCAAGGCGTGCGAAGTGTATGGAGTGCAAGCTGTGGAGTTTTTACGCTTCCCCGATGGTCATCTCACCAATAGTGAGGCCGCACGTAAAGCCGTAGTGCGGCTAATTCGCCAATATCGTCCACGAGTCGTTTTCACGCATGACCCGAGCCAGCATATTTTTGCGCCCGATCCCGATGAGAAACCGGATGAGACAGGCTACTTGAATCATCCCGACCATAGAGCAACGGGTAACATTGTGTTGGACGCGATCTTTCCCGCTGTGGGCAATCCTCGTTCGTATCGAGAATTACTAGCCGAGGGACTACAACCTTACCGTGTCCATGAACTGTATCTCTTTTTTACCGCGCAAGAAAACAGCTATATTGATGTCAGCGAGACAATTGATTTAAAGGCCAGGGGGCTACAGTGCCATGTAACACAGTTCGGGCCTGAGGCCAATATGCTCGAAAGGGTGCGCCATTGGGCAGAAGAGACGGCAAAGGAGGCCAGGGAGAAGAAGGGCCTGGAGATGAAGTATGCTGAGGCTTTCCGCCGCATCAAGCTATATGCACCCGGCAAGCCGGAGCAAGAAGCGGAAAAGCAAGAGGCAGAAGTAGAAGCGTAAAGTTAAAGCTCAAGAAAAAAGCAGGCACGTATGAGACGTGCCTGCTTTTTTCTTGAGCTGCTGGTTAACTGGGTGTGAGAATGGCGGTAAAGCCTTCCCACCAGTTGAGGAACTGGGCATGGGTGAGAGATTGGCGATTCCAGCGGGAAGAATCCGCCAGGTATACATTCTGACTATCGCCACCAGTGACAACAAGTAAATGCCCACCCGCGTAGCGATCCGGTGGGAAGCTCACGATGACGGGTCTACCGTGGTTGGCGATGTCGATAACGTCATTGAGCGCGAGCTTGTGACCCCAGGTGGTTTTAAAGCCAAAGTGTGCCGCTGTGCGTTCGATGCCAACATCCTCTAATAGACCCATTTGCGGAGTGATTTCGCCGATGGCCGACTCTACTTTTAAAATATCTGTGACGCGGTATCGATGACCATAGGCGTTGATAACTTCTGTCATAGCGGCCGCAGAACAAGCAGAATAGGCCCATACATTGTATTCCTGGTTCGAGTCGTATTGAGCCGGGTCCAACTGACTCAGACGTACCAGGTCTCTAGATGCGGTATAGGGGCCGGAGGGAACCGGAGTAGGTTGAGAAGAAGAGGTGCTGCTGCTGTTTACATATGGCCAGGTGACAGCCCCAATAAGCATGGCGTTGGGCATAATTGTTCGCAATAGGAAGACGCCTAGCAGGAAGATGGAGACCAGGACAAGCGTAATGCCCATCCATGGCGTTGACTCACCGACATACCTGCGTAAGATACGGCTGGGAACCAGGGTCTGCCAGATATCAGTCCACGTAATGCGCGGTTCAACATATGCTATATAGCGCGGTGTTTCAAGTTCAATAGGTTGTCGAACACGACGCCTGGGGCGGTTTACATAGGAATCTGTCTGGTATGCTGTTCGTGGATTGCGGAGCTTGGGCCTGGCGGTCAGGAGATAACCAACAAGCGTGATGATAAGGGCAATGCCAGCGAGTAGCATGAGCAGAAAGAAGGTCATAGGATGTTTGCTCCTAATTGGTTGGCAACACTTGTCAAGTATCTTCTGCCTGTTAAGCTAAGCTATCTACGGCGTTAGTAAGTATACCATTACATACCCATATAACGCAACAATTTAGGGAAATTGGGGCAAGTGGTTCTTTACAAATTAAATAGTTGTAATTATTCAGATACCCTTCTAGCTTGTCCCCCCAGCGCCTGCGGCGCTTTGCCCGTATGATGGAGAACTGCAGCTGGTGCAGCCTGTGGCTGCACCAGCTGCAGTTCTCCATCAGAGGAAGCCACTGGAGGGGGCGGGACTACCTGAATAGCTACAAATGGTTTATGATACACATTGGTTGAGCGGGCATGGTCGAGGGTCGGGCGGCCATGGTCGAGGCAAGCTCGACCACTACTAACCACCAGTATTAATGGAAAATACTGAGAATAAAGCGAGGGCACGATGTATACATATTATATTTTGCGGGGCACACAAGCTGGCAAGGCGGTAGAGCTTGAAGGGGAAATCGATGAGGAGCATTTTCCGGGTGTAGACCTGGGAGATGGGCGAGCTATTTTAAACTACCTGGTGCCGGTAGTTGATAGAGAGGCTGGTATAGCTGGCAGTTGGGATGAAGCGGAGCTAACCGATGCTTTTTTCGATCGCGAGGATACCTATATTTTCTTTAATGGCCGCTGGATGCGGCGCTCGGATGCACCCTGGCGCAAAGATAGGGACAATTAACTAATGAGATGTGCGATGGTGATGAAGGAGCTC
>JACZCU010239001.1_pt1 | contig 36969 bp, 36 predicted proteins | sample 8641851 | NCBI WGS metagenome assembly JACZCU01 (sample SAMN15324605, study PRJNA640507) | soil metagenome | isolation source: monocropping sugarcane control | place: China: Luxin town, Laibin City, Guangxi Province | collected 2019-07-25 | depth 10cm m | reverse complement strand
CACCGCGCTCGGGCGAACGCATTGGCGCGGCGCATCGGCACTCAATCCCGCGCTGCAACAGGCAGAGAACCCGACTGCCGATCATTCCGACTATTGGGGCAGTGGATCAACGAACGTCGTCGCGCAACAACACGCGGCGCTCGAAGTGCGCGGGTTCATTCCACTCGGAGGTCCACCGGCGCCGCGAACAACGCCGTCGCATCTGACGACGACCGCGCGCCACATCAACGTGGAACGAGCGACCGCAACGCGATCGACGTAAATCGTTTGGTGGCCCCGAGAGGATTCGAACCTCCGACCCACGGTTTAGGAAACCGCTGCTCTATCCGTGCTGAGCTACGGGGCCGCGAATGAGGGCGCGCAAGATACCATGCGCGCAATGGCCTGGATTCTACTCGTCATCGCCGGTGTCCTCGAAGTGTGCTGGGCGGTCGGATTGAAGTACACCGACGGCTTTCGCAAACCGATTCCATCGATCCTTGTGATCATCGCGATCATCGCCAGCATGGGCTTGCTCGCGCATGCCGCGCGTACACTGCCGATCGGCACCGCGTACGCCGTGTGGGTCGGCATCGGCGCACTTGGCGCGGCGATTCTCGGCGTGTTTCTTTTCCATGAACCGGTCACGTGGCCGCGCGTTGTGTTCCTCGCAATGCTGCTCATCGCGATCATCGGCTTGAAAGCAACGTCTACCGGGACTTAACCAATGTTAGGTTGCACGTGTGCACGCGGTCCGCTAGGCTCCGCGTCGTGCAACTGTGGACGGCGTTTCAACAGGCCGGGTGGGTGGGCAGAACCGTCCTCGGCCTTCTCATTCTCTTCTCCGTGATCTCGTGGGCGATCATGATCGCCGTGTGGCTGCGCTTCCGTCGATCACAACGATCGACGCGCATGTTCGTGCCGATCTTCCGCAAAGCGAAGCGACTCGCCGACGTGCAATCCGCGTTAGGCCCGCTCGCCCACTCCGCGCTGGTCGGCTTGTTCCGCGCGGGCTATGCCGAGATCGAGGCACAGATCGCGCATAGCGAAGGCGGCCGTCAGACTGTGAAATCGCTCGACAGTGTCGAACGCTCACTCATTCGTGCAACGCGCATCGAAGGCGCGCGTCTATCTCGTTATGTACCGTTCCTCGCAACGACCGCTGCAGCAACGCCGTTCATCGGTCTCTTCGGAACCGTGTGGGGAATCATGGTCGCGTTCGGCACGATCGGCGCAACGGGATCGACATCGATCACCGCGGTTGCGCCTGGTATTTCTGAAGCGCTCATCAACACCGCGGCCGGATTGTTTGCCGCGATCCCTGCACTGCTCGCCTACAACCACTTCGTCTCGCGACTGCGACAGGCGCGCGGCGAGATGGAAGACTTCACGCTGGAGTTCCTCAATCTGACGGAACGTAATTTCACGTAGTCGTCAGAGTTACTTACGCGGCAACTCGATCGTCTAATCGCACAATGGCTTTTCGTTTCGGAGACTCGGACGACCTCGGCGACATGGCTGAGATCAACGTCACGCCGCTGGTGGACGTCATGCTCGTGCTGTTGATCATCTTCATGGTCACGGCGCCGATGCTGACGCAGGGGCTCGAGGTCGCATTGCCCGAAGCGGAAGGAAAGAGTTTCGAGCTCGCCTCGAACAATCCCGCGAAGATCACGATCACCGCGAACGGCGCGGTGTACATCGACGGCACAACTGTTGGTTCGACAAATTTCGAACAAACCCTCGGGCCGATGTTGCGTGCGCGGAAAATCAAACGCGCGTTGCTCGAAGCGGATGAAGGCGTGCCTTACGGGCGCGTGGTGGCGGTGCTGGATGTGATGAACAGGGCGGGTGTGGAACAGCTCGGCATGATCACGCGACCGGGAGAAAAGAATGCACGATCGCGTCGCTGACGTTCTCGCCCAGCGACAGACGCTGGACCGAGGAGCGGGATTGGCGGTCGCGGTTTCAGTGCTCCTCCACGGCGGACTGGCCGCACTCGCGGTTTACGCTGCATTGCACGCGACTGCGCCGCAGCCCGCGAGCTTCGTGTCGATTCAATTCGCGCCGATGCCGGCGCAAGCACCCGCCGCAAGCGCACCGCGTAAGACGAACACACAAACCGCAAAACCGATAGCGCCGCCAACGCCGAAGATCGAAGAACCGAAGCCGCGCATCGAACCACCGAAGCCAACGATCGAAAAGCCCGCCGCGAAACCGGAGAAAAACACCGTTCCGCTTTCGCCGTTCGGTCAATCGACGAAGAAAGGTTCGGAGAACGCGGCTCCCGCGAAGCCAGCACCCGCGCCCGCGCAGACCGCGCCTGCAATTCCCGGCGTTGCGACATCGACCGCGGATGTTCCGATCGGCGGTACAGGCGTCGTCGGCCTCGAAGGCGGCGACTTCCCGTACGCGATCTACATCCAATCGATGAATCGCAAGATCGGCGCGGTGTGGGCGCGTCCGCAAGTGCCGGACGGCACCGCCACAGTCATCTTCTTTCGCATTCAACGCGACGGAAAAATCATCGACGCGAAAATCGAGACCCCGAGCGGCAACGGCACGTTCGATCGTGCCGCATTGAGCGCGGTGCAAAGCGCATCACCACTCAACGCATTGCCGTTTGGATTTTCAGGAACCATGCTCGGAGTCAGGCTCACATTCAAATGAAGAAACTCTTTTGTGCGCTCGTGCTTTTTGGTGCGCTCACCGCGGTTGCGCAGGAAACGACCACGATCACGACGTCGATCGGCGCTGCTGATGCCGCGGCGGTCGTGCGCATCGCGGTGCCGTTTCCGGTGCTGACGCCATATCAGGCTCCGGCACCTTCGCCGGTTTCGTCGGAAGCGGTGCGCAACAACTTCTTCTCACCGCTCACACGCGATCTCGCCTACTCCGGCGTGTTCGCGATTGCGCCGCTGCCGCCGGGATCCCCCGTCACTCCGGATCTCATGAAGCGCATCGAAGCGCAATTCCATCTGCAGCTCAATGTGTGGATGGAAGGAGATGAGTATGTGGTCGAAGGACGTCTCTTCGATCAGGCCGGAACGCCACAACTCAAGAAACGCTATCGCTCGCCGGAAGCCGCGCTCTCGCGCACCGCGCACATGCTCGGCAACGAGCTCATTCGCCTCATCAGCAGCCGCCCCGGCATCTTCCTCACGCAGATCGCCTTCGCATCGAATCGCGGCGGCACGTGGGAAATCTGGCTGATGGACTGGGATGGATCGAATCAGCGCAAGATCACGAATCACGGCGCGCTGTCGATTCTCCCGAGCTGGTCGCCGGACAACGAGCGCATGGTCTACACATCGTTCGCGCGCGGCACGAGCGACATGTACATCATCAATCGTCGCGGAGGCGGTCGCGTGCGCATCAACAGCGGACTCGCGCTCAACACGTCGGCGACGTTTTCGCCGGTCGGCAACGACATCGCATTCGTCGGATCGGTGCGCGGCAATCCCGACATTTACCTGATCAAAGACGACGGCTCCAACGTGCGCCGCCTGACAACGACGTCGTCGATTGAATCAACGCCGGAGTGGAGTCCCAACGGACGCCAGATCTCGTTCACATCGGGGCGCACAGGCACGCCGCAGATTTACGTCATGGATGCGGAAGGCACGAACGAGCGTCGCATTTCATTCGATGGGAATTGGAACGATGACGCGACCTGGGCGCCCGATGGCGAACGCATCGCCTACACCTCGCGCGTCAATGGACGCTTTCAAATTCGCATCGCCAATCTCGTCACTGGTGAGAATCGCATCGTCGCCGGTGAAGGATCCAACGAACAGCCGACATGGTCTCCGGACGGACAGTGGATTGCGTTCCAGTCGAATCGCAGTGGACGCTGGCAGGTCTACAGAATGCGCGTCGACGGAACCGATCTTCTGCAGCTCACTTTCGATGGTGAGAACAAAGAGCCGGATTGGTCAAAAAAGGCTGAATGATCACTAGTATCATCCGTACAAGGGAGTGGAAAGCTATATGAGCAAGATGTCGAAAACCTTCTTCGCGAGCCTGATCATGGTGCTGCTGGTGCTGGTCCCGGCATGCCGCACCACGAAGAAAAATGTGAAGACGGACACGCAGCCGCCGGCGGTGATGGATACGACGCCGACGGTTCCTCCGCCGCCTCCCCCGACCGAAACGGCCGTGGAACAGAAGGCCTTCGTTCAGGAGACGCCTGCCGAAGAGGTCATCCCGACCGATGAGACGGAGTTGAACAACTGGGCGCGCGGCAAGGGCTACATCCGCGACGCGTTCTACAACTACGACGAAGCAACGCTCGACGACGCCGCACAGCAGGCGCTCACCGCGTCCGCAACGTGGCTGCGCAGCTCGCAGGGCACTGGCTACAAACTGCTGATCGAAGGCCATTGCGACGAGCGCGGCACCGAGCAGTACAACCTCGCCCTCGGCGATCGCCGCGCGAACAGCGCGAAGGATTACCTCGTGACGCTCGGCGTCGACGCGAGCCGCATTCGCACCGTCTCGTACGGCGAAGAGCGTCCGTTCGAAGAAGGACACGATGACGCGGCCTGGTCGCAGAACCGCCGCGCGCATCTCGTCCTCGTGAGATAGACATGAAAATCTTCAACACTCTCGTCGTCGTGGCCGCGACTCTGTTCGCGGCCGCATGTGCATCCACGTCCGATCTCGAGCGCGCGCAGGATCAGGTGGCCGAGCTCCAGGCGGAGCTCGCGAACGTCAAGCGCACCGCGTCGTCGAAAGAAGACGTGCAGTCCGTCAACACGCGCATCGCCGAGCAGACCGAAATGCTGCTCAAGTCGAATGCGACGCTGGTGACGAAGGTCGACGAGATCGACACGCGCATTCAGAACGCACAGGGCTCGATCGAGCAGAGCAGCTATCGCATCGATCAACTCGCGCAGCAGCTCGCTCAGGCGCAGCGCGAGATCGCCGAGCTGCGCGCGCAGGTGAATGCCGCGGGACAAGCGAGTGCGGCGCCGGTGGTACCTGCGACGTCGACGACTCCGACGAACAACGGAACGACGGCATCGGGCTCGATGACAGTACCGGCCTCGCCTGCTGTCGATCCGCTGCAGACCTATCAGGCCGCGTATCGCGATTACCAGCGCGGCAACTACGATCTAGCCATCGACGGCTTCCGAGAATTCGTCAATGACAACCCGGCCTCGGACCTCGCGGACAACGCGGCGTACTGGATCGGCGAAAGTCTTTTCTCTCAGAAGAAATATCGGGAGGCCATTGCGCAGTTTGACAGCGTCGTCACGAAATACCCGAAATCCGACAAGGTTCCGGGTGCGCTGCTCAAGAAGGGCTACGCGTATATCAACATCAATGAGAGAGCACAGGGAGTTGTGCAGCTTCAATATGTGTTGCACGAACATCCGCAGTCTCAGGAAGCCTCTCTGGCGCGGCAGAAACTGAAGCAGCTCGGGATCGAAACGAAGTAGAATCAGCAGCTTACAAATTGAGGCGGCACTTCCGCCGCCTCTCGAAAACCAAGAAGAAATTCAGTAGGAGCAACGAATGGCGAACATTGCCTCGGCCGAGAAACAGCGCAGACAGGCCGAAAAGAGGAAGGCGCGTAACCGCGCCGCGAAGTCCGGTCTCAAGACCGCTCTCAAGAAGGCCCGTACCACTCTGGCCGGCGGCGACGCCGACAAAGACACGCTGGCATCCGGCTACTCGGCGATCGACAAGGCTGCAAAAACCGGCCTGATCAAAGAGAACACCGCCAACCGCTACAAGTCCCGCCTCGCCGGCGCGTCGAAGCGCGCGGCCGCCGAAAAGTAATCGGCGCGATCACGCGGTTGTTGATGAAGACGGCCCTGCAAAGGGCCGTTTTTCATTTGGCGCCGCAGGCGCTTACGCCGCGACTTCGATCATCTCGGTATTGCGCCCAATGCGCGCGCGATAGCCGCGCCACGTCACTTCGTTCGAGAAGAACGGCACGAGCCACGCCCACAACATCAGCGCATCGAGCATCGGCGTCAGCGCGAGTTGTTTCCACGTGAGTCCCGCGCGCAGTGCGCGATTGAGAATCGCGAGTTGCAGGTAGCGTGCGATCAGCACACACGCAAAGATCTTCGGCGAGGCGAGCGCGAACGGCAATGGATTGAGCAGCAACTCGCCGAGATAGAGCGAGTGCGAGAACGAGTACCGAATCTTGTTCCAGCGAATCTGCCGGTCGATCGCGCGCTTCACTGTGCGATCGACAACGACGTTGCGTACGACGATCGGGCATAGCGCGACCTTGTATCCCGCTTCCTTCACCGCCAATCCGATCGCCTGATCCTCGGCCAGTACGCGACGGAATCGCGAGAACCCGCCGATCGCATCGTGTACGCGACGCGAGATCGCCATCGACTTTCCAACGACACACGGCACACCCGCGCGTTCGGCGAGCACCGCACCCGGTGCGACAAACGACAACAGATGCAACGACTCGAGAGTCGCGCCAACAGACGCCGCACCGGATCCAGTAAACACGTTCGAGACGCAACCGACGCGCGGATCCGCAAACGCATCGATCGTGCGCGCCACATCCTCCGGCTCAACGCGAACGTTTGAATCCGAAATGAAGAACACATCGCCGCGCGCTGCCGCGGCCGCGGCAATCAATCGCTCCACTTTGCGATTCACAACGCCATTGCGCGAACCGCCGTCTACGACGATGCGAAACGGCGCGCGCGGATACTGCTGCATGACGCGGCGCACGACCGCGAGCGCGGGATCCGCCCACTCCTCCGCGGAGACGATAACCTCATACCGCAATCCCTCCAGACGCGTGAACGAGATGAGATTTTGTTCGAGCTCGTCATCGAGTCCGCAGACCGGCTTCAGAATCGAAATCATCGGACGCCGCCAGAACACGCGCGGCATCGGTGCGCGTTCGAAACGACGCACAAACAACGCCTGCACGGTCAGGATCAAGGTTCCGATGAGCGCGAGGACACCGAACGCAATCGTCATGCGCTCACCTTTTCGGCTTCCGGCGACAGGCGCGTCACCGCGAGTCCTTTGCCGCGTGCCAGTGCATGGAAGATCGCGCGCTCATTCTTCTCGCAGGGCATCAGCGTCTTCCACGCGTACAGATGCTCTTCGCGATGAAAATCACTGTTGCCGATGTACGGATACTTTGCGCGCGCGACGGGCGGGAAAAGATCGAAGCGCGTCGCGACCTCCCACAAGTGCACGAGATCGCGCACCTGATCGCGGCGATTCCACAAATAGAACGTGTTCGCGAACCAGTCCGACTGTTCGTGCGGATGACACGCGACGACGATGCGGCTCATGGCGCGCGCACGCGTCAGCATCTCTTCCACGGTGCCGTCGGCGCTGATGAATTCTTCAACGCCTAACGCGAGCACATGCGCGGACGCGCGGCGCGTGACCGCGTTCTGCGTGAGCTCGAAGCCCGTGAGCACGAGCATGCCGTACTGATCCCATGCTCGTTTTCGCTCGCGCTCGACTTCGTCCTGATACGCCGCGAAGTTCTCCGGCGTGACCGTCAGGCCGAATCGATGTGTGACCTTGCCGATCAGCGTGTCTGCATTGACGACGTGGTCGGTGATCGCAATGACGTCGTGACCGGATTGGCCGAAGAGGTCGACGACCTCTGCGACCGACAACTTCCCGTCCGACCAGGTGGTGTGGATGTGGAAGTCTGCCAGCAACATGCCGGTACTATCGGCTGGCGATGTGCAGTCGATCTTGTGCAGCTGGTAAAGAGGCTGTGAAGGCCGCGCCGAGGGAACGAAACACGTTGGCCGAGGGTCGTGGCGTGCGCGTCATTGTGGCGCGATCCACTTCATACAGTCCGAAACGCGGCTCAAAACCATCGAGCCACTCGTAGTTGTCGAGCAGCGACCAGTGAAAATAGCCGTGAATCGGAATCCCACGCGCTTCCGCTTTGACGATCTCGTCGTAATGCATGCGGATGAAATCGGCGCGAAATCGATCGCTGGCATCAGCGAGGCCGTTCTCTGTGATGACGAGTGGAAATCCCGCGGTGCTCGCCTCGTCAATCAGTTGACCAAGGATTTCCGGAGCGATTTCCCAGCCATTGTCTGTCAGGCCGAGTCCGGTGCGATCGTGATAATCAAAATCACCAATGACGCGCGTGCGGCCGGGACAACGCAGGTGCAGTCGCGAATAGAAGTTAATTCCGAATGCGTCCAGCCATGCAGGTAATTCGTCGCGACGTCCGCGCAATACGGTCGTAGGCGGCAACAGAAACTTCCAGCGTCCTGTTGCGAACGCTTCCATGATCCCGCGGTTGTACATCGCATGCGCGGTCTTCGCGAGTAACCCATCGAGCGGATTCGATTCGCGCTCGGGTGCGAATCCCATCATGTTGTGGGCGATGCTGAACGCCGCGTGGTTATTGCGCGCGCGAATCTCCCCTGCCGCCGCACAATGCGCCGCGAGCATGTTGTCGAACGCGTTGTTCAATGAGCGCGGATCCGATAATCCCGGTGGGATCTGCGCATCGAGATACCCCGCAAGCAGAAACACGAGCGGCTCATTGAGGATGACCCAGAATTTCACGCGATCGCCGATTGTCGCGGCAACGCGTCCCGCGAATCTGCTGAACGCGAGCACAGACGCGGTCGAGGTCCACGGCGTTTTGTCGTGAAACCACAATGGATGCGTGTAATGAAAGAGTGTGACGACCGGCTCGAGATCGTTCGCGATGAGCGCGTCGACAAATCGGCTGTAACGCTCTAAGACCGCTTCGTCGAATTCACCACGCCGCGGCTCGACGCGGCTCCACGAAATCGAAAAGCGAAACGCATTCGCGCCGATGTTCGCCGCGAGCTTCGCATCGTCTTCATAGCGATTCCACGAATCCGATGCCTCGCCACACGGCTCCCCGCGCGTCTTGCCGAGTTGTTCCCACTCAGTCCAATCGCAGGGATCGTTGCCTTCGACTTGATAATGCGAAACCGCCACACCCCACAAACGCGGCCGATCGGGAAACGGGAATCGTTGGATCACTCCCCGCTTGTACCGCCTCGGTGTGGAGCACGCGTGAAGAGTGCGTCAGGATTGTGGGGGCTTTGAACGACTTCGTCCAAAACGCAGACGTCCCCTCCGCCTAACGACGGAGAGGACGTTCACGAACTACGGGAATCGTGAATTACTGATTGAGAACCGCGTCGCCGGTCTTGTTGTCGGTGACGGCGCCGTAGACGAACAGCGGGGCGTTGGACGTCCAGGTGATGTAGTAGTTGTTCTGCGTGCGATCCGAAGCCGGCACTGCCGAGATCAGATCGAACGCGCCCTGCTGCACCATCGCGTAGCCCGGGATCGTGAGCGTGTTGGAGCCGAGGACGGCGCCATCGGTGGAACGACGCGCGACGAACGTTGCGCTCACCGCCGACGCATTCGGGTTGAAGTAGCCGACGTTCGTGCGGTAGTCGGTGTTGTTTGAAAGGAAGCTGATCACGCCGGCGGTGTCCGCCGTGTCATCGGCGTCGACCGCGAAGCCGGCGGTGCCGAGGCCCGCAGCGCGCAGATCGTTGATGACGCGCGCCGACGCGACGACATTCTGATCCGACTTGATGCGCAGACCACCGAGACCGCTCGTGACGTTGAGCGTGGCACCGACGACATCGTCGAGCACCTTCTGCTCGCCCGGCGCGACCGAGACGTTCTTCGTTGCCGTCGGGTTGGTCTGTCCGGCCGGATTCTGCGCGAAGTAATCGAGCGTGACGTTCGCAACCGCGCCGCCGTTGTTGACGATGCGCAGGTCGGTCACGAAGTTCGTGTTGTTCTGACCCGCGACTTTACCGATGACCGGGATGTACGACGTCATCGTGCCTTCGCCGCTGGTCGTGCTCGCGAGCTGGCCGCGGATCGCGCCGTTCGGGAACTCGCCCGTGTGGACGTTGACGTAGAAGCCGGACGGATTCGCTTTGATCTGCGTCGCCTGCTCGGCGGTGATCGTCGCGGTGCCGTTGGTCAATGTGTTGACATCAAGGGTGACGAGCGGATTGCCGGCGACACCGGCGACGCCCGTGTGGATGTGCGCCGCGGTCGGCACGCCGATGCTCTGCGTGAAGACGCTGTAGCGCAGAGTCGTTCCGTCGATCGTCACGACCGCGAAACCGATACCGTCCGGATCCGCGGGACCCGGCACTTCCGCGGCGCCGGTGAGCTGCGCGCTGTACGACTGCGCGAACGCCGCGACCGGCAGGAGCGCGAAAAGGAAAAGAATTGCAATCGAGCGTTTCATCATTGGTGATCTCCCTGTGCGCTCTTAGTTGTCCGAGAAATTCGCCCAGCCGCTGAGGACCCAGTTGTGGCCCGGTGCGATTGCGCCCTGGTAATCGACGTCTTCGAAGAAGCCGTTGTCCGGCGGATGCGCAACGAAGTCGGCGTCGAGCGCCGGCGAGTTCGCGAGCGGCTCGAGGTCCGGCATGAGGCTCTTGAGCAGCGACGGCGTGCCCATCGCGAGCATCGGATCGACGTTGCGGTTGCGCTTGTTGGTCTCGAACACGAACGTGCGCGTCTGACCGCCGTCCGTGCGGCCCGCGAAGCCGACTGCATCCGTGAAGTCACCGAAGAGGATCGAGTTGTCGAGGACGAGCGTGCCGGAGTTCGCGTTCGCAACGGTCGCGGAATCGCGGAGGTTGACCGGCGCGAACTTCGTGCCGAGCGAGATGATGTTGTAGTACTTGCCGCCGGTGTTGCGGCGAAGAACCGCGCCGAAGTTGCCAGCGCTGTTCGACGCGCGAACGGCCGTGACGTTGTAGACGTTCGGATTCGAGACCGGCGTCGCCGCGCTGCCGTTGGCATCGTTGTCGGCTTCCGCCCAGATGTTCGAGTCGCTCTCGTCGTAGTTGCCGCGCTTGATGAAGGCCGCGAACTGCACCTGCATCTGCGTACCGAAGTCGGTGTCGAGCGCGTCGTCCGCGCAGTTGATGCCGAGAATGTGCTTCGCGCGCGCCGTACCACCGAACCACTCGACGCAGTCGTCTTTGTTCTCGAGCACCTGCACGTAGTCGATGAGCGTGCCGGTGCCGACGCCGCCGAGGGTCAGGCCGTTGATTTCCTGCGCGGTTGCGATTTCGAACCCGCCGAACTCGAGGCGGACGTAGCGAATGACACCGCTGTTGTCCGCGGCGTCATTGCCGCCGTAGGAGTAAGCCGCCTGGCTCGGGAGACCTTCGAGGAACGCCTGGCCGCCAGCAACGTTGATCGGCGCATTGCCGAGGACGACGAGCGAGCCCCAGTCCTTCTGCGCGCGGCTGCCGGTCTTCTGCGGCGACGTGAAGATGATCGGACGCTTCGCGGTGCCGTCAGCGTTGATCTTCGCGCCGCGCTGAATGAAGAGCGTCGCGTGACCGTCGCCGCCGTAAATCACGGTGCCCGGCTGAATCGTGAGCGTCGCCGGAGAAGCAACGCCGACGAACTCGTGCAGCGTGTAGCGCTTGTCCGCGGTCCACGTCGTGTTGGTCGTGATCGTGCCGCTCACATCGACCGTACCGGTGATGTACGAGTACATCGCATTCGAACGCGCGAGCACGCGCTTGCCGGCCGCGTCGCGAATCTCGAGCACGAACTGATAGAGACCGGTCTCACCGGTCGGAGTCGGGATCGAGCCGCCGAGCGCACCCGCAACCCCCCAGCTCAGCGGATTCGAATCCGCCGTGCCGAAGAGCACGAAGTCGTTCAGGCGCGGCACGAACACCGGCACCGGGCCGACAGACGAGCCGAAGAGATCCTGCTGCACGCCAGCGCCGAGCGCCGTACCCGACACCGTGTAGTAACGGCGCTCGCCCGTGGTGCGGTTCTCGCGATAGAGATACATCGTCACCGGTGCGCCGAAGCCATTCGGATCGACGGTGATGCGCAACTGCAGAGGATCGCCGGGATTGAACGTGTAGTAGTTCGTCTCGATGAGCGCGATCGGGCGCGCGCCGTTCACTTCGGCGAGTTCCGCCTGCGCGACGGCTTCGCTCATCATTGCAGCGGTGAGCGGAGCGCGGCGTGCGAACTGCGCACGCTCTTCAGTCATTCGCGGAGCGGCAAGCACCGAGAAACTGAACAGGCCAATGGCCACAGACAGCAAAAGTCTTTTCATGAATCCTCCTGGTTGTAGTGGAGCGGGTATCAGAACGGGCTGTAGCTGATGCTGAGTGAGAACTTCCGGCCCGGGTTGTAGCGCCGTTGAATGGCGTTCCCCTGGACGAACTCCTTCTTGTCATCCAACAGATTCGTGGCCGCGAGCTTGAGCTCGAGACCGCGTGCGAAGGCGATGCTCTGAGACACGACCACGTCGAATGTGGTCGAAGCGGATTCGTAGGTATCGGGCAATCCGAATGCGCCGACTTCGACGAGGCGCTCGCCGTTGTACGAGCCGAGCACGCGGAACATCGTTCCCCATGCCGGGTGATAAAACTGCAGCGCGACATTGCCGACGTCGTCCGACTGCCCTTCCAGCGGACGCTCGGTATTCGTCACGACCGAGAACTGCTGCTCGCCGATGTCGACCGACGATTTGATGTGCGCGTAGTTCGCGTTGACGGACCACAAACGCAGCGCCGGCGAGATCGTTTCGAGCGAACGGCGGAACTCGAGCTCGATGCCGTACAACGTCGCCTGATCAGCGTTCACGTACGACAAGCGATAGTCAGTCGTCGGTTGCACGATGCGCTCGATCGGTTTGTCGAGATTTTTGTAGAAGAGACTCGCGGCCATGACTTCCGATGACGACGGGAACATCTCCCAACGCACGTCATACGAATCGATCGTGGCCTGTTGCAGATCGGGATTTCCCGAGACCGAACGTCCACCCGCGACTTCAGTGAACGTGAACGGACTGAGCTCGCGGAACTCGGGACGATTCAACGAGCGGCCGTAGGCGAAACGCAGGTTCGTGCGCGACTGCAGTTGATAAACGACGTTCAGCGACGGCAGCAGATCGTTGTTGTTGCGCACCGACTCGACGAGATTGTTCACGTCGAACGGATTGAACGTCGACACGCGCTGTTCGGAATGCTCGTAGCGCGCGCCGCCGATCACGCGAATCCTGCCGCGCGTCACATCGCCCATCACGAAGCCCGCGTCGACCGTGTGCTCCGCGTCGTACGCGTCATTGATACCGGTGTTCTCACGAAGCTCGAAGCGTTGCGGGCTGATGTTGTCGACGGTGTAAATCTCATCCGGAGTGAGCGTGAGATCCATGCCGGACAAGCTCACCGGCACGAAGCGGAATCGGCGCGCGGCGAAGTCGCGCGTGCGATCCTGACGATCGACGCCGAACTTCCACGTACCCGAGTACGCGCCCGATTCCGGCGCGAAGAAGATCGAGTAGTTGACGCCGCCCTGATCGACGTTGTCTTCGAGATTGAAGTATTCGAGCTTGCCGGAGTCGGCGAAGCCGGTCTGCATCTCGAACACGCCGGGATTCGATTCGCGATAAATGTTTTCGCGCAGATCGGAATCGTTCGTCGCATCGGAGTGCGCGACGTTCCACTCGAGCAGGCTGCCGATGCCGATGCCGGAGATCGAGTGCTCGCCGCGAAGGCGCGTCGACAACACGCGCTCGAGCTGATAACGCACGCGATAGTCGCGAATGTCGCCTCCGGAGTTCGTTTGCAGACCTTCCTGGAAGCGATCTTCAGACGACGCATCGCGCGTGAGCACGGAGTTCAGGTAAACGCGGTTGTTGTCATTGAAGCGATACGAGAGGTTTCCGACGAAGCCGTTGTTCGCGCTCTCGCGCATCGTGGTGAGGTTGTAGTCATTGATCGCGACGAGCGAGCCGCCGGCTTCGATGCCGTAGTAGCGCTGAATTTCGTCGATCGTGTTGTAACCGTGATTCGCGACCGCGGAGAGCACGACGCCGAGGCGGCCGAACGTGTTGCCGTAGGTCAGCGCGTAGTCGGTGTTCGGCGACGCTTCGCTGTCGAGACGGCCCGTCCAGTCACCGGCGAGCGTTTCGCCGATCGTTTCCAACTGCGCGGGAGTGAAGCCGTTCGGATTGAGGATGCTCGAGCGGCGGATGTACTCCTTCGGAAAATCGGCCGGAAGTTTCTGACCGCCGCCGCCTAACAGCGACAAACCGCCGCTGTAGCGACGAAAGTCTTTGCCAGTGGCGTTGCTGGCCCAGCCGGTGCCGATCGTGATCTTGAAGGACTGGCTGCTCGGAAACTGCGTGGTCGTCATTTCGACGACGCCGCTGCCGAAGTCGCCGGGCTTGTCGGGCGTGTACGTCTTCACGACGTTGACGGAATCGAGAAGCTTTGCGGGAAAGAGGTCGAGCGGCACGACGCGCTTTTCGGTCTCAGTGGTCGGCACAGTGGAGCCGTTGATGGTCGTTCCGCTGTAACGCTCGCCCAGTCCGCGAACGAAGACGTATTTGTCGCCTAACAGCGTGACGCCGGTGAGTCGCTCGACGACGGACGCGGCGCTCGAGTCGGGAGTCTTGCGAATTTCTTCCGCGGAGATCGAGTCGCTGACAACCGCGGCTTCGCGGCGCGATTCGAGGATCGCGACTTCGCCGGTCTGTTCTGCTTTGGCAACGACGTCGACGGTCTCGCCGAATGCGGGAACGAGCTTGAAGGCGACGTCGAGAACCTGATTGGTGGTGAGTTTGACGTTGGTATTGACGGTTTGAAATCCGTCGAGCGCGGCCTGAATGACGTACGCGCCGGGATTCAATCCGTCGATGCGAAACTCGCCTTCCATGCCCGTCACGCCGATCTCTCCTCCGTCGGTCTCGCTTGCACGGCGAGCGACGACGGTGACGCCCGGAATCGGCGAGCCGGTGTCATCGCGAACGATGCCTTTCACGGCGGCCTGACCCATGGATTGAGCGAAGAGAGGTGTGGCGGCGGACAGGAGAAGAGTGATCGCGAGCAGGAAGCGGGGCCTCATACGGGGCGCTTTTTACGAGGGGCGCGCTCGAAGAAAATGAATGCGATGTGAAGCACGCGTAAAGCGACACGGTGCGGCGGTGAAGGAAACACAATTCACAAGAACGCCGCTGCGCTTCACACGGGCTTCACTTCCGCACCGTAGATTCGCTCAACGCGATGCGACCCCTGGCGATCATCGAGCAGGACGTCGCTTATGCCGCACAGTTGCGCTCTGTCGTCGAATCGGCTGGGTTTGCGAGCGAATGTTTCGACGATCCGAATGCAGCGGTGCGCGAGATGCGACGTCGCGCATTCTCACTGGCCATTCTCGACCTTGGCGTCTCGAACACCGATCCGTTCGCGCTTTGTCGCGTCGTCAGTGGCTTCGCCCCCCTCATCACGGTGACTTCGGAATCCGAAGAAGAAGTCTGCGTGCGCGCATTCGAATCGGGAGCCGATGATTGTGTCGTGCGATCGGTTGCCGAGCGCGAATTAGTCGCGCGCATTCGCAATGTGATTCGTCGCGCGGACGGCAATGCGCCACAGCATCATTTACAGGCGGTATCGATCTCGATTTCCGAGATGCGCGTACGCGTCGGCGATGAAGTGCGGGATTTAACGCGCGGCGAAACGGAGTTACTGGCGCTCCTGCTCGAATACGCGCCGACGCCATTGACGCCGGCACGCATGGCGGAGTTACTGACGTCGCGACGCGGAACGATCGAGACGCGCATCAAGAGCCTGCGCGCGAAGATCGGGAAGGAAACACTGATCAGTCGCGGGCGATTGGGATATCAACTCGCCTAACGCGGCATTGTGCGCCGCGTTAGGCGGATCATTCGCTGAATTGATTACGAGGTGCGATCGACGATCGTCGCCGAAGGCGCGTTCGCGGCCACGGATTTAATCCCGTTTTCCATGCCGGACGGCGATTTGTACATTTCGCTTTTTCCGATCACCTGACCGTTCTTCGCCTTGATGACAAAGTACGCGCTGCCGTCTTTGGCGGTCTTGCGCTCGAAACTCGCGTCGTCCGTGGCGTTCTTTCTTACGGATTCGATTCCGTTCTCGACTGCTGCTTTCGAGTCGTAGGTTTCGCTCGTGAGAATGACCTGGTGGTTTCCGGAGCGAAGATTGAAACGCAGCTTTCCGGTTTTCCCGGCTTCAATAACAAAGGTTCCAGCCATTGTCGTGAACTCCTTCTTTACAGAGTACGAGAGAGGACGTCGAGGCGCAAGGATGTCCGATTCAGTCTTCGATCGCTTCGATCCCGAGCTCTCGAAGACGCGCGAGATGATCGCGCATCGTCTGCAACTCCTCGGCGGAATGTCCCTGCCAATCCGTAATCTCGCCTGTGACGCGCAACGGATCGCGAGTGCGATACGACTTCGTCGGATTGCCGGGAAACTTCTTGTCCGTCAGATTCGGATCGTCTTCAATCGGGCCGGTCGGTTCGACGATGTAGATTCTGCCGCGTCCCTCGCCTGCAGCCAGTTCGGCGCCCCAGGTCGCGGCATTTAATGTGGCCGTCAGATAGACCCACGCCGCCTGCTTCCTCGTTCCGTAATTCGATTGATATCCGGCCGCGATCAAATCGCCCGGCTTCAGGTCCGCTTTGGTGCCGTGGTAATAAATCGTTCTCCCCCTTTAACGCTTTCGCTCGAATGCGCGATTCGTAAACACATACTCGACGCGCTCGTCTGTAGAGCGATCGCCTTTGATTGTTTTCTTTACGTACAACAGAGCATTGAAGTCCGGCCGTACGAAACCTTCTGTCTCTTCGCGTTGATTCTCGTTGTCCAGTGGATCGGAATACCAGACGCTCGTGCCGCGCCAGAGCTCTGCCATTGCCGCGGTGCGAGACCGGCCGTAAATGACGATTTCTTCGTGGTTAATCCCGGTGCCGCGACCAGTTTTTTGTCGCGTGATGATTTCGTCCTCACCATCCGCATCGAAATCAAACAACTCGAACGACAAAATCTCGCCCGCAAGTTGTAACCGCGCGATCAGCGCTCCGGTTTCATCGAATACCAACGCATACGACGCGCTCTGTTGCGAGATGAGAACGGCTCGATGTTTGCCAGTGCTGAAATCGCGCGTCCAGTTGTAAGCGGAGATTTTCAGTCCGAGGCGCTCGGCGCTTTGACGATTGCCGTGATCGACGTTGTGCATTGCCGCAAGCAGCGTCGATGTTGTCAGGCGGACCGGATCGGCGCGACGCTCCTCGCCCGCGCAGAAACCACCGGCGAACAGCAGGACGATCAGCGCTCGAGTCATCGCGCGGCTACGTTAGCACTGCCTCAATCCGAAAACGCCGGCTCCCACTCCACCTCGAACGTGCAACGCCCATCGCCGTTCGCGCGGCAGGCGGCGTTCGTCACGCGCGGGAAGCGGCCGTCATGAATGGCCACGACCTGCTCGAGATATCCCGCCACCGATTCGCACCACGCCGCGCTGTAGCAATCGGCGAAGAGAATCGTGAAGCGGCCGTGTGTCGGGGAGATCACGTCGTATACGCCGCGCGCGTTTTCCTGGAAGAGCGCATCCCGCAGCGCGGTCGAACGGAAGAAGCGATGAATTGCATCGGGACCAGCGGTACGGTTCGCGCTCAAATGCGCGGCGTAACGGCCGAGCTCGCGCAACATCTCGCGACCGGGGCGTCCGCACACTTCGATGATCGCCGCATCGAGCGCGACCAGCGTTTCGAAGCGGCACCATTCGGAGATGCGCGAGAGCGTCACATCCGCCGCAACATCCGCGGGCAGCACGTGAAGCACGCGCGCCAGCACACGGTCACCGTAGTAAGTCACCAGCCACTGCACGCGCGCCGCGGCGAGGAATCCTTTCACGCGGCCGCCGTGCAGCACTTCACTCGGAGCTTCGATCGAGATCATGGTCATCTCTTTCTACGCGCGAGCCCCGCGCGACGTTATGCAACAGCCGTAAAGCCGCGGTGAAAAACGCAAAACCGCACCGAATTTACGCGGCGTGAAACTGTCGTTTACGCGCGAGCAATACCGTGGCGCGCGGTATGGATTGGCAGGACCTCCTCTCCTCACGCATCCATCGCCGCGGTCTGTTTCGCGCGGCCGTGCTGGGAACCACGGCCGCGTCGATTCCGCTGCAACTGCGCGCGACGACCCGCGGCACTCGCCTTCCCTTCGCACCGATTCCCGCAACGAGCGCGGACGCGTTCACGCTCGCGAAGGGCTACGCGCATCACGTCATCCTTCGCGATGGCGATGACATCGGCAACGGTACGTTCGGCTCGGATCCCGATCACACGGCGTTCTTCCCGATCGATCTGCTCGAGCGCGGCTTCGATCTTCGTCGCGCAACACACGGTTTCGCACCGCGCAACGCATCGAGCAATGAAGGGTTGCTCGTTGTGAATCACGAGCAGTTCGATCCGCGATTCCTGCACTTCGGCACGACGCGCAACCTCGCGCGCGAGCACGCGGCGGTCGGCGTGAGTGTGAATCGCATTCGCCGCATCGACGGACAGTGGCAACTCGTGAAGGACGCCCGTCTGAATCGACGTTATGACGCCACGACGCCGTTCCGTCTCACCGGACCTGCGTCGAACATCGACGGCGGTCCGCGCGCGATCGGCACGCTCGCGAATTGTTCGGGCGGCGTGACTCCGTGGGGCACGCTGCTGAGTTGCGAGGAGAATTTTCAGAATTACAGTCCCGGCGGTTTCGAATGGGATCCGGCGATCTATGGCAAACGTCATCACGGCTGGGTGATCGAGCTCGATCCGTTCGATCCCGCCGCCACTCCCCGCAAGCACACGGCCCTCGGGCGCTTTCGTCACGAGAACATCGCCATTCGCGTGCAGCAGGACGGCACCGTCGTCGCCTACATGGGCGATGACAAGCGCGACTCGTGCGTGTTCAAGTTCGTCGCGGATCGCAAGTTGAGCCACGATCGCAATGCGAATCTCACGATTCTCGAAAGCGGAAAACTCTACGCCGCCGATTTCGAGCATGGACGCTGGCTCGCGTTACCGATGACCGAAGAGGCGCTCGGCGACGCAGCGAAGGCGGCACTCGCCGCGGGTGCAACGCCGGTGGATCGCCCCGAGGATCTGGAGATTCATCCGATTGACGGAAGCGTGTTCATCGCCATGACGAACAACGCGCTGCACAGCAATTTCTACGGTCACATCGTGCGACTCGTCGATCAGGGCGACACGTTCGAATGGAGCATCTTCGCGACTGGCGGACCGCAGAGCGGCTTCTCGTGTCCCGACAATCTCATCTTCGACGAGCACGGCACGCTGTACATGTGCACGGACGTCTCCGACGACACGGTCGGCCGCGGCATCTATCGTTTCCTCGGCAACAACTCTCTGTTCGTGCTGCCGAATGACTACGACGGCGGCAAGGTCTATCGCCTCGCATCAGGACCAGTCGAGTGCGAGCTCACCGGCCCGTCCTGGACGCCCGATGGCTCGACGATGTTCCTGTCCGTGCAACATCCGGGCGGCGACTCGAAAGAGCTCGCAACCAAAGGACCAACGAGTCGCTGGCCCGATGGCGGCAACGCGATGCCGCGCGGTGCGGTGGTGGCGATCACGGGATTTGCGTAGCGCGCGGCCGGGACATTCGATTGAGTCATCCCGTGCCGTCATTGCGACACGGGATGACGTCACAACTATCGACAGGAAAGATTCAACGCCTTCTCCACTGCACTCCAATCGAAGCCGGTCACGGAGTGATCGTCGTGCACGGCGTACACGCGCGTCGCTGACGTCGTGATGCCGTCGGTGTTTCCGGTGATGCGTCCCGAGAATGCGCCGCGATGTTCGAGCGTGCCGCGATCGAACACGTGAAAGCGCGAGAGCTTCGGATCCTGATCGGTCATCACCCAGAAGCAGGAGATCGGCGCGATGCCTTCGGGCTCGCTGCGAAACAGTTCATGACCGACGACGCGTCCGGTGAAGCGGCCGTCGAGCGTGTAGATGCGAATGCCCATGCGCGACGAGGTTTCTTCGACGACGAGCAACTGATCGTTCGCGGGATCGACGGCAATCGTCTCGACTTTCTGCAATGCGCCATCGCCGCTGCGCTCGCCGAAACTTCGCACGAGTTTCGCGACCGCGCGTCCGTTCTCGTGCGTGATCTCGAAATGACGCACGCGTTGCGCGAGATCATCCGCGTTCACCGCATCGTGGTTATCCGTGATGTACGCCCGCACGACGCCTGGCGCGGATTCATACGCCGCGATGCCGTACGGACGGCGAAGCACATCCTCGCCGGCGATTCCGATCGATTCACCCGAGGGCAGCGCGAAAAATTGGAGACGATGATTGTCGCGCTCGACGACGATCAACAAATCGCCAACCGTGGCGAGGCCGTTCGGGCGCTGCAACTCGTGCTCGATGCTGCGATGAAACTTTCCATCCTTCGCATCGACGACGATGAGACGATTGCCTTTCTTCGCGGTGACGTAGACATCGTCGCCATGCACCGCGAGCGAATCGATTTCATCGGCGGCATACGACGCGCTCTCGAACGCCTCGGGAACGACGACAACCGACGGCGCCGTCACGGGCGCCGTCGCACAACCCACCAGGAGCATCAACGAACCAACAAGCACAGACTTCATCACAGGCTCCACTTCACACCGAGAGTGCCCCACCACGAGTAATACTCTTCCTGCACCGGACGATCGCTCGAGCCGATGTAGCGGCGGAACGGTTCGTCGGTGAGATTGAGCAACTCGAGGTTGATGCTCAGATTGCTGCGCAGCGAATACGACGCGCTGAAATCGAGCTGCGTGTGATCGTCGACGTAAATGTCGCTCGCCGCATCCTCACCCACTTCCGAAATGTACTTGCCGTAGAAGTTCGCCGCGATGCGGGCGGTGAACGCATTGCGTTCCCACGTCAACGCAACGTTGCCGACGCGCGAAGCCTGGCCCGGCAGCGTTGACTCACTATCCCGATCGGGAAAGTCGGCTTTCGAATCGGTCCACGTGTAATTCGCGTACATGCCGAGGCCGTCGAACGGCGCGGGCAGCGAACGGAAGCGATTCTGATACGCGACCTCGACGCCGTGCAGCTTCGCACTGTCGCCGTTCAGCGGCTGGAGCACTTCGTACTCATCGCCATTGCGCACTTCGTCGTAGCGGAACGGATAGACGTAGTTCTCGAGCGACTTCCAGAACACGCCCACCGAGAGGAAACCAACCGACGGCAGATAGCGCTCGTACATCAGGTCCGCATTCCACGCGGTCGTCACATCGAGACTGGAGTTGCCGCGCTCGATCTCGAGATCCTCTTCGAGCACGAGCTCGTACGGCGCGAGCTGAAAGTAATTCGGACGCGCGAGCGACCGCGTGATCGCGGCGCGGAAGTTGTCGTTGTCCGTTGCGCTGTAGCGCACGTTGATCATCGGCAAAAGCTCGCCGTATGACTTCGATCCACGCAGCGGATTCTTCGCTGCGAAATCTCCTTCGTCATCGAAGACGATTTCGTAGCCGGTGTAATCGAGCTCGGTGCGCTCGTAACGCGCGCCCGCGGAGATCGCGAGCTTCGCGCCGGCGAACCACTCGCCCATCGCGTAGACGGCGTAGATGTCTTCGTTCGCATCGAAATCGCCGAGGTCGGCTTCGGGATCGAGCTCGGACTCGAGCTGACCCGAGCGCGTGAGCTCGCGCGCGAGTGACGGCGAGACATGCGTTCCGGAGTCGTAGCGGCCGAGCACCATGTGCGTGCCGAAGGAACGATCAGCGAGGCTCGAAAGAAAGATGGCGTCTTCGGGCGAGAAGACGGTCGTCGTCTGATTGCGCGTCTTGTTCTTGCCGCGGAACTTCGTACCGAACTTCACGCGGCCGCCGTTTTCCGGCGACATCGAGAACGGCATGCTGAGATTCGCGGCGAAGACGAGATCGTTTTCGTCGACGTGATTGTCGTCCTGCGCGATCTCATCGAGCACGAACTTCGAGATGTCCTCACCGCTCGGATTCGGCTGCAGGTTCGACGGATTCGAATCCGACGGCGCGAAGCCGATCTTCTTCTGCACGAACGTCGTTTCCCACGCGCGCGGCTCATCTTCTTCGGCGTAGAGCCACGCGCCGCGATAGTCGAATTCGAAGCGGCCGTCGAACAACGACGTGCCGCCGATCGAGGCGTTCATGATCTTTTGTGATTCGAAACGATCTTTCAACTGACGCTCGATGCGCGTGTCCGAAATGCGATAACGCACGCGGCGGCGAAACTCCTGATCGTCAAACTGATTGAACGATCCGCGCACCCACAGCGCGGTCGCATCGCTGACTTGCAAATCGGCATTGAGCAGCGCGCCGACGCGTTTGCGGCCAACCGAGTAGTGACGCGTCTCGAGCTCGTCCAGCGCATCGTCGTCCCACGCTGCTTCGAAATTCTCGGAGCCGCGATCGGTCTCGAACCAGCTCACGCCGGCGAGGAATCCGACGCGATCGTTGATGCGACGGCCGAGCGTCGCCGAGGCATTGCGCAGCGTGTCTTCGGAGATGTCGTTCCATCCGGCGCCGAGAGAGACGGTGGTGATCGGTCGCGCACCTGCGCTCTTCGTGACGAGATTCACGACGCCGCCGATGGCATCCGCGTCCATGTCAGGCGTGAGGGTCTTGGAGACTTCGATCGATTGGAGAACGTCGGCCGGCACCACGTCCAGCGCCACCGCGCGAATCTCTCCCTCGGGCGATGGAATGCGATCGCCATTCAGCATCATCGAATTGAGTCGCGACTCCGTGCCGCGAATCAGCACGTAACGGCCTTCGCCCTGATCGCGCTCGACCGAGACGCCGGGAATGCGCTGCGTCGCTTCCGCCGAATTCGAGTCCGGAAACTTTCCGATCTGATCGGCCGCGACGATGCTCTTCACATTCATCGCGTTCTTCTGTTGATTGAGCGCCTTCGCCTGCCCCTCGAGCAGCGGATCGGCGCTGACGGTGATCGCATCGCTGAGACGATCGATCGTGAGCACGACGTCGTGCGCAACGGTGCTGCCCGCGACGACGTCGATGTCGAAGTGCTCGCTCCTGAATCCGAGGAACGTGATGTCGACGGTACGAGATCCGGCGGGAACACCAGTGATGCGATACGTGCCGGTGGAATCGGTTTGCGCGAACACGCGCGTGCCCTGCACGGAAACGAGTGCGCCCGGCAATGCCGCGCCGAAATTCTTATCGGTCACGGTGCCGGTGATTGCGCCTTCCTGCGCAGCGAGTGCGGTCGCGAAGAGAAGCGCAAAGAGAGAGACGAGGGAGCGAAACGACATGGACCCTCCTTGGTTTGCGTGGTCGCTTTTGTTTTGTCGGATGGATGAGTCGAGGTTGCGCGGACGATAGCGATCAGGCGGAGGGAGCCTGTGCATGCGATTCGAAGGCGAGGTAAACAATCAGGGGTTCGCGCGCGCATCGCGGAACACGAATCGACCCATGGCGTGTGCGGCGAGGATCACGATCGCAATCGCCAGCGGCAATAGAAAGTAGATGCCGCGAAACGCGAGCAACGCACCGATCGCCAAACGATTGCGCAGGCGATGGCAGTAACAACCAGAGCACCGCGGCCGCGAGAATCCAGTCGGCCATCGCAAGCGCGAGTTGCACCGCGACGAGCGGCGGTTTCGGCAGCGTCACTCCCTGCTTCATGAATCGGAGAGGCGCTTTGCGCAGCATCACGCCGAGGAGATACACGACTGGCGTGATCAGCATGATCACGCCAAGGATGCGGATCGATGATGTGAACGGAAGTTTGAATGCCGGCGGCAGCGGCGGCGGAATGGCGATGAACACGATCGCGCCGAGAAGATTGAAGCCGACCCAGTACGCGATCGTGCAGAACGCGAACACGCGCGCGATCTCGCCCGCGGTCAGTCCCCATGTGCTGTACATCCGATAGCGCAACGACATCCCGACCGCGCCCGAGAGTCCGACGTTGTTGTTGATCGCGTAGCCGGTGAATGACGCGAGCGCCACGCGCCAATACGCGATCGTACGATCGATATAGCGCAACGCGAACGCGTCGTAGCCGGTCATCGTGGCGTAGCCGCCGAACGTCATCGCGATCGCGAGCACGACATGCGAGCGCGGCAACGTCGCGAGATACGTCGTGAAGTCACGCCATCGATACTGCGCGAGGGTGTTCCGCAACGATGTCAGTGCGAACGCGAAGAGCGCGATGGCAAACAACGTCTGTGCAATGCGAAGAGTGCGGCGCGAAGTCATCGTCACGCGGTCTTCATCATCAATTCACGTTCGCAGCGAACGCGCGTCGCAATCGCCTCGTAGCCTTTCGCACAAGGAGGCGAATCATGTCTGAGATGGATACGACGTACGAGGAACAGACGGAACCGATCGAGCGCGAAGCGGAAGAAACCGAGAACGACGAGCGAGTGGCCTTCGAAGATCACGACGAGTAACAACCGTCATCCCGTGGCATCTTCGCGCCACGGGATGACATCAAACCTCATCACGCCACCCACAAACTCTCGGGACAATCGACGCCGAGGGTCTTCTTCACACTGCGCACGATCGCCTGCTGCAGTTCGGGATCCGACACGAGCCGATCCTCGGTGAATCGCAACGTCTCGATCCCACTCCGCTTCAGCAGCGATGTATCGACGCGCACGAACACTCGATAGATATCGAGCTGCCCTGCCTCGCGGCTCCCCGCCTGCGACTCGATCAAATTCATCAGCGCGCGAAGACTGAGCTTGCGAGATCCGGACATACGATTCTCCTTCCGGTCATTCGGAGAAGGCAGCGGCGTGAACGCGAGCGGCGGCGCGACCTTCGCGGGCCGCGGCGGCATGACGCGCTGCAGCGTCGCGGTGGCGAAATCCTTCACGTCGCGCAATTGCGGACGCGGCGCCGCTTCCACCACATCGGACGATTGCGACGCCGCGATCAAAAACTCGCGCAGTGTTTTCTCCTGCGGATCGCCTGCAGCCGCGAGCGCGCGCACGTAATCCGCGGGATGCAGTTCCTGCTCCGCGATGAGTCCGAGCTCGAGCAAACGCGCCAGCGCGCAATTGCGATCCTCGGCATCGACGCGCAATTGCTTCCCAAGCTCCGCGGCGGTGTGCGTTCCCGTCACCGCGAAATACAACGCCCACTCCAGCGCGATCAGCTTCAGCTCATTCGAGAGTTGATTCGGCTCCTTCGCGCGGCGATACACACTCTGCGCAAGAATCGATCGCGCGGTCATGCTGCCTCCTGCGCTTCCCGCAACCCGATGACGAGCAACGAGCGCTCGCCGCGCCAGTGAATCGGCATGACGAACGTCGACTCCGGCAGCGCGAGCGACATCACCTCATTCATCGTCAGCGAGCGCGGAACGGAGATCTGCCAGTTGCCGCCGAACGCTTTGCTCGCGTTGCCGGACAACACATTCGAGAACTCCTGACACATATCTTTGAGATGTTCGGGCGTATCGGTCGATTCGCCGTTGATCAACAGCACGTCGCGCAGCATCGCACTCGGCGACGTGAGATAGATGCAGCCCTGATATTCGCCGCGAATTTCGATCAGGCTCGTGTAGTCGAGCAGCTCCGGATCCCCGAAATGCATGTGCGGTTCGCCGAGTTCCGGCGAGTGATCGTCCGGCGCGAGTTTGGCGAAGTAATCGAGCGTGATCCGTTTGAACAATCTGAGCTGTTCGAAGTTCATTCTTCCTCCGCACCCGAAGCGCCGCGCCTCGAATGATCTTCACGCACCGACCACTCCATCAGCAGCGACGCGAGCGGCATCGCCGCGCCGGTCGCCGTGCACACATCGACGACGCGCAGCGTGTGCTCTCGCATCGAGAGCATCGCGAACAACGCTTCTTTCCCTTCGAGCTCGCCGAGTCGCGCGTGCACGAGTTTTCTGTCGCGAAATGCGATCTCGCCGACGCGGCCCGCGTGTGACACGTGCAGCGTGCAGGTCTTCTGATCGATCTCCAGAATCTGCAGGAAGGTCGTGAGCGAAATGCCGCGCACCTGGCTCTCGCGCTGACGGCGGATGATGCGATCGATGCGACTGACGAGGAAGTCGATGTCGGGCGGCTTGGCGATGAACTCGGCGGTATCGAGTCCGCGAATTTCGTCGCGATCGAGTGTCGTCACGGCGAGCACCGGAATCTCCGGCCAGCGTTGCGCGACCTCGCGAATGAACGCGCGACCCGCATCTTCCGAATCGTCGAACACGATCTCGGTGACGATCGCGTCGAGCTCGGAATGCTGCGACAAGACTTCGAGCGCTTCGGCGGGATTGTGCGTCGCGATGACGCTCCATCTTGGTCTCGAAAGAGACAAAGCGCTGGTGAGCATCTCGAGCAGAAATTCATCCGCATCGACGAACAGCAGGTTCCCGCGGCGCGGCATGCGCTGCACGTTCGAACGTTCGTCGCTCACGGTGTGTGCTCCTTCGAGTTGCGCGCGCAATGCACCACGCGCGCTCATGTGAGACTCTCCGCCGCGGCCGCAACCGCATGCTCGGTCAGTTGATCGAGCGCTTCGGCGATCTCGCGAGCGGTGAATGGTTTCGTGAGAAACCCGCACGCGCCGAGGGCGATCGCCTCCATCGCGGTCTTGTGACTGTTGAGCGCCGAGATCACTAGGATCGACGTACGCGGCTCGATCTCGCGAATGCGACGAATCGCGCCGAGGCCATCGAGACGCGGCAGTGTGAGATCCATCGTCACCAGCTCCGGCCGCTGACGTCCGAAGATCGTCACCGCTTCCTCGCCGTCTTCCGCGCGAAAGACATCCGCGATTTTTCCTTCATCCACCGCCCGCTGAATGGCGTTGCGCACGACCAGCGAGTCATCGACGATCAGTAGTCTCATCGTTCTTTCTCCGGCTGCAGCGGAAGGACGATCTGAAACGCGCAGAACACTCCGGGCTCGCTGTGCACGAGAATCACGCCGCCCGCGCGCTCCACACGCTCGCGCACGAGATCGAGACCAACCCCGCGTCCAGCATCCGGCGTCGTGGTCTCGGCCGTCGAGAATCCCGGCTCGAAAATCATCTGCGCGAGTTGTGCATCGTCGAGATACGCGAGCTCGAACAACTCGCCCGCGCGCATGCGAATGCGATCGAGATCAAGACCGCGGCCATCGTCCTGGAAGACGATCTCGAGCTGCCCTTCTGCTTCATGACGGCGCAACGCAACCTGCACGATCGCGGGCGAGGTCTTGCCCGACTGATGACGCTGCGCTTCGGTCTCGACGCCATGCGTCATCGAGTTGCGCGCGAGTTGAATGAGTGCCTCGCGCACGAGCGAGCGATACGCATCCGGCAACTCAGCATCGTTCCACTGCGCGAGAAATCGCGCGGGTTTGTTGAGTCGCGATGCAAGGTCATTGATCAGAGTCTCGATCGACGACATCAAATCGATCGGAGGTTGTGGCGTCGCGGCGACGAGGGTTCGTTTTGCCGCGAGCGATGAGAGTCGCGCAATCAGATCCTTCGCTTCGCCGCCGAGTGTGAGCAGCGCATCGATCGATGCATCGAGTCGTTCGATCGCGAATGGCTGCGGTCCCGCGTTGTCTCGCAACGATTCCGCGACATCTTCGGTGCGATGCAGTTTGTCGGCAAAGCTGCGCAAGCCGATCACGCCCGCTTCGCCTTTGAGGCTGTGCAGGATGCGCATCATCGGCGTGATGTGCTGCGTTGGAGCGCCGTTGTTCTTCTCGCGCATGCGCCGGATCTGCGCGACTTCCGCGAGGAAGCGCGTGAGGTAATCCGTTAACGCATCGGGATCGACCTGCATCATCTCCATCGCGAGGTCGACGCGTTGCGATGCCTGCCGCTCCTGCTCTTCGAGCTCCGCGGCCATTTCCACTTCGCGCGTGCGGTCTTCGACTCGCACGAGAATGCGGCGAATCTGTTTGCCTTCGATCGAGCGGCGGAACGCGAAGCGGAGAAACTGTCGCGGGCGATCATCGCGCTCGGGGATCTGAATCGACTTCAGCGGATTGATGTCGCCGACGAGTTTCTCGATTACGTTCGGGTTGAAGAGCGTTTCGAGATAGCCGCGCGCGAGCTCGCCGGATTCGGAGCCGGCGAGCTCGGTGAGCACGTCGGGAAGCTTGGCGCCGGCGAGATTCGAACGCCCGAGGATCGAGACGACGGAGCGAGAGAACTCGGAGGCGATGCGATGCTCGCGATCGACGAGCAGAAAGCCTTCCTGCACCGTCGCGAGAATTTCCTGCATCTGCAGATTACGCAGGAACGAAATGCGCGAATCGGCTTGCAGCAAATCGGTGAAGCCGACGAGCTTCACGTCGCCGTTGCGGCCGACGAGGATGGGTTCGTACAACAGCGTGCGATCGCGCGTGAGCGACAATCGCACCGCGTCCTGAATCGGCATCGTCGCCTCGAGGATCATCGGATCGCCGGGCGAAAGTTCTTCGAGCAGAAATCGCACCGCGCGCGGCCCAACGACTTCGCGTCCAAACGGACGGCTGATCGTGGTCTGAAACTGCGTGCGCGAGATTGCGCCTCGCACACCACGCGCATCAAAAATCACGACGCCGGGAAGATCGGGATCGCGACGCAGCGCAGCATCGACTTCGCTGCCGAGCGCCGTCGCCGGCACACGCGTGTTCCACGTCGGCAACTCCGCGAGCGTCGACTGTGGCGAGAGCGAAGCAAGAAAAGGAACGGACATCGTGGACCCATCCCTCTTGTAATGACCGCTGATGAAGGCGCCGACAACCAGAGGTAAAGCACGGGTAAACGGTGTGGAGGGCGGCGGCGCAAGCCGCCGCTTTCAAAGCGGTGGCTTTGCCACCGCACTCCATAGATCCTCCGACGGCGCCGCGAAGAATCGTCCCTGCGCGAACTTCACTCCCTGCGTGCACAACGCATCGCGTTCCGCGCGAGTCTCCACGCCTTCCGCAATCACTTCCGCATTCACCTCGGCGGCGAGCGAGACGATCGAGTGCACGATGTGCTGCTTGTACGTGTTCTCGTCGAGACGGCGCGTGAGTTCCATGTCGAGCTTGATCACGTGCGGTTTGCAGATGAGCAGGGTCAGTAAGCCATTCACGCCTGAGCCGAAATCGTCGAGTGCGATGCGGAACCCCGCTTCCACGTACACGCGTACGGCGGTTTCCAATCGTCCGGCGTCGACGATTGGGGCGCGCTCGGTGAGCTCGAGCACGACCTGATTCGGAGTGAATCCGCGATCGTGCATCGACTGCACGATGCGGTCGATCGACCGCGCGCCATCGCAGAACACGTCCGGCGAAATGTTCACGAACCACTGCGATCGCCGCACGTCTGGCGCGAGCTTCGCGATGCGCGCGGCCGCGGCAGCGCGGCATGCGTACTCGAGATCCGCGGTCAGACCGAGCTCGCGCGCGCGGCCGTAGAGAAGCGCCGGCGATTCGTGCGGCGCGGGTCCGCGCGAGAGGATTTCGTAGCCGAGGATCCCGCCGCTGCGCAGCTCGAGGATCGGCTGAAACTGCGGCGTGATGTCGTCGGGACCGATGTCGCGAAGCACCACGTCGAGCGAGGCCGCGGCCGGAACGATGCGCATGGAATCACGAAGCGAGAACTTCGAAACGAATGAGAGAGGCATCCAGCGACGAGTTGTAGCGGCGTCGCACGATCGCGCGCGTGCACAGCGCGTAAATGCGCGATGAAGTCGTGATGTGTCGGTCACGCGCGGTGTCGCGAAGGTGTGTCGCGAGACGATCGCGCATCGTCTCAATCTCTCCCGCGGTCGATCTCCACGACGTGCGTCGTGAACTCCGTCGCCACGCAGTGCAGACGGCGCGCACTACGCGCTCGATCGTCGCTCTTCTGAATCAGGTTCACCGCCGACGACGCATCACGTGCGAAGCGCGACTACGACGTCCTGATCGCATCCCCCGCAATCGCACTCGGCGTCACACTCGTAACGAACAGCCTCAAGTACTTCGGACGAGTCCGTGAAACCCAAAAAACGCCCGCGTTTCCTCCGCGCCCATGTAACGCGCGAGCGTTTTCTCCGCCGTCTTGCGTAAATCCACAACGATCAGCGCATCGAGGACGTCGGCGAAGTCGCGGTCGACGTTGAGTGCGGCGACGCGCCCGCCGACGTTCAGGTATTGGCGGATCAGCACTGGGACGGCGCGTTGTCCGTTCTCGATCTCCTGCAGCAGGTCCTGCATCTCATCGAAGTCGCTCGGTGTATCGAGGTGCTTCGGGCCGCGGAAGGGCGTCCGCGATTTCACGTGCGGGACGAGCTCGCGCGCGGCGGCGTCGCTCATCAGATACTTCGCGAGCATCGCGCGCGATCGCGGGTTGTACTCATTCGAAATGCTCGCCGGTCCGAACAACACGCAATGCTTCGGATTGCGCGCCGCGAACGTCGCGATTCCCTTCCACAACAACAGCAGCGGCGCGTAACTCTTCTGATACTCGGGACGCACCCACGAACGGCCCATCTCCACGGCGTGCTGCCCAAGGTGTTTGAAGAACAGTGGTGAGTAACGGAAGAGCGAAGCCGTGTACAAACCCGCGATACCGTAACGCGGCACGATCTCATCGACGAGACCGAGTCGATACGCGCCCGCGAGCTCGTGCTTCTCGCGATTCCACAAAAACAAATGCAGGTAGAACGCATCGTGCGCATCGAGATCGAGCGCCTTTCCACTACCTTCCCCTGCCGCCCGGAACGTGACCTCACGCAGGCGCCCGATCTCCTGAAGCACGCGCGGAATCTTGTTCGCCGGCGCGAGAATCACATCGAGCTCGCCATTCGAGGCAAGCACCGATTCGCGCGGCAGCGACTCGACTTCGCGCAACAACGTTTCGGCCGCGGTTGCCGGCGCGATCTGCTCTTCGACGCGGCGCGGCTGCACCTTCGTCGCCATCGCCGGTTGTTCGCCGCGATTCGCGAGCACGTACGTGCGGCGGCGCAAATGATCGATCAGCGCGTCGTCGCTCTCGATATGCGCGAAACGCGAGAACGCGATGGGACGTCCGATGCGCATCGCGATCTTCGTGTGACGCCGGTCGAGCAGTGCATGCGGCAGCAGCGCGGTGCGCAACGCCGGATGCACGAGTCCCGCGAGCTGGAACAGCGGTCCGTTCGCGCCCGGAAAGTAAACCGGCAGCACGGTCGCGTTCGTGTGGCGAATCAGGCGCGCGATGTGCGGATTCCACCGCGGATCCTCGACCGCCAGGCGATCGAGATGAAAGTGCGAGACGGTGCCGCTCGGAAACGTCGCGAGCATTCCGCCGCGACGCAGATGCGCGACCGCGTTGCGAATGCCGCGCACGTTCTCGCCCGCGGTGCCGGGATGAAACGGATCGACGAGGATGAGATCGTCGCGCAGTTCGGGGATGCGGCCGAGCAGATGATTCGCGAGCAGCTTCACATCGCCGCGCACCGCACCAAGAATTCGTGCGAGCACGATTCCCTCGGCCGCGCCAAACGGATGATTCGCCACCACGACGACAGGACCGGTCGTCGGAATCTTCGCAAGATCCTGCGTGCTCACGTCACCGGCGAGCCCGAGGAAACGGCGAATCGTTTCGAAGAACGGCTCCTCGTTCGTGCGCGGCATCGCGTCGTAGAGCGCGGAGAGCTTGTCGAGTCCGGTGATGGCAGCGAGCGGCGGAGCGATCGGTGCGAGTTTCGTCGTCACACCGGACATTGAAGCGAGCGCATGTCATTGCGGCGACGCGCGCGGGTAAAGCGCGCGTGATCGACCGGCGAAAAGCGCGTTCGCGCACACGGACTTCACGCGATGCATGCGCGCGATTGACCGCCACTGCGTTCGCGATTGACGCAACCCACCTAACGTGCAATCACACATGATTCCTACGCACTTCCACGTTGCCTCGACGACCGTACCGACGGAGTTGCGCAATCGGCCGCGACGAATCTTCGCGACACTCGATGCGTACGAAGTCGACATCGTCATGCGCGCGGTGACGTCAGCAGAACGATTCAAGCTCGCGCCGCTCGCGCGCATCGCCACACGCCTTGGCAACGGCTGGCTCTACCCGATTCTCACCATCGTCCTCGCACTCGGGCCCGTCGATGCGCCGTTGCGATTCCTCGTGGCCGCGACGATCAGTCTGCTCATCGCGTTCATCGCTTACCCATCGATGAAGCGCGTCCTTGGACGCAGCCGTCCGTGTGATTACGAACCGTCACTCACGCGCGATCTCGCACCGCTCGATCATTACTCGTGTCCAAGCGGACACGCGATGACCGCGGCAGCGTATGGGATCCCATTGGTTTTCGCGTGTCCCGCGTCCGCGCCGTTCGTGTTTGCCGTCTGCTCCGTGATCGGCTGGTCGCGCGTCGCCCTCGGACATCACTACGTGAGCGACATCCTCATCGGAACGATCATTGGCGCTTCGATCGCAACGACCGTCGGCGCGATGCTCTACTAATCGCGCTCGGAGCCTGACACTGAATCGCGCGGTGGGCGCTTCGGCAGCTCGTAATCGACGGCGATGAGTTTGCCGTCGCGGTCGTAAATGAACTTGGCCGTGTCGAAGCCGCGCTCCGTGTCCACGCGCCACTGAAAGTCCTGCCGTCCGTCAGACGGACCTCGTCTTTCGATCTTCATTCGGGCCACCCGGCGGCGAAGTATATGCGCCGCGCTTGCACGTCGATGTAAAGCCTCAGTTCTCGAGCTGATGCGTTGCGGAACTAGTGGTTGTCGAGCTCGGATCAAGCAATGCGTCATCGAGCAAATGACTGACGAGGTCGATATTCGCGCTGATGGCAGCAGGACGACCTTTCAGCGTCGCATCATCGATCGCGAGATCGAACTGCGCCTCGATCCGCGTGAGATCGCTTTCGATTTCCGCGAGCGATTCTTCGCGTCGCTGCAGATTGCGCAGACGCTGTTTGAGAATCGCGAGCGTTGCTTCGCGAGACTCGCGCAATGACTCCGAGCCGCTGCCCGATGCAAGCTCGCGCTCGCCTGCCGCGATCTTTGCGCGCAGGTCGGCTTCGTTCGCAGAACTGTGCTCGAGCAGATTGCGTCGCGCGACGAGCAAACGCTCGAAGATCTCCTCGAGCTTGCGCAGTGCCTCGCGATTGCTGTCGAAGAGAAAATCCTCCTCCGCCGAATCGCGATAGAGCTGCTCGACGCGCGCGCGTTTCTCCGCGATCGATGCAAGACGTTCGCGCGATGCGTTGTCGAGCATCTTCGGCACGGGTTGCGCGATCGTGCGCGTCTTCGCGGCCTCGATCGCATCGACCCAGTTCTGAAAGCGCGGGTTCGTGCTCAGCATGTAGAGGTACATCGTTTCGAGCGCCGCGCCGCCGAGCCAGATCGCGTGCTCGCCGAATCCGAGGATCGCCACACCCGCAACCGCGAGCGCGTTCCACGGAACGCGGCCGAAGCCGCTCAGTTCCGGGCGCGCCCAGAACGCTTCTTTGATGTAGCGCAGCATTTCGTCAGCGAGTGCGCTGCCATGATGCCAGAAGGTTGTTGATCACCTCGCCGCGCGGCGGCTCGCACATCTGCCCGAGGTCGTTGCGCAGACCGTAGCGTTGATATGCGGTGAACGGACTGCCGGCGAACATCACCGGCACGTTCGGATTTCCGGGACGGAACCCGTGCACCAGCGCCTGGCGCTGCACCGGCTCGCTCATCAGAAACTCGAGGAACGCATTCGCGGCGCGCTTGTGATCGGCCGTGCTCCATGGCGCATCGATCACGTAGTACGGATTGTCGTTCCACAGATTGCGTTTCGGATAGACGATGCGCAGCTCGCCCCAGCGTCCCTGCGCGCTCTTCAGATAATCGATCGCGACGTTCTCGTACACGAATACCGCATCGAACTGACTCGGACCCTTCAGCACCATCTCGCGCATCAACGTACCGGTGCTCGGCGACAGCGTCACCGCGCGCTCGATCGTCGAGAGCTTCTGCTGGAACGCGCCGTCGACGACATCCGATGGCGTGAGGCCTTTCGTTTTCTGATGATGGTCGTACGCCATCAACACGAGCGTGACCAGACCGCTGTTCGATTCGTTCGGTGTCGTGTGTCCGAACTTGAAGAGCCCCCATTCGGATTTGTTCGTGATCGCTTCCCAGCCGGTCGATTCGCCCAGAGCTTTGGCGATCGAGTCGAACGTCACGTCGCCAAACTTCGCGCGAAACGCATCCGCGCGCTCTGCCCACATCACGAACACCATCGGACTCAGCGCCAACGATTCTTCCTTCGCGATCGGATTCGTTTCGCCGCGACGCAGCGACCAGTCCTGCAGGAACGTGTCTTTGTACAGCGAGCTCGCGGGCGTCCACACGTGAATGCGCTCATCGCCGCTGACGAGTGCCTGCGCGCCTTCGAGCGATCCCATCGGAATGAGATTCACTTTGATGTCGCGGCCTGCATCGGTTTTCACGAATTCGCGAGCGGCCCATTCGAGCCAGTTCTTTTTCTCGGTGCCGTACGCGACGCCGATCTCGACCGGCCTGCCATCGGACGGCGTGCTCGATGCGCTCGTCGATGACGATTTCGTCGTCGTCGATGCGCCGCGCTTTTGATACAGACGAAACGCGCCGTAAATCGAACCGGCGACGATCAGGAAGATGACGAGCTTGCCGAGGAGTGTCGGGCGTGGGCCGGATTGTGTAGTGGTCATGCGTCAGAAGAAAGTTGCGATCTCGCGCAGAATCGCGCGGATGTTTTGAGGATTGCTTTCGTAGTACTTCGCCTGCGTTGCGTCCGCGATTTTCTCGAGGATGTCCTTGTTCGCGTCGCGTCCATAGCCAATCGTGAATACACGAATCGTTCGTGTTTCGTTGTCGAAGCGTATGCGGGACACGAGATCGTCGAGCGACAACTTGCTGTCGCGATCGGCGCCGTCGCTCAGCACGACGATCGACGTGATCTTGTCGCGATCCTGTGCCCGCCGCGCGAGCTGCCGCTGATACGCAACATCGATCGCGTCGTACAGCGCCGTCCCGCCGCCCGCGTACAAGCCGCGAATCTTCGTGTTCGCGGTTTGACGCTCGTTCTTCAATGACGCCGCTTCGAGCGGAATCGCCACTTCGTCATTGAACGGCACGAGCGTGAACTCATCGGCATCGTGCAACTGTTCGACGAGCAGCAGCGAGCCTTCGCGCGCGTTGTCCATCTTGCGCTCGTCTTCCATGCTGCCGGAGACGTCGAGCACCAGCGTGACGTGCGCGGTCTTCTTGTTGTTGCGCCACATGCGCAGCACCGCGTCCATCACGTTCGCGGACGGGACTTCGAGCGTCGTCTTCGGCTCCTGCGGATCGACGCCGTTCGTCGCATCGATCGGCGCCGCGATCGGCACATCGACCGCACCCGGACGGAAGCCGAACGGTATCGCTTTCTCCTGCTGCTCGCGCGCGAGGAGATAGTCGATGTAAATCTTTGCGGCTTCGCGTTCGACGTCCGTGACCCACGGACGATTCACGATGCCGACCGGATGATCGCTCCAGAACGTGCCTTCTTTCGGATAGATCGCGACGACCGGAAACTGCATCGTGCCGCGCTGATTTACGTTCGCGTCGATGACCATGTTTTCGTACAGCACCGCGGCGCTGAGATAGCGCGGGCCGTTCGCGAACATCTTCTTGCCGAAGAATCCGGTGGAGCTTCCGTAATGGACGACGGACTGTTCGATGCCGCGCACGAACTCGACGGTTTTCGCGTCGTCGACGTCGGTGAGTTGCAGTCCCGATTTCTTTCCTGTCGCCGCATAGACTTCGGCGAGGATCGAGATCAAGCCGCTGTTGCTCGATTCCGGATGCGTGTGGCCGAAGCGGAACGGTCCCCATTCAGGATGGCCGGTCGCGGCCCATCCCTGCGGATTGCGCGACAGCGCGAGCACCTCGTTCCATCCCACCGCTTTCGACGGCCATCCCAACGCCTCGGCCATCGGTCTCCACATCGCAATGACGACCGGTGAGAGCACGAGATTCTCCGTGCGATCGATGAGATCTTTGCCGTTGCGTGCGCGCGATTGTGCGTTCGCGAGCGTGATGAACGCGGCGGATGCGGGGCTGGTCAGATGCGCTTTGCGCGTTTCGTTGAGCAATTCATCGATGCACTCGCCCGAGCCCATCGGAATCGCTTCGACTTCGATGCGCCGTCCCGCGGCATTGCGATGATCGCCGTTGTTGAATGCTTCGGTGGCCGCGCGGATCCACGCTTCCTTTTCGGAACCGTAGGTGAAGACGAGTTGGACGGCGTTCGGATCGCGCGGGCGCTCGCTCGAATCAGTCGCGCGCTCGCGCCGCGATTGGCAGGCAACGATCGCCAGTACGAGGACGCTTGCAATGACAGGCGCAACTACACGCTTCATTGCGATCGAGCATAAAGGCGACCTGCAACGATCACCGGGACTTCATCTCGAATTTACGCGGACTGAACATCGCGCGCCTACCCGCCACCCGTCTCTTCGTGCGCCGCGTGCACCGGCTTCGATTCCGGCGATCCCCACTGTCGCAACCAGATCGACAGCACCACGATCGCCAGCACCGCGAGGAACTCGCTCTGCCAGTTCTGAAATGACTCGTACCAGAACTGCGGCGTGTTCATGTAGCCGAACATCGTCACGGATTCGGTCGAGTGATGCGCCGCTTCCTCTGCATTGAATTTCTTTGCGCCCGCGGCCGCGTGGCCGAGGAAGGAAAGGAGGAAGAGCGTGAAGAACGCGAGACTCAATGAGTTCTTGTACAACGCGAGAATCCATCCGCCCTTCTTCACCGGCAACGGCACGTTCGGATCATCGCGATACGCGAGCGGATCCTCTTCCACCTCGTCCGTGCCGTCGTGCTTTTTCGATTCCGACGAACCGCGCTGATAGAGGAACACAGTGAGGATCACGTAGAACCCCATCTGCAGAAACTCACTCTCCCAATTCTCGAAAATCGTCTCGCCGAACTCCGGCGAGCGAAGATACTCGCCTAACGAGACGCTCGGTTCGCCGTGCTCGCGCTGATCGTTGTTGTAGGTTCCCCAACCCGACAGCGCATGACCGATCAGACACAACACGAACAACGTGAAGATCACGATCGAAAGATTGTTGTTTTTCCACACACTGGCGGATTCAGCAACGCGCTTGCCAGCCGGCACGGCCGGGCCGGCACGGCCGGCAGCGTAGGTTGCTTCGCTGAAGGCACGTACGGCCACTTCGTCGGTGCGGTCGT
>JACZCU010060450.1_pt1 | contig 37328 bp, 37 predicted proteins | sample 8641851 | NCBI WGS metagenome assembly JACZCU01 (sample SAMN15324605, study PRJNA640507) | soil metagenome | isolation source: monocropping sugarcane control | place: China: Luxin town, Laibin City, Guangxi Province | collected 2019-07-25 | depth 10cm m | reverse complement strand
CCGGCCGGCAAAGATGCCGGCGCTCCGTAGCTTCGCTTCTAACGCGCACCTCGCGAAAACCCACACCTTCACCCCTAACGCGTTCTTCGCGAATCCTCCGCGGCGCTACAATCCCTTCCGTCCAATTCGGTTCCCCCAATGCGCGCGCGCATCGTGCTCGCTGTTCTTCTCCTCGCGTCCCTTGCCGCGCACGCGCGCGATCGCGCTGTCCTCATCTACCCCCGAGAGCGCGCGTGGTTTCGTCCCATCTTCTACACACACCATCAGCAACAACTGCGCACACAGTTAGCGCAGCGATACGTCATCGACCTGCACGAACAGATCGCCACCGACGACGACCTTTTCGCCATCGACATCGACGGCGCGAAACTTCTCGTCCTCTCCGCGCATGGCGATCCTTACTCCATGCACTTTGCGAACGACGACACGCGCACCCTCGATCGCACCGACCTCGCGCGATTGCGAAAATTCTTCGATCGCCTTGCGCCTGATGCAACCATCGTTTTGCAGAGTTGCGACACCGGTCGCGGCTTCGCGCATCTCGTTAAGGAAGCCGCGGGGCCGAAACGCAGCGTCATCGCCGCGCGCGGCGTCATTCCGCGCGACGGCGTGCGCATCACCTCCCTCGATCCCATCGACCTCACCATTCATTGTGATGACGGCGGTCGCGACTGGGACTGCACGTTGCGCCTCGCCAGTCGCTGACCGGGATATCCTTCGCCTCGCATGCGCTTCAAGAAAAGTCGATTCGGTCCGCGGCTCGTAGCGGCCGCGCGCTCCGGCCAGCACTATCGCGACGTCCACGTCCTCATCGGAGGCACCGGCGCCGTCGGCGGTGCCGCGGCATTGCAGATGGTGGCGATGTTCGAAGAGATGATGAGCATCCAGCCGCCCGCATCGCATGACGATGTGCCGGTCCTCATCGTCACCGGCCGTTCCGACGAGGAAGTGCACTCCTTCGAATCGCGTCTCAAGCGATTCACGCGTACGCGCTGGGGCGCGAACGTCGCGCCGCGCCACTTCGAACACGGCTTCCTCTCGCCCGGCGGCGTCTACATCGCCGTCTCGAAATTCGAGATGAAACCCGTGCCGGGACTCGAGATCGTCACCGGCGCCGATCACGCATCGCGCGCGAAAGCGGTCGACGAATTTCTGCAGATCGCCGGCGTCGATCGCGCGCAGTCGAAAGAAACGATCGGCGATGCACTCATGCGTCACGTGCGCTCGTCGCGACCAATCACTTCGTTTTTGCAGGATCGCCTCACGCGTCTTCGCGATTACGGCGCAAAGCCCTATCGCTCCGTCGTCCTCGGCTTTCCACTGCCGAGCATCATCGCGTATCAAACCGGCGGCCTGGCCATCGTCGCGAACGAGCTCACCCTCGGCGGTGAATTCGTCAACAACGTTCGCGATGCATTCGAAAGCACCTTCGCCGACGACCTCTCCGCGATCGACAAAGAGTGGGGCGCGCGCGTGCTCGTCGCACACACCACCGGCGTCGGCGGGATGTACGACGAAACCCCCGACGGCAGCACCGCCATCCGCCTCGGCTTCGCACACGCCGCGCGCGACGAGTTCCTTCGCACCAAACACATCGAAGCCGAGCACCTCACGCAGAAATACGCGGAGCGCGGTGTGCACATGCTCGTCACCGCCGCCGCCATCGGCATCGACGAAGTGAAGATGCGCGTCGAGATCCCGCTGCACGGCGCGATCGTCGAGAAACTACGCAACGCGCCGCACGAACTGTTTCGGGGCTCGCGCGAGCGCAAACAATCCGTGCAGGTGTTCAAGCCCGCGACGCTGAAGATCGACAACGTTGCGAAAGCGAAGCCGCTGCACTTCAAGCGCGGCGAAGCGCTGCGGCCGTCGTGGGTCATTCGCAGCGGCGAGAACGGCTACTTCAGCGTTGCCAACGCGGACGCGCTCTATCGCACGATGAAAGTCGCGTCAGTCTCCGAGCTCGGTCACGTCCTCGCGAGCGTCGGCGTGCTCGGCGACGATCCCAACGTCCCGTGGTTCACGAACTACATCTGCTTCTACACCGAGACCGCGAACTCGAAGCAGGTCTTCGACTTTCTCTACCAGCCGGCGCTCGTCGACGCGCAACTCAGCGGCGTCGATCCAATGGCACTGCAGGACCTCGGCTCCGCAAAGCATCAGGCCGAATTGCATACGCTCGCGCTGCTGATCCTTCTGCATCGATTGCGCACGCTCGACGTCGAAGCGATCGAGGAGTATCCCGACGAGTCGTTCAACGCGCGTCGTTTTCTGCTCGAGAACTCGCGACCACTCACGTTCCGCGACATCGAATCGTGGGACGTCGATGTGCTCGCGCGCGAGCTGCACACGCTAGTCACCGCGGAAAAACCGGGACAGTTACTCACGCTCAAGCCGCTCATCGATCCCGGCCAGTTCGGTGCGCGTGATGAAGCGCATCTCGCGGTGCTGAAGTTCGTGCTCGACTCCGTCTTCGCCGTCACGTCCCTCGGCTCGCCGATTCTCGTGAACGATGATGACGGCAACACCATCGCGCGCACCGGCTACTACATCGCGCCGCTCGGCAACATCGTCACGAGCGAAGACTCGTTGCAACAACTGCTGCGTGAAGGTCACGACAAGCTCGACGTCTCACTCGATGACTACCTCGCGTTTCAGTTCGCCGTGCACGGCTTCATCGATCTGCGTCCGCATGCGATCGTCTCGAACGCGAAGATCGTCAACGATCTCACCGCGAGCTCGATCACCACGCACGATGACGACGCGTCATTCGCCGCGCGTCTCGCATCGCTCGAACCGTATTCGTTCTTTGCCACGTGTGGTCTTCGTGCCGTCGTTTATCGACTCCGCGCGCTCGGCCGCACGTTCACGCAGGCGCGCACCGACCTCGGCACGAATCAGGACTGGCTGTGGAATCCGCCGCGCGACGCGCGCGGACACACGCTCGTCGTTCCCGGTGTCGTCGAAGCGCTGCGCATGATCGCAGAAGGGCAGGAGAAGACCACCGGCACCGAATGGCTCGATGGATTGTGGGGCTACGATCGCCGGCTCCCCGTGATGCGCGCGGATGCAATCGTCGAAGCCGTCGAGTCGCGCGCGCAGAAAGGTAACGCGGCCGCAATCCCAACCTGATACCGTGCATCGGATCGCGCATGGGTTCGTCACGACGAGTGGTTCTCGGCTTCGCGATCGCGCTGGCGCTCGTCCTCGCGATCATCGTCGTGTCGTTCCGCAGCACCGAAGCGCTGGTCGAAGCGAATCGTGCGGTGGCGCACACACATCAGGTCATCTCCTCATTGCGTCACATCCTCGCCGCCGTCGAAACCGCGGAGACGTCGCAGCGCGCGTTCGTCATCACTGGCCTCGAGCATTACGCGCAGGACGCTGACGCCACGCGCCCGTTGATTGCGCGGGAGCTCGATCACCTCACGTCACTCGTTGCCGACAATCCCGAACAGGCGCAGCGCCTCGCGCTTCTGCGTCTCGCCATCGAGTCGAAGCTCCAGTACGTTCGCTACGCCATCGAGACCCGCAGGCACGAAGGATTCGAGACCGCGCGCGATCTCACCCTTCGCGGCATCGGCCGCGCGAGTATGCAGCGCGTGCGCGAAATCATCGACGCGATGGACGCGCACGAGAACGAATTGCTATCGCGACGAAATGCTCTTACCGCTGAGCGCACGCGTCACGCGCGCGCGCTTCTCCTCGCCGGCGGTTTCGTCGATTTCATCCTGCTCGGTTTGGTCTACCTCATGGTGCGTCGCGATCAGCGCATGGGCCGCGAGCTCGCGCACGCGTCGGAAGAAGCGCGCATCGCCGCGGTGCGCTCGGCGGAAGTGCGCTCGCAATTCCTGGCGAACATGAGTCACGAGATACGCACGCCGATGAACGCGATCATCGGCATGAGCGGGCTGCTGCTCGACACGGGACTCGACGAAAATCAACGCGACCTCGCGCACACCGTGCGCACGAGCGCGGACGCATTGCTCACCGTCATCAACGACGTGCTCGATTTCTCGAAGCTCGAAGCCGGCAGGCTCGCGATCGAGCCGCACGATTTCGAATTGCGTCCCGCGATCGAATCGATCGTCGATCTCTTCAGCGAGTCCGCGCATCAGAAAGGCCTCGCCCTCGGCGCGTTCTTCGATCACAACCTCCCGCGACAGGTGCGCGGCGATGCCGGCCGCATTCGGCAAGTGCTCACGAACCTCGTCGGCAACGCGATCAAATTCACACCGCGCGGCGAAGTTGTCGTGCACATCAATTTGAAAGAGCGTCGCGGCGACACGCTCATCGTGCGATTCGAAGTGCGCGACACCGGCATCGGCATCGCCGAGGATGTGCTGCCGCAGTTGTTCCAGCCGTTCATGCAAGCCGATGCGTCGACCACGCGTCGCTTCGGCGGCACCGGTCTCGGGCTCGCGATCTCGCGTCAGATCATCGAAGCGATGGGCGGCACCATGACCGTCGAATCGAAAGAAGAACGCGGCTCGACGTTTGCGTTCGATCTGCCGCTGCTCGATGGTCTCGACGATCAATCGCGCGAAATCTCGCTCACCTCTCTGAGTCACGCGCGCGTCCTCATCGTCGACGACAACGCCACCAATCGCCGCCTCGTCGAGCACAACCTCTCGGCGTGGAAGATGACCACCGATGAAGCGTCGAACGGATCGGAGGCGCTGACGAAACTGCGCGACGCCGTGAACGCGAATCAGCCGTACGACCTCGTGATCACCGACATGAACCTGCCGCAGATGGACGGCATGGTCCTCGCGCGGCTGATCAAGTGCGATCCACTGCTCGACGCGACGCACATCATCATCCTCACGTCGCTGTCCAATCGCGTCGAGCCGGCGATGATGCGCGTCGTCGGCATTGATGCGTGTCTCACCAAGCCGGTGAAGCAATCCGCGCTTTTCGACGCGATCGCGAATGCACTCGCGGGTTCCGTCGAACGCGCGGTGCGCGTCGATACGCCGCCTGCAGCACCCGTGGAGTTGCGCACCGATGTGCGCGTGCTCGTCGCGGAAGACAACGTCGTCAATCAGAAAGTCGCGGTGCGTCAGCTCGCGAAACTCGGCCTCGTCGCGGACGCCGTTGCGAATGGTGTTGAAGCAGTCGAAGCGGTGAGTCGCGGTGGATACGCGCTCGTGTTGATGGATGTGCAGATGCCGGAGATGGACGGCTTCACGGCCGCGCGTGAATTGCGCCGGCGTGGCTCGAAGGTTCCGATCATCGCGCTCACCGCGAACGCACTTGCGGGAGATCGCGCTCGTTGTCTCGAAGCGGGGATGGACGATTACCTGTCGAAGCCGATCGTCGAATCAGAGCTCGGCCGCGTGCTCGCGCAGTACCTGCCGGAGAAGGCCGAGGAAGAGCCGCCGCTCGATGAGTCAGTGCTTGCGACGCTGATGGAGCTCGGCGGCGGCGATGAGTCGTTCATTCGCGATCTTGCGAACCTCTACCTCGAGGATGCGCCGGTGCGCATTGATGCGATTCGCGCTGCGCTCGCGCGCGACGATGTGAGCGAAATGGCCGATGCCGCGCACGCGCTGAAGAGCGGATCCGGCAACGTCGGCGCGATGCGGTTGCATCAGCTTTGTCATGATCTCGAAACCGTCAGCCGCAAAGGCGGCAACGACGCGGCGGCGCTCGTGCGTGAACTGGAACGCGAGTACGTGCGAGTGGAACGACGTCTGCGCGAGATTGCGGGCTAGAGGCGCTTCTTCATTCCGGCACCCTCTCCTCACAAAACCCAACCCCGCTCTCCTCCTCCTCCCGAAACGTGTTCGCGAAGTGCATCACGCAGTTGCGATTCTCACAATGCGAGAAGCCGTAGCTGTGCCCGAGCTCGTGCGTCGCAACCTTCAGCGCGTTCTCGTTCGTCTTCAATCGCGACAGCGCAATCAGCGCCACGCGTCCCGGCTTCTTCGACTGACCGTAAATGAAATTCAGCCCGGGCGCGTACGCCTCACCATCGAGCACGCCTAAGACGCGATCCGCATCCTCGTACGGCTCACGTTTGAGCGCGGCGAGGATCGTACTGCCGAGGTAACGATCGCTCCGCGGAACGTGAAGGGGGCGCCCGATGACGACGTTGCGATGCACGAGCGGCGGCAGTTCGCGCTGGAGATACGCGAGCGTCGATGATCGCCGAGGAAGAAAAATACGAGCGCAATGACCAGCGCGAAACGTCTCACGCCAATTGTGACGCGCGCAACGTCGCGAGCGTTCTTCACTTCAAGTACTTGAGAATCACCTTGCGCAGCTCGTCCTCGTTGATCGGCTTCCGGAGGTAATCGTCGACGGCGAAATCCTTCATCGCCTCGTACTTGTAGCGCGCGTCCTTGTACACCGACGTAATCACCACGACCTTCGTCGACGGAATCTCGCTCTTGATGATCCGGCTCATCTCGCGGCCATCGAGTCGCGGCATCAGTGCGTCGGTGATGATCAATTCCGGGCGATGCGCGCGCGCTTTGTCGAGCGCGTCCTCGCCGTTCACGGCCAGTACCACGCCGAAGCCGAGGGATTGAATCAGGCGCGATGCGATCGCGCGTCCGACCCGATCATCGTCGGCGAACATCACCAGCGGTCGCTTGAGCAGTTCTTCTGGCGGCGATGCGGAAGTCGCTCGCCGGCGCGCACGCATTTCCGGCGGCGCCTCGGCCCAGAACGTCTCGAGCTGCGCGTCATTGCTACAGAAGCACGTTCCGCAATGCGGACAACGCACGCTGCGCTCCGGTTGCGCGCAACTGCAATCCGCGGCCTTCAATGCGTCGAACGGTTGGCCACACGAGTGACACGTAACGCAATACATGCACGACTAAGATCCGGCATTGTCGCTCGGACCGATGACCTTTCCTTCGCCTTTCATCTCTTCAGGATATCCGGTCGGAGTCGTGGTCATGTGCCCGTCGCTCATTTCCGACGGCCCCCAGCCGCCGCCCATTTGCCGCCGCCAGCGCGACCAGACCGCCATGAGTACGGCGAAGGCAACGAAAACGGCGACGAGCGCGATGAGCATCCCGGTCATGCCGGTAACGACATCACGTCATGTGCCAGCGGAAGCAGCCTCGTCGCCAGGTTTCGTTGTTACATCTTTGGCGATTCGCAAACCACGCGCGAGGTCCGGCGTATTGACCTGTGGAGGAACTGGTCATGCGCACATGGACTGCTGTGCTGATACTCCTGTTAGTCACGCCGGTGTTTGCCGCGGATAAGGAGCAGAAAGCCGCGAAACACAAAGATAAACGCTTCGAACAGGTCGCGGCGCCGGCGGCGAGTGTCACTGGCAGCTACCGAGGCCCGGCCGAGTCTTATGGACTCGTACTGGAGCTTGCCGCAGACGGCGCATTGCGCGGGAATTACGTGGAAATGGGCCGAGTCGCGGTGCTAAATGCGATCGTGCTCAAGGGCGCGGAATTCACCGCGCGCGCCAGCTTCGACGACGGAAGCTCTCGTCTGATCAGCGGCACATTCTCGAATCGCGTATTGAACGGGATTTCTGCATTCGGCTTACGAATGCGCGCGGTCCCCGTAGAAGGATTCGGTCCGATCGAGACGTTCTTCGAACGGTTCTAGCTCGCGGCGTCGTCGAGGATTAAGTCGCTCGGTAATTTCCCGAGATCGCGGTATCGCTTGACGCGATAGCGCAATTGATCGCGGGAAACCTGTAATAAACGCGCGGCCTGGGATTGATTTCCACGGGCCGCGCGCAATGCCCGCTGCACCATGATGAATTCGATTTCATCCAGCGGCACGATTTCGTCCTTGTCGATTGCCGTAGGCTGCAGCGATTCCGTTTCGCCAGGAATCAATGCGAGCGAACGTCCGGTCAGGACATCGCCTTCTTCGAGGATGACCGCGCGTTCGATGAGATTGCGCAATTCACGGACGTTTCCGGGCCAGGGGTGCGCGAGCAATCGCTGGCGAAATTCATCCGATAACCCCATGAAATGTTTGCCTAGATTGGCGGAAAAAGATTTCACGAAATCCAGCGCCATCGGCAGAATATCCTCGGGCCGTTGTCGTAGTGGCGGGATTTGAATCGGAAACACGTGTAAGCGGTGATAGAGGTCTTCGCGGAAATTGCCGCGTGCGACTTCATCGCGCAGCGAGCGATTTGTCATTGCCAGCACGCGTACGTCGACGGCAATTTCGCGCGTCGCGCCCAGGCGGCGAAACGTGCGTTCTTCTAAGAACCGCAGTAATTTCGCCTGTAATGCGAGCGGGATTTCGCCGATTTCATCAAGCACGACGGTTCCGCCGTCCGCGAGCTCGAATAATCCCTTACGCGAATTCTTCGCGTCTGTAAACGCGCCTTTCTCATAGCCGAACAATTCGCTCTCGACGAGATGTTCGGGGATGGCCGCGCAATTGAGCGCCTGAATCGGCGCGGACGCACGCGGCGAGGCCGAATGAATGAATCGCGCAAGAACTTCTTTTCCCGCGCCTGTTTCGCCGTGGATCAAGACCGTTGTCGATCCCGCCGACGCGACCTGAGTCGCCAGCCGCAATACGTTTTTCATGGCAGGCGAGTCCGCAATGACTTTGGTGCGCGCCTGTTTTTCGCGTGCGCGCCGCGAGACTTCGACTTCGAGATTATCGCGATGACGCGCGGCCGCCTTATCGACCATGCGCAGTAATTCTTCGTGATCGACGGGTTTCGACAAGAAATCGGCTGCGCCTAACTTCATTGCGCGCACGGCATCGTCGACAGAGCCATCGGCGGTGAAAACGAGCACGACACTGTCCGCGAGTTTGTCTCGCTGCGCCGCAAAGAAATCGATGCCGTTGCCGTCCGGTAAATGCACGTCGAGGATCACAACCTGAGGCCGGTGCTCCCGCAACCGCGTTTCCGCTTCGGCTAGTGTCGCCGCTTCGTGCACGATGTGGCCGGCGCGCACCAGGCGCGTGCGCAATGCCCATCGCAGTAATTGTTCGTCTTCAACGAGCAGTAGCAGCGCCATCGGTTGCGATCTCCTGTGCGGCGCGCGGATCGGGGAGCAGGACCATCACGCGCGTGCCTTTGCCGATTTCGGACTCGATGCGAATCGTGCCGCCATGCTGATCGACGATCTGTTTGCAGATCGGCAGCCCGAGCCCCGTGCCTTCTTCCTTGGTCGTGAAAAACGGATCGAAGATCCGTTCGAGATGATCGGTCTCAATGCCGCGGCCTGTATCCGACACGGCGAAGACGACGCCATCGTGTCGCGGGAACGGCGCCACCAGAACCTTAATGACGCCGCCGCGATCGGTTGCCTGCATCGCGTTCGTCAATAGATTCATCAGTAGCTGCACCATCAGTCCGGAGTCGAGCTGCAGCGTCGGAACCTGATCCGGAATTTCGAGCTCGAGCTGCACGCCTTGTCGTCGTAGCCGCGCGGCAAAGAGCGATGTGACCTCGCGCGCGAGTCGCGTTAAATCGACGTCAGTGCGTTGCGGCGGTTGTGGCTTCGCGAGTCGTAATAGGGAATCGACTGTGCCGGATACGCGTCGTAATTCCGACAGCATCTGGTCGTAAATCGTGCGATCGTCATCGACTTCGTCGCGCAGGATTTCCAATGCGGCCGATACACCGGCAAGCGGGTTTTTGATCTCGTGCGTCAGACCCGCGGCTAATTGTCCTAGCGACGCGAGTTGTTCCGCGCGCGCCATGTGTCGCGCAATATCTTCATCGCGCTGCCGTTGAGCACGAATTAATCCCCACAATGAATCGTGGACCCGATTTGCGAGCGCCTGCAAGTCGTGCTTCTTGACGGTATCGCCTTCAATACCGGCCGCTTTGATCGATTTCTCCATCGCGGCGATCGGGCGTCCAATGACGACGCCGCCGGTCCAGAACATCAATGCCAGTAATGCGAGCCATGCGGCGCCGGCCATGACGAAATTGCGCCGTACGCGCGTCTGGGCTTCGTAAATCGGACGGGTCATGTCGACGCCGAGTTGAATCGCGCCGAGGACCGTTTGTTGCCCGTGGCATTGCATGCATGTCGGACCATTGCGCACACCGCGCACGCCGAACAAATTCGGCTTGTCGCCGGGCGTTACCCACATCGTCGGATGATTCGGTTGCACCAGGACGGCGCGCAATTGCGCAAGCTCGTGCGGCTTGGGCGTGCCGCGCGTCCAGACGATCGGCTGACCGTCCGCGCTGTAGATGTTGATGCTCAATAAATCGCGCGCCGATGCGTGTCTGGCGAGGCGGTCACTGAGCAATGTGCGATTGTGTGCGACCTGCAAGTCGCGCATCTCGAGCTCGATCTGATCGAGGAGCATGGTCGCGCCAAATTTGTGGGTGTTGACCAGGTTTTCGAGCGCGTAGTGGTACATCAGCCAATAAAGGCCGCCGAACGCCGCGAGGTTGATGAGCAGTACAGGGACCAGAACGCGGACGCGCCAGTCCCGCGACCACTTCCCCAATTTCTGCAGCACCTCGGCACGTCTCGACATCTCATCGAACGTTAGATCGAGGTGGGGAAAAACACGCAGTCTGGAGTCACTAGACCGCGTGACGCCGGTCACGACGAGGAGTGCACGGAACCATGTGTTGCAACGGAGCGGCGCGGCTAATGTGCGGCGCATGGGGACTGGCAGGCCCACTCGTCCTACGGAGCTTTGATGAAATCCGCGACCTTCCCGCGGCGCGCTGCCGCGCCGTTTCTGGCAATCGTTTTATTGTGGCTCGCGCCGATTGCGATCGCCGGCCCGCCGCTCAAGCGACGTCTGGCCGCGAAAGCGTGTACTGAGTGTCATCAACCATTTCTGCAGCAACAGCAAAAGAAGGTTGTGCACGCTCCGTTTCAGGATGCGAATGGCTGCGAAACCTGTCACAAACGCCACGGCATCGTCGGAACGCTCGTGTTGCAGCAGGAACAGCCGGGACTCTGTTACTCGTGCCACAGCGATCAGGAAAAGAAATTCAAGGCCGCTCACGTCCATAGCCCCGTTTCGCAGGGGAAATGCACGAGTTGTCATGACCCGCATTCGAGCGATCAATCGCATTTATTAAAGGCCGCTGGCAATCAGCTTTGCTTCACGTGTCACGATGCGAAGAAATTCACCGCGGCGCGGATGCATCAAGCCGCGGCGGAGAGTTGCCTCAATTGTCATGACGCGCATGCGGGCGCGAATGAACGCCGCCTAACAAAACTTCCACCGGATCTCTGTGCAACGTGTCATAGGGCCGGAGGTCGTGGTCCGGTTCCGCAACATGGTGGTTATGTTGTCGATCAGAATTGCACGACCTGCCACTCGCCGCATGGCGCATCGGATAAAGGATTGTTAGCCGGAACCGTTCATGGCGCGATGCCCGATTGCACGAGTTGCCATAAGCCGGCATCGGAATCGAAGAAACCGCAGTTGGCGCAGGAGGATCCGGCGCTCTGCTTCACGTGTCACGGCGACAAGGAAGAAGAAGCGAAGAAGGATAAGAACGTCCACGCCATCTTCAAAGATGGCACCTGTACGACGTGCCATGCGCCGCACAATTCGATTTACAAGGGATTGCTGAACACCAATCAAAAGGCGCTCTGTACCGGCTGTCATGACAGTGTCGATGCGGATTTGAAACTCGCGTCGCAGCATAAACCGGCCGCGGATGGTGATTGCTCGTCCTGTCATGCGCCGCACAGTGCACCGGCCGGGAAATTATTGAAGGCCGAAGGTGAGGCGTTGTGCAATACCTGCCACGCGGAAAAAACGAAGGCGTGGCGTGCGTCGGCCGACGTTCATCCTGCACTCGATGGCGGATGCGATTCCTGCCATAAGCCGCACGGAAGCGCCAATCCGAAGCTCCTCGCCAACAACGTGCGCGATACGTGCATGACCTGCCACTCGGACAAGAGCGAAGAATTCACGAGGACCTTCGTGCATACGCCGGTGGCGGCCGGTGATTGTGCCGCCTGCCACAATCCACACGCATCGTCGAATGGCAAATTGCTCAATGCCGCGCCGGATAAACTCTGTCTGACGTGTCACGCGCGATTGGTCCAGGTGCGCGGCGCGAATTTGCACGGACCCGTGGCGTCGGGTGAGTGCTCGACGTGTCACGCCCCGCATTCGACGGATCGTAATCTTCTGCTCAAGGACAAGGCCGCGGTTCTCTGTAATCAATGTCATGACGATGTGCAGGCCTCGCTGGCGAAAGGGAAGTCCGTCCATCCGCCGGTCCTCGCGGGTTCGTGCGAAAGCTGCCATGACGCGCACGGCTCTTCGCATCCGGCGTATCTGAAGAGCATTGCTCGCGATGTCTGCTACGGCTGTCATACCGATCTCGCCGCTCGATTGACGAAAGCGGGCGCGCGCGTGCACCAGCCGGTGGCAGAAGGGAAATGCACGTCGTGCCACAGTGGACACGTTTCGGATTCGCCGTCGTTGCTCAGTAAGCCGGTCGCGCAATTGTGCGGCGATTGTCACGACATCAAGAGCGAGACGATGATCGCGGCGCACAACAATTATTCGCTCGCGAAGGCCGATTGCACGACGTGCCACGATCCGCACGTCTCACAGAAGAAGGGCTTGTTCAATGCGTTCGCGCATCCGCCATTCTTCGAGCGCGATTGTGCATCGTGTCACGAACCGGCGGCAAAACCAGGCGCACAAGCGACGACGACTGCGAGCGGTTTCGCGCTCTGTGAAACGTGTCACGGCGATTTCCCGGAACGGTTCCAGAAAGCGAAATGGATTCACGAGCCGGCGAAGAAGGGCGATTGCACGGCCTGCCATACGCCACACGCGGCGCGAAACCAACATCTCGTGCGTCACGGCGGAACGGTGTTGTGCACGAGCTGCCATAAGGAAATGGCGAAGGAGCTCATTCGTCCTGTTGTGCATGAGCCGGTGCGTACCGGGAAGTGCGTGAGCTGTCACGGCGCGCATACGGCCGACAATGACAAGGGTCTGCTCGAGAAGGGCGACAAGCTTTGCTTCACATGCCACGGTCCGATCAAGAAACTGCAATCCGCGGCGTCTGTACACGCGCCGTTTGCAAGTGGTGATTGCGACACGTGCCACTCGCCGCACGCGAGCGATCGCGCGGCATTGTTGGTGAAGGACCCCGGTGCGTTGTGTCGCGATTGTCATGATCCGAATGACGCGGCGCTGGCAAGGGCGCATAAGAACTTCACGCCGTCGAAACTCGATTGTGTGTCCTGCCACAATCCTCATGGATCGTCGCAGCCGCATTTGATTCGCTCCCGGCCGCACGCGGCATTTACGGGTTGCACGCGTTGTCACACGGGTTCCGCGCCGAAGCCGGAGTCGTTACAGGCGAAGTCGGTGACGGATCTTTGCTATCGCTGCCACAGTGCAGTGAAAACCGCGGCGGAATCGCCGACCGCGCATAAGGCGCTGAAGCAGGGTTGTTCGACCTGCCACAATCCGCACACCGCGGATGAGCCGGGTCTCGTCAGAGGTCGCGAGCGCGTGGTCTGTCTCGGATGCCACAAAGCGATCAAGGATCAGATGGCTGGCGCGGTGTCGATCCATCCGGTGAAAGCTGGTGGCGGTCGATGCACGATTTGCCACGAGCCACACAATTCGAAATCGCCGAAGTTGTTGCGAGGCGACGTCAATAGCGTTTGCGGTTCGTGCCACAAGGGCCACTCGCAATTCGGACATCCCGTCGGATCGAATGTCATGGATCCCCGCACAGGCAAAGGCATGACGTGCTTGTCGTGTCACTTCACGCACGCGTCACAGCAGCGCGCGTTGTTGCGAGCGGATTCGCAGCGCGCACTGTGCATTGAGTGTCACGAAGCGACGGACGCGATGAAGGCCGTTGGTGCCGGAGGCGCACCGCGGTGAGACGGCTGCTCTTAGCGACGGCAGCGCTGTTCGTTGCGCTGCCGTTGCTTGCGCAGATCGCGGAGGAGCGCGAGATCCGCGTCGATTCGCGCATCCTCGAAGTGTTCAATCAGCACCTTTATTTAGGCGGATTGCAAGGTCCGCGCGGTCTCGCATTCGATGCGAAGCGACACGAGGTTTGGGTCGCGGACACGGGCAACAGCGCGTTGTCCGTGCATCGGCCGGAAGGCGTAGAGCTTTATGAGTTTCGCGGCGGCGCGAAGCTGATCGATCCCGTACGTTTATCCATTGCGCCTAACGGGGATGTGCTAGTCATTGAAGGCAATCGCAGCGTCGTGCGCGTTTTCAATTATCGCGGGAGCTACAAGGGCGATCTGGCATTGCCGGGTCTCGACGCCAAGCCGATTATTGGCGCGGCGGCTTATGGCCCGGACGGCATGCTGTACATCGGCGACAATAAAACATCGCAGGTGTTCGTCTATGACAGCAATCTGAAATTGCGATTTCAATTCGGCAGCCACGGCACGGACGAAGCGCAATTCATGTCGATCTGCGGGATCGCATTCGGCCCCGATGGAAATGTGTATGTCGCGGATCAGATCGGTCTGGCCGTGCAGGTTTTCGATTCCCAGGGAAACTTCATCCGCGGGTGGGGCCGGCACGAAATGGGCGGCGAGCACGTGTCATTGCCTTCAGGCATTGCGGTGATGGCGAGCGGGTATGTGCTCATTACGGATGAACTGCGGCATCAATTAAAGGTGTTTTCGCCCGACGGCAAATTCCTCTCCAACGTCGGCGGCCTCGGCGACATCCCCGGCCTCCTGAATTTCCCCACGGACGTCGTAGTGGGGGACAAGGATCGGGTGTACGTCGCGGAGCGCGGCACATCGCGCGTGCAGATTTTCGAGCTGACGTTTCGGAACGAATGAAGGCGCGGACTCGTCTCAACGACATGAGACGCGTGGTCGTCGTCGCGCTGAGTGTCGTCGTAGTGCTCAGTTGCGAAATTCCTCATGTGGATCGGCAGCCGCAGCGTGAAGCCGTATTGAAGGACGATCTCTTTCTCCTGCGCCGCGCGATCGACCTGTTTTACGCGGACGAAAAGAGGTATCCAACTGCACTCGACGAGTTGGTACCGAACTACCTTCGTCGAATTCCCATCGATCCGATGGCCGGTGCGCCGACCTGGGTTGTAGTGCGCGATGGCGCTGCGGTAGTCGATGTGAAGAGTAGTGCACGTGGCACCACGGACGATGGCGTTCCGTACAATCAGCTCTAGCGCGAAGTCGGCCGCGACGGCGATATCCTGCACGCCACCCCTGCGAGTATCTCGCCTTCCGCACTGCCGCCCGTCCGTCGCGACGTCCCTATGGCGAGACGGCGATGAATCTTCTACACTGCCGCACCTCATGTATTCCGTCGAGAAACACGCAGGTCGCCTGATCGAGGTGAAGCTCGCCTCGCCGCTCACCGCCGAGGACGTGCAGCAGTTCATTCAGAAACACCTCGTGTTGATGCAGCAGATCCCCGGCAAGTACGTCGGCGTCGTGAATCTGCTCGATGCGCACGTGTTTCCGCCGGCCGTCGCGCAGATGCTTTCGCAGATGTTGTCGGGCGCGTCGTCGCACGTCGAGCGCACGGCGCTGCTGATCGGCGAGAGCGCGGTATTCAGCCTGCAGGTCGAGCGCGTCATTCGCGACGCGCAGAATCCGAATCGCCGCGCGTTTCGCAATCCGCGCGAGCTGATCACGTGGCTGAGCGAAGTCCTGTTGCCGGCGGAGCAGCGGCAACTCGAAAAGTTTATGGCCGAGGCGACGCATCGGCCGGCGACGCCGGCGTCGCGATAATCGGGCTTACAGCACGCCGCGAACGAACGCGACGAGATTGGCGACGAGCAGCGTCAATCCAAATCCGAGGAGGAGCGGCAATCCGAACGCGCGTTCGTCGGCGCGGCGATAAAGAAACGCGCTCGCCGATACTGTCGCGCCGATCGCGAATCCCTCGCGCGATCCCGCAAACCAATCCGGCGGGATGTTCGCTGTCCATAAGCATGCGATGGCCGCGACTCCACAGACAAACGCCGCGCGTGTTTGGAGTGCGCCGCGAATCCATCCGAATTGCGCCGGCAGCGCGATGCCGAGGATGAGGACGAATGCGCTGGCGACGAGCGTCGACTGTGTAGCGGTCACGATTTATTCGTCCTCGGCGCGCAGTGCTGTAATCCGCCAGTCGAATTTCTGTGCGAACTCGCGCTCCATACGATCGAACTCAGCGTGATATTCGTGCGCATGCGGAGACGGGATCGCGATTGAGCCTTCGGTGAATTCCATTGTGGTGAGAACGTCGATGAACTCGTCCTCGGGGCCGTAGGTGTACAGAACGTCATGCGCGTCCAGCACAATCGTCGCAAGAGGATTGCGTCCGTGGATCCAGAGATTGGATCGCCCGTCCTGTTCAAATAGATCCCGATACTCGAGCAACGTCTCGCGGATCTCATCAAACGACAATGACGGACTCTGATAACGACCCGCGGTCGAACCGCCGCGCGGCGTGATCAATACCCACAGCAATAAAAGCGGCTCGCTCAGCCTTGCCGCCAGCGCAACATCGACCACCGAATCGGAAACAGCCGCCACAATGCGCGTCCCGCTGGACGTTTGTTCGCGCCACCATCGGCGCTCATGGCGGTGCGCGCTCCAGGTGTTGCCGGTAAGCGAAGAGAATTTCGTTAATCGCACAATGACCAGTGTACGGATACGATAGGCGGGATGCGAACGACGACACTATACCGGCCCGTCGGCCCGGACGAATTGCGTCTTCTCGAACAGAGCGGATGGCGACGCTGGCCGCCGCGTTTACCGGGCCAGCCGATTTTCTATCCGGTCACGAACGAGGAGTATGCCGTCGAAATCGCGTCACGTTGGAACGTCGACGAAAGCGGCAGCGGGTATGTGACGCGTTCGAAGTCCGCGCGGAGTTCATGGAGTGGTTCGAAGTGCAATGCGTTGGCGCAGCTCGAAGAGCTCAATGACAATATCGTCGGGTCGATCGAGGTAATTCGCGAATTCTTTCGCTAATCGCTAAGTCTTAGCCGTCACTTCCGCCGACAAACGATCGAGATTCTCTTCATTCGCGGGCACCACAATGTGCTCGATCCGGCGCGCGACATCCGGATCCTCGAACGTCTGCGCCCACGAAACGGTCGTTCCGGTCTCGGATGGTGTTAGCTCGATGATCAGCCGGTACTTCGGCGAAGAAATGTGCTGGATCTCGACTTTGCGCGGCGCGTCGACCTCGATGAACACACTTTCATTACGATAGTGACCCGCTTTCGGCCCGTGCATCGTGTAAAGCCAGCGCCCGCCCGTGCGGAACTCGCACGTGTCGAATGTGTTCGTGAAGCCCGCCGGTCCCCACCAGCGCGCCAGGCGTTCGGGATCGGTGAACGCGGCGAACACGTCTTCGACGGTGGCGGGGATTGCGCGAGTCGTAGCGAACGTCATTTGCGCGAAAGCTTAATACAGCTCGCGAGCGGCGAGTCATTTGCCACAGGAACGTTCCCAAACTCTTCCACGCCGATTGCGTAGCATCACGCGGTGGACATGCTTCTCGTCATCCTCGCGCTCATCGCCGACACGCCGTCCGGCGGATGCACGGCGCCAACCTTTCAGCCGCCGGCGCGTTACGCGGTCTCGCCCGTGCAGGCGTTGCTCGTGCGCGATCTCAATGGAGATGGTGCGCCGGAGATCATCACGTCCGGTAATCAGATTGCGCAATTCGAATCGTTCTCGCTGCTCCCGAATCGTGGCGACGGCACGTTCGAAGCCGAGCGAAAAATTCAAACCAGGATCGGCGAGCGCATTGAGGACGCCGCTGATTTCGACGGCGACGGTTATGCTGATCTGATCGTTGCGAATTACTGGCAGAACGGCATTGCCGTTTATCGCAGCCTCGGCGCATCGCAATTCGCCGGTGCAATTCCTTATGACACTGCAACGCACGGCGGGCCGTCGCGGGCGATTGATTATGACCGCGATGGTCTGCTCGATCTCGTCAGTTTGTCCTTCGGATCCGCGAACAACGTTCGTGTGCATCTCTTTCGCGGACGCGGTGATGGCACGTTTGAGGCGAAGAAAACCTTCGATACGACAGTGCCGGTCGGCGCGACTCCGTCAATGCGCTTCCGCGACGGCAAGCTCGAGATTCTCGTCGCTGCACATGGCGGGCAACTCGGGCTCCTGCGTCTCGAATCGAATGGCGTTTTCGTGTCTGCATTAGATGCGGGACCAGGATTCGATTTGAATTGTCTTTTTGCCGATATCGACGGTGACGGCATTGAAGACGTCGTCGACACAAACGACGGCGGCGATGACGCCGCGACAAATCCTAACGAATGGGTATTTGTGCGATTGGCCGACGATCACGGTGGGTTCGGGACGCGCGTGCAACTCGCGCATCCGCGGCGCATGGAGTATCCGACCGAATTGCGCGCGGGTGATTTCGACGGCGATGGCGCGCTCGATCTCATTGTGGGCGACTTTAAAAGCTCGACTCTGAATCTCTATCGCGGACATCAGTCGACCGAGTTCGATGAGCCAATCGCGATTGATGCAGGTGCGCCGGTCAATGAGATTGCCGCCGCTGATGTCAATCGTGACGGGCGTCTCGATCTCGTGACGCTCAATGACGATCAGACGGTGTCGGTGCTCTTGAACAATGGCGGAAATTGCGCGCCTGGCCGCCGCCGTGCCGCGCGTCATTGAGCGTCCGCCGCGTATGATGGCGGCATGCCGCTCGAGATTTTCAAGGTCACGGACACAATTCTCTGTGTTCGCAGGCGGTCGTATTTTTCGTGCTCGTATCTCGTGCGCACCGCGGATGGCTTGATTGCGATCGATGCGGGCATGGCGTCCGACGGCACGGACGTGCTCCAGGGTCTCGCGCACCTCGGCGAACCGGTCTCGGACTTGCGCGCGATGCTCCTGACGCACTGGCACAATGACCACGTCGCCGGCGCCGCAGCGATTGTGGAGCTTGCGAGCGTGCCGGTTTATTACCACGCCGGTGAGAAGCCGTTTCTTACGGGCGAGGTTGCGCATGGCGGGATTCGCGGTGCGATCTCTGAGTTGATCCCGGAGTTAGGACTGCTCGTCTTATTCAAAGGATTATTGAAGGACGCGCCGCCGCGCTCTGTGAGTGCGACGCGGTATGTCGAAGATGGCGAGGAAAGATTCGGACTCGAAGTCATCGCCGCTCCGGGCCATACGCCGGGAAGCGTGGCGTATTACTACAAAGCGGAGCGTGTGATGTTCAGTGGCGATGCGTTAGCGGTCGTCGGCAAAGAGATTCGGTTTATGGCCCGAGGAGTGACGCCGGATAAGCCGCGTGCGCGTGCGTCGATGGAGCGCCTGCTCGCGTATGACATGGATATTCTTTGCCCGGGGCATCGCTATCCATTGAAAGAGCGTGTCAATGAGGCGCGGAGGTCGGCGCTGGCGAAGGTGGTAAGCAGCGATGCGTGGCCGCTGTTGGGATGATTCAGCCATTGGCGATATGCGTGATTTGTGGCCGGTGGTTCAACGCGATTTCACGCCCGACGTCGCGATATTTATGTGCACGACACCTCTCTTGACGATTGGAACCGTGTCGTTGCGATTGCGCGTGACCGCTATCGATGTGAGGTAATCGCGAATGGCCGGGAATTGGCGTCTGATTTGACGGTGAGCTCATTTTCTTCGGAGCGCGCGACCGTCCTGATCCAAATGGATACGTTCGCGATCGCCGGCCATTGCTTCAGGAGCAACGAAATCGAGTTGAGTTTTTCGCCCGCCCAGATTCCTGGCAAGCGCGAATTTCTAGTGTTACTCGAATTCATGTCTACGATCGCGGCAGTGCTCGCACGCGACGCCGTACTCACGCCCGAAAACCTGCCGGAGTCTCCAATCCTGACGGTGACGCCGGCCGGAGATGTGCTGCTCGGTTAATCACACGCCCACCTGCGACGCCCATCACACTACACCCGTGACCGCGCGCGACTACGTCAGTGACGCCACACCAAAAACCATGCGTGCTCCATCACCACAAACCCCGCATTCCGCACACAATCCATGTAACAAAGCTCACGATTTCGACTCGCTACAGTGCATTGTGAGCAACGTGTGCGGCCGTCCTCGAAGACACGGGCCGTAATTGCGGGAAATTCCCCACAAATGGCGCGTAAAAATCCCCACTGTGGGGTTAGAACCAGTACGCGAGGCGTCCTTCAAATCTCCTAAGTCACTGTGCGCAATGAGCGTTAGGCGTAATTGCGCTCAGTGGCACCTCGCTCGCTCTATTAGGGCCGCGAAGAGAGCCTCCTGACACAAAGGGAGGCGCGATTAAGGGAGAAAACATGAAGAAGTTCGTCGTTCTACTCGGACTGCTTGCCCTCGCCGCGATGCCGGCGCTGGCGGCGACCGACAACTATCACTACAACTCGACCATGAAGTGTTCGGATTGCCACTCGATGCACGCCAGCGCGCACGAGAACCTGCCGGTCGTGGCCGGCCTCGGCACCGAGATCAATGACCCCAATGGCGGCACGATCAAGAGCCAGTTCTACTTCCCGACCGGTCTTGCTCCGCAGCACTACCTCCTCAAGAACACGGACGTGTGCGCGACCTGCCACAAGGACCAGACCTTTGCTCCGGACGTCGTCGGCGACAACCTCAATGGGTATGTTCGTTCGGCCGGTGGTGTGAAGGAAGCCGGTGAGACGAATGGCGGCGGTCACGTGATCGGCTCGACCACGCGTCCCCCGGGATACGACGGCGCGGGCGTCGGCAACTACTTTGCCGCCGGCTCCGTCCTCGAGTGCTACTCGTGCCACTCGGCACACGGCGGCACGGCTTACCGTAACCTCGGTTCCTACCAGATGCGTTCGGCGATCGGTATGGCCACCGCCAGCGCCGTCATGCCGACCGTGGCCAAAGCGGCCGCATTCGATACGACCAAAGACGTCACGATCATCGGCGGCGACACCTACACGTTCGGTACCCCGGCGAACTTCGTGAATTACTACGGCCGCGACAACATCGCGTACGCCAATAACCAGGCCGTGACGTTCAACGGCACGACCTCGACCAACCGTATGGACCAGTTCTGCGGCGTTTGCCACGGCGCGTTCCACGGTGGATCCGAAACCGACGCCACCACGGTCGGCGACGGTACTGCGTTCGTTCGCCACCCGACGAGCACCAAGACCATCGGCGCGCTCCCGGGCACGTACGCCGCGGCGGCCGCGCAGGCCTTCGCGAACCTGAAGGTTTATCAGGCCACCGGCACCGCCACCTCGACGACGGACAGCCCGGGCTGCCTCACCTGCCACAAAGCGCACGGCAACAACAACCCGTTCGCCCTCATCTATCCGGGCACCACTGCCAAGGATGCGACGGAAGAAGGCGCGGGCGTCTACAAGAACCTGTGCAAGACCTGCCACAGCATGGGCGGCACGATGTAATTCCAATGCAGTTCACACTGAGAATCGTGTGAGCGCGGAGAGGCCGGCATTCACGTGCCGGCCTCTCGTTTTTTGCGCGGAACGCCTCGTGTGACGGCGAACACAAGACCGAGTGACTGGCCGTCCTTCGCCTGAATCGCCCTGTCGCTACTCTGGCGCGGGTTGAACTCTGATGACCGAACCCCGGCAACGCGTCGTGAAGACACTGGCGATCGCGATCGCGATTTTGATTGCGATGCCGCTTGTCGCCGGCGAATGGCATTACGGCGCGAGCATGGTCTGCAGCGATTGCCACACGCAGCACAATTCCGCCGAAGGCGCGCCGATGCGACTGGACAATGTCGTATCTCCCGCGCCGATGCTCTTACGTCGCAGCACCGCACAAGAGCTTTGTCTCTCCTGTCACAGTGGCGCCAGCTCTAACGCGCCCGATGTCATTGCACCGGTAACGTATGTGAGCGAGTCCGCCGCGGGCGCGTTTCCGAACAGCGGCGCCAATGCGTCGGGAATGGCTCACAATTTATTGAGCAGCACGCCCGAAATTCCGCCGGGCGGCACGGTGCCGATGATTCTTCAGTGCACCACGTGCCACGATCCGCACGGCAACGGCAATTATCGAAATCTAAGACCCGATCCCACGCGCACCGGCGTTCCGGGCGTCACTGTCGTCGCACATCAGGGCGTTACGGCCAATGGCTCGAATCCCGCGCAGGTTTATGTGCGCGACAACATCGTTTACAAGTCCGGCGTTTCCGCGTGGTGCGGCACGTGTCATGGGACGACATTGCATCATGCCGATGATGCGGTGATCTGGGGCGCCGCTGCCGCGGATTATTCACAATGGACGTCGACGCCGTTGCCGCGCGTTCCGGTCCACAGTCCGTCGGATCACGCGATTCCTTCCGCCGACGATCGTGTCATCTGTCTCTCTTGTCATAAGGCACACGGTTCCGATCACGCGTCGGCATTGATTTACGCCGACGGCGCCACGCTCAATTCCACCTGTTCGGAGTGCCACAATCCATGAGAGCACTCCTGCGCGTCTGCCTTGTGTTTGTCGCGGTGAGCGCGTTCGCGAAGAACGGCGCATTTCCGTTTACCGCGCACGGCAGCGCGGATCACGGACCGCAACGCGCGGCCAAACACGAGCGCGGCTCCTGCGCACAATGCCACGGCGGACACGGCATTCACGATCCAGGCAACGAACAACTCGGATTATTCGCGCCGAACGACAATGACCTCTGCTTCGTCTGTCACGCCACCGCGTCGGCCGACGGTGTTTTCCCCGGACGCGGATTGTGGACGCAGAGCACGCACGCCACGTCGCAGCGGGTCTCCGGCGGCGGCAGCGATCCGCGTCGCAATGCGCCCGCGAACTCCTGCATCAATTGCCACGATCCGCATGGCGTCAAAGATCAGAACGGCGTCATTCCGGCGATGCTCAATGCCCGAGAGCCGGAAGTCTGTCTGGCCTGCCACGACGGCTCGCGCGGCGCCGACATTCGCAGCGAAACGTTGAAGACGACGACGCACGGCACCGGCGCGCGCGGCGCACACGATCCGCACGAAGGCTCGGACGTCGGCGGTCGCACGCAGACCGCGGCGAACAATCGCCACGTTGCCTGCTCCGATTGCCACAACATTCACCGCGCCTCGTCCGATCGCATCATCGCCGATGCACCCGAGGCCTCCGCACGACTCGCGGGCGTCTCGCGCGTGCGTGTGATCAACGGCATCGCCGGCAGCATCCCCACATATCAATTCATCGCCGCCGACGATCTCGATCCCGCGAACGAATACGAGATCTGTTTCAAGTGCCACTCGTCGTTCATCAAACAATCGCCGCAGCAGCCGAACCTCGCGCAGCTCACGAATCCGGAGAACGCGTCGTTTCATCCGATTCAGGCGCAGGGCAGGAATCGCAACATTCATCCCGATGCGTTCGTGAATGACTTCGATGCGACGAGCCGCGTGCGTTGCACCGATTGCCATTCGAGCGACAACGATCGCGTGCGCGGACCGCATGGATCGCGTTACGAGTTCCTGCTGAAGAAGCAGGCCATCACCTCGACGAATCGACAGACGACGCAGCGCGACAACCTTTGCTTTGATTGTCACGCGTACACCGTCTACGGCGACGCGTCGTCCTCCGCGACGCAACTGGCCGCGAGCCGGTTCTCCGCGCACGCATTGCACGTCGATACGCAACGCGTGCCCTGCTACTCGTGCCATGAAACGCACGGCAGCGCGCGCAACGCCGCGTTGATCGCGATGAATCGCGGCGCACTGCTTTCCTACTCGCAGAACGCAAACGGCGGCACGTGCACGTCCACGTGTCACGCACAAAAGTCCTACGCCGTGAGTTACAGCCGATGAGAGCGATCGTCGTCATCGCCGTGCTGCTCGTGCTGACCGCAACGGCCAGCGCGCAGAGCGTCACCGGCCGCGCGTTGTACACGTTCGAGCAGGTGAAGACGGATTCGCAATCGAGCAACGGTCTTCGCCAGAGCTACGACCTCGGCCTGCAGGGCTGGCTTACGACGACGTCGCTCGTGCGCCTGCTGTTCCACGGCGACGATTTTCGCGGCACGACGGAGATCGGCGCGAGCTCGCGCGATTCGCAGTTGCGCGTCCTGCAACCCACCGGCGAGCTCGCGATGCACACCGACACGTTCCGCATGCAACTGCGCGCGGACTTGTACGACACGAAATCGAACAACGACGGCTATCACCGCGGCTCGACGCTCGAACGTTCACTCGCCGCGTTCTCGTATCAGCCGGTCACGTCGACGCTGCTCACGCTCAACGCGCAGCGCAACGTCACGCGCGATGACTTCGTCGATGTCGACGTCCTCGATGAAATCGCCACCGGCATGGCGTCGTACTCGTGGCGCGGATTGCAGGTCACAGGCATGGAGCGCTACACGCACTCCACCGAATCGTCGATCGACCGGCAGACGCTCGCGCATCAGGCCTCGTTCGATTACGGCACGACGCGGTTCAACGGAAAACTCAACATCGCCGCGAACGGCATGGCCAGTCTCACGAGCATCGACGAGACACCGATCACGAATGAAGCGTCGTCCGTTCCGATTCCGGTTGCGATCAGCCGCGCGCTCTACGGTGTCGACGACACGCCGCTCGACGATCGCGATCATCCGCTGTCGTCGTATCCGATGCTCATCGACGGCGGCTTGTCGACGAGCGCGGGCATCGAGCTGAGTCCGACGGCGCCGTCGTTTCAAAACATCGCGCTCGATCTCGGACGCATCGAACGTCTCGACGAAATTCGCATCGTCGTGCGCGATCGCAACGGCAATCCGCTGCGCAACGGCGGAGGTCCGGTGACATGGGATGCGTACGTCAGCGAAGACGGGCAGCAGTGGACATTGCTGTCAACGGCGCAATCGACTTTCAATCGCACGTTCTCGCGCTACGACGTGACGTTCGAGCAGCGATTCTCGCGCTGGTTCAAGATCGTGAGCTTCGGCGTGAATGCCGAGGATACGTTCGTGACGGAAGTGCAGGGCGTGTATCACGCTGACGTGGCGCCCGGTCAGGATCGCAGTGGTACAGACAAGCTGTACACCGGCGGCGCGACCGTTAGCGTGAAGCCGGTGAAGCGCGTTACCGTCACGTACAACGGCAACTACAACTCGCTGCGTCATGACGAAGGCGATCTCGCCGGAACGCAATCGACGTATCTCGAGCACCTCGGCATGCTCGAGTATCAGGTGCTCCGCTCGCTGCTGCTGCGCGGCGAATACGCGCGCCGCGACACGACCACCACCATTCGCGGAGCGCGCGAAGACGATTCGACCTCGTACACCGGCTTCGTCGAATTTGCACCGACGCGCCAGTTGCGCATCACCGGCGAAGTCGGACGACAGAACCTCGTGCTCGATGCGCAGTCGCTCGATCTCGACACGCGCGCGCTGCGCATCGACGCCGCATTCCTGCGCTCGCTCACGCTGCTCCTCACCGTCGGACAGCAAACGCAAACGTTCACCGCTGATGGCCGCGAATCCGTTCGCGATTACGTCGATCTCACAGCGAACGCGCGACTCACAACGACGTTGCGCGTGCTGTTTCTCGCGACGCTGCAAAACGTCGAGACCACCGATGACAACGAAGATCTCGGACTGCTCGGCGCGCGCCGCGACAATCGCGCGTCCGCTGAATTCATCTGGCAACCGGGGCGCCCGCTCACGTTAGGCGTGCGCGCGGGCTGGGTCTCGGGCGCGCAACTGAGCGGCTTCACGCATCGCCTGCGCGTCGAGTGGTATCCGTTCGCGGGCGGCTCGCTGATGTTCGGCGGCTCGTTCGATCAGGACATCGATCCGGTGCTCGATCGCCGCTCCACGCGCACCGTGCTCACACCGCGCTGGCTCATCAACTCGTGGGCCGCGTTCGATCTCAATTTCACTTCCGTGACGCTGTCGGCCGGCGATGCATCGCGCCGCCAGCGAAGCCTGTACGCAACGCTGACGCTCACTCGATGAAGGAAGCAACGTCATGATGGTTCGCAAACTGATTTCCCTCGCGCTTCTGGTCGCGCTCGCGAGTGCCTGCCGCTCGTCGCGACAAACCGCGTTTCTCCACGAGAACGCGGACCTCGGCGCGATCCAGAAGGTCGCGGTGCTGCCGTTCGAGAACATGAGCAGCGAGCGCACCGCGGCCGACAAAGTGCAGAAGATCTTCTATCTCGAGCTGCTCGCGTTGCGCGTATTCGACGTTGCAGAACCAGGTGCGACCGCGCGTGCCGTGCGCCCGCAGGATGTCCCGAATCTCACGCCCGCGGACTTTCAACGCATCGGCAAAGACCTCGGCGTCGATGCCGTGTTCACGGGCTCGGTCGTCGACTTCGCGGAAGCGCGCAGCGGCACGACGCCGTCGCCGGAAGTCACGGTGCAATTGCGACTCGTCGAATGCGGCACGGGCTCCACGATCTGGTCGACGGGACAAACGCGCAGCGGCGCAAAGATGACCACGCGACTCTTCGGCGTCAGCGGCGGATCGCTCACCGAAGCCGCGCGCGGAATCATTCGCAACGAGTTGCAGACGCTGCTCAAGTAGGACGCTCATGTACGCGCGCACACTCACGATCGGATTCATCGTTCTCGCGTTCGCGACGGCGATGTTTGCCAGCGATGCCGGCCCCGGCTCGACGATCGTCGTGTTGCCGTTCGAAAACCTCACCGGCGCGAATGACGGCGAACGCGAAGCCATCGCGCTGCTCACGAAATCACTCGAACAAAAAGGCTGGACCGTGGTGCAGGGCGATGCGGTCGAGCACGCGCTCGAGGAGGAGCGCGTGCGGTATCTCGACTCGCTCGACGAACATGCGCGTCTCGCGATCGTCGAGCAGATGCACGCCGCGGCGGTGTTGTCCGGTGTGCTCTACACGTATCGCGATGGTCGTGGTGCAGTGGTCGCGCTGTCCGCGCGCATGGTGCGCGCGGACGGCACGCTCGGATGGGGCGACGTCTCCGGATTCGCGAGCGAGGACGTGCAACGCGTCCTCGGCTTCGGACCGGAACCGACGTCGCCCGTGCTGCTCGCGCGCGCCGTGCGCAAGCTCATGACCTCGTTCCCGCAACCCGGAAGCGAAGCCTCGAATGTGCGCACGCAGGCGAAGCCGTTCTACCTCGGCGATCCGACTTCGTATCGCGCCGCCGACGTCGATCCCGCGCGGCCGCATCGCATCTGCATCCTGCCGTTCGACAATCTCACCTCGACGCTCAACGCGTCGCGCATCGTCGCGGACGTACTCGCGGTGCGACTCGCGGCATCGCAAACATTCGAAGTCGTCGAGCCGGCGACGTTGCGCGAAGCCGCGGCGAAATCCGGCATCACGACGTTTCGCGAGATCACCACGCCGCAGTTGCAGCACCTCGCGCGCAGCGTCGGCACGACGCTGTTTCTGCGCGGCACGATCTTCGACTTCGTCGATCCGGCAGGACGCGTGGGTGCAGATCCGGAAGTGCAGCTCGAGCTCACGCTGCTCGACGTCGAAAGCGATCGTGTGATCTGGAGCGCGCAGCACGCGCGCAAAGGCAGCGACTACACCGGCCTCTTCCTTCTCGGCACCGTGTCGAGCGCGGTCTCGCTCACTGATCGCGTCGTCGCCGAAATGATCGATGCCGGCACACGGCCCGCGGCGAAAGGCGAAGCGGCCGTCACGGCGAACGGCGCGCGCAAAGGACCGGAGAAACACTCCGCACTGCGCGGCGCCGCAAAAGGAAATCAGAAATGAAATCGAAGTTCGTATCGACACTGCTCGTCTTCGCGTTGGCGTTGCCCGCGCTCTGCGACTCCGCACCTGCGAACGCGCCGACGAAACCCGACGTCGTGCTCGCAACCGTGAACGGCGAAGACATCACCGCAAACGATCTGCTGAAGATGTTCACGCAGCGGCACAGCGGTCACGCCGCGTTTCTCGGCGGCGATTCCGAAGCGCGATCGTTTCTGAACATCGCCATCGACGAACGGCTGCTCACGCAGGAGGCTTACAACCTTCGTCTCGACGAAGAGAAAGAAGTCTCCGGCGTGCTGAACGAATTCATCGACACGACGATCAGCAATGAGCTCGTGAAATCGGAGATCACGGACAAAGCGAAACCGACCGCGGAACAGATCGAAGCGACGCGGCAGGGACTGACGTTCGTGATGCAGGTGCGTCAGGTCGCGGTCGCGACGCGCAAAGAAGCGGAAGACGTGCGCGCCGCGGTGTTGCAGGGCGCGGACATCGAAGCGATTGCGCGCACGTGCTCCGGCGCGCGATCGAATCGCAACGGCGGCAACGTCATGGTGAGCTGGGGACAGTTCGCGCCGGAGTGGGAAGCGGTGGTCTTTGCGCTCGAGCCGGGCGAGCTCTCGCCGGTCATCGAAACGCTGGACGGATTCGAAGTCGTGCTCGCGGTGGCGAAAGCCGAGGTGCCGGCGCCGGAGTTGAAGGATGTTTCGGAACAACTCACCGCGACGCTGCTCAAGCGCAACACCTCGGAGCGCGAGAAACGCTTCAGCGCCGAACTGTGGTCGAGTCATCACGCGAAATTCGCGGACGCCGATCTCTCGCCGAATGCGCTGCTGATCGCGTGGAGCGCGAATCCCGATCTCGTGCTGGCAACGTGGGACAACGGCGGCAAGATCACATTGCGCGAATCGTTCGAGTTGAACGAGCTCCGCCAGATCCTCGACCTCCCGCCGCAACGCGCGAAGAATGAAATCGAGAAACGCATTCGCGCGACGGTGAACGGACCGTTATCCGTGCTCGAAGCGAGGGCGCGCAAACTCGAAGAGCAGCCGGACCTCGCCGCGCGCATCGACGAGTATCGCGAGTACCTGATGAAGAACCTGCTGTTTCGCGATCACATCTTTCAGAACGTCGATGTGAACGATGCCGGGCTGCAGAAGTTTTACGAGGAGCACAAAGAGCAGTTCCTCGAATCGCCGAAGTATCGTGTCGCGCAGATCATGGTCGCGACGGAGAAGGAAGCGAGTGCGATTCGACAGAAGCTCGCGGCCGGCGCGGAGTTCGCGGAGATTGCGAAGAAGGAATCGCGCGATCCGGTTTCCGCGAGCACCGGCGGCGACCTCGGATGGGTTGCGGCGGAGCAGGTGCCGGAGGCGTTCCACGAAGTGACGACGCTGAAGCCCGGCCAGTACACGAAATCGATTCAGAACAAGACCGGCTCGTGGCACATCATCAAGCTCGTGGATTTCAAGGACAAACGTCTGCCGCCGCTCGATGAGATTCGCGAGCAGGTGAAAGCGAAAGCGATCGACGCCGCGAAACGCGAGCAGCGCGCCGCGTGGGTCGCAAAACTTCGCGCGGCTTCGGAGATCGCGGTCTCGGATTCAGGCATCAAACAGTTCGTGGCGGATCACGCATCGGACGGCGATCAGCCGCCGCCGCAGCACGCCCTGCAGTAGACAGTCGTATTGAGAAAGGTGAGGAACCCCATGAAGAAACTCCTGGTAACGCTGATCATCGGAACGCTCGCGGCCTGCTCGAAGGAGCAGCCCGCGCAGAACGCAGCGACGACTGCGAATGCAGCGCCGCAGAGCGCCGCGGTTGTCGCAAATGCACCCGCGACGAACGCACCGGCCGCGACGCCGGACGCTGCTGCAGCAGCGCAGAACGCAATGCCCGCGAAGCTCGCCGGCACGATTGTCGAGACGATGGATTCGGGCGGCTACACGTACATGAAACTCAAAACCGCGCAGGGCGAGCAGTGGGTTGCGACGCCTCAGGCGCAGGTGAAAAAAGGTCAGCTCGTGAGCGTGGTTTCGCAGATGACGGCAGAGAAGTTCCAGTCATCGACGCTGAATCGCACGTTCGATCGCATCGTGTTCGGCACGCTCGAAGCGCCGGGCGCACCGAGTGCGCCGCAGGCCGAACAGGCGAATGCGCCGCGCAACATGCCGCCGAACATGGCCAGCGCGATGGGCACGCCTGCCGATCACATGAAAGCGCGCGCGGATGTCGGCGATGTGAAAGTGCCGAAGGCTGATGGCGGAAAGACGGTCGCGGAAGTTTGGGCCGGTCGTGCTGCGCTTGCGGACAAGGAAGTCGTCGTGCGCGGCAAAGTCGTGAAGTTTCTCGGCGGCATCATGAACACGAACTTCCTGCACCTGCGCGACGGCTCGGGCTCTGACGCGAGCGGCGACAACGACCTCACCATCACGACGAGCGAGATGGCGTCGGTCGGCGATGTCGTGACGATCCGCGGCGTCGTGCACGTCGATAAGGATTTCGGCGCGGGCTATCGCTACCCGGTGATCGTGGAGAAGGCGTCGATCCAGAAGTAAGCAACGCGTTACCATGCGCGCATCCCGAACGATGGAAATGAGGATGCGCGCATGACGTTCGCGAAACGCGTCTACACGCTTGCTGGCGTGCTCGGCATTGTCGTTTTGGCACCGCTGTACTTTCTCGAGGGTCGCATCGGCCGCGATTTCCCTCCGGCGATCACGCATCCGGAGAACTTCTACGGCTTCATCGGCGTAGCGCTGGCGTGGCAGTTCCTGTTCTTCGTGATCGCGCTCGATCCGTCGCGATTCAGGCCCGCGATGCCGGTGACGGTCCTCGAAAAGCTGGCCTTCGGAATCCCGGTCGTACTTCTTTATGTTGGTGGCCGAGTCGACGCAACGGTGCTCGGTGCAGGACTCGCGGATCTCACGTTCGCGGTGCTGTTCTTCCTGGCCTGGCGCGCGACGCGTGATGTCGGTGTGGTTCGCGGGACGTAGCGACATTTTTGCGTCCTTTGCTACCATGCCTCGTCTGCCGCTCGGAGCTCGTCCCTCCGGCGGCGATCAGTAAATTCGAATCCAAGGTTCCCGATACTGATGAAGCGATTGCTCCCGGCTGTTCTGCTCGTGCTGTTTGCCGCGCCCATGCTGCGCGCCGATTCGCATCCCTGCGATGCGAAAATCTCCGAGAAGCTCATGCCGTCGCTGCTGCGACAGGCACCCGGACTCAAAGCCGACGTGCTGCGCATGGCGCTCAACGCGACCGGCTGCGCCGCGGAGAAGGGGCTCGTCAAACGGCAGGATCTGATCACGGTGATCGATTACTCGCTTCCTTCCACCGAGCCGCGTCTCTTCGTCTTCGATCTCGCCGCGCGCAAGCTGCTGTTTCGCGAGCTCGTCGCACACGGCAAGAACAGCGGCGGCAATCTCGCGAGCTTCTTCTCGAACAGCCCGGGCAGTCTCGCGACGAGCATCGGTCTCTTCGTGACCGCCGATACGTATAACGGCTCGAACGGCTATTCACTGCGTCTCAAGGGTCTCGAAGAAGGCGTGAACGACATGGCCATGGATCGCGCGATCGTGATGCATGGGGCCCCATACGTTTCGCGCGCCGCGATCCGCGCCCTCGGCCGCCTCGGCCGCAGCTGGGGTTGCCCGGCGGTGCGCAGTGAGATCGCGCAGAAGATCATCGATACGCTGCGCGGCGGCAGTCCGGTGTTCGCGTATTACCCGGACAAGAAGTGGCTCTCGTCGTCCGTCTTCGTCCGCTGATCTCCCATGAAACGCATCCTCGGCGCCACGCTCGCTCTCGCGGTTCTCTCGATCGCTCCCATCGCGCAGGCGCAGAAGCAACGCGCGGTACGCGTGCCCGCGCCGCCGTGTTCCTTCAATCTCTCGATCGCGTACGCCGATCCGATCTCGGACGCGGGCATGGTGCGCGGTCGCATCAACGTCCTGCCGTCCGCATCGAACTGCACGTCATTCAGCACGTACTCGCCGGTCGACTGGATCGCGCTCGATGTCGATAGCACGACGTCGGTCGCGGTGACGGTGACTCCGAATCCGTCGACGCTCGCGCGCAGTGCGAAAGTGCGCGTCGCGGGCATCGACTTCAACATCACCCAGCAGGGCAAGGTCGAAGCGCCGTTCATCGAGACGGGCGTGGTGAAGAACGGGACGTTCAACACCGATCTCGCGAACTGGGGCTGGCAGGATCGCTTTCCGAACGGCAATGGCACGTTCGCGTGGGCGACTCCCGATGCAAACGGCAGTGCGTCATCGGGCTCGATGCAACTGCGCAACGTGCCGGGCACGTCCGCCGGCATGCAGCGTTTGCAATGCGTGCAAGTCACGCCGGCGGTTGTTTACTCGTTCACGTTCGCGTACCGCATGAGTCCCGCCAACGGCCTCGCGCAAGTCTCGGTCTTCGATCTCGATACCGATGATTGCAGCGGTCCCTACATCCTGCGATTCACCAAGCAATACTTCCCCAACGGCACCGACAACTGGCGCCGCGACACCAACTCCTTCCGCCTCGCCGGCACCACGAAAAGCTGCCTCGTCGTCTTCGCCTCGAAAACCGAGAACAACTCGGCGTTCGATCTGTACGTCGACGACGTGATCATGAAGCTGGAGTAGGTGAGAGGGAGCGCGCGTCTCACAAGTCGCGCCACGACAAAATCACGAACTGTCCGGGGCGAGCACTCGCCAGCACGGCGCGAAGGCGCGGCAATAGTTCGCGCAAATCGCGCAGACGTGTGGTTCGGCTACGCAACACGATGATCGTGATCGCGAAGCTGGCCGCGTTCTGTTGATGGGGCAGGGTTGCTATCGACCGTGACGAATGCATCGAACTGCGTCGCGGCAATTCGCAGCAACTCGCCATTCTTCACGTGCTCCCATCGGCGTACGGTCTTGACATCGTGGCCATCGAGGTCGCGCAGCAGCCTCCAGTCGACACACTCGTCCAGCAGCACCTTCATTCGCCGAACGCCAGCACTCGCACTTTCGTCTCTTCGAGAAATTCAATCACTTGCTGTCGACTCACCGAAGGAAAGCCTTCGAGGAAGTCATCGATCGAGTCGCCGGCTTCCAGATACTCGATCAACGTTTGAGCGAGCACGCGTGTGCCTTTGAATACCGGCGCGCCGCTCATCACGTCTGGATCGGACGTGATAACCGAGCTCCGTTGCGCGTGCAGGCGCGCCGCGAGCTCGATCTGCTCCTGCTCCGAGAGTTGAAGCGCATCGTGAAGAAGCTCAGTTGCGTCGCGCGTCATCTCCATCATTGTAGCTTTGCGAAGAATGCGGAACGGCGAGCTGGAGCCCGCCGTTCCATCTCAGCTTCTTCTAGAACCGAATCAACGCCGTGATGCGATAACTCCGCGGCGTCTGATACGACGTTCTCGCCGTTGCCGCGCCGTAGTTCGAGCGCAGCGTCGCGCAGGAATCCGTGTTGTCGTTGCACCAGCTCTGGTTGTTCACCACGATCTGGCGCTGCGAATCCGTCACGTTGAAGATCTCGCCCTTGAAGCCAATCTCCGATCCGCCGAACAGCGGGAACGTCACTTCCGACGAGAGATCCACCTGATAGAAATCCGGCAGACGATCGGAGCCGCGTCCGGCGTAGTAGTACGTCAGCGTCTCGGTGCTCAGATCGCCATCGGGGTAGTACGCGCGCACCGTCGTCTGCTTCGCGTACGCGGTACCGGAAAGATACTGACCGCCGAAACCGATCGTCAGATTCGCGGGACCGATGTGGCGTCCGTACGTGCCGAGGAGATTGAACGCGTGCGGACGGTCATACGTGGCCTTGCCATCGATCGTCGCATTCACGTCATCGCATGCGATGACGCCGTTCGTTCCCAGCGTGCGATCGGTGCTGAAGCATGTACCGCCGGGGAAATCATTCAGCGTCGTCGCCGTCGATGCGAAGTGATTGCCGGTGCTGCGTGAGTATGTGTAGTTCGCGAGCGTGCTCCAGTTGTTCGAATAGCGCTTCTCGAACGTCAACTGCACACCGCGATACTTGCGCCACGCCTCGTCGAGATTCTCGTAGTGCGTCAGCGTGTTGCCTTCCGCGTCGAAGCGATAGAAATCGTCGATGAGGTTGTCCCACTCGCGCCAGATGCCGCGCACGCTCACGCCCATGTTCGCGCCGAACTGCTGCTCGAATCCGAGCGTGAGCTCGTCCATGCTCGTCGGCGAGAGACCGCGATCCGAGGTCGTCGTGTTCGCGGTACGCACCGCGCGCGCAAACTCATACGCGCCCGTGTCCGGATTGAATTCGTATTCGTCGTAATCCGCGCGCGCCGCGTTCTGCGCCTGACTGTCGATGAAACCCTGAATCACGAAATCGTAGAAACGTCCCGCCGACGCGGTGATGAGTTGGCGGCCGTTGCCCGCGAGATCGAACGTCGCCGCGAGACGCGGTGCGATCGAGTTCGTATCGAGAATCGTCACGCCGACATCGTTCTTGCCGTTCTGCTGTTCCGCGCGAATGCCTGCTTCGATGTTGAGCCGCGTGCCGAGGGAGAACTTGTCGCGAACGTAGAGCGCGTTGATGTCGCCCTTCGACGTGAGCGGACCCGGATCGATGAAGTCGAGTCGCGCCACCGGCGAGAACGTTCCGCCGTCCGCGTTGTAGTTGAAGACGTAGTACAGACGATTGTTCGTGAAGCTGAGATACGCCGTCGACTCGATCGATTCGAGATCGAGACCGACTTTGATGTCATGCGCGGAGCGGCCGAGATTCAGAAAGTACGACGCGGCTCCGGCGAGCTGCGTGCGCGGTCGCGACGTGCCGTTGTCGTTGCCGAAGAAGAAGCCGTTGAAGTAGCGGCCCGTGGTGAGGTCGTAGATCGCGGAGCCGTTGTCGAAACCGCCAGCCGCGTACGGCGAGACGATGATCTCGCTCTTCGACTTCGCGTACAGCGCTTCGAGCGAAAGCCTGCTGCCGATCACGCCCGAGTATTGCGCGGTGTAGTTCGTGCCCTTCTGATCCTGACGCGTCAGCGTCGCGAGATCGTTGCCGCCGCCTGAATAAATGTCGACGCCGCCGAGGATCGGATCTTCTGAATACTTCGCCCAGAGATTCTGCGATGGCGTGAGCTGGAACGTCGCGCGATAGTTTTGCAGCGTCGTGTTCGTGTTCTCCGAAAACTCCTCGTTCGTGACCGTCGTGTTCGAGCGCGAGCCGAGTGGCTTGTACTTTTCGTACGCGCCGAAGAACCATGCGCGGTCGCGCAGAATCGGTCCGCCGAACGTGCCGCTGTAGCGAATGTTGTTGTGATCGATCTTCTCGCGGCGCAGGGATCCGCCCGTAATCATGTTGCGCGTCTTGTTCTGCCCATTCCATTGATCGTTCGTGCCGATCACTTTGAATGAGCCTTCGAAATCGTTCGTGCCCGACTTCGTGATCACGTTCACCACGGCGCCGGTTGCGCGGCCGTACTCCGCGGAGATGCCGCTGGTGTAGACGTTCACTTCCTGAATCGCTTCGAAGTTGAGATTCGCGGAGAACGTCCCGGTCGATGGATCGGTCGTATCCACGCCGTCGAAGATGTACTGATTCGACGCGCTGATCGCGCCGTTCACGTTTGCGTTGCCGTCGCCATCGACGTCGAGCACGCCCGGCGCGTAGGTCATGATCGTTTGATAGCTGCGGCCGATCGGCGCTTTCTCGAACTCCTGCGTCGAAAGACGCGTGGTCTGCGTGACGCGCGTTGGATCGACGACCGGCGATTGTGCGGTGACGGTGATCGATTCCGTCGATGCCGCGAGCCCGAGGAGCAGTGTGAGCTCGGTTGTTTTCTCGGCTTCGACGAGGACGTTCGACTTCGCCGTCTTCTCGAATCCTTCGAGCGCGGCGTCGACGGTGTAGCGTCCGAGAGGAAGCGCCGCGAAGCGGTATTTTCCCTGCGAGTCGGTAATGTCCGTGCGCGTGGTGTTGCGCTCCTGATTTGTAACCGTAACGGTTACACCTGGCAGTGATCCTCCTGTTTGGTCCGTCGCCGTTCCCGCGATCGTTCCGGTCTGGAATCCCTGCGCGAGCACGACGAGCGGCAGCAGTGCGATGAGTGTGAAGTACAGAAAACCGCGGATGCCTTTCATGTCGTCTCCTTTCTGCGGAGACGCTGCTGCGCGATGCGTGCGTCGATGCCGAATGCACGCGAGCGAGTGCGATCAAGCACTTAGCGATGTTGTTCGAGTCGTAACGTTCGGCTCGTTGAAGAAGTGCGGCAGGATCGTTGAATTCGTGCGCGGCGCACGCGCAAAACCGCGCGCTCGTGACACGCGCATGGCCTGCGTCAACGTTCGTTCGTCATCGCGAAACCGTTTCGCGACGAGTTCCGCGAACTGCAACGGCGACGCAACAGCACGTCACGAGTCGCTCACGTGGTCGTGATCCGGTAGTGTCGCTCCTACTGGATTGAGTCCAATATTTCCGAATAACTTTTCGTCACCGAATGTTAGTCGAAGCATGCAAAACAACTTCATGAAAGTGGCCGCGATGGCGGCCTTGGTGGCGCTCGGTTCGTCGGCATTTGCGAACGCGGCCGAGGCGGGTGAGACGCTTCGATACGAATGGCGTTTGCGCGGCGCGCTCTCATGGATCGCGCGCGCGAAGTTCCCGACGTCGGGCACAGGCGTATTGCAGACGCAGCCGCGTGCCGGTGCGGTCGAATCGCAGTTGCGCGTCAGCGCGGGCGGACGCGACTACATCGAATATGTGTCGCGCATGGCCGAGGACGGCGAAAAAACATTCGCGAGCACGAACGGCTACTCCCTCGGCAATCACAGCGAGCGCAAGGAGACGACGTTCGATTACGTCGCGAACGTTGCGAACGTGAAAGAGCACGAGGCCGGCAAAGTCGGTTCGAAGACGCGACCGCTTTCCGCCGACATCGCGCGCGATGCGCTGACGACGATCACGTGGCTGCGCGAAAACGCGGCGAGCGTGTCGAAGACGCTGACGACGGACATCTATTCGGATGGCAAGCCGTACCGCGTGCGCATCGAGCCCGCCGGTTTCGAGAAGACGTCGTGGCAGGGCCGCGACGTGCAATCGCGCGTGTTCAAGATCAGCGCGGCCCCCGGCTCGAAGAAGAAGTTCCCGGGACTGACGGTGTGGCTGAGTGAGGATGAACAGCGCCTGCCGCTGCGCATGGTGTTCGATCAGCCGCTGGGCGCGTCGCTGGATCTGCGATTGAAGGGCTGACGCTTTGCAGTTGCACGAGTAGAGTCGCATTGCTGTGTTCGCGCTGCGACAAGTCTTTCTGTTTCTCATCGGACTGACGCTCGCGATCGTTTTCGCGGTGAGTGCGATGGTTGCGCTCGGATGTTCAGTGGTCTTCGTGAAGGATCTCGCCGCGTCGCGCGGCGACATGGGTGTGTTCGAAGCGCGCGTGCGGCATTACACGGATTCCTTCGAGCCAGGTGCGGATCCGATGTCTTTGCGGATGCACGAGGCTTCGCATCCGATTTTGCAGTTTGTGGTTGTGATCGTGATTTCGTTCGGGATTGCGATCGGTTCGGCGCGAATGATCGATCGGGTGAGTCGTGCGTTTCATAGACCGCCGGCTTGAAGCCGGCGGCCCGGCCGGCTTGGAAGCCGGCGCTCCGGCTTCGCCTTCGATCTCGTGCATCGCCTTTGATTACGTGCATCGCCTTGATTACTCGCTTCGCCTTCGATACGCACTTCGCCTTCGATCTCGCGCATCGCCTTTGATTACGCGCATCGCCTTTGATTACGCGCATCGCCTTTG
>JACZCU010094895.1_pt1 | contig 37336 bp, 61 predicted proteins | sample 8641851 | NCBI WGS metagenome assembly JACZCU01 (sample SAMN15324605, study PRJNA640507) | soil metagenome | isolation source: monocropping sugarcane control | place: China: Luxin town, Laibin City, Guangxi Province | collected 2019-07-25 | depth 10cm m | reverse complement strand
CCCGGATGCTAAGGAGCCTGACCGCTCTGACGCTAAATGGGGCTTTGTCTTTGATGACATCTCGCGGGAAGAGTGCAAAGAGCTTTATCCCGAATGCGACCCGGCTTCGTGGGCAGAAGACTCCCGTGGCTGGGTAACAAAAGACAACATCCGCATTGCTGAGTACTTCTGGTGCGAATACGAGGATGACGTTCTATTCCTTCTGGAGAACGGCGATTCCGTCCTAGAAGGGGATCTGGACGATGGGGCCAAGATTGAGAACGGCTACATCTCGTTTGGCGGTATCGCTGTAAAGATCCTGCAGAAGCGCCCAACAAAGCGCCAGCAATGGAAGTGGTGCAAGCTGATTGGCGGAGAGACGAAGCCAGTAGAGGAACGCGATTGGCCCGGTTCTTACCTGCCTATCGTTACTGTTGTTGGCAAGGAACTGAACATTGATGGCGAGATTGTCCGCAAGGGTATTGTTCGCGACCTGAAAGACCCGGCGCGCATGGTTAACTACAGCTATTCCGCTGCTGTAGAAACCCTTGCGCTGCAGAACAAAGTTCCGTATCTGGCGGCCAGTGAGGCAGTCGAAGGGTATGAAGATATTTGGGGCGCTGCAAACATTGAAAATCGCGCCTACTTGCCGTTCAACGCATATAACGAGAATGGCAACCCTATTCCGGTTCCAGAACGTCAGGCTCCTGCTGTTATGCCTGCCGCCCAAGTGCAAATGCTGCAGCTTTCCACAGAGGAAATGCGGGCTGCGTCTGGGCAACAGAATGCAAACTTCGGCATCCGCTCAGAAGCTCAATCCGGGGTGGGTATTCAACGCCTTAAGGTTCAAGGTGAAACGGCAACATTCCACTTCCCGGACAACCTTGTCCGCGCATTGCACTACGAAGCAAAAGTCCTGATCGACCTAATTCCTAAGGTGTACGACACCAAGCGGATCGTGCGCATTCTCGGTCTGGATGGTAACGAAGATAGCGCAGTCCTTGACCCGAGCCTAGGCGAAGCGCATCAGGAAGTTGATAGCGATGAAGTCAAGGCTATCTTTAATCCGCTCGTTGGTAAGTATGACGTAGCGATTGACACTGGCCCGAGCTTCCAAACCCAGCGCCAGGAAGCTGCCGCAGCACTGACCGAACTCGCAACCAAGAACCCACAACTTATGGGTGTTGCTGGCGACCTTGTTGTTCGTAGCTACGACTTCCCGGGCGCTGACGAGATCGCCAAGCGTATTGAAAAGACCATCCCGCCTGAAGTGCGTGGCGAGGAAGGGAAGCAAAATCCTGAGATGGCGGTTCAGCAAATGAGCCAGCAGCTTCAGCAGGCTGACACCGTAATCCAGAACATGCAGCAGCACATTGACGAGCTTGAGCAGGTGATTAACGGCAAGCTCATTGAGGCACAGACAAAGATTCAGACCTCCACGATTGACGCTAATCAACGTGCCGAGGCTGACGAGCAACGCAACACGGTAGAGGCATTCCGCGCTGAGACGGATAGATTGCAGGCATTGCAACCCGTGATCGACCCGATGGCGCTAAAACCGATCATTGCGCAAACGTTGATGGAAATACTTCAAGCGCCGCATCCAAACGACTTGATACAGGATGCGACACAACCAGAACTAGAACCGGCTGAGGCCGGTTTTTTTATGCCTGAACAACAGGTAGAAGGGATGCCGGATGGCGATAACCGTAACGATTACCCAGCTTAACGTAACCGACAACTACGGGCGCGCTCTGTCAGTGGGCACCAGTTATTCGCTGCCTGATGACCTTGCTCGTTCGATCATCTACTCGCAGCGCGGAACCGATACAAACAATGTATTGGCAAGCCTTACGCCGACTGGTCCTGTTGCTATCCCGTCCTACACATGGGCTAATCGCCCGGCCTTGGCAAGCTCGATAAATAACGTTATCCGCATTACTGATGTTGGCGGCAACCTGAATGGAGCTGGTGGCGGCAATTTCTTCTTCGCAGCTCCAAGCCGCTGGAAGCCCGTGGGCGGGAACGTGATTATCGATGCGGTTGATACGCCGAATACCTCTGCCGCAAACACCTCTGAGAATCAACTCAATCCCAATCACATCCTGATTCCGGCCGGCGTGATCTCGATCAATGACCGGCTTCGGATCCGTGCAACTTTCACTAAGAGTAATACGGCTGAAAACGCAACGCTGCGCTTCCGCTTCGGTACTGCAGGAACTACCGCAGACGCATTAATCGCGACGATCACCTCTCTAGCTGGTGCGAATCAATCAGAAGGCGTGCTGTTGGACTTCAAGCTGACCAGCCTGACTGCGATCCAGAAGCTTGGCAACGCCACTACCGACCAAAGCTACGGTGGCGTTAATTCTGCCCTGACGCCTAACGCTGTGACCGTCTCTGACGTCAGTGCAAACGGCATGTATCTGTCCATCACGTCGCAGGTAAATGTCGGCGTTGAAACCGTGACGCTCCAAGACTATTCGCTGGAGCTTTACCCGACGGATTCGAATTAAGCAGTACCCGCAGTAACGCACCCGGGCGTCCCCGGGGTCGGGCCTAGGCCCTCCTTTTAGAAGGAAACCAAATGTCGGAAGAACTGACAGGGCAAGTCACGCCCGTTGTAGACAACGAAGCGGCAACCCCGGCACCTACCCCGGAAGAAAAGGTAGAGACGCCTCCCGCTGACGCAGCAACGGAACAGGCAGAGCAATCTGCGGAGACGAAAACTTTCACCCAGGAACAGCTGGATGAAATCGTCAAAAAGGAAAAAGCCAAGGCTGAAGCCAAGGCCGAGCGAAGGGTTCTTAAATCACTTGAGAAGCTAAGCCCTCAACCACAGCAACCTGTCTATCAGCAGCAACCGGTAGATGACCGTCCTCGCCGTGACCAGTTCGCGAGTGAGGAATCGTTTATTGAAGCTTTGACGGATTGGAAACTGGAGTCGAGGGACCGCGCAGCACGCGAAGAGCAACTAAAGGCGCAAAGCCGTGAACAGCTCTCGCGTACCGAGTCTCTTTACAAAGAGGCGGAGAAGCTGCCTGGATTTGACCGTGACGACTTTGAGCAACTACCGCTTACTCCGGTGATTGCGCAGGTCATTTATGAGTCTGATCAAGCTCCCAAGCTGATGGCGTACATGGCCTCCAACCCGGAGGAAGTGTCGCGCATTGCGAACCTGAGCCCCGCCCGACAAGCAGCCGAATTGGGGAAGCTGGAAACAAAGCTTGCCAGCCAACCCGCAGTGAAACCTAGCAAGGCACCCGCACCGATTAATCCGGTAGGGGCCGCAAGTAAAGCACCCAGCAAGCTGGAGTCTCTTAGCGTTGACGACTACATCGCCGAACGCAGGAAACAAAAGCCTGTTTGGGCGCGCTAACCCGTTTTGCCCCTAACGCTGTGAAGCGCCGGGGCTCCTCAATTTCTAACGCCGTGAGGCGCTGAAAGGAAACAAGATGAGTAATACGCTCGTTACCTGTTCCATCGTTGCCAAGGAATCCCTGGCAATTCTGGAAAACATGCTGTCGTTTTCGAAGAACGTCAATCGTGATTTTGAAGACGAATTCAAGGGCAACATGGATCGCGGCTATGCGCCCGGTCAAACCATCAACATCAAGCGTCCTCCGCGTTATACCTATCGTGCTGGCCGTGTTGCGGTTCCGCAAGCAACTGTTGAAACGACCGTCCCGCTGACTCTTAGCCAAGGCGGTTGCGACATCAACTTCACCAGTCTTGAACGCACTCTGTCGCTGACCAAGCTGGAAGACAAACTGATGGCCGCAATGGCCCCGGTTGCCAACGAAATCGACCGTCAGGGCCTGGCCGTTGCTCACTACAGCGTCTACAACACCCTGAACCCGACTGGCGCACTGCCGAATACGCAGGCACTGGCTCTGGCTGCCGCTACTGGCCTGAATCAGCGTCTTGACGAAATGGCTGCTCCTCGTGACAAGCGCCGTGCACTGATCATGAACCCGGCTATGAACGCCTCCATGATCCAGGGCTTCGGCGGTCTGTTCAACAGCCCCTCCAAGATCGCCGAGAACTACAACACCGGCATGCTTACCGATAGCTTTGGCTTCTCGGTTGGTATGGATCAGAACGTTGACGTTCACACCAACGGCGCGGCTACCGCTACCAACATCAACGGCGCTGGTCAAACCGGCTCGTCCGTGACTGTTGTTGCGGTTGCTGGCGGTACGCTGACTCGTGGCACGGTGATCACTCTGCCGGGTGTGTTTGCTGTCAACCCGCAATCGCGTCAATCGACCGGCCAGCTTGCTCAGTTCGTGGTGACTGCTGACGTTGCTGCTGGTGCTACCTCGATCCCGATCAGCCCGTCCATTGTTACCTCTGGCGCATTCCAGAACGTAACTGCTTCGCCGACCTCGGGTTCTCCGTATGTGATCGTTGGTTCTGCCTCGACCGCCTACAGCACCAACGTGGCTTACCACAAGGACGCCTTCACGCTGGCAATGGTCCCGATGTGGGCTCCCCCGGGCGGTAAGGGTGTGATCGACGTTGCCCAAGAAACCTATAAGGGCTTCACGATCAAGGTCACCGAGTTCTACGACGGTATCAACGACAACTCGATCATGCGTCTCGACGTTCTGTTCGGTTGGGCTGCTACCTATCCTGAACTCGCCTGCAAGTACTACACCGTCTAAGGAGGGATAGCCATGTCCGTATTGCTCAATCGCGCTTATGGTGGTTTCTCCGCAGGTCAGACCGCCGAATTCACCGCAGAGCTTGAGGCCGCCCTGATTGCTCAGGGTTTGGCCTCTGCTGCAACGGCTAACACCGTTACTGCGGGTGCAATCACCTCTAACACCCTGAGTGGTACCGCAATCATCCCGACTGGCTCTTCGTCGGTGGTGGTTACCAACTCGTATGTAAATGCCAACAGCGTTGTGAATGCGGTGGTTTCGCAGGCTGCAGCTGACGGCACTTTGCTACGCGTTGAACGTGTTGTGCCGGCTGCAGGTTCCTTCACGATCTATGGCACCGCTAACGCGACTGCCAACACGACCGTGACCTGGAATGTCGCACCGCCCAACACCGGTCTGACTCCTGCTCCGTAAGTGTTATTCCCCCGGCTAGTCCGGGGGATTTTCTTTGAGGATTCTATGGCGACTGCACTAGACATCATCAAGCGCGCAATGCGCTTGCAGAAGGTTTATTCCATAGGGGAAGAACCGTCTGCAGACGAAGCGCAGGATATGTTGCAGGCGCTAAATTCAATGCTTGAATCGTGGGCGACAGAGAATCTGTTTATCTATGCAAAGACGCTAGATAGCATTCCGCTCACGGCAAACGTTGCAAGTTACACAGTAGGCCCAACGGGTGGTTTCGTTACAGAGCGTCCGATCTTTGTCGATAACTCGTCGTATATCGATTATCAGGGCGTGAGTTATCCGCTGCAGGTTTGGGCCGAGAGCGAATATAACCAAATCACCGTTAAGACCGTTGGCGGCATCCCGTGCGGCGTTTGGACGCTGATGAACTATCCGGATATCCAGCTCACGCTGTGGCCTGTTCCTTCTCAGGCAATGACACTAAATCTGTGGTCAAACAAAATCATCCGGTCGTTCCCTGACCTGACCACGGATGTCGCCTTACCTCCGGGATATGAGCGAAGCCTTGCGTTTGCATTGGCAGAGGAAACCGCCGCTGAGTTCGGCATACAGCTTGAACCGTCTGTGGTGGTTAAAGCCGCGCAGGCCAGAAAGAATCTGAAGCGTATCAACACCACAGTGCCGTTGCTGACGATGCCCTATGGCATTCCGAACCATAACGGCTACATCTTCTGGCAGACGGGCTAATGCTAGACCGCATCCCGCTGTTCGGACTTGGCGATGCTGGCAAGTCAGTGAATATTCACGCCCAGAAACGGGTGAATCTGTACTGCCAAGTAGAGAAGGACGACGAGAAGACGAAGATCTCTATCTTCCCGACTCCTGGCTTAGTGAGCTTTGTCAATTTCGGGGCCAATCCTTGCCGCGCTTTATACGCCAAGGGGGATTACCTCTATGCAGTAAATGGTTCGACGTTTTGGCGTGTTGCGAACGATGGAACGCAAACGAACGTAGGCACGTTGCTTACCTCCGGTGGCCGCTGTGATGTAAGCGACAACGGGCAGCAAATCATGATTGTGGATGGCGAAAACGGCTATGTGTATAGCCTTGCCTCTGCTCAGACGATCAGCAGCAATACCCATGTTGGCGCGGTGGCAACGGTTATTACCGCCTCGTCTCATGGGCTCTCAACCGGAATGCAGGTAACGGTTTCCGGTGCCAGCCCGGCGTTATACAACGGCACCTACACAATCACCGTTGTTGATGGTGTGACTTTCACATACACCATGGCGGCCAATCCGGGGTCTGATGCGTCCCCGGCAGGTAGTTACACGATTGCAAACGCATTCACGAGCGTGCCGAGTTTCCCGGGTGGGTCAACGATCACCTTCCTGAACGGCTATTTCATCGTAAATGTCCCCGGCAATGGGCAGTGGAATATCTCGGGCTTGTACGACGGGTATTCGTGGGACGCGCTGGACTTTGCCAATGCAGAAAGTGACCCGGATGACCTCGTTCGCGTAATGGCGGATAACGGGCAAATTGTCTTGCTCGGGCAAAAGACGACCGAGTTCTGGGCTGACTCTGGCGCGGCTGATTTCCCATTTGCGCGTATCGGTGCTTCGGCGATTGAGTGGGGCTTGGCGGCTCGGTGGAGCCTATGCAAGTTCATGGACTCGCTCATCTTCCTGCGCCGTAACCGTCTTGGGCAGGTGCAAATTTGTACCTTATCTGGTTACCGTGCGGACCCCGTTTCTACCCCCGAGCTTGAGTACGAAATATCGACGTACTCCGCAGTAGAGGATGCAACCGGCTTTGCCTATATGAAGGCTGGTCATCCGTTTTATCAGATCAATTTCCCGTCCGCTGGGAAGTCCTGGTTGTTCGATGGGCAGAACGGGTCATGGACTGAAGTTCGGTCTTCTGACGGACGCCATCGCGGCGAAATCCAACAGAACTACCTGAACGATTCGTATGTGACCGACTACCAAAACGGCAAGGTCTATCGGTTTGATGAGGCTGTTTATACGGATGACGGAGAGCCCATCGAAAGAGAGTGGATTAGCCGCCATCAAGGTGTTGGCGACTACTCGACGCTCTCTCAGTTGTGGATCGAGATGGAGTCCGGCGTCGGTTTGATTTCCGGCCAAGGCTCAACCCCTCAACTGATGATGAGCATCTCCCGCGATGGTGGGCACACCTACGGCGCGGAAGTCGTGAGGGACTTCGGGGCGATTGGTGAATACAAATATCGCGCAGTCTTCAATCGAATTGGCCGCGCCAGAGACTGGCTATTCAAGTTCCGAATTTCGGACCCGGTGAAAACCGTATTTGTCGCTGCGTGGGGGCGTTATGGCAGGTAATCGCCCTGGCTTTGATGCTCCTAGTTCTGTACAGGCGGTAGATGAAGACGGTTACCTGACGATCCCATACACGCAGTGGATTAACCGAATCAACATGATCTGCCAGACATTTCAAATGTCCGGTACGACATCAGAACGCCCGACTTCCAATCTTTGGATCGGGCGTTTTTATTACGACGTAACGCTAGGCAAACCGATCTGGGTGAATTCGGTGAAGCCGACCGTTTGGCATGACGCATCCGGCGCTGCTGTCTGAGGCGCTAGAGAAAGCGCACGAATCGATAAAAGACCGAGCCTCGATCCCGTTTGAGCAGTTCAAAGCACTGACGGCGGACTGGGAAGTTTTCCCTGTCCAGGTTGATGGGGAAGTAGTTGGGGCGATCTTGCGCCACGCGTCAGAAATCCATGCCTGCATCACAAGCGCTGGGCATGGACGCTGGTTCATGAAGCCGGCGATTCGGATTCTCAACGAAACCATCAATACGCATGGGTACGCAACAACGAGTGTGCGTGCCAACAACTCCATCGGAGATTTATTCGTTCGCCGCCTCGGCTTTTCCTTCTTGCGGGAGGAGGGCGGCAATTGGCTATACAGGAAGGATAAACAATGGGTATCGAAACAGCTGTCGCCGTAGGTGGAAGCCTTCTTGCCTCAAGCATGGCCGGAGATGCGGCTGACACGCAAGCTGCTGCTGCAGGACAAGCAAATGCGCTCACCGAGCAGCAATACAACCAGATGCGGCAAGACCTTTCCGGCTATCGCTTTACCGGGCAGGCCGCGAACAATCTCCTCGCTCAATACCTTGGGATTCCAGGTTCTGTTGCCTATCGAAATGCGAAGGGGGACTTGTATCAGGCCGAGAAAGGTACGCGTGGCGCTCAATGGCGGCCGTCTGATATGGCCGTTCTTGATTACATCAACAAGAACCCAGAGAAGTACGGCATGTCTGGTGGCGGGCAGTTTGGATCGCTGCTCGACAACTTCACTGGCGAAGACCTCCAGAACGAGCCCGGCTATCAGTTTGGACTCAATCAAGGTCAGCAGGCATTGGACCGCAGGGCTGCTGGTTCCGGCAATTACTTCTCTGGTTCTGCACTCAAGGCCGCACAGCGCTATGGCAATGACTACGCCAGCACAAAGTACAACGATGCCTACAACCGCGATGCGAGCAATAAGAACCGCATCTATTCCATGCTGAGCGGTGTCTCCGGACAAGGGCAGAACGCCGCAGCCATGACCGGTCAGGCAGGGATGGCTGCGGCCAACACTATGGGCCAAAACCTCATTGGAGCGGGTAATACTCAAGCTTCCGGCATGGTTGGTCAAGCGAATGCGCTCACTGGCGGCCTGAACAATGCGATTGGCGCGTACCAATGGAATCAGTTTTTAGGGCAACGTCCAAGAACTCCAACAACCAACTATTTCGGGTGGTCAGGAATGAATGGATTCGGCGATAGCTTTGGAACAAGCGAAGGAGAGTAATCGATATGCCTATCGACGCATCTATCCCACTCCAAGTCCAACCAGTAAAAACGGTTGATCCGCGTGAGCTGTATTCCTTCAAGGCTCAGATGGATCAGAACGCGCTCGCCAATCAGCTTGGGCAACTTCAGCTTCAAAATGCGCAACGGCAATCCGAACGCCAGAACAAGCTGGCGGATCTTCTTAGCCAACAGTATGCAAAGCCGGAAGAGCGCGAGTCCGCTTTGATGCAAGGCGGATTTCTCGATGAGGCTACCAAGCTTGGCAAGGACCGTCGCGAGAATGCGAAGGTCGATGCTGAAACTTCGGCCAGTCAGTTCAAGCTGGCGCATGAAAAGGCGATGGCATTTGCGAATCTCGCCGGGTCTGTCAGAGACCAAAATTCATATAACCAAGCCTTGCAGACGGCCAAGTCCATGGGTCTTGATATTTCGTCCGCCCCAGCCCAATACGATCCACGGTTTGTCCAAAACTTTGGCAATCAAGCATTAACGCAAGCGCAACGTATTGAGCAGGAGTGGAAGAACCGCACGGCAAGCGAATCGGAGCGCCACAACCGCGCTTCCGAGGGCATCCAAATTCGCGGGCAGAACATGACTGATGCTCGCGAAAAGGAAAAGAACCAAATTGCCCGAGATAGCAAGCCGCTCACCGACTCGCAGGCAAAGTCGGCCGCCTTTGGCGCTCGTATGCAGTCTGCCAATGAAACGCTTAATTCGTTAGAGGCTGATGGAAAGCTGTTTTCTACACCCGGCTCTCGTACCGGGTTTGGTGTCGGCGCTGTTGTGAATACGATGAACTCTGCAAAGGGCCAGCAGCTTGACCAGGCTAAGCGCGACTTCATCAACGCCGTGCTGCGCCGTGAATCTGGCGCGGTGATTGCTGAGTCGGAGTTTGAAAACGCCGAGAAGCAGTATTTCCCGCAGATTGGTGATAGCCAAGAAGTTATCGCGCAAAAACGGCGTAACCGGGAAATTGCGACCCGTGGCGTCCTCGCAGAAGTTCCAAAAGAAAAGACTGGTGTCGTCGGTGAGATTGTCGGCTCCTCCGGTAAAGACCTTGGCGGTGGATTCAGGATCAAATAATGGCAGAGCGCGAATATACGATTGTCGCGCCTGACGGCCGCGAACTGACAATTATTGGTCCGGACAATGCTTCAAAGGACCAACTTCGTGCGGCGGCTGAAAGCGCATTTGCTAAGGCTCCGAAAGCCCAATCGGAAACGAAGCCTAAGACCTCCCTGCTTGACGACGCAAAACAAGCAGCTGGAAATGTCGTAGCGGGTGCTGTTCGTGGGGCTGGCTCTATCGGATCGACCATCCTTCTGCCGGCTGACATGATCAACGATGCGCTTGCAGGGAAGGGCCTGTCGCTAGAATCAAACCGACAACGCCGCGCAGACATTGATGCCGGCTTGCGATTGGCCGGGGCTGATCCAGATTCGACTCTCTACCAAGGCGGCAAGCTTGCGGGTGAGATCGCAGGGACCGCTGGCGTCCCGGGTGTAGTTGCTAAAGGGGCTCAAGCAGTTGGAGCTGCGCCATCCCTGGTAAATGCTATTGCAACGTCAGGAATGCGTACCGGTGCGCCTCAAAGTCTCGCCAGAAATATGCTTACCCGCATGGCTGGTGGCGCTATTTCTGGAGGCGCTTCTGCCGGGCTTGTCGATCCTGAATTGGCCCCTAGCGGTGCGGCAGTTGGTGGGGCATTGCCTCCGGTACTTGGCGCAACTGGATATGTTGCACGGTCTGTTGGCAACACGCTACGCGGGCCAACAATCCCCGGGGCAGTGCAAACCGGCGTGCAGAATGCCAAGAGTGTTGGTTATGTAATTCCGCCAACCCAGGCAAATCCGACGTTTGCCAATCGCGTAATTGAGGGCATTGCGGGTAAGGCAAGCACAGCCCAGAACGCAAGCGCAAGAAACCAAGAAGTTACCAATGAGCTTGTAAAGCGTGCGATAGGTGCGTCTGATCTTAGCCCGCAAGGACTTCAAGCGGTACGCAGTGCAGCTAACGCTGAGTACGACCGGTTGGCGCAGGTTGGGAGTTTTGTGCCAGATCAAAAGTTCGTTGACTCATTGAGGGCTTCTGCTGGCAGTAAGGCGCTCCCGGGAATCACCAATAAAGAAGTGGATGAATTGGTTGATGTGCTGGCCCAGCAGGGTTCGCTTGATGCGCAGCAGACAATTGAATCGATCAAACGGCTGCGTTTCGATGGATCCGCAAACCGCATTGCCCAAGACCCGACAAAAAAGGCTCTTGGTAAGGCGCAAATGAACATTGCCAAAGCCCTTGAGGATTTGGTTGATCGTAATTTGGCGGCTACCGGGCAACAAGATTTGCTCTCCGGATACCGGAATGCGAGACAGACCCTTGCCAAAGTCTATGACGTAGAAAAGGCAGTTAATCAGGCAACAGGGAATGTTGACGCGAACAAGCTAGCGGCCCTACTGAAAAAAGGCCGCCCTTTAAGCGGGGAGCTAAAGACCGTTGCCGAGTTTGCCCAGCAATTTCCCAAAGCCGCACAGTCGGTAGAAAAAATGGGGAGCTTGCCGCAGTTCAGCCCGTTGGATTTCGGGGCGCTTGGAACGCTGAGTGCTGTTACGTCAAATCCGCTTCTGATGGCCGGTGTTGCTGCTCGCCCGGCCATGCGGTCATTGGCTTTGTCTGGGGCTATTCAGAACAGCCTAGGAACCCAGGCCAGCCAGAACAAGCTGGCTACGTTACTGGCTAATCCGGAAGTACAGCAGCAAATCTACCGTACGGCTCCGGTCGTTATCTCCCGGTAAGCCCAAGCCACAAGTTATAGACGAACGCCAAGGCCACAAGTACCCCGGCTTTTAGCAGCATCCAGTCGATGTAAGTCCAATCGTCCATCCCCTAAGTATAGACCAAGCCCGCCATTGAGCGGGCTTTTTGTTTTGGAGCGCCCGAATGTCCATTCTTTTCAGCCCGGTCCTCAATGATCAGCAGTTTGACGCTAACGGCGCACCATTGGCAGGCGGCAAGATTTATACCTACTTGGCTGGTACTACCACCCCTGTCACCACCTATAAGACCAGTACCGGGACTGCCCATAGCAATCCCATAATTCTCGACTCATCCGGAAATTACACCACCGGAACCCAACTCTGGCTGGACAGCGGGAAGTACTACAAGTTTGTCGTCAAAGATGCGAATGACGTAACCCTTCGCACAATCGACAACATCTCCCCGATTAATGATGTCGATGCAACGCCGGATGAATGGGTTCGCTATACCCAGACGGCGATTTCCTATATCTCCGCCACGAGCTTTTCCGTAGCCGGAGACCAGACAAACACCTTCCAGACCAACCGCCGCGTTAAGACTACCAATACCAGCGGTTCTGTCTATGGCTATATCTCCTCTGCGGTTTATAGCGCACCTAATACCCTAGTCACCGTAGTAAATGACTCGGGCTCCCTGGATTCGGGGCTGTCCGAAGTCTACTACTCGCTACTCTCCGCAACCAATCCTTCCATTCCGCAGCTGCCGAATTGGGTCAAGTCTTCGATGATCCAAGACGACGCCATTGCTGCGCGCCATCTTGCCGATTCGTCACAAGGCTTTGTGATGACCAACGGCTATCTCACTGCGTCTGTATCGCTCAATGCGATGACGATTGCCGTCAAGACCAATGCAGGAACTGACCCGAGTACTACCGATCCGGTTCTAGTGACGTTCCGAAACGCAACGCTGACAAACGGCACCTATGTGGTTGTCCCCATTGTCGCTGCGACTTCGATTGTCATTTCCAACGGCTCGACGCTTGGCACCTCTAACGGCGTTCAATCGACTATCCAAGTCCTGCTGATCAACAACGCAGGCACCGTTGAACTTGCCGTAGTCAATAACTCTGGCGCTCTCCAGCTCACGGAAACCTCTCTAATTTCCACCACCGCAGAAGGCGGGGCAGGGGCAGCGGACAGCGCAGATATTTTCTACTCCACCACCGCCCGCAGCAACGTTGCCTATCGGAACGCTGGATACATCGTTTCTACGCAAGCAACGGCTGGCACTTGGGCATCTGCTCCTACCCAGATCCAGCTTTATTCCGGTGCGCCTCAGTCTAGCCAAGGCGCATGGATCTATTTCGCAGAGCAGGCTTCCACTTCCGGTACGTCTATCGCATTCCCTACAGTAGGTGCGATTCCATCATGGGCCACCGAAATCAAAGTGATGTTCGTCGGCGTCTCTACGAACGGGACGTCAGACATGATCCTTCAGATTGGCGACTCCGGAGGCATTGAAGCGACTGGATACCTTGGTACGTGTTCTGCCTTGGCAGGGTCGGCAACCTCTACCAATTTCACCACGGGCTATGGCTTGTCTGCATCGTCTGCGGCAGCTAATACCTATCACGGAACAATTACCCTGTCGCTAGAAGACGCGAGCGATAACACTTGGGTTTGTACCTCAATTTTGGCGCGCAGTGACGGGGCTCAAACTCATCTTGGGGGCGGCTCTAAATCGCTTTCGGCCACGCTTGATCGGCTTCTTATTACTACAGTTGGCGGCGTCAATACATTTGATGCCGGTGTTATCAGAGCGTGTTACCGATAGGAGGATAGAACTACATGTACCGTACCAACCTAAAGCAGGCAAACGAAGTGGGCGTTCCCTTCTACGACATTCTTTCTGACACTTTTTATCCAGCTTCTCCATCTACCAGCCCGATTGCTACATTGACCGGCTTTGGTAACCCATACGGAATGGCAGTAGTTGGCGACTGCCTCTATGTAGCGATCACCGATACTTTCCCTGGCGAAGTCAAAAAGATCGATATAGCAACCGGTTCAGTTGTCGCCACGGTCACCGTCGGCAACGACCCACGCGGCCTATATTGGGACGGTGCGTATCTTTGGTGCGCTAACTACGACCTAAATAAGGTTGGCACGGCGAACACCGTTAGCAAGATCGATGTTACGACTGACACTGTCGTGGCTACGATCACTGTGGGGCTTAATCCAGCGATCATCGAGGGAGATAGAGACGGCGGTGTTTGGGTTGCCTGTTTTGGTACTACATACGCCTACCGCATTGACAAGGCAACTAACGCTGTTACCTCTGTGAATATCGGCGTGAAGACTAAAGGCGTTGCGTACGATGACCGCGCCTACATGATCTTTACGAGCGGAGATACTTCCGAAATCAAGCGCGTGCGGACAACCAATATTTCTTTGGTCTACACAAACGCCATGCCGACGACGACCTATGGCGTATGCACCTACGGTGAAAATATTTATATCACCGGCTTCAATAGCGACATGTACCGATATAACCGAAGGGCAACGTCTGGAGCTGCGACTATCGCTATTGGTGCGACACCGTCTCGCCGCCCGGCTATTGATGACAAAGCTATTTGGATTCCTTGTGGATCGTCCGGGAAGACTGTGGTCTATGACCTAGCACTAAACCAAGTCATGCTGACTCTGAACCTCGGTCTCGGAAGCCACAAGTGTGTAGCGTTCCACGGGGATAAGGCATTCATTGCTGTCGATAACGCAATTGCTGTTATCGCAAACCCGTAATTATCTAGGTGGATGTTCTGGAGGCTCCGCGCCTAGAGATAGGGCGGACTCCAGATAGCCCCACGTCATTGCTTGCCATTCAGTGCCAATTCGCTGATAGCAAGTGAACCCGCGATACGAAGTCTCGACCTTGAAAGCCGATTGGTAGTCAGCACACCTGGTGCTGTCGTGCCAAGCCAGAACTGCGAAATAAAAAGCGGCAAAGGCAACAAGGCCGATGGCGGAACGGATCATAGAAGCACCATAGAGCAACACGCATCATTGTAGCAAAAGCAAACAGCCGCCTCCGGGCGGCTTTTTTACGCCTGTACCAAGGGGAAATAAATGTATGAAGGCCAAGAGCGCAGGAGAGCCCCGGAACTCTCTGAAGACCAAATCGAGCGGATCGCAGAGAGAGCGGCGGAAGTCGCCCTTGAGCGGGTCTATACGTCCATCGGAAAGTCGGTGGTCAATCGGATTCTATGGCTCCTTGGGGCGGCTGCTCTTGCGGTTTATGCCTATCTACAAGGAACGGGCGTAAGCAAGTGAATCAAGGCCTCGATCTCAACATACTGGCCTACCTCCTGAGGACTGGTCAGCTCAATCTCAACCCGCAACCCAATCAACTCGCCGGGCTTCTAGGACAGCCCCAGCAATACGCCTTGCTCGGGCTTGGAGAAACACGCCCTAAAGCAGACGGCACGCAAACGATAGGGATTAGAGGATGAAAACATCAGACGCCGGGATCAACTTGATCAAGCGATTCGAAGGTTTTTCTTCTGAGCCGTATCTATGCCCGGCGGGGAAGCTGACGATTGGTTACGGTTGGACGCATGGCGTAACGATGCAATCCAAGCCGATCACCGAAGCAGAGGCGACAAAGCTACTTGCGGAAGGATTGGCTAGTTACGAAGCGGGTGTTCTTGATTGCGTGCATGTCGAGCTAGACCAGCATGAGTTCGACGCGCTCGTTTCTTTCGCCTACAACCTCGGCGTGAATGCGCTGCGTGGATCCACGCTCCTGCGCCGCCTGAACGAAGGTAACTATAAAGCCGCTGCGGACGAGTTTTTGCGCTGGACGAAATCAAAGGGCAAAGAGCTTCCCGGCTTGGTTGCCCGGCGCAAGGCAGAGCGGGCAATGTTCTTGGGAGATGCATAAATGCCGTGGAATCTACTGATCCCCGTTATCGGGCAGCTGTTCGACAAGATCTTTCCTGACGAGGCCAAGGCTAACGAAGCCAAAGCAAGGTTGATTGAACTTCAACTGAGCGGCGAACTGCAAAAGATCACCGGACAGCTAGAGGTCAATAAGGCCGAAGCCTCAAACCCCAATCTCTTTGTTTCTGGCTGGCGTCCCGCTATCGGCTGGGTCTGCGCCTTGGCGCTCCTATACCAGTTCATCGTGCGACCGATGATCGCGTGGGGATTCGCCATTGCCAATCACCCGCTACCTGTAATGCCCGGCCTAGACGACATGCTCTGGGAGCTGTTGTTCGGGATGCTTGGATTAGGCGGTCTGCGCACCGTCGAAAAGGTAAAGGGGGTCGCGTAATGGCAACCATCCGAAGCAGGAAGAAAGCAGAGCCCAAAGAGACTGAAGAGACGCCTTTACCTCCCGACTGTTGCGGAGTCTGCAAGTTCAGCCGCAATGGTGAGGAGTCGTGGGAATGTTGGGTTAATAAGCCGCAAGTGGTCGAGCTGGATGGTGTTCTAGGCTGGTCATCCAGAGTGGCCGCTATCGACTCCCCTTTAGACCCTGCATGTGGTGAATTCAAGCCGAGGTTGAACGGATGAGCCCAGAACAGAACGCACTCAAAAAGCACGGTTCCAAGGCCGCAGCAGCCCGCGCACTGGGAATTCCAGTCAGTACCCTAAAGAGTCGCCTACAGGCCCAAGGAAAGCCACAGGAGCCGAGAAAGCACCTGATCATCCCGGACGTTCAAGCTAAACCCGGAGTGCCCCTGGATCACCTGGATGCTGCGGGTAACTTCATTGCGGAGAAATGCCCGGATGTCGTGGTAATCATCGGCGACTTCTACGATATGCCCTCTCTCAGTTCTTGGGACAAGGGCAAACGGTCAGCAGAGGGCCGTAGATACCGGGACGATCTGGAGGCAGGGCACGAGGCTCTAGAACGCTTGATGACACCGATTATCAAGTCAGGGAACATCCCAGAGATGCACGTAACCCTGGGGAATCACGAATACCGGATTATCCGCGCTACCGACTCAGACCCAATGCTCTACGGGACGATGGGGTACGAAGATCTCCATTTTGAGAAGTGGGGCATCAAGGTGCATCAGTTCCTTGAGGTCTTGGAGTTGGACGGCATCAGCTATAGCCACTACTTCTACAACCCCAACACCGGAAAGCCCTACGCCGGATCGGCCCTGACGAAGCTAAAGAACATCGGTCTTTCGTACGTCATGGGGCATCAGCAAGGGATCGACGTTGCCATGCGCGAACTCCCCAATGGAAAGACGCAACACGGGCTAGTGGCGGGGTCGTTCTATCAGCACGATGAAGAATATCGCGGACCGCAGGCTAACGGTCACTGGAACGGGATTGTCATGCTGCACGAGGTTCAGGACGGCAGCTATGACTTGATGCAGGTGAGTTTGGACTTCCTGAAACGGAAGTATTTGTAGGCCACAAAACTGTCTAAAAGTATCTTTGGCGTCCAGTATTCATGCGGGTTTAAGCGCAAAAAACAAAACAGATTTCTTAGACATTAATACGTGGATATTCGCTTAATATCAGCACGTTGCCTGAACAATTCAATCTTCTACTCCATGAATTTGCATAACGTAACTGTGCGGCTTTCATGGCGATATGTCTAAAGTTGTCTAAGATTTTCTCGCTTTGTTCGGTACGGCAACCTTAGTTTCCTTGCTTCTCAGATATCGATTATGACTCCGTTCTGAGGTGTGTCCAAGCAGAGTTTTGCTATCCAGTCCTTGGGCTTTTGCGTCTGTTGCTGCTGCGGCTCTAATGTCGTGAAAGTTGGCATCCGCAACACCCGCCTTTTCGCAAGCCTTGCACCACTGTTTGTATAGGGTGGCGTACTTGAGCGGACTTCCGTCCCTGCTGTGGAATAGGGTCATACCTTTGACCGACTGATGTATCTCCTTGGCCGCTTTAATGGCGGCGTCCAGGTCTGGTGTCATTGCAATCAATACCCGAGCCTTAGTTTTCTGCTGGCGCACAAAAACCCCATCTTCTGAAATGTCGGCATACTTGATGTGCCGACAATCGCCCATTCTTTGGCCTGTGATATAGGCAATGTCCATCAGGCATTGAAGGGTAGGTGGGGCGTGCTTTCGTATCTCTGCGTACTCTTTCTCTGTGATATACCTGTCTCTCGCCTCAGTCTTGAACTGAGAAATATCTCGGCTAGGGTCTGACTCAATAATCCCCCAGCGAACAGCACGCTTAAACACATTCCGCATAAAAGCATGCAATAGATTTGCCATGCTCGGCGTGGTCTTGTTGTCGTCCAGAAACCGGGCCACATGCTGCGGCTTTATCTGCTCTGGCGCAAACTCTGCAAATGCCTCAAGGAATCGCCTGGAAGCATTCACATAGTTCTTATAGGTGTTATCCGCAATCGTCAATCTCAGGTCATCGAGAACGTCGCTGACAAGCTTCCCCAATGCGGCACGATCTGGACCACTTGTTAGACGGGCATATTCGACTAGAGCGTCGTGCAGATTCCGGCCAAGCGGGTGCCATTTGTTATTCCGGACGAGATAGTAGGCACCATGTTTCAGGTGCATCCACTTGGGCAAGTCTCTAGCCATGTTTCAGACGTAGTTGCGGCTCGGAGTTGATCTTGCCAATAGTGAGACTCCCTTGACGCTGATCACGAATACAGCGCATAACACGCGGCCAGCCCGCCCCGCCCATGATGTACGGAATTTTCTCTCTATTGAGCCAGCGAAGGATGGCAGTCGGGCGCTCCAGCTCTGACCAATCCTTTAGTTCCTGGTGTGAAAGGTAGTCACTCATTCATAGCCTTTCCGATCTCAGCGGCAGCACGGACTATTGCGCGTCGGGTGGCGGTGTATTCATCACCACGATGTATACAATCTGCCGCAACAATGTCGGTGCGCGCGTAGGATTTGAGCATGTGTGTTTCTGGATAAACATTTGCATTTGGATATGCTTTAACGATACCGATGTGTATTCTGAGTTTCACTGCCAGCCGGAGCGCGTCGCCGTCGTAGGCGAGTGGGTTCCAGCATTCTTCGTACGCACCGTGTTCATCAGTCCCACCATTGAAAGTAATCCCGGCCGCCTTAGCCGCCAGCTCCAACAATTCTCTATCTTCCATCCTCAATCCCCGAGATAACCTAGTTACGAAGAAACCACCGAATTAAGATTTGAAAATTTCTTTCCACCAATGCCAATCATTGAACTCAATCTTCCATGCAATACTGAAAGCAGCATGTACAACCAATACACCAATAAGCATTCCAAGCTTTGACATTCCGTAGTAATCGAAGATGAGCCAAACAGGCCAATAGAGTTGAGCAAGTAGGATGTACATAGTTAGCCTTTGATCTTTGAGCGGATAGCAGCCGCTGCATGATCAAACTCACCCCAGGAGCCCCACTCAGGGTTTTCTTCCTCTGCGCCAACTTGCTCTTCACACACCTTAGCCGCCTCTTCAAAAGCCTCTGCTCTAGCTTGTGAGATTGCATTCTGTAGTCGCTCTATCTCAGCCATTGCGGTGGCGTGGTCGGTGAGTGGTTTGTAATAGCGCGTATCGCAGCAATAACCATCATGCGGCTGTGGGACAAAAGTGCCATGCTCACCATGCACCCAAGCCACTACCGGCAGGCTTACCTGCGAAGTCTCGGTGGGCTTAATAGGCACGCCGCCAACTTCGAAATTGCGCCCACAGTCAGGGCAGAACTGAACCTCGATACCATCGCCTGTATGCTGGGTTACTGCCTTATGGTGCTGGCATTCTTCGGTGGGCTTGGCGGCTTGAAGGTTCGCCAGTGCGTAGGCGCGCATTTGTGCCTCTGTATAGACACGCTCGTTGTCACCACATTCTCTGCCATAGATATAGTCCGGCAGCGGGAGCAAATCAGGAGTGGTCATTTAAATGTCCTCAATCAACTGAATCTGAGCAGGCTTGCAACGCCAGCCATTTTTGTAATGCCACTTCCAGTCTCGATACCTGCCTTCGACTTGAAGATGAGCTAGCCAGCCTTTTGCTGCTTCGCGTGTCGGCCTGAATGTTTCCGCCCAAATCATTCCATTTGGCGCGCAGAGAACAAAACCTTTCTGTTTATCGCGTGCCATCACTACGCCCCCTTCTTCTCAGCCAGCGCCCGATACTCATCACAGAAGCGTTTGCACAGCTCAATGTGGTCGAGATTAACGCCGCATTGATAGCCATTGCCGATCTGGAAGTGCGCGAATACGCCATCTTCTCCCGATGTGAGGCGCATCGTTACAGCGACACCTTTCTCCTCCTGTGCGTCTCCCTTATCGGATAGGTGGCGGGCGATGGCGCGGGCAATGCCGATAGCAGTAGAAGGCCATCTAAAATCGGCGCATAAGGGACGGGTGATCTCCAAAATCTCCTCATCCGTCATCCCGTTCGCTGATGGGGCGGTGCGGCGGTTCCATGCGGCTTGCCATGCCTTCCATTCAACCCACGTTGCTAAACAAACATAGTTTCCTGCACCATCTTTTCGAAGCAAAGTTTGGTCGTTCATTTCAAGAATCCACTGCTCAAACGCTTCCCGGCATGCATCCACCTTCATGGGTTCTGTGTGGTTATTGGTCATTGGTGGTGTCCTTACTTATGGTCAGATGTGCAGCGTTGTCCGCCACTGCACTCAAAGCCTTGGCTGCAGATGGCCGGCATAGCCTGAATGCTGCTGATGCAACGGATGCACAGGTGGTGCTCGACCTTCCTTGGATCAGCTAATGTCCAGCCCTTGTTTGGATGATCTGACCAATGAATTCCGAAGGCTCTACGTGAGCCAGCATCGAACCCCACATCCAAGGGATCGCGGCAAAGGTCGCATTTGTACTCACGCTGAATCACGATCCCTCCCCCACGCCATCAACAGGGGCGGCAGGTAGATACTCTCGCCACCAGAATTCCCCCTTTGCGCCGAGCGGGCGTTCGCCAAAGGCACAACCTTTCAGCAGACCAGCGCCGTTTAAGAACTCAACCACATCGGCGCGGATCGACAGCATTCCCGGCTCATTCTCGGCTACTGTGTCTTGCTGGTGGGCGGCGAGGGAGGTTTCTACCTGCTCTGCACTCGCGCACAAATGGTCGTACAGCGTCACTGCGCCGTGCCAAACGGTATCGACAATCGCACCATTGGGGTCTTCGTCAATTGTCGCGGCAGCGGCGCGCATGTCCTTGGCTGCATCACGCAACGCCTCCACCAGCGCATCCATCTTCTTGGCGGTGCGGGCTTCTACCTCGGCTTCTATGGTGCGGGCGAATGAAGTTAAATACGCCGTAATGTCCGCGTCATCTCGGTATCCAGACTCAATTCGACCATTTGGGCGCACGTCGAACAGATCAAGATGCTTTACAAGCGAAACGATTTCCTCATCCGTCAGCTTGCCCTGCTGGGTGGTGGTCATTTGGTTTCCTCGGTAAAAGTGCAGAATGAGCGGCGCACAGTTACTTCCTCACCAGCCTCGCGCTCGTTGTAATCAAGCATTGCGCCAGCTTTGCCGGACGTTATGAGGACATCGGCCCATTCGTCATTCAGGGCAACAATCTTTCCGGTGAACGTTCCCTTTCGGCTGGACTTGATGCGATATGTTTTTCCGATCTCAATCATCGCTCACTCTCCCTTCTCTTGAGTATTGGGGGTGGCGAGCATGGCGGCGTCGATGGCGGCGTCAGATTTGGCGGATTCAAACTCAGTCGGCTCGTGCCCTTTCCATTCGCGGCTGTACCAAGCTTCAATGTCCTCAATGGACAGATACTTTCTGGCTTCTTGCCAGCGCGCCGCATCCTTTTCCTGCTCGGTGGGTTTGGCGGCGGCTTGTGTCTGTATAGCTGGCGCGGAGGCGATCCATTTGCACAGCGCTTTGTGGATTGCTGGTTTTAGATTGTTGAAGGCGTGACCATTGAGGTGAGCACCTTCCGGCAATGCTTCCAGTAAATCCCAGCCAAATTGATTCACTTCGTCAGATGTAATATCAGGCTCAATCGGCACCACCGCATAACCGGGCGGGATAGCAGAGATAGGGGCAGCATCCGAACTGTATTTCTCGTTGATCTTGCGGACAGCTTCAAGCGCTTCACAAGTCAGCAGGACAATGTCGCCGCCACCAATATCGCGCTCCTCGGCGTGGCTTTCAACCATATCCAGCGCGTCGATAATATCTTGCGGCACCTTCCCAGCGATAGCAGGCTGTACGCTTGCAGGGGCTTGGGTGTCTTCGGTTTGTTTCTTATCCATCGTTATTCCTTTCCAATGCCAACAGGATTGAGTCGCGCAAACTCGCCATGAATGACTACAGCAGCCTTGTTATAGGCGTGGGCCGCTAATTGCTCGTTATCGAATGCGCCCAAGTACTTTGTCTTCTTCTGATAGGAAATATTGGCCGTCCATTTATTGACCCACTTGTCCCAATAAACACCTTTAAATAGAGAGCTTTTCCCAGGCTTAGGAGCCCGGTTGCAACTGTTTTCCCTATTCGTACAGATACGCAGGTTTTCTCTGCTGTTATTGAGCGGATTGCGGTCGATGTGATCGACAACCATGTCTGCTGGCGGGTTCATGATTAAACGGTGCAGCAATTGGGTTTTCGGTTTCCCATCTTGATAAACCCTGCGGAAAACTTTCTTTCCATAGAACTGCCAAGTTGGGCCAACCAGTAGTGGCACATCTTGTTCATCAATCTGGATTACCAGCCCAGGCTTGATTTCGTAGTCCATTATTCGCCTGCTTGTAGCGCAGCCAGTTGGTCAAGTTTTCTTTGGTCAGCACCTTGCCAGTAATCCCGCTGCTTAATCGCGTCTGCCAGTTGGGATTGAAGAGCAACTACCTGTTCGTGTAGAGAATTCTCTGCAGCGCAAGTGTGCTCATAACCTTGTTTGTATCGCTCATTCTCGGCTATGAGGTCGGCGATGTGGTTCTGTGCTCTGGCAAGTTGCCCACCAAAACTACCACTGGCAGCCTCTAGCCGCGCATTCTCTGCCTTCAGCTCATTGCAACGAGCATCAAGATCAGCGCACTCAGCGTTGCGCGCATCAACGATTTCCCGCAGTGCTGCAATACTATCTTCGTAAGTATCTAGTTGCACTCTCGCCTCACAAAGAGCCTTTACCTGTGTTGCATACTCCGGGATGTGGGCGAGGATAGCGGGGTCGGCGAGGAGCGTGCGCAGGCAATACAGGTCGTCGCTTCCGGCAAAGCCGTGGTCCATCGCAATCTCTTCCAGCGTAATGTTGGTGTCTTGGGTCATCTCAAATTCTCTTTTTCATTTGGCCTGTGCATAAAACTAGGTTGTCTCGGGGCTTAGAGATACGCGCCAAGCCCAACAAAGAGCATGTGACAACGTGTAGAGCAGAATGCGTAGTTGCTTTCAAATCGAGCTTCCTCTTCGGCTATTTCTTTTTTGCACTCCGCACAAGCGACGATTCCATTAAATGGTGTGTATATACCGTGGCCCTTTGACCCAAACTGCTTGGCACTCGGATCGACAATCGTCCCGTCTTCCTTTTCGCACCACCAATGCGGCTCATCGGTATTCCAGATCGGGCAGAAGTAGTGCCCGCGAACTAGCTTCAATGTCGGGTCTTTAGCGCAAAGCTCTTCTGACATTTCTTTGCACTTGCCGCGATACTTTGCATAGTCATCCAAGTCATCAACAATCGCTTCCATATCTACCTCTCAGCAGTTCGGACTTCTGTTTAAACCAGAAGACTCATTGAATAAAAAGCAGCCACCACGCACTAAATAAATTGCCGTCAGAGGAGTTAATAAAACTAGTGCTTACCTTTGGCAGAAAGGTTGGTGGCTGGGGGAATCGTTAGAACGGGATCGAATCTTCGAAGTCGCCAGCCGGTCCCTTGGCCGCGCCTTGAGCGTTGCGCGGCTGTCCGTTGCCTTCTTCCTTGGGCTTGATCGAGAAGGACAGAGCAGGGGACTTCTCTGCCGCATCCGGCTTACGCTTCCATGCGGAAACCCAATACTCCTTGCCATTCACGTTTAGCGATCCAGTAAAGTCCGGGTGGGTGTCCTTTTCTTTCTTTTCGTTCTTCCAGATAGAGCCGCGATTGGTGTTGTCGTAGTTGCTCATGCTGCTTCCTTTAGTGTGTTTTGGATCTGATTGACCAAGCTAAGGAACTCTTGGCGACGTTCGTTCAAGCGCTTGATTTCTTCCCTGACCTGCTCTTTGTAAAGACGGTAGGTCAGCAAGCGTTTTGACTCTGGGAACTGCGGGCAATAGCTCACAAAATCCACCCAGTCTCTTTGTGTGCAGTCCAGGTGGCCAATAAGCTGCCAGCGGTAGGTGGGGTCAAAGCTGCCACGGGTAAGGGTGGCGTAATGAACGGAAGGGATTACGCACTTGATCTCCACTGCCCCATCAGCCCCTACCAAACCGTCCGGGCTGTCTCCGTACAGTCCCCAATCAAAGAAGCCGCCATTGCTCACATCGGCAAAGTTCTCTTCCTCGTACAGGAGGCGCGCAATCGGCTCTTGCTCTTGCCCGCGCTCCATGTGTTCGTTCGTGTATCCGTTGTCGTCACGCTGGCCTGTGACACGCTCTAGGGCTAGCTGCAGGGCATATTTCTTGGCTGGATCACCAAAGGCCTTGCCATCATTCGCCATGAAACAAGCGAAGTTAGAGGCGGTTGCTTTTCCCAAGCGCAGGGCGTACCAATCGTCCGAGTTCTGTTCAATGTCGTGAAACTTCATGCTGCTGCCTTTGCGTCTTCTGCTTTGACTTCGTCAATCAGCTTGGCTTGGTTCTCTTCGGACATATCTGCCCGGGCCAGAACCGCATCCAGGTTCCCATCGCGGCGATAAGCAGCCTTAGCCATTTCCCAGCCTTTGGTTGTTTCTGGCGTGACCTCGCGGCGGTCGGAAATATCGCCACTAATGCGCAGACCTTCAACCGTGTCCTTGCCGAACTTGACCGACTTATCTACGAACACCCGAATGCGAACATTCGTCCAGTCCTCGATGAAAGCAGAGTCAGTGATCCGCTTCATCATCTTGCTGTTCGTTGCGTTCAAGACCATAGGCTTGAGCTTTTCACCTGGGCGCAGTTCTCGCTCGACAAAGTAGGCCGTGTTGAACTTGTCCTTGGTCTTCTTTGTCTTGTCCTGTTCCAGCGTGACATGGCTTACCGTCAGAACAACCGGATCGACAATGTCTGCGCTGCTCAGGTACGGTGAGTCGAATGCCTTTCGGTAGTGCGTTTTCTCTGACATTTTCAATACCCCAATCTCTTTTAGTTACAGCGATGATTCTTTCTATTGCCAACTGCTAACTTCCTTTTGATTTATCTATGGCCGCGTCGATTCGATTCAGGCACGCCATGTAGTTGTTCTGCTTTTTGCCCGGCCCAGAGTTAAATACAACCGCCTCGATGTAGGTACGAGCATCTTCCAAAGCTTCCAGCAAATCAGGCGCGGCGGCGATCAGGCGGGCGTTGGCTATCTGAGCGGCTGCGCCACCGTTGTCGTCCTGTACGGAACAAACCATAAATAGTTGGTCTTGATTGGTGCCATTGACGTACTGGCGGGTTACTCCGCCTTTGACGACACTAGGAGTCCCCAGCTTTGCGCTAATCTCCCACGGCCCCGGCGTATGTTTTATTTCACTCACAACTCACTCCTCAGCGGTTCGGACGCCAATTTGACGCAGAAGCCAAATAAAAAAGTTTCCGTACTTTTGCTTGAACCCATAATTTCAACGGAAGCGGTTTTCTTGGGATAACAGCTAGGAAGCAGTTATTTCTGCGATCCATTTCTCGGTAGCTAATCCACATTGGGTAATTCCTTTATTCGGCCTTTGGTTTAAACGCGGTTATCTCGGATCAACGCCAATGACAAAGAACTTCTTATCGAGACTTTGAAGAAACCTTGTTTCTCTTTCGGCGGCTACTTGCTTGCCAACCGACATACCCCACAAATCTGCATACTTGTATTCGTAGTAAGGGGAGCCGTAACATACGTCTTTACCTGTCTCAACCTTGACTGGACATCCATTACAGCTACCTCTCCCCTTGTAGAACAGCTTGCACAAAGGGCAGTTTTCCGCTCCTCTATCAACATCTTCTAGCTTTGCAATTGCTGTCCACTTCGCAATGGAACCCTGAAGCGCTTTCCTTACTTGATCATTAGTAGGGTGCTTCACAATCCACCTCTCAGTTAGTTATGGCCTTGGAGGAATCCAGAAGCCGAATAAAAAGAATTACCAACGCTCAGCCATCAACCAAGCACACCTAAAAGACCTACCCAATATCAACCCCCTACTAGTTAGATAGAGTCGATTCAATAAGGACTGCTTACGTTTCTTTTGTTGCTTCCAGGTAAGGTTGAATTGGTTCATGACAGGAATCCTTTCGTAATTGCACCTGCGATTAATGCGACTAGAGGAACAAGGAACGAATGCCCAAGTGATGCAATGTAGACCTCATCAGCATCTCGACTGTCTTTCGCTCGAAGTGAGCTGGTAAGGAGATTTGCAATTAGCCCAATTCCAATGGCGACAGGGATAGAAATTTTGGGCGCATCAAAAGGCGTTACAACAAACCAACTCCAAAGACAGGCAAGCACATATCCGTTCCAGATATACGAGAGTGGGGACAACGCCAAACAAATAAGACCAATCACTTCTCACCTCCAATCGCCACACAAACAATAGATTCATCCCAACCTTCAAACTCTGCTATTCCTGCTATCTCAATCAGTACGTCTGATCTATTCAGTGCAGTGATCGAGAACGGCTTTGTCGGGCCATCAATCAGCAGAACCTTTACTTCGTAGCTCTTTCCTTCTTCCTCTGGATAGCTGAGTACTTCTCTGTATTGAGGCTTGAAGCCGAGTTCTTCGTAGAGGCTCATTTCTTTTCCTCAACAGGACGCTTACAAACATGGCAGCGAGTAGCAAAATGCTGCATTCCACAAACACAGTGATAGGGCTTCATCCAAGTACCTTTGCGACTACATATCCAGCAATAGAACCAAAGAGAGCGCCATATACGAAGCACCAGCTACAGGCAGAAGTAATGACTTCGTTTAGCTCTTCGTTCATGGTTGTCTCCGTGCTGCTGTGGGTGGTTAGCCTTCGTAACGTATGTTGTTTGGGAACCCGTCTGCATCCTCGATTACCCATTGCTCGGTCTCTTCTGCACCGCTTTGAATTCCACCAAGCACTACGTCGTCACGGTCTTTGGCAATTCTGGTAGCCTCTTCAAGCGAATCAGCCTCAACAACGGTAAATGCGCTTACCGTGACTTCCGCATGGAACAAGAACTCAGCCATGCATCTCTCCTAGTTGGTTGTTGATCAGACAGGGCAGTGAATCAACCGACCAGCGGAGCGGTAATCAGCACGTACCCGCTCGCCGATCTGCACCCTGATTTCACGCTTCACCGCGTCCGAAAGCAGGGAGCAGATGCACTCGCCGCACGAATCCGGCAGGCTCACGCGGTCAAGGACAATCGAATCAACATCGATGTGGTACTCGACATCCAGATTCGTGTGATTGACTCGCACGCTGGTTGTGTCGATGACTTCGAAAGACTCTTGAATGCCCATGACTACCTCTCCACAGTTCGGACCTCGATATAGAGCTGAGGCCTGATTGAATTTGGGTGGATGGCGTCATGGCCGTGCGCTGGTCTTCCATGCCTCAGTTCTCCAGCAATCTCGGAGGATTACTCCCGCCATCCAAAACTCTTTGCTTCCACAAAAACACACAGGTAGTTAGCTAATCCAATCTCATCGTGTCGGCGGTGCCAGTGACGCTTCTTGACTGGGGCTATGGCCGCTAGGGCTTTTGCCTGTGAACGCTGTGTGTTTCGTTCAGCGTTGAGTCATTATTAGGCAAGCCTAAGTAAATGTCAATAGGCACACCTAAAATAATTTGCATGGGAAACAAAAAAGCCACCCGAAGGTGGCTAGTGGTTGTGGGCGCTTGTGGGCTCGTTACTGGCGGACTATCTTTCCGGCCAACTCTTGCATGGCTTTTTGTATCTCTTTGGACTTTTCGGCCTTCTCTTTTACCAGGGCAATTATCTCGTCTTTATCTGAACCAACAATAACCAGAGCCCTTAGGGCGCTCTCTAAGAGAACATAAGGATCGGATTGGGCCTCTTGCCTAATCGCCTCAGCAAAACCCCTTGTTTTTCCTTGTGAAACGGTGATCTTTGGCCCCTTGCCCTCAGAAAGCCATAAAGGCTCCACCCCAAGGAATGCCGCCGCCCGAAGGGCAGTATTCGACTTGAGTGTCTTTGTTTTGCCGCTCAACCAGTCACTAACAGAAGGTGGTTTTACCCCAGCAGCCCGCGCCAATTCTGACGCTGTACAGCCTTTGTCCTGCATCGCCTGGAGAACTCTTTTAGCTAGTGTTCCCATTCCATGAAGCCTACCTAATATGGTGTTAGGTACTCCTTGACAGCGAAAGTTAGGTGTGCCTATAATTGGAACCATGAGTGAAGACATCGTATTTGACAATTGGGTGATTGACGAGCTAGGCGGCACGTCTGCCGTTGCTCGCATCTTTGATATCAAGCCGGCCTCCGTTTCCGAATGGAGAAAGGACGGTATCCCTAAGCCGCGCCGTCAATATCTCCAGCTGTTCCGCCCCAGCCTCTTCAAAAAGAGCAGGGTGAAAGCTAACGCCAACTAAGCCATGTATGCGATTCGTCGTATGCATGGCTTTTATTTTTGACCAAGTTCAACTGGTAACGGATTAGGTAGCCCGATGAAAGAAAGCAATAACGAAGAAGAGCTGAAGCTGGCCTTCGGAATGATGAAGGAGCCGCAATGGCTCGATACGGTAATCATCAATCAGGCCCATAGCTACCGCGATGCCGTGCGTATCTGCTGGGAGCATCGTCGCATCAAGGGGATGACCAAGCGCCTCCTGGCTGCACTGGCTGGCCTCTATGCCCCACATGTCACCGATTACTTGTCCAAGGACGAGAACAAGCGTGACCTGCCGGCAAAGCACATTACCCGTTTTCAAAACATTTGCGGTAACCGCGCCATCACCCAATTCCGAATGAAGGAAGAGGGGCTGACGATTATGGAGCGTGTGATCGACAAGCAGAAGAAGGTGGCTTGATGGAAAAAGTCGTTAAACGTTCTCGCTATATCCCTTACAAGGTTCGCTTGGCCGTATATCAGCGTGATGGCAAGAAGTGTACGCAATGCGGGGAAGAGACACGTTTCTTCAAAAGCTCCTATGACACTCCATTTGATCGTGAGCCGAAAGCTGGATCAGTAGATCACATCATTCCTTTTTCCAAGGGTGGCGACCATTCAATGGAAAATTTGAGATGGATGTGCAAGAGCTGCAACTGTGCTCGTGGGAATAGAGACTGATGGCTCGTATTCGCACTGTTAAGCCTGAGTTCTTCCGCCATGAAGGTCTGCAAGACCTAGAAGCGGCCAATGTCGGCAAGTACCCGATGATGGTGTTCGAAGCACTTTGGGGGCATTGCGATAAGGCCGGGCGATTTGAATGGAAGCCTCGCCAGCTGAAGCTCGACATTCTTCCTTTCCTCCCCTTTGAAATGGCTGAAACGCTTGAGCTGCTTGCGCAAGCCGGGTTCATTCAAAAGTATCGAGTGGCCGGAAAGGAATACGGCTATATCCCCTCTTTTACTGAGCACCAGCGCATTTCTGGCAAGGAATTGCAAGAGCCTGAGAAGCACCCTGAACCCATCCTGAACGAACTCAATCCAGAGTGTGAAGCAATCGAGAAGCAATTGGGAAGCACTAGAGACCAACTGGTTGAGCAGGAAGGGAAGGGAAGGGAAAAGGAAGGGAAAGGGGATGGAGTAGAGCGTGCAACCGCAAAGCGTTTGCCTGCTGACTGGGTTCCTTCCCCCGAGGACATTGCCTACTGCCGAACCGAAAGACCTGACCTTGACCCATCGAGGGTGGCTGAAAGTTTCCGAGACTACTGGCACGCAGAAGGTGGAGCGAAGGCGCGAAAGGTCGATTGGTCGCTCACCTGGAAAACGTGGGTTCGGAATCAGCGGGGCACAGCGCAAGCCCGAGGCTCCCCGAGCTTCCACGACGAAAGAGCCGCAACCCTTGCAGGACTAACCGGAGGCAACCGAAATGCCACTACCAGCAACGAACGAGACATCACAGCAGAAGCCAAGCGCATTGCCTGAGACGTGGATCTCGGCATTGTTCGACCAGCTCTCCGCCATGTACGGGAACCGCTTTACCGACATGTGGCGTGGGATTGACCCGAACAAGATTCGCCAAGTCTGGGCCGAGCGCCTTGTGGTCTACCCGCCGCAGGTCTTGAAGTACGCACTTGAGCAGTGCAAGGACACGATGCCGTCTCCGCCGAGCCTGCCGCAGTTTGTTGCGTTCTGCCGTATGGGGATGAATCGGTTTGACAGCACGCCCAAGCTTCCGCCGCCCACGATGGACAGGGAAACTGCTCGTGTGAGGTTGCAGCAATGCCTGGAGAAGTCTGGATTCAAAAGTCTTTGCAAGGATGCCAAGTGATGACCACCGAACAAAAGTACCAAGAGCTTCTAGACGTAGCAGTAAAGATTCTAAACGCCTATGGCATGCGGACTCCGTTGTTTAACGAGCTGCGAAGGATTGTTGATCGTGAGCGGCCTTTGGTTCAGCCGGAGCAGCAGTCGTGATATGTCATTGCGGACGAAAGATGTATCGGCTTCGAGAGGGCTATTTGAAGATCTCGGGGATGCACAGGGAAGTGTTGATGTGCCACGGCGGCCATCACCTGACGCTTCTGGAGGGCATGCCGGTGGAGAAGCACGGCTTCCGTTGCGAATGTGCGTTGAATGCAAACGCTGCCAATTCCGCAATGATTCAAAGATGGCGCAACAGGGATTTGCCCCGTGTGAAAAGGATGGAAAGCCATATCGATTCAGAGCAGTTCTCTACCCAAGAAAGTGCGAACACTTTGATGTTGCAGATGTGGGGATTGCAGATGCTCGGCGCGAGTGGATCAAACGGTGCAGAGTTTAGGCCGGTTTAGTTCGGCAGAAGAGGCGAAAGGAAAGGTAGATGAGGGTTCTGGTTGCTTGTGAGTATTCAGGTCGAGTCAGGGATGCATTCCTGAGAATGGGCCATGACGCCATGAGCTGCGACCTGCTGCCAACCGATGTGCCGGGGCCGCACTATCAGGGAGATGTGCGTCAGATTCTGAATGATGGCTGGGATCTGATGGTTGCCCATCCGGAATGTACGCGGCTTACAAATGCTGGGGTGCGCTGGCTAAAAGTTCCACCACCAGGGAAGACGCTTGAGCAAATGTGGCGTGAGCTTGAAGAAGGTGTTGAGTTCTACAAGACTCTTCGGGATGCGCCTATCAAGTACAAGGCCATCGAGAACCCCATCATGCATTGCTATGCACGTGAGCGCATTAACCCGGGGCCGCGCCAGATTGTTCAGCCTTGGCATTTCGGGGACGAAGCATTCAAAGCCACTGGGTTTGAACTAATCAATCTTCCGCCTCTGAAGCCCACCAACAGACTTGTACCGCCGAAGTCAGGCACTGACGAACACAAGCGCTGGTCTGCGATTCATCGTGCTCCGCCAGGAGAATTTAGATGGAAGTTCAGGAGCACAACGTTCCCCGGTATCGCCAACGCAATGGCACAACAATGGGGGAAGCCCGAGATAACAAATGCTACGGAGTAAAGGACAAATGAAAGAAGACTACTCAGCAGCAGGGAATTTCTGGACGGCCTATTTCCTAATTTTGATCTTGGCCTTTATTGCTTGGTGTTTGTGGGGAGAGTGAGATGAGAACGAATGAACATGGTGGATGCCCGTCATGTTGGCATCAAAAGGAAAGTTTCTTCAAGGACGGTCGCCGCTGCCATAACTGCAATCGAGGGTACAGCCCGTTTTTTGCCAAGTTTGAAGAGGCGCAACTTGAGCCAACTCGGGAACCCGAATACACCCCAGACACCCTACCTAGTGAGAGTAACCACTGATGAATACGCTGATCTTCATGTTGGTAATTGTGCAAGCGAATAGTTTTTCGCATTCTTACACATTGGACGGATTCAATTCTTTTCAGTCCTGCCAAGCCGCCATTCAAACCATAGTGCCTGCTGCGGACAAGTTACCTATTGGCTTCCTTTCTAGCACCCGTGCTGTATGCGTGGAAGTGAAGAAATGAGCGCCTATTACCACATCAGCGATACCCGTTTCTGTACTCATTGCCAGCAGTCCAGATCAAAGGATGGTGGAGAGATGGTTGTGTTTAACAAGGGAAGAAATCAGCGATGGATTTGTGCTGGTTGTGCTGAGGCACGAAAGAACAAATCTTAATTTGGCCTGGGTTTAAACATAGGCCGTAACTGCGGAGAGGTGGATTGTGAGGGTTCTAGACGTTTGCTGTGGAAGTCGAATGTTCTGGTTTGATCGGAATAACCCGGATGTTTTGTTTGGTGACATTCGGAAAGAGGAGCACATCCTTTGTGATGGACGCTCCCTGAGTATCGACCCTGATCAGCTGATGGACTTCACGGCGCTTCCTTTTGAGGACGAGTCATTTAAGTTGGTTGTTTTTGATCCGCCGCATCTGGTTCATCTTGGCGAGAAAAGCTGGATGTTCAAGAAGTATGGACGGCTTACTGGCCAGTGGCGTGATGACATCAAGAAGGGCTTTTCTGAATGCTTCCGTGTCCTGGCGCCAGATGGGGTTCTTATCTTCAAGTGGAATCAAACCCAGATTGCGACCAGTGAAATCCTGAAGCTGACTGATAACAAACCGCTCTTTGGGCATATCTCTGGAAAGCGATCTGACACGCATTGGATCACTTTTATGAAGAGCCGTAGCCCCGAGACAACCTCCATTTGATCCACAGGCCAAATAAATAAAGGAACCACCCCATGCACATCACCTGGACAGAAGAGGACGTCACAGCACTCAAGCTGCACTACAAAAAAGTGCCGATGAGTGAGCTTGAAATTGTTCTCAAGAAAACACCCTCAGCCATCTACCAAAAAGCAAAGAAGCTAGGACTAGCAGAAGCGAGGAAGAAGAAAGAAGACGAATCCGCAATTCAAAGCAAAGACCTAAAGGTTCCAGTGTGAATCTAGACGCCAACAAACTCTATAACGAACTAATAACGGCAGGATCGGATTGGGCAGATAAGCAGGCCGCATACAACGTTCTGGAGGATACAAAGAACGCTGTGCTTGCCCGCTTGATGCTCAAGTCATCGGCCCCATCAGTCGCAGCTAGAGAAGTTGAGGCGAAAGGATCGGCAGAGTATCAACAGCACGTGGAGAACACGCAGAACGCAATGAAGGAAGCGCTGAAGGCAAAGGTCAAGTACGAAGGCATAAAGACTTGGATCGAGCTGAAGCGTACAGAGGCAGCAAATGAACGCGCCTTGGCAAAGTTAGTTTGATGTGTTTGGCGATGAGGTGAGAGAGTGAATTTCCGCGACAGAAGGCTGCTTGACCTGGCTCATAAGGTCAATGACTGCACTTTGCAATTGCCGGGAGTGTGTGAGGTCTATTCGTCCCATGGCTGCGAACCGGCCCACGCTAACTCCAGCCGGTACGGAAAGGGGATGAGCCTAAAGGCACATGACTGCTTCCACGCTGCTGCCTGTCACTCTTGCCATGCCGAGCTGGACCAAGGAAAGAAGTTCAGTCAAGAGGAAAAGCTTGAGTTCTGGCAGCGTGGGTTTGAGCTGACGATGCTCACTTACTTTAAGAATGGATGGTTAAAGATCAATGGCCGGTAAGACTCCAACAGCCCTCACCATAGATTATCTGTGGTCTATCGGATGCCAGTTAGTACAGAAAGTAGAGACATGGAACCATTTTGCGAGACGGAGAAACGATCTTTTCGAATGCTGGGATGTGCTGGCTGTGAAGGACGGGGAGACGATAGCCGTACAGACAACGAGCCGATCCAATGTCAGCAGCCGTGCTGCGAAGATTGCCGAAGCGGAGAGCACGCCGCATCTAAGGCGGGCAGGGTGGAAGCTAATAATCCACGGCTGGGACAAGAAGGACGGGCAGCATCGATTGAGAGAACTAGACGTTTCATAGACCCCGCCAGAGAAATGGCCTACACCGTACTCAATGAAGGAATCTACCGGGAGGACTACTGATGAACATGGAAATGAACGTTTTGATGAACATCAGCCAGCAGGACTTCACTAAGCTAGAGCGGTTGATTGCGTGGCTCAACGATTGGGCGCGGTGGAGAGAGAGCTATCGGCCTAACCTTGGGGCGAAGTCTCCAAGCTATTGGGGATCGTCCGTCTACCACGCGTCAGACCTGTTCGACGGGATAGACGATGCCAACTATCGGATCATCGAAAGCGCGGTTGAAGACCTGCGCCGGAATCCAGGACCAGCCAGCCATGAGGCAGTGCTTCGCCGGTATGGGCAGACATCCTGCTTTACCTCAGTGCGGAATAACTATGCAGAGATGCTAGACAAGGCGCATGAGCGGTTGCTGGTTGTGCTGCCGAGCAAGGGGGTGATGTTGTGAACTGGAAACTGATGCCGGGGACGCAGGTAATGCATGTCCCATACAACGAAACCATCATCAGCATGATTGAGCTTGATGGAAGGATTATTCTGGCAACCCAAAAGCACGTATATGAGCTGTGCAAGAAAAGCGACTGTGAAGAGTTGTTCTTTAATCCGATTGATTTTGTTGAGGCTGAAGAATGACTCTTGATAAAAGAAAAATTGCCGACTTGATCGAGCGTGAATACGTCAATGGCAGCAAATCGCTGCGCTCACTCGCCAAGGAAGTGCCTTGCTCACAGGCGTATCTATCCATCATTGGGCGCGATCTAGTGCCTGGATATGAGGAGGCAACTAAGCGCCGCTGGTCAGTTATCAGCGATAAGTTTGTGTTCTTGAATCCTAAGGCAAATGATGTTTGAATCTAACCGTGGGGACGACGCACGCACCTACGAAACGTATTCACAAGAATGGCGATTAGATTGCTATAGGCAGGCAAGCGGGGTAACGAGCTTACGAGCATCAAGTGCCGCACTGAAATGTGAAATTCCCCGCCTATAGTCGCCATCCTTGTGGGTGAATGCACAGGCTGATGTGCAGCGGGTCTTAAATGATTACGAAGTGGCGGATAACCGAGTCCGCGAAGCCGGAGATCAGCACCGGCCACCCGCAACCCATTCGCTATTCGTGAAACACGAATGCACCACAACTAACCAGCCTAGAGCTGGTTTTTTTACGCCTGCCGCTGGCGACTAAATACTGCTGGCCATATGTGCCAGGACACTTCTCCTTACGCCGGCGGCAGACCTAAAAGACAAACCGACTAGACGGATTCTAGGTCGCCTTCGGGCAGTGATGGTAGAGGTAGATATGGCTGCTCGGCTAAGGGCAAAACACCAAGACGAAGTGCGCCTCAAAATTCAGGCCAGTCAGCTTGTAAATGTTTTGCAGAATCATGCGCTTGGCGAAGACGATAGAGAGCTGTCGGCTAGCCGATTGAAAGCAATAGAGATTTTGCTGCGTAAGTCATTGCCTGACCTGACGGCCACCGAAATTAGCGGCGACCCAGATGCCCCCGTAGCGATTCAACGGGTAGAGCGCGTAATTGTCGATCCTTCAAATACCAACCCCTAGAGTCTTTGTCCCCCTGCTGCAGAAGGCCCGTTACAAGGGCGCACGCGGAGGGCGGGGCTCCGGGAAGTCTCATTTCTTTGCCGAGCAGTTAGTTGAAGAAGCAGTCGCAGGTCATGTTCGTGCAGCGTGCCTGCGTGAAGTACAGATCAGTATCAAAGACTCGGTAAAGCAGCTGATTGAGGACAAGATCAGAAAGCTTGAAGTAGAGCATCTGTTCAAGAGTACCGACACAGAGATACGGGGCCCGAACGATAGCCTGATTATCTTTCGTGGCCTACAGAATCACACCGCAGCTTCTATCAAGTCGCTGGAAGGCTTCAACCGGGCATGGGTTGAGGAAGCCCAGACCATTACTCAGAAGTCGCTAGAGATATTGACGCCAACCTTCCGGGCTGCTGGTAGTGAGCTACGGTTCAGCTGGAATCCTAACGATCCATCAGACCCAATCGAAGAGTTCTTTAACCAGAACAAGGGGGATCCAGAGTTTGTCTGTGTAGATGCGAACTGGATGGACAACCCGTGGTTCCCCGAGGAACTCAAGGGCGACATGGAGCGTGACAGGGCGAGAGACCCTGAGAAGTACGCGCATGTATGGATGGGCCAGTACCTGCAACTGAGTGAGGCGCGGGTATTCAAGAACTGGCGCGTCGAAGAGTTTGACGTACCCCCAGACGCAATGATTCGCCAGGGGGCGGACTGGGGTTACTCGATTGACCCATCTGTCCTGGTGCAAAGCTACATCATCGGCAAAACCATGTACGTGCCCTACGAGGCCTACATGGTGGGCTGTGAGATTGACGCCCTTCCTGACCTGTTCAGGACGGTCCCAGATTCTGAAAAGTGGTGGATCACTGCTGACTCAGCACGGCCTGAAACGATTGCCTACATGCAGCGCCATGGATTCCCGAAGATGGGAGCTGCGGTGAAGGGGGCCAAGAGTTTGGAAGAGGGCATCGAGTTCCTTCGCTCCTTCGACATTGTTGTGCACCCACGTTGCACGCATGTCATCAATGAATTGACCTTGTACAGCTATGAGACCGACCCCCTAACGGGCCGAGTAATCCCGAAGCTGGCTGACAAGAACAACCACACCATAGACGCCCTGCGCTACGCCAATGAAGGCGCACGCAGGGCGCAAAAGAAAGAGCCGAAGCAGGCGAATCAGCATAACCACTATCACGGAGCACACGGATGGATGGGCTAAAGGACAGCCACATAACCGGCATATGGGGCGACAAGGATTGCTCTCTGTCGGTGGTTAAGAACCCTGACGTTGATCTTGCTGGCGTGTTTGAAGTGGTCAATTTATTCACCCAACCAGAGTCCCGTAAGAAAGGGCTCGCATCGGAATTGATGAGAAAGCTCTGCTCTCGTGCAGATACGTACCAGTGCGTGCTGATGCTCCAACCGAAGCCGTTTGGGCGTGGGCGGCAGTTCAAAGGTCTGGAGCAGTTCTACGAGAAGTTTGGGTTTAAACGCATTCAGGACGAGCCTGTATTGATGGCCCGCCCCCCACAGATTTAGGAAACTATGGACGAAAAGGTAGAACAACCCTCTGTTGTAGAGACAGCGAAGAAGCGATACGAGCGCGCCCGCAACTTCTACAACAACCCGCGTCAGCTGGCGCTGGAGGATACTCGTTTTGCCTTGGGTGATTCGGATAACGGCTGGCAATGGCCTGCTGAAATCTATCGTGCCCGTAACAACATCCAGAAAAAGCCCTGCCTGACTATCAACGTCACGGCCCAGCACTGCAATCAGATCATCAACAATATTCGCCAGAACCGCCCGACCGCCCGCGTTGTGCCGGTAGATGGTGGGGCGGACAAGAAAACCGCAGAGATTCTTGGCGGCATGATCCGTAGCATTCAAAGCAACTCCGCCGCTGACACGGCCCACGATCTGGCCGCTGAGCATGCAATCTATGGCGGTGAGGGGTACTGGCGCGTCATCACGGATTACGAAAGCTACGACAGTTTCAACCAAGAAATCCTGATCAAGTGCATCCCGAACCCGCGCCTTGTATTCATTGACCCGGATGCTAAGGAGCCTGACCGCTCTGACGCTAAATGGGGCTTTGTCTTTG